>Ga0213876_10001045_pt1 | contig 17886 bp, 15 predicted proteins | sample BarmaccomBMRX_R9_FD_160113 | JGI IMG/M metagenome (GOLD analysis project Ga0213876, IMG submission 160113) | Root-associated microbial communities from Barbacenia macrantha in rupestrian grasslands, the National Park of Serra do Cipo, Brazil - RX_R9 | ecosystem: Host-associated > Plants > Roots... | reverse complement strand
CCCTGGCGAGGAACCCGTCGACGATCTTGGGCATGTCGCGATGCAGCAGCGGCTCGCCGCCGGCGATCGACACCGCCGGCGCGCCGCATTCGTCGATCGCCTGCATGCACTCGTCATAGGACAGGCGCTGGTTGAGGATGTCGTCGGGATAGTCGATCTTGCCGCAGCCCGCGCAGGCCAGGTTGCAGCGGAACAGCGGCTCCAGCATCAGCACCAGCGGATAGCGCTTCACGCCGGTCAGGTGCTGTTTCACCACATAGGAGCCGATCTTGGCGGCCTGCTTGAACGGAATACCCATCTGTCTAATCCCTGAGCTCGGCAGGAAGCCTGAACTCGATATGTTCCTTCTTGCCGTCCATGGTCGAGACCTCGACCGGGGCGATGCGCCCCAAGGCCGCGATGACGTCCTCGACGAGCTTTTCTGGCGCCGAGGCGCCGGCGGTCAGTCCCACCGCGCTCTTGCCCGCGACCCAGCTGGGATCGAGCTCGCTGCCGTCGGCGATCAGATAGGACGGGATGTCGAGCTCGCGGCCGATCTCGACCAGGCGGTTGGAGTTGGACGAGTTCTTCGCGCCCACGACCAGGATCACGTCGGCGACCTTGGCAAGCTCGCGCACCGCGGTCTGGCGGTTCTGCGTGGCATAGCAGATGTCGGTGGTCTCGGGCCCGACGATGTCGGTGAACTTGCGCTTCAAGGCCGCGATGATCGACTTGGTGTCGTCGATGGAAAGCGTCGTCTGGGTGATATAGGCGACCGGGGTGCCGGGCTCGATATGCAGCGCGTCGACGTCGGCCTCGGACGAGACCAGATAGACCGGCGCGCCGACCTGGCCCATCGTGCCCTCGACCTCGGGGTGGCCGGCATGGCCGATCAGGATCAGCTTGCGGCCATGCGCCACGTAGCGCTTGCCCTGGTTGTGGACCTTCGACACCAGCGGACAGGTCGCGTCCAACACCGGCAGGCCGCGCGACTGCGCGTCCTTGACCACGGCTTGCGGAACGCCATGCGCGCTGAACACGGTCACCGCGCCGTCTGGCACCTCGTCCAGCTCTTCGACGAAGCGCGCGCCCTTGTTCTTCAGCGCGTCGACGACGTGCTTGTTGTGCACGATCTCGTGGCGCACATAGACCGGCTCGCCATACTTTTCGAGCGCGCGCTCGACGATGTCGATCGCCCGCACGACGCCCGCGCAGAAACCGCGGGGCTGGGCTAGGACGACGCGCATGCGAGGGCTCCTGGACAAAGGGACGGCAATAATAGAACGCCCATTTTCCAGGAAGGCGCCTCGGGCCGCAATGGCTTTATTGCAACGCAACAAACAATAGTGGAGGGTCCTGTGATAAGCTCGGATCATATGGGGACCAGCGGTCGCGCATGACGAACATTTCACACGCCCGGACCGGGACGCCCGATTCGCATGCGGGCCTGAACGCCGCCATCACCGCCTCCGCCAAGGCGGTCGAGGCGGTACTGGACGAGCTCCTGCCCCGGCCGCACGGGCTGCATGGGCGGGTCCACGAGGCGATGCGCTATGCGACTTTCGCGGGCGGCAAGCGGTTGCGCCCGTTTCTCGTGCAGCATTGCGCGCGGCTGTTCGGCGTCGACGACGCGCAGGCTCTGCGGGCGGCGGCGGCGATCGAGGTGCTGCACACCTACTCGCTGGTGCATGACGACCTGCCCGCGATGGACGACGACGCGCTGCGTCGCGGGCGGCCGACGACGCATATCGCCTACGACGAGGCGACGGCGATCCTGGCCGGCGACGCGCTGCTCACCGTCGCCTTCGAGATCCTGTCCGACCCGAAGACGCATCCGTCGGCCGAGGTGCGCGTGCAGCTGATCGCGCGGCTGGCGGAAGCCGCCGGCTCCAACGGCATGATCGGCGGGCAGATGATCGACATGCAGGCGCCGGATCGCCGATTCGGCGCGGAAGAGGTCAAGCTGCTGCAGCGGCTGAAGACCGGACAGCTGTTCGAGTTCTCCTGCGAGGCCGGCGCCATCCTGGGCAAGCGCCCCGACGCCGACCGCGAGCGCCTGCGCCTCTATGCGCACGATTTCGGGCTGGTGTTCCAGATCACCGACGATCTTCTGGACGTCACCTCGACCGCGGAGAAGACCGGCAAGGCCGTCGGCAAGGACAAGGACCAGGGCAAGGCGACGTTGGTCTCGCTCATGGGCTTGGAGGGCGCCCGCGCCGAGGCCGAGAAGATCGCCCGGCGCGCGGTGGACGGGCTCGGCCCCTACGGCCCGGCCGCGGATGACCTGAGGGCCCTGCTCATGTTCCTGCTCGACCGGGACAGCTGAAATCCTTGTGGTCCCGCAATTTACGGGCAAAGCTGAAGGACGCTTTGCCCTGTTGCGCTCCTGCAACGAAATTCCGCCGCAAATGTTTTGTCTCTGACATTTGGAGAACCCGCGATGAAGACCCTGGCGATTGCCTTTGCCGCCGCGCTTTTGTTCGGCGCCCTGCCCGCGACCGCGGCCGACATGGACCCGGCCGCGCAGACGGTGCAGACCTTCTACGATGCCCTGGTCGGTACGATGAAAGACGGCAAGCAGCTGGGCTTCAAAGGCCGCTACGACAAGCTCAAGCCCGCGGTCGAGCAGGCCTACGACATCCCGACCATGACCAAGTTCGTGGCCGGCCCCGGCTGGACCGGTTTCTCGGCCTCCGACCAGCAGTCGCTGATCCAGGCCTTCGAGCGCATGACCATCGCCAACTATGCCGCCAATTTCGACAGCTACAGCGGCGAGAAGTTCACCGTCGAGCCCACCGCGACGGCGCGCGGCGCCGACAAGATCGTGATGAGCAAGCTCGTCGCCGGAAATCAGACCGTGCCGTTCAACTATCGCATGCGCCAGGCCGGAGGCGGCTGGAAGATCATCGACGTCTATCTCAACGGCTCGATCAGCGAGCTCGCGACGCGGCGCTCGGACTTCGGCGCCACGGTGTCGAGCGGCGGCGCGCCGGCGCTGATCAAGAAGATCGACGCGCTGTCTGACTCGCTCGAGAAGAAGTAGGCGGACCTAGAAGCGCCGGCAGGAAGAATAGCGTCGTCGCCAAAGTCCAGAAAAGCGAGATCATCAGAAGCTCGCCCATGCTGGCGGTGCCGGGATGGCTGGACAGCCACAAGGTGCCGAAGCCCGTGGCCGTGGTCAGCGCGCTGAAGACCACGGCGCGCGTCAGGCTCGACTGGAGCAGGTCGGGAATGCCCGCGCGCCACGCCGCGATGAAATAGATGTCGAAAGCGACGCCGATGCCGAGCAGCAGCGGCAGCGCGATGACGTTGGCGAAGTTGAGGTCCAGCCCCAGCGCGACGCAGGTCGCGAGCGTCAGCAGCCCGCTCAAGACCAGCGGCGCGATGGTCAGCGCGGTGTCGCGGATGCTCTGGAGCACGAAGAGCAGCAGCACGGCGATCACCGCGAAGGCGAGAATGCCCGCCTGCACGAAAGCGCTCATGATGGCGATGCCGGACTGGCGGATCGAGATCGGCGCGCCGGTGGCATCGGGTGCAACCTTCTGAACCGCGTCGCCGAAGGCCTTCATCGCCGCGTCGGAGCCCGAGGTGTCCTTCGGGAAGACTTGGACGCGCGCGGTGCCGTCGGCCGCCACCCATTCGCGCACCATGTCGGGCGGCATGGTCTTGAGCGTGACGGGCTCGGCCTGGAGCGCGAAGCTCAAGGATTCCAGCATGGTCTTGAGGTCGGGGACGATGGCGTCGGAGGCGCGCCGGCGCGTTTGCGGCGAAGCTGACGCCAGGCGGGCGAGCGTAGCGGCGAGCGCATGCGCGTGCTTGACCGCCTCCGCACCGCCGGGTGCGGCACGCAGGGCCTGCGCGGTGCTCTTGAGGCTGGCGACGACCTCGGCATCGGACGGCGCGGGCTTCACCTCGAAGGGCGCGATCGCGGCGTCGAGCAGCAGGGAGGCGTCAGAGATCAGCGCCAGCTTCTGCTGCTGGTCGTCGGGGATGAAGCTCTTGAGCGTCAGCGCCATGCCGACCTCGGGCACTTTCGACAGCTGCTGCGCTTTCGCATCGGCGGCATCGAGCGACGGCGCCAGGACGTCGATGGTGTTGGGCGAGGTTTGCGGATCGCGCATCAGGTCGAACAGGGTCGAGACCGACTCGACCTTGGGGCTGCGCAGGTCCAGCGGATTGAAATCGAACTTCAGGAACGGGATGCAGGCGAGCCCGACGAGCCCCGCCGCGACGCCCGCGAGCAATATCCCGCGACGGTGCATGGCGATGAAGTCGTCGACCGGCGCCAGCGTCTGGAAGCCGACCTCGACGTGCTCGCCCGGCGGGTTCGAGAGCAGCAGCAGCGCCGGCAGCATGGTGATCGACAGCACGAAGGCCACGACCATGCCGATGCCTGCGATCATGCCGAGCTCGGCGACGCCGATATAGTCGGTCGGCAGGAACGAGAAGAACCCGGCCGCCGTCGCCGCCGCCGCGAGCGCGAGCGGCGTGCCCACGCCGCGTCCGGCGCGCACCAGCGCCTGCTCGAGATCGCCCGTGCCGTGGCGCTCGGCGCGGTAGCGCACGCTGAACTGGATTCCGAAGTCCACGCCCAGGCCCACGAACAGCGCGACGAAGGCGATGGAGATGATGTTGAAGACGCCGACCGCGGCCAGGCCCAGCCCCATGGTCAGCGCCAGCCCCGTGAACAGCGTCACCAGGATGCAGAAGATGATGCGGAACGACTGCACCGCCAGCCACAAGGTGACCGTCACCGCGATCAGCATCACGATGCCCATCAGGTCGGCGCGCTCGGCCAGGGTCGCGAATTCCTCGTCCGAGAGCGGCACGGGGCCGGTAAGGCGCACGCGGACGCCGTGCGCCGCGTCGAGACCCAGCGCCTTGGCGTCGGCGCGGATCGTGTCGGACGCAGCCGCACCCGGCGACAGCGCGTCGTAGTTCAGCGCCGGCTGCACCTCGATGAACATGCGGTTGTGCCGCGCGGCGCCCTTGCCGCCGACCAGCGCCTGCCAGGCGAGATAGGCCGGCTTGCCGTCGGCGACCTGGCGAAGCGTGTCGTCGAACGCGGCCATGGGCGCGTCGATCTGCTCGAGCCTGGCCTGGCCGTTCTGCACGCCCATCAGCATGGTGGACAGCGACGCCATCACGCCGCGCAGGCTGGGGTCGGCGGCGAGCGACGCCAGGAATGGTTGGGCCTGGATGAGCTGCTCGGTCGTCTTCTTCACCTCCACCGTGGAGAGGAACAGCAATCCGTTCTTGCGGAAGAAGGTTCCGCCGCCCGGCTGGCGCACGATGGGGAACAGGTCCTTGCGCGCCGCGAGCTTGTCGGCCAGCAGCGCCTGGCCGCGGATCGCCTGCTCCTGCGTCACGCCGTCGACGACGACGAGGATCAGGTCGCCCTGCTGCGGGAACAGCTTGTCGAAGCGCGCCTCGTGCTTGCGGAAGGTCAGCTGGGGCGAGAGCAGCGTCTCGCTGTTGGTGTTGAGCGCGAAATGCGTCGCGGTGAACGTGCCCGCCGCGACCGCGGCCAGCACGAAAAGCGCCACCACGGCGCGCGCGTGACGGCAGCAGAATGCGACGGCCGAGCCTATGAACGCCATGGACCCGAGATAGACGAAACGGCGCCTGCGGGCAAATCAGCAAAAGTTCCAGGCGCCCACGATCAATTCGCGACGACGGGGTCCTGGCCCGGTTCCTTGTTGTCGATCTGGTCCTGGCGGCGCTTCAGATAGGCGTCGCGCATCGCGGCGTAGTAGTCGACCGAGTTGCGCTCGATGTCGTGCAGCTCGTCGATGGCGCGCGCGCGGCCGTCGACGGTCGAGAACAGCCGCTCGCCCAGCGAGACGTAATACTTGCCGTGGTAGTCGACATAGCCAAGCGGGCTGAAATAATGGTCGACGAAGATGCGCCCGACCGCGTCGCGCGGCAGCGTCGCGCCGAGCAGCGGCAGCACGATGTAAGGCCCGCCCGGCACGCCGTAGACGCCCAGCGTCTGGCCGAAATCCTCCTGCTGCGGCGGCAGGCCCATGTCGGTCGCCGGGTCCATCACGCCGAGCAGCCCGATGGTGGTGTTGACGCAGAACCGCCCCGCCGCCGTCCCCGCGCGGCTCACTTGGCCCTGCAGCACATCGTTGGCGACGGTGACCGGCGTTCCGATGTTGGAGAGCACGTTGTGCAGCCCGTCGCGCAGGTCGCCCGGCACTGTCGACCTGTAGAATACCGCGGCGGGAAGTGCCGCGTGATGGTCGAGGCTCTGGTTGATCGCGAACATCTTGCGATTGAAGGGCTCGAGCGGATCGCCGTCGACCCATTTCTGCGCGCTCGCGCAACCGGCCAGCCAAAGCCCTAGAAGCGAAACACAGGCAACGCGAAGGGTGTGCATCTGCGTCATTCCCCACTCGTGGGGAATTATTGTTGTGCTCCCCATCGGCGCGAAGAATAAAAAGAAAATCGCGGCCGCGTAAACGCCTATTGCGTAACGGGTCTGTCGATAAGTACCGCGAGGAACAAGGCCGGCCCGCCATGCGCGACCCAAGCGTGATTTGTCGCACGCTGGACCACCACCTGTCCCGGTGTGATGCGGGTTTCGCCCCCTTCCAGGATCAGGCTCGCCTCGCCCTTGAGCAAGCAAATTACGTCCAGCGTGTGCGTTTCATGCATGGCGGAGTGGCGCGATTGATCTTTGATATGATGATCGGCGCCGAAGTTGGCGAACGCGGCCTTCGCAGCCGCATTCAAAAGTTCCGCAGGCACGCCTTCCGGCAAAGGTTCGATGACGAACCAACGGATCTTCACACCTTGGTGAGGTGGCGACAGGACGACCTTGCCCTTGCCGCAATCCGTCGTCTCCCGGGGCGCGATGGCTTTCAAGAGCTCGTCGGTCCAGATCTCCATCAATCCGCCGCGGCCCGGCGTGATCGCGGCGTCCGCGGGCGGGCCGTCGATGATGACAACCGATCGCCCGTCCGCGTCGTCGCCCGTGACGACGCGGCGCAGGTGCGCTTCCAGACCTTCGTACATCAGTAGACCTCGAACAGGCCGGCCGCTCCCATGCCGCCGCCGATGCACATCGAGACCACGACCTTCTTGGCGCCGCGGCGCTTGCCTTCCATCAGCACGTGGCCGGTGAGACGCGTGCCCGTCATGCCGAAGGGATGGCCGATGGCGATGGAACCGCCGTTGACGTTGTAGATCGCCGGATCGATGCCCAGCTTGTCGCGGCTGTAGAGGCATTGCGAGGCGAAGGCCTCGTTCAGCTCCCACAGGTCGATGTCGCCGATCTTGAGGCCGTGGCGCTCGAGCAGGCGCGGCACCGCGAAGACGGGACCGATGCCCATCTCGTCCGGCTTGCAGCCCGCGACCGCCCAGCCCTTGAACGCGCCCATCGGTTGGAGCCCGCGCTTCTCGGCCTCCTTGGCTTCCATGATGACGACCGCCGCGGCGCCGTCGGAAAGCTGCGAGGCATTGCCCGCGGTGATGAACTTGTCGGGGCCCTTGACCGGCTGAAGCTTGGCCAGGCCTTCGAGCGTCGTGTCGGGACGGTTGCACTCGTCCTTGGCGACCGTGTAGTCGACGATGCTCTCCGCGCCCGTCGCCTTGTCGACGACCTTCATCTGCGTCGCCATCGGCACGATCTCGTCCTTGAACTTGCCGGCCTGCTGCGCCGCGGCCATGCGGCGCTGGGATTCGAGGCTGTACTGGTCCTGGTATTCGCGGCTGATGTTGTAGCGCGCCGCGACCACGTCGGCGGTGTCGATCATCGGCATCCAGTAGTCGGGATACATCTCGACGATCTTCGGCTCCTTGCCGCCGCCGCCGCCGCCCTGGAAGGTGATCGAGTCGACGCCGGCGCCGACGACGATCTGCGCCCCGTCGTCGACGACGTACCGCGCCGCGTTGGCGATGGCGTTCAGCCCCGACGAGCAGGCGCGGTGCACCGTCGAGCCCGAGGTCGTGATCGGCAGGCCCGCCAGCAGCGCCGCGCCGCGCGCGACGTTGCCCGAGGCCGCGACGCAGCCGGCGACGACGTCCTCGATCTCCTCCGGCGCAGCGCCCGAACGCTCGACGGCATGCTTCACCGCATGGCCCAGCATCGCCATGTTGGACGTATTGTTGAAACCGCCGCGCGCCGCCTTGGCCAGGCCCGTGCGCGCATACGAAACGATCACCGCCTCACGCATCCGTCATTTCCTTTCTCAATTCCAACGAGGTTCCGCCATATTCGGCGCGCAGCCTGTTTCCGTTAAGGGAGGAAACCATGGCCGCCACCGTTCAAACCAACAGCACCGAAATCTCTCCGGACATCAACACCACGCCCCTGATCGACGTGATGCTGGTCCTGCTCACGCTTCTGATCATGACTTTGCCGATGCAGACGCACGCCATCAAGATCGATACCGGCCCCAGCGATCCGGCACCGCCGCTTCCGACCGTCGTCGATCTGGCCGTCCAGTGGGACGGCACGACGTCCTGGAACGGCGTGGCTGTGGACCGCAAGACGCTCGACGCCTATCTCGCGGACGCCGCACGGAAAAGCCCGCAGCCCGCCATCGTCATCAAGGCCGACAGGCTGGTGAAATACGACGCCGTCGCGCGCGTGCTCAGCGATGCGAACCGGGCCGGAGAAACCCATATCGGCTTCGACCAGACCGACGTCGCGAACCAATAGCCTCACTTCACGTCCGCGAACTTCCTGCCGTCGGCCACCAGCTTCTCGAGCAGCGCCGACGGCTTGAAGGCGTCGCCCATGCGGCCCTGGAACTCGGTCATCTTGGCCAGGACCTTGTCCAGGCCGACGCGGTCGCCATAGAACATCGGGCCGCCGCGATAGACCGGCCAGCCATAGCCGTTCAGCCAGACCGTATCGATGTCCGAGCTGCGGATGGCCTTCTTCTCCTCCAGGATCTTCGCGCCCTCGTTGATCATCGGATAGAGGCAACGCTCCAGGATCTCCTCGTCCGAGATGGTCCGCGGGTTGATGCCCTGTTTCGCGCGGAAGTCCGCGATCACCTTCTCGGTCACCGGCGACGGCTTGGCGTTGCGGTTCTCGTCGTAGTCGTAGAAGCCCGCGCCGGTCTTCTGGCCGCGGCGGTCCATCTCGCACAGCACCTCGCGGATGGTCGAGCTCCTGGAGTTCTCCTTCACCCAGCCGATGTCGAGGCCGGCAAGGTCGCCCATCGCGAACGGCCCCATCGGGAAGCCGAAATCATAGAGCACGCGGTCGACGTCCCACGGCATCGCGCCTTCGAGCACCAGCGCGTTCGCCTCGCGCGTGCGCTGCGCCAGCATGCGGTTGCCGACGAAGCCGGGGCAGACGCCGACCAGCACCGCGACCTTGCCGATGGTCTTGGCGAGCTTCATCGAGGTCGCGATCACCTCTTTCGAGGTCTTCTCGCCGCGCACGATCTCGAGCAGGCGCATGACGTTGGCCGGCGAGAAGAAGTGCAGGCCGATCACGTATTCCGGCCGCTTGGTCGCCGACGCGATCTCATCCACGTTGAGGTAGGAGGTGTTGGTCGCCAGGATCGCGCCCTGCTTGACGACGCCGTCGAGGCGCGCGAACACGTCCTTCTTGATGTCCATGCGCTCGAACACCGCCTCGATCACCAGGTCGCAATCCTTGAGGTCCTCGAGATTCAGCGAGCCGGTGAGCAGGCCCATGCGCTTCTCGACGTCGTCCATGGTGAAGCGGCCGCCCTTGGCGCTGCGCTCGTAGTTGCCGCGCACGACCTTCAAGCCGCGGTCGAGCGCATCCTGCTTCATCTCGACGACGGTCACGGGAATGCCGGCATTGGCGAAGTTCATCGAGATGCCGCCGCCCATGGTGCCGGCGCCGATCACGCCGACCTTCCGAATCGGGATCGTCGGCGTGTCGTCGGGCACGTCGGGGATCTTGTTCGCCTGGCGCTCGGCGAAGAAGGCATAGCGCTGCGCCGCCGACTGGTCGCCCATCATGAGCTCCATGAACAGCTTGCGCTCGGCCTGCTGGCCTTCCTCGAAGCTCGCGGAGTTCACCGCCGCCTCGATGCACTGGATATTGGCTTCCGGCGCTTTGAAGCCGCGGAACTTGCGCGCATTGGCCTTGCGGAAGTTCGCGAAGATCTCTGGATGCCCCTTGGCCGCCTGGAGCTTGTCGTTGTTGTCGCGCACCTTGCGAAGCGGCTTGTTCTCGGCGATGCATTTGCGCGCGAAGGCGACCGCGGTCTCCTTCAGCTTGCCTTCGGGCGCGAGCTCGTCGACCAGGCCCATGTCGAGGCACTGCTTGGCGGGGACGTGCTGGCCGCTGGTCACCATCTCCAGCGCCTTCTCGACGCCCGCGATGCGCGGCAGGCGCTGCGTGCCGCCGGCGCCGGGGAGCAGGCCGATGTTCACCTCCGGCAATCCGCATTTGGCGCTCGGCACCGCGACGCGGTAGTGCGCGCAGAGCGCGACTTCCAGGCCGCCGCCCAGCGCCGTGCCGTGGATCGCGGCCACCACGGGCACCGGCGATTCCTCGATCTCCTTCTGCACGTCGAACAGGCTCGCGCCTTTCATCTGGCCGCCGAATTCCGAGATGTCGGCGCCGGCGATGAAGGTGCGTCCGTCGCAGATCAGCACGATGGCTTTCACCTCCGGATCGGCTTTCGCCTGCTGGAACGCGGTGGCGAGCCCGTCGCGGACGTTTGCCGACAGCGCGTTCACCGGCGGCGAGTTCAAGGTGACGATGGCGACGTTGCCGTCCCTGGAGAGATCGGTGACCGGATTGATTTCCGTCATGGAGGCGTTCCCCTGTTCTTCTGCCGACAAAAAATCAGGGGCCTTCGCCCAAGTCGAGTCCCGTTTGCGCCTGACGCAGCGGAAGGGGGTATCGTGCGCGGACGCCATCCCCGGAGTTCCGCCATGTACGAGCACATCGCCTATGAGGTCGACGGCCCCATCGCCACGATCACCTTGAACCGGCCCGACAAGCTCAATGCCTATACGGCGCTGATGGGCAGCGAGATCGAGGATGCCTTCCTGAAGGCCGATGCCGACGATTCGGTCCGCGTGGTGATCGTGACCGGCTCCGGGCGCGGCTTCTGCGCCGGTGCGGACATCTCGGGCGGCGCGAGCGCCTTCGACGTGAACCAGGGCGCGGCCATGTTCCAAGGCTCCCGCCCTCGCGCCTCGCGCGGCGGCTTTGTCGAGGCGATCTACAATTGCCGCAAGCCCTCGATCGCCGCGATCAACGGCGCCGCGGTCGGCGTCGGCATCACCTTGTGCCTGCCGATGGACATCCGCATCGCCTCGACGGACGCGAAGATCGGCTTCGTCTTCGCGCGGCGCGGGCTGGTGCCGGAGGCCGGCAGCGCCTGGTTCCTGCCCCGCCTCGTCGGCCTCGACCAGGCTTTGCGCTGGTGCCTGAGCGGGCGGCTGTTCGGCGCCGAAGAAGCGAAGGCCGGCGGGTTGGTGAGCGAGGTGCTGCCGCCCGACCGGGTGCTCGCCCGCGCGCGCGACATCGCGCTCGAGATCGCCGAGAACACCGCGCCCGTGTCGGTGGCGATGACGCGGCAGATGCTGTGGCAATATTCGGCGATGGACCACCCGTTCGAGCTGCTCCAGATGGACGGCCCCCTGTCGGTCGAGCTGGGCGCGGGCGCGGACGTGAAGGAAGGCGTCGCGGCGTTCCTGGAGAAGCGCAAGCCCAACTTCCCCGGCAAGGTGTCGAGCGATATGCCGAAGGGCTACCGTCAGGCGTGGCGGCGCTCGTAGCGGGATGAGAAGTCAGCCGCGCCCCAGCGCCAGATCGCTCACGTAGGGGTTGGTCTTGCGTTCCCAGCCGAAGGTCGACATCTGGCCGTGGCCGGGGACGAAATGCATGTCGTCGCCCAGGGGCCACAGCCGTTCCACGATCGCGTCTATGAGCTGCTGATAGTTGCCGCGCGGCAGGTCGCAGCGCCCGATCGAGCCGCGGAACAGCACGTCGCCGACGAAAGCCAGGCGCGTGCCCTCGTGGAAGAACACGACATGGCCCGGCGTGTGGCCCGGGCAATGGCGGACGCCGAGCACCGCCTCGCCGACCGTGACCGTATCGCCGTCGTTCAGCCAGCGCGTGGGCAGGCAGTTCTCGGCGTCGCCGAAGCCCGGCCGGCGCGCGTTGCGTCCCAGCTCCTCGAGCAGGAAGAGGTCATCCGTATGCGGACCTTCGATGCCGACGCCGTATTCGCGCGCCATCCTGGCCGCGCCGCTGGCATGGTCGAGATGGCCGTGGGTGAGCAGGACCTTCTCGACCGTGAGCCCTTGCGACTCGGCCACCTGTTTCAGCTTGGCGACCTCCCCGCCCGGATCGATGAAGGCGGCTCGCCTGGTGCGCGTACACCACACCAGCGAACAATTTTGCTGATAGGGCGTCACGGGCAGGATGGCGGCTTTCAAGGGCGGCTCGGTCATGCGTTGTGCATAAAGCCCAGACTTCGTGGCGTCCATGTGGGCAAAACACGAGGGCTAGGTGTGGTTAACGAATGACGCGAAAGATAATTGCGCTGAATCGCGCGGACTGCCCCCATCTTTCGCTAACCGGATGACGGAATTGACATGGGAAAAGGCCAGGGAATCGGCATGATTTCTTTGATGTGCGGGGCGCCGCTCTGGTAAAGTCGCGGCGTTATTGGGGAATGAAAGTGCGTTTCGGCGTCATCATAAGTCCGGCGTTCCGCGCCCTGTGCGCGGCGGGCCTGTTCGCTTGTGCAGCGAACGGCGCGCTGGCGGATTCGTCTGCCCCGAAAGCGCCGCCGCTCAATCTCTCCGAATATTCGACCGCGGCCGATTTCGACACCATCACGCCCCGCGCGCGCCTTGCCGGACAGTTCGACCTCGGCCCGTCCGACGCGCTGCTCGGAATGCCGGGCGGTGAATTCGCGGCGCCTGCGTCCGGCACGGCGGCGGGCAGCATTCCGGTGCTCGACGGCGTCAATCTGGATTTCGGCGTCGGCGCCGATCTGGCGGGCCGGTTCAATTCCTACGATGCGGCGGGCAGCAAGCTCTATGACGGGCTGTTCTTCTCGGCCGGCGCGGTCAATTCGCCCTATGCCTCCGTCGCCAATGGCGGTTCCTATCTGGCGTCGAGCGTCGCGCTGTCGGACGGCTTGCGCTTCACCTTCGGCGAGGCGTCGCTGGGCCAGGGCTTGAGCGCCTATACCACCTCGCCCGCGGCGACGGTGGCGCGGCTGGGCGGCGCGCCCGATCCGTTCGACACGCGCAGCGCCAATTCGCTTCTCGCCGGCGTCTCGCTCGACGTCGCGCCCTGGGCCGGCATCGGCGTCACCGCTTCGCAGACCAGCGAGCATGACGGGTTGCTCGGCGCCTACAATCCGGCGGTGCGCCAGGCCGATACCCAGGCGCTCGGCGTCTCGGCGCGGCTGCAGCTCGGCGGCGGCTGGATGACGACGGCGTCCTTCGCGCAGGCGATCACCAAGCTCGATCTCAAGCCCGGCTTGAACACGGCGCCCGACGAGCTGCCGTCGCGCTCCTACGGCATCGCGGTTGCCAAGCGCGGGCTGTTCGGCAACGACGCGATGGGCGTTGCGGTGACGCGTCCGGCGCCGGGCACCGCGGGCTCGGAATTCGATCTCGTCTCCGGCATCGGCTCGCGGCCGCAGATGGTGCCGCAGAACTTCCTCGTCGACCCGGGATCGCCCGAAACCGATTTCGAGCTCGGCTACGTCACGACCTTCCTCGACGGCTCGGTCGCGCTGCAGACCAACGCGGCGTATCAGATGAACTATGCCGGGCAGAGCGGCAACAACGCCGTCTCGTTCCTGTCGCGGGCGAAGATCAAGTTCTAGGCGGCGTCAGGCCGCTTCGCCGAAACCGTTCCAGTCCCCGCTCGAAAGCAGAAGGTCGCTGCGTGCAGATCTTTGTCGCCATGCCGCTCGGAGAGAAGGAAATCCCCAACCTTCGCCTGGCGATAACGAAAGCAGTCGCACAAGCGGGCTTCAAGTGCCACTTTCCCAACGAGAACGCGCGTCACGGCACGATCATCGAAGACATCATGGATCAGATATCGCGATCCGCCGCGGTGATCGCTGAAATCTCCCATAGGAATCCCAACGTCATCTGGGAGTACGGCTGGGCGTCTGCCTTGGGAAAGCCGGTCATTCCGATCACGACCACCACGGAAGCGTTCTTTTTCGACACCATTCACCGCCGCGCCATCGTTTACGATCCGAAGAGATTGATGGGCTCCCTGGTGCAGGAGCTCACGCGCTGGTGCGAGAATCTGCGTGTAGACGGTCCCGAATTCCCGCCGGTTCAGTTGGTGCACTCGAAGACCTATTCCGGCGCGTCGTCGGCTCTCTTCGGCTTGAACTCGTTGACCAACACGGAGTTCGGCTTCTTCGAGCTGATGAAAAGGACCAGAAGCCATTTCTTCGCTGCGGCGCAGAACCACCATTTCCTCGTGAACAATATGAAGCAGCTGAAATCGGCGCTTCGCTCGTTCTTCCGGCGCGGCGCATCCGACAAGCGTTTCGACCTGTTGATGTGCGACCCCAAGAGCGATTTTGGGGTCAAGACGTGGCAGGCTCTCTCGCTTCCCCAATACGCGAACCACTTGAAGCAGGCGGCGGAAGTGTTCGACGAACTTGCGGTCTGGGCGAGATCCCAATCCTCGATCGGAGACCGGTTCAGGCTTCGGAAGGTGCCGCTGGTTCCGGTCTCGATGAACTTCGTCGACCCGGATGCGCCGAACGGACTGCTCGTCATGACGCCGACCTTTCTCAAGTCGGAAAACAGGGCCCGGCACTCCATCATCGTCTCCAAGCTCAACAGCGCGCAGATTTTCATGCAGTATTGGTCTTGGGCCGACAGTCTGTTCACGCTGTACGAAGCCGGCTCCCCGCCTGCGAAAAAAGGCCCCAAAAAACGCCCCGGAGCACGACGCGCCTAGGCGCGCTCGCTTTTTTGTGGACTTGCGCGGGCAGGCGCGTATCTATGCGCCCTCGCTAAACCAAGGAATCCAACCCCATGGCCGGGCCGCAATACGTCTATGTGATGAAAGGTCTGTCGAAGACCTATCCCGGCGGCAAGCAGGTGCTCAAGGACATCTGGCTGTCGTTCTATCCCGGCGCCAAGATCGGCATCGTGGGCGTCAACGGCTCGGGCAAGTCGACGCTCATGCGCATCATGGCGGGCCAGGACAAGGAGTTCACCGGCGAAGCCTGGGCCGCCGACGGCATCCGCACCGGCTACCTGCCGCAGGAGCCCGCACTCGACCCGGCGAAGAACGTGCGCGACAACGTGATGGAAGGCGTCGCCGAGAAGAAGGCGCTGGTCGACCGCTACAACGAGATCGCCGCCAACTATACCGACGAGACCGCCGACGAGATGGCGCGGCTGCAGGACGAGATCGAGGCGCAGGGCCTTTGGGACCTCGACAGCCAGGTCGACCAGGCGATGGACGCGTTGCGCTGCCCCGACGGCGACGCCGACGTCGCGGTGCTCTCCGGCGGCGAGAAGCGCCGCGTCGCGCTGACCAAGCTGCTGCTCGACGCGCCGGACATCCTGCTGCTCGACGAGCCGACCAACCACCTCGACGCCGAGTCGGTGCAATGGCTCGAGCAGACGCTGCGCGAGTACAAGGGCTGCGTCATCCTCGTCACGCACGACCGCTACTTCCTCGACAACGTCACCGGCTGGATTCTCGAGCTCGACCGCGGCCGCGGCATTCCGCACGAAGGCAACTACTCCTCGTTCCTCGTCGTGCAGGAGAAGCGCCTGCACCAGGAAGGCTCGGAAGCCGCGGCGCGCGAGCGCGAGCTCGCCCGCGAGCGCGAATGGATCGCCTCATCCCCCAAGGCGCGCCAGGCCAAGTCGAAGGCGCGCATCAACGCCTATGAAGAGCTGCTGGCGAAAAGCCAGGAGCAGCGCTCGGGCCCGGCGCAGATCCTCATTCCCATCTCCGAGCGCCTGGGCTCGGTCGTGGTCGAGGCCGACGGCATGTCGAAGGCCTATGGCGACAAGCTCCTGTTCGAGAACCTGACCTTCAAGCTGCCGCCCGGCGGCATCGTCGGCGTCATCGGCCCCAACGGCGCGGGCAAGACGACGTTGTTCCGTATGCTGACGGGTCAGGAGAAGCCGGACAGCGGAACCTTGCGCATCGGCGACACGGTGCATATGGGCTATGTCGACCAGAGCCGCGACGACCTCGATCCGAACAAGAACGTGTGGCAGGAAATCTCGGGCGGCACCGACGTGCTGGAGTTCGGCAAGACCAAGATGAACTCCCGCGCCTATGTCGGCGCCTTCAACTTCAAGGGCGGCGACCAGCAGAAGAAGGTGGGCCTGCTCTCCGGCGGCGAGCGCAACCGCGTGCACCTCGCCAAGCTGCTGCGCGGCGGCGCCAACCTGCTGCTCCTCGACGAGCCGACCAACGACCTCGACGTCGAGACGCTGCGCGCGCTCGAGCTGGCGCTGGAAGAGTTCGCCGGCTGCGCCATGATCATCAGCCACGACCGCTGGTTCCTCGACCGCATGGCGACGCACATGCTGGCCTTCGAGGGCGACAGCCACGTCGAATGGTTCGAAGGCAACTTCCAGGACTACGAGGAAGACAAGAAGCGGCGCCTGGGCATCGACGCCGGCGAGCCGCATAGGATCAAGTACAAGAGATTCGCACGCACCTGATGGTGGGCTTGGGCGGTTTGCGCGGGCGTAATTACCTAAGGTAGATTACCTTCCTTACGGGGAGGGACCCATGCCTTGGACGATGACGGCGAATGTCGCGCAATATGGCGGCGCGGACTGGAACAACTATGTGAAGACGGTGCCGAACTGCTCGCCGGCCGCGGCGAAGCTCATCGCCTTCCAGGACCCCGCGATCACCTATTTCTTCTATTGCCGCGGGCCGCTCGTCCTGGGCAACGGCCGCTCGTTCGATCCGGGCGACGCGGTGTTCTTCAACGGCACTGAGAAGCCGTGGTGGGGCAGCGCGCCGCAATGCGACGGCTATGCCAGGCTGTGCCTGGCGGTGGGCTATGTCGCGACCGACGTGGCGTCGATGCAGGCCGCGCTGGCGCTGACCTATGACGGCGGACCGGCGCTGGACGCGGTGATCTTCACCGTCAACCTGAACGATGCCGCGACCATCCCGTCCGGCTATGCGCAGATCGTGCCCGGCGCGCAGGGCCCCACGGTGCTGACCGCCAATCAAAGCGTGCAGGCGCTGCTGCCCGCGATCGCACCCGTCGTGAGCCAGGCGCATGCGCAAGGCACCTCGGTCCTGATGTGCGGGCTGAACAACCACGACGCCGCCGGCTGGGCCGAGTTCCAGAGCGATGCCGACGCGACGCAGTTCGCCGGACAATGCGCGACCGTGCTGACGCAATACGGCTTCGACGGCGTCGACATCGACGACGAATATTCGGCCGGCACCGTCAACGACGATTCCCTGGCCATGGCGAGCTATCGCGTCGACGCGGCGATCGCGCCCAAGACGCTGTCCAAGGCGCTCTACGACGACACCCAATACGCGCGGTACGGCTACGACGGCACGACCTTGTTCTCGAACCTGACCTGGGGCTGGACGATGTCCTATTGGGCGCCGCCGCAGCAGCAGATGCAGCCCTATTCCGGACTGATGAGCAACGACCAGCTTTGCTGCGGCTTCTGGGACCAGCAGTCCAACCCCACGCAGGACGGCATCAGCTGGCTCGCCGACAACGGCTATGCCGGCGTGATGGTCTATGCGATGAGCGACGGCGGCAGCCCCGCACTGCTCGACACGCTGCTCGGCTATTGGTCGAACGCGCTGTCGGAGACGTAATTGTCATGGCCCGCGCATTGTTCAGCCTGGGGAGATGGTTGACACCTGTTCGGAGACATAGCTGACAGGTTTGTTGAGGTCTATCTCGGCGATTTTGTAGGCACCGAAGCAGACGTCGAAGAGGCCGT
>Ga0213876_10001044_pt1 | contig 17904 bp, 17 predicted proteins | sample BarmaccomBMRX_R9_FD_160113 | JGI IMG/M metagenome (GOLD analysis project Ga0213876, IMG submission 160113) | Root-associated microbial communities from Barbacenia macrantha in rupestrian grasslands, the National Park of Serra do Cipo, Brazil - RX_R9 | ecosystem: Host-associated > Plants > Roots... | reverse complement strand
TGCAGCTTCATCCGGTGTCCTCCTTGGGACTGAGGTGGCTTGAGCACCCTTCAGCCTCCAAGGAGCACCGGATGGCTAGCTCATCGGCGGAACAACGTGGTCAGGAACTACAACTAGGCCACGCCGCTTGATCTCCCGGGCGACGAAGACGGAGGTATCGAGCAGTCCCGAGCCGGGATCGGTCACAGCTCGTCGAATCTCCATGTGCGACGGTGTAGCACCAGTCGGGCTGGTGCATAGCCATGCGTTCCGCCCTTTCGGAACGCCATCTGAGCTACCAAGCCTGACCATCGTGACGCGTGACGGGTTCAGTCCTGCTCTTCTCGCACCACGCACACCTCCGCGGCGCTGCGGAGTGTCCGCCAGGAATCCCACGCTACACCCCTGATGAGTGGCTGTTTGAGCCCTACAGTGGTGGCGTGACGAGCTTGCTAGAGCGCGAGCGCGAGCTGGCAGCGGTGGACGAGCTGCTGGAGCTTGGCGGCGTGGTTCTAGTGGAGGGCCGGGCGGGGATCGGCAAGACAGCGCTAGTGGAGGCGGCCTGTCGGCGTGCGGCTGGCGTGGGGCGCGAGCTCCTGCACGCGCGGGGCTCGGAGCTTGAGGTCGGGTTCGCGTTCGGGGTTGTGCGTCAGCTGTTTGAGCGGCGCCTGGCAAGTGCGGCGGCGAGCGAGCGCGACGCGCTGCTTGCCGGATCGGCTGGTGCCGTGCGGGCTTTGCTGTTGGGCGAGGCCGTGGACGCGTCGGCGTTCGACACCTCGTTTGCGGTGCTTCACGGGCTCTACTGGCTGACGGTCAACCTTGCGGGGCGCCGGCCGCTGCTGATCGCCGTCGATGATGCCCACTGGGCGGATGAGCCGTCGCTTCGCTGGTTGGCTCACCTGGCTGCGCGGCTTGAGGGGCACGAGGTCGCGCTGCTCATCGCGTTGCGCCCTGTCCACTCCGCATTAACGGGTGGCTCGGTTGGCGCGCTGCTCGACGCGGCACAGACGGTCCTGCGTCCGGCGCTCCTGAGCGGGGATGCGGTCGGCGCGATGGTTCGCCGCATGCTCGGCTCCGGTGTGAGCAGTGAGCTGTGCGAGGCGGTCCGGGCCGGGAGCGGCGGAAATCCTTTGTACCTGACCGAGCTCTTGCGGGAGGCTCGGTCTCAAGACCTGCCGCTGGCGGACCTTGATCCGGCTGAGCTGGTGAGCGGCGGGAGCGAGGGCGTGGCTCGGCGGGTTCTGGCCGGGGTACAGTCGCTGCATCCAGCAGCATTGGCGTTCGCGCAGGCGGTGGCGGTGCTCGGAGATGGCTGTGAGCTGCGCCAAGCGGCCGCGCTCGCCGGGGTGGAGGTATCCGAGGCGATCTCGCTCGGGATGGCGTTGGTCCATCTGGAGGTGTTGGCGGCTGATGATCCTCCGCGCTTCATTCATCCGGTCGTTCGTGAGGCGGTCGAGGCGTCGTTGCCGAGCGATGCGCGAGACGCGCTGCACCGCGCCGCCGCGCGGTTGCTACAGGCTGGCGGGGCCCCGCCAGGGCGGGTGGCGGCGGATTTGATCGCCCTGAGGCCGATCGGCGACGGCTGGGTGGTGGAGCGGCTACGGGAGGCGGCTCGCGCGGCGATGCAGAGCGGCGCGCCGGCGGCTGCGGCCGCCTTGTTGGGCCGCGCGCTTTTAGAGCCTCCCTCGCCTGAGGAGCGGGCGACAGTGCTTCAGGAGACCGCACGGGCGGAGGCAGGCGCAGGGCGCGAAGCGGCCTGCGAGCACCTTGAGGAGGCGCTAAGCCTGGCTGAGGATCCCCGGCAGCGGGCGGCGATCGCGGTCGAGGTCGCCGAGACGTATGCGGGTCTGTTTCGGTGGGTAGAGGCGGTGGATGTGCTCGAGCGGGCGCTGGCGCAGCTCGGCGAGGCCGATGATGAGCTGGCGGCGCGGCTTGAGGGTGAGCTCGTGGTATGCGGTCTTCACGACGCGCGTCGCGCATCACGGGTCGCGCCGGTGCTGGAGCGGCTACGGTCTCGCTCGCTTTCCGGCAGCGCGGTGGAGGCGCAAGCGGTCGCCGAAGGGATGTCCGCATTGCTTGCGGGCCAGTCCGCGGACGAGACGGGAAGCCCGCTTGAGCAAGCGCTCCTACGCGCGCCCGCGCGCGCGGAGAACTGGGACACGCGGGCGGCGATGTTGTGGACCCTGGTCGCGGCGGAGCGCTACGAATCGGTCGAGAGGACGCTCGGACCGATGCTCTCCGAAGTCCACGGCTCGGGGAGTGCACGCGGGTTCGTCGCCGTGTACAGCACGCTGGGCTTGCTGAAGCTGCGCACGGGGGCGCTTCCGGAGGCGGACGCCGCGGCGCGGGTTGCGCTGCGGGTGTTGCGGGAGGGTGACTTCGCGCCGGGGCTCGCCTTCGCAGCGACAGTGCTCGCTGATGTTGCGGTTGAGGCCGGCGAGCTCGACGAGGCGGAGGCGCTGCTTGGGCTGCTCCCGCAGGAGGGTTGGCCGGCGGGCGTCGGCACGGTCCTGATTCCGGCCGCTCGCGGGCGGCTCCGGCTCGCCCAGGGGCGCCCGGCGGAAGCGCTGGCGGACTTCGAGCTGTGTGCGAGGATGTTCAGTCCGGATGTGTGGGGGACGGAAATGCGTGATGTGGGGTATCTGCACGCGCGCTCGGGCGCAGCTCTGGCGCTGCTGCGGCTGGGTGATCGCGAGTCCGCGGTCGAAACGGCAAGGGTCGAGCTGGCCCAGGTGCGCGTATTCGGCGCCCCGCGTGCGCTGGGAGTAGCCTCGCGCGTCGCGGGACTCGCCGAGGGCCGAGAGCAGGGACGCGAACTGCTGCAGGAATCTGTCGCCAGCCTCAGGGACTCGCAGGCGCGCCTCGAGCTTGCGCATTCGCTTACCGAGGTCGGCGCGGCGCTGCGCCGAGGTGGCGAGCGCAAAGCTGCCCGTGAGCCGCTCGGTGAGGGGCTCGAGCTGGCCGTGCGATGCGGCGCCCGCCGGCTTGCGGCTCGGGCGCGTGAGGAGTTCAGGGCCACCGGCGCACGCCCGCGACGCGCGTGGCGCACTGGGGTGGAGGCGCTGACACCCAGTGAATTGCGGATCGTGCGCCTGGCGGCCGACGGCGCCACCAATCGCGAGATCGCGCACCAACTGTACGTGACGCTAAAGACCGTCGAAGGCCACCTCTCCCGCGCCTACACGAAGCTCGCAGTCAAGAGTCGGGAAGAGCTGCCAGGGGTGCTCGAGGAAGAAAAGACCAGGGTGCCGACCCTCTAGCGAACCACCGGCCGACGAAGCAACCTTCGGCGCGTACCTCAAGTGATCGGAGGAGCTTCATATGACGATGAACACGCGCGAGGCGTTCGAGCGCGGGACCGACACGTTCAACGCTCACGACCTCGACGGGTTCGCCGAGGTGATCGCCGACGACGTCGTGTTCGCGGCGCCGGGCGGGATACACGGCGAAGGGAAGGCCGCCTGCGTCGAGTTTTTCGGCGGCTGGTACCGCGCGTTTTCCGACGCGCAGGTCGAGGTCCACAGCGCCTATTTCATCGATGACATCGTCGTCGAGGAGGGCACCTTCTGCGGAACCCACGACGGCGTTCTCCACACCCCGACCGGCGAAGTCCTGCCAACCGGTCGCGCGATCAGTTTGCCCTATATCCACACGCTGCGCTACCGCGACGGGTTGCACGTCTCATTCAACCTGCTGTTCGATCGGCTGCTGATGCTCGAGCAGGTTGGGCTCATCCCGGCGTCCGCTCCGGCGCCGTAGAGGACCCCGAACGATGTCCAGGTCGTCGTACTCGGTGCCGGAGTGTGTGGTCTGGCAGGCGCGATGATGTTGGCCTGCGACGGGCATGACGTGCTGGTGTTAGAGCGCGATTACCCGCCCGCCCGCGACGCTCCCGACCGGGCATGGACAGACCGGGATGGCCCCGCCGTCAGACAGTTCAGGCTCGGGCACCTGCTGTTGCCTGCCGGCCGAGAGGCGCTGAAGATCGAGCTGCCAGAGACCGTCGCTGGCTTTCGGCGTTTGCCGTGCGCGATCCTGGCCGAAGGACGCGCACAAGAGTCCGTTCCAACCTGGCCTGCGGCCGCTGTCGGCGGGTTCGTGGAGCGGGAGGTGCGATGAGTTCCCTAGCTGGCGTCAACCATATAACGGTTCTGACGGATGAGCTCGACCGACTGAGGGCGTTCTACGAGGAGGTGTTCGGAGCGCGCTTGTTAGTCGAGCTTCCCGTACCCGAGCCTGACGGCCCCGGCCGCCACGCGCTGCTTGGCATCGGCGGCGGCGCCGCGTTGCATCTGTTTGAGTTGCAGCGAGTTGCCACACCCGCCGCGCGGGCAATGTTTGCTCGCGGCAGGATCGATCACTTCGCCTTGCAGGCGCCGGATGTGGGCACTTTCGAGCGGCTGCGCGTGACGTTGTGCGCGCGCGGCGCGACCGACGCGGCGGTGACCGACTTCGGGATCGTGCGCGTGCTGACCTTCAGCGATCCGGACGGGCATCCCGTCGAGCTGGCGCACTGGGCCGGGGGCGCCGACCTCGGCGAGCTCGACATGTCACGCGCCAATGACGATGAGCTGATCGCGCGGCGCTCCGCAGCGATCAGCCGCAGCCCAACGAGCCGACACGAGCCTCACATAAGCCACTCACGGCAACAACGTACAACGTCTACCGCGTCTGAACCTCGCCAGCAGGGCGTCACAGAGCGCGACGAAGGAACGGAGCAAGCATGATCACACACAACGTCAAAGCAGATCCCGGACCCGAGACCACAAGCGAGGGAAACAACGCCGAGCTGGTCAGGCGATGCTTCGAAGTGGTCTGGAACCAGGGCGACCTGGACGCCGTGGATGACTTCTTCGGCGAGGATTTCGCGAACTTCGGCCACCGGGGCGCGGACGCCCGCGGCCTCATCCGCGCGATCGTGTCAGCGTGGAGGGCGGCATTTCCTGATCTTCGCTTCGATATCGAAGAGGAAATCGTCGACGGAGACGCTGTCGTTCATCGCATGACATGCCGGGGCACCCACGCCGGGAGGTTCGAGCACCCAGCAGTTGGCGTGCTCGAACCCACTGGACGCGCCTTCGCGGTCGATCACATACACATCAATCGCGTTCGCGAGGGACGCATCGTGCAGCACTGGGGGACCCGCAACGACCTGGCAATGCTGCAACAGCTGGGTGCAGTTGCGACCCCGTCGAGGGCGGGGTCGATCAGGTCGTCTGGGGGCTGGCAGCGGTGACCTGCTGAATTGTTGTTACGACAGGCGCTCCCGGCGGGCTCGACGTCGGCAAAAGCCGCGGGCCCTCCATGAGCCGGATGGACAGCTCGAGTGTGCCTCTCGCGCGGCTACTTGGTGCGCGCCTCCCAGTACGCCTCGGCCTCCGCCTCCATCACAGCCAGCCGTGAGTAGTAGTCCGGGAACTCGTTCAGGTGGGCGCGGGCGATCTTTGCGGTGACGTCCACGTTGTCGTCGGTCACGTTCGTTTCGAGGTCGTGGGTGCCGTGCTCGAGTTCGATCTCCATCCCCATCCGGAACTGCTCGACGTCGAACCTCGACGTGTTCCAGTCGATTCCAACGCGCTCGCCGGCAGCTCGCGCCTGCTCCGTCGTGAAATGTCGCTTCGCGGTCATGAGCGAACGGTCTCGGTCGCGTCCGGCAGCGGCTGAACCTCATCGTGTTCGGTCTCAGCTCCGCGTTTGCTTGCGTCGTGAGCAGACCGGCGCTGGGCGCGCGGTTGGTCACGGAGCCGCGGGAAAGCCTTGTCGTCGCTGAACTGCAGGATGCGAGCGGCTTCTACGCTTCCCCGATGCTTGCGGCGCTGCTGATCGCCGGGTCGCTTGGATTGAGCAACTTCGCCGCCTCGATCGCGATCGGGATCTCTGGCGTTGACCGCGGCGTCCGTGCCCGTCTCGTGTTCGCGTTCGCGGTCTTCGAGGCCGGGATGCCGATCATCGGGCTGCTGATCGGCCGGCGGCTTGCGCATGGGCTTGGCGGGTCCGCGCACCTCATGGGCGGGCTGCTGCTGATTGCCGCCGGCATGCAGACCACCTACTCGGCGACGCGAGCCGCCAGCAGCGAACCGGTCAGCTCCGTTGCCACCGCCTCGATGGGACGTCTACTGCTGCTCGCCGCCGCCCTGAGCATCGACAACCTCGTCGTCGGCTTCGCGCTCGGTGCCCACGGCGCGCCGCTCGCGCTCAGCGTCGCAGCAATCGCAGCCGTCAGCGTCGGCCTATCACTCATCGGTCTCGAGATCGGTACCCGACTCGGAGTGCGGGTCGAGCACGACAGCGAGTTGATCGGGGGCATCGTCCTAATCGGCGTCGGAGTCGCAATTCTCGCCAAGCTCATCTAGACCGCACGCAAACCTCCCTATCGCGGTGCGCGCCGTTCCCGTTTCTCACGCGTCTCCCATACGCGGAACAAGCAGGATCGATCTGCCAGCCTCTTCCCAGTGACCGCGATGAGTGCTCACGACGCCACACGGGATGGCCTGGTCCGTCGCGGGATCGCGCTGGAGGCCTTCACGCTGACTTGGATGACGGCGGAGGCGGCTGTCGCTGTCGCGGCTGGGGTTGCCGCGGGCAGCGTCGCCCTCATGGCGTTTGGCGTCGACTCGGTGATCGAGTTCGCTGCCGCGTTCGTGGTGCTACAAGCCTTCCGAGCGGAGCAGACCGATCGGACCGTCCGGGGCGAGGGACGTGCGCTGCGGGTGATCGGCGTGACCTTCTTCCTGTTGGCGACGTACATCGTCGTCAACGCCTTCGCCACATTGATCACCGCGAGCAAGCCGGACAGCAGCGTGGCGGGTGTGGCCGTGTCAGCCGCCGCGCTACTGGTCATGCCGTCGCTGTGCGTCGCCAAGCGACGCACGGGTAAGGCCCTCGAAAGCAACATGCTGGTCGCTGACGCCGCCGAGTCTCTGCTATGCGCGTACCTATCCGCGACCGTGCTGCTCGGGCTCTTGCTGAATGCTGCGCTCGGCTGGTGGTGGGCAGACCCCGTCGCCGCGCTCGCCGTCGTACCGTTCGTCATCAAAGAAGGCGTAGAAGCGCTCGAAGGCGAGCACGCCGAATAGGCTAGGCAAGCGTCATCGCCGTTCCGCGGGCACTAGGCCTCAGCGGGCTTCGCGCTCGTAACGCATCAGGACAGTCGGCCCAGCGGTCTCGGACGAAATGAGGCGTAGATGGGTGGGAGCGGTTTCGGATGTGAACAGCTTCGTGCCGTGGCCGACGAGATCCGGGAAGATCATGACTCGGTACTCGTCGACCAGGTCCATCTCGGCGAGAGCGTGGACCACGGTGGCACTTCCAACCACGACGACATCGTGCTCGGCCTTCTGCGCGGCGACCGCGTCCGCGAGGTCGCCGGTGAGCAGCGAGGAGTTCGCCCAGGTGCTCGTCTCGATCGGGGTGTGGGAGATGACCAGCTTGGGGATCCGGTTCATGGCAGCCGAGAACTCGTCGGTCCTGTTCGGCCAGAGCTTCGCAAAGGCTTGCCAGGTCTTGCGCCCCATGAGGAGCACCCCGGTATCGAGGGTAAGTCCGAGCTTGAACTTGTCGCCGGCGACGAACTCCGGGCCGTGACGGAAGGCCCAGCCGCCCTTCAGTGTGCCGTCGCGACCGTCGGGGTCCTCGATGACGCCGTCGAGGGTGGAGAAGGCGATGACGATGGTTCGGTGCATGATCTGCTCCTGTCGTGGTGCCGGTCGGATGACCGGGTCGCGGATACCTACCGGCGGCGCACCCGCAACTCATCGCGATCGCCCAAATTCCGCGGCAGCTCGAAGATCGCGAACACGTCTGGATCCTGATAGACGGTGGTTCGGGCGATTGCACCGTGTTGCACTGTGAACAGCTGCAGGGTGTGCAGCCGGTACTCATCGCCGTGGCGTCGATAGGCAGCCATCGCCGGCTGTCGGTTGGCCGAAACCGGGAGGGTCCGCCAGTCGCAACCTCGGGCCTGGAAGAACCGGGTCATGAAGCGGCGATAGGCGACGGTGCCGATGTACCAGTTCCACATCGGAGGCATTTCCAGCACCACCTCCGAGGCCAGCAACTGCGCGAGCCCCTCGGCGTCGCCGCGTTCGAATGCGGCCACGTAGCGGTCGACAATCGCCCTGTCCTCGGATTCCGATTCGGTCAGGGCCTCGGCGTCGAGGCTTGGACCGGCAAAGGCGCCCCGCGCTCTCTGCAGCGCGCTGTTTACCGCGGCGGTGCTGGTGTCGAGGATGGCGGCGACCTCGGCGGCTGAGAAGCCAAGCACGTCACGGAGGATCAGCACCGCCCGCTGCTTGGCCGACAGCAGCTGCAAGGCGGCGACGACCGCCAGACGCACGGTGCTGCGCTCGGCCGCCAGCGTCGCCGGATCCTCGGGAGCGCGTCCCAGCAGGCGATCCGGAATGGGTTGCAGCCACGGGACCTCGAGACCCGGCACGAAATCGGCATCTGGATCGCCGAAGGGGCGCCCGACCCCAGACGGAAGGGGGCGACGAGCTCGGCCCTCCAGCGCGTTAAGACAGGCGTTCGTCGCGATGCGGTAAAGCCAGGTGCGAAACGAGGCAAGGCCGGGGTCGTAGCGGTCGTGAGCCCGCCACGCCCTCAGCATCGTCTCTTGTACGAGGTCCTCGGCCTCGTCGGCCGAGCCGAGCATCCGATAGCAGTGCACGAGCAGCGCGCGGCGGTGCGGTTCGACGGCAGCGGCGAACTCCGGACCTCTATCTCGCTCGGCCATCACCCCCACCTACTATGCCGCGCTCTGCGAGGTGCAGCCACTGCCGCGCGGCTCCGGAGCATTCGCACGTTGTCCCTCGCAGTAGTAGCCATCGCGTCCGTTCGGCCGGACACCGGCGTTTTAGGTAGCCCGGCGTGCCGCGAACCGCCGGCCACGAAAGACCCGGTTGGCCGCGGAGAGCGCGCGCTGGCTGACGGCGAGCTTTCCCGATCCTCGCAGGATTCAGAAGACCTGCGGGCCCCGATCAGCCATCCGTTGCGGGGTCGGGCCGAGACTCGCTTCGATGTTCACGAGGTCTCGCTGACGATCGCCCAGCGCACCTCCATCGCACGATGGCGAGAGCGTTGCTAAAGGCGAAGCACCCGTGCGCTTCAGCTTCAAGTGGTGAGCGGCATCGCGTCATCGAGCGAGCGTCTGCTGAGCTCTTCTAGAAGCACCTGGGCATCTGCGGCGAGGCCGAGCATGCCTAGCTCGTGGGCGGTGGCGACCGTAGCTTCCAACAGCGTCGCGGCGTGTTGTTCGTCGGTTGGCGCGCCGCGAGCGTGGAGCGCACGGGCGCGCCAGTAATTGGTGCGCGCGGCGAGTGGGGCGGCCTTTAGGCGCTGCTCCAGCTCGAACGCGGTTGTGTGATGGGTGACGGCGTCGTGAGACTGGCCAAGGGTGTAGGCGAGCATGCCGAGAAAACGGTCGGCAGCGCCGACACAGAGGTGGCCGCCCATCAGTACCACGTAACCGCGATATGGCTCAAGGTGTGCGGAAACTTGGCGCGCATGCTCAGAGTCGTGGAGGTGGCTGCAGAGCGCCGCGAGGTCAGCGAGTACGCAAGGCCAGTGCACGTCGCGTGGCACGGCTTCGAGGTCGTTCGCCATGAGCTCATCAACAACGCTTTGCGCCGACTCCTGGTGGCCAAGCTCCGCCTGGAGTCGGGCCGTTGACACCCTTGCTATGGGGTGCCCGCGTATTCGCCGGGCCCATTCGCGGCTGGTGTCGATTGCTCTGTCGAGCCGCCCGTACTCCCAGTAAAGCCGGGTGAGGCGAGCGGGATGACCGGCGAGCCGGTCGGTCTGCACGCCACCGACCGCGAGCGCCTCCTCAGAGAGCCGCTCGACGTCGGCGAAGCGTCCTTCCATCAGTGCCTGTAGGCCCTGCGCGATGGCGAGGATGTACCTGGCCCGGCGTGTTCCTACCTCGGCGGCGCGGCGTCGGAGCTCTTGGAGGTCGGACTCGTACCCCGGGCGATCAGCGAGCTGGATGTGCGCGTTGTGACGGAACGCGAGCCCGAGCAGCTCCGACCGCTGCTCGCCCGTCCGCCGGCCGATCGCCAGCAGTTCGTCGGCGAGTGGGACCTGCTCGCTGATGCGAGTGGTTCCGTACAAGGTTCTGATCGTCAGTCTGAGCGCCGCGGTGAGTGCTTCGTCGCTGCCGGTCTGACGGGCGAGCGCGAGTGCGCGCTCCGCTTCGTCGACCTTCTCGAAGCCCTGCCCGAGCGGATACGCGCGGTAGAACGTCAACCGCGTGATCAGCAAGACCCGCAGCGTGGGATGGTCGTTGCCGACCGCATCCAGCGCCTGCTCGACGAGCGCCGGCAACGTCGGATCATCCACGCCGGTTCCGGCCGGCGGCCAGTACACCAGCGCCGCGCGCGCCAGCCGCTCGGCGGAGCCGATCGCGTGTGCAGCATCAGCGGCGGCGAGCGCTGCCGCGTGGTTGCCCTCCATGTCCAAAAGCTCGCTACGCGCTTGAGCGAGTGCCAGAAGCAGGTCGGCTCGCCGGGCGTGATCGGCCGTCGGTTCGAGATCGAGCAGCTCAAACCCGCGCTCGAGTCGAGCGGCTGCTTCCTCGGGGTCGAGTCGATCCAGTGCCTTCTGACCGGCCGCAAGCGCGTAATCAGCCGCCTTGGCGATCTGACCGTCGAGCGCCGCCTCAGCGAAGTGGTGGGCCAGTGCCTCGACGTGCTGGTCGGCACCGGGCGCGCGTTCGATCGCCTCGCCGATGCGGCGGTGAAGTCGGACGCGGCGGGTCGACGTGAGTTCGCCGTACAGGGTCTGGCGGATCAGCGCATGCGTGAACGAGTAGCTGGCGGGCCCGGTCTCGGAGATCAGCCCGGCGTGGAGAGCCTCCTCCAGCGCGTCGAGCAGCTCGTCCGGGTTTCCGGCGAGCTCCGCATGCTCGAGCACGGCGAGCGAAAACGTCGCGCCGACTACCGAAGCTCCGGCCAACGCGCGGTTCGCCGCTTCGGAGAGGCGCGAGAGCCGGCGGGTGATCACGTCCTTGACGCCCTCGGGCAGCCCTACGTCCGCGAAATCGGCCGCCGCGACCCAACGCCCGTTTTCGTGGCGTGCGAGCCCCGATTCGACGAGGTGGCGCAGTACCTCGCCAATGAAGAACGGGTTGCCTTCGGTGCTCTCGTATAGGGTGTGCGAAAACTCGACGCTGCCTGTTTCGTCGGCCTGCCCGCCGGTTGCGGCGACGTACGCGCTGACGGCGTCGGCGTCAAGCCCGCGCAGCCGCAGGCGCTCGACCTGGACTGGCTCGCGTCGCAGGTCGGCGAGGACCTGCGACAGCGGATGCGCCCGGTCGAGCTCCGTGTCCCGGTAGGTACCGAGGACGAGGAGCCGCATCGGCTCGCGATGTCGGAGCAGGTGGCGCAGCATCAGCAGCGTTGGCCGCGCCGCCCAATGAAGGTCGTCCAGCACGACCAGCACGGGTCGGACCTGCGAGGCGCCGGCAAGCAGGCGGGTCACCGCCTCAAACAGCCTATCGCGCTGCTCCTCCGAGTCGCCGATGTTTGTGGGTCGGATGCCGAGCAGCCGCTCTCCGAGGTCCGGTATGAGCCTGGCCAGGTCACCCGCTCCCCGTCCGGCCTGGCTCGCGAGCTCCATTGTCGGGCACGCCTGGACGTATGAGTTCAACGCCTCCGAGAACGGCTGGAAGGGAACACCGAGGTCCTCGTCGCAACGACCGAACAGGACCACCGCTCCGTCGGCGTGCGCGCGGCGCGCCAGCTCGGCCGCTAGGCGCGTCTTCCCGATGCCGGGCTCGCCGGAGAGCAGCGCGGTTCGCAGCGACCCTTCGACGGCGAGTGTCCACAGGCCGGAAAGGGTGTCGATCTCTGGCTGGCGGCCGACAAACACCTGGCTGGTCACCACGAGCTGATCGGGCAGTCTGCGGGCGAACTCTTCGACCGCGGGGACGGGCGCTCGCCCGCCCGCGCGCAACTCGAACACGCGCTCGTCGCGGGCAAGCTCCGGGAGGCCGCGGCGACCAAGATCGAGCAGCGTCGTGTCTGCCGGCAGCTCGTCGCCGACCACCTGAGCCGTGGTTTCAGAAACGAGCGTCTGCCCCGGCTCTGCCAGTGACCGCAGCCGCGCAGCGCGATTGACGGCGGTGCCGAAGTAGTCGCCCTCACGCTCCCGCGCCTCCCCGGTGTGGAGCGCGACACGCAGCTCAAGCTCGATCCCCTGGGGCCAGACCTCCGCGTCCAGGTCATCCTGCAACGCGAGTGCGGCGCGGACGGCGTTGGTGGCCCGCGCGAACACCGAGAAGGTCGAATCCCCCTCGCCCTTGCTCTTCACCGCTGCCCCGCCCGCGCCGGTCACGGCCTGTCGAATGATCTCTTCGAGCCGTTCGAGCGCCCTCGCCATCGCATCCGGTGCGCGCTGCCACAGGCGAGTCGACCGCGCGACGTCGGTCAGCAGAAACGTCACCACGCCGGTCGGCAGGACGTGTTCGGTCAGCGGGCCTGTCGGTGTGATCGGCGCCGGCGGAGCGAGTGACAGTTCAGGCGATTGCACGAGCATCTGCTGGTGCAGCCCACGGACCGCGGGCGACGGCTCGATCCCGAGCTCGTCAACAAGCCGGTCACGAACCTCCGTGAACGCAGTGAGCGCCTCGGCCTGGCGCCCGCTGCGGTACAACGCCAGCATCAGCGCGCGCCACAACCGCTCCCTAAACGGATGTGCCCGCACCAGTTGCTCGAGCTCGGCGACGACCTCGTTGTGCCGAGCGCAAGCCAGGTCGGCATCGACCCGATCCTCCAGCGCTGCCAGTTTCAGCTCGTCCAGACGCGCGGCCTCACTCGAAGCTGCCAAGGAGTCGAAGACGTCGGCCAGCGCCGGACCGCGCCATAGGCCCAACCCGTCGCGCAAGGTCGTCGCGGCTGTCTCCGGGTGACCCTGCTTCAGCTCCTCGCGTCCTCGCGCCAGCAGTCCCTCAAACCGTCCGGCGTCGATCTGGCCGCGCTGCACGTGTAGGGCGTACCCCGGCGAGCGCGTCTCGATCGCGTGGGGCGCACCCGAGGACCCCAGCGTTTCCCGCAGGCGAGACATGAGCACCCGCAGCGACACCGCGGCCGAAGCTGGAGGCGCGTCCCCCCATAGCTCGTCGATCAGCCGATCCACCGAGACGGCTCGCCCGGGATCGAGTAGCAACACGGCCAGTAGGGCGCGGGCTTTGGCCGGCTTGACCGGGACCAAGCGCTCTCCCGCAACCACTTCGAGTGGTCCCAGGATCCGAAATTCGAGCCGCCCGCTGGGCGCCCCAGGTCCCATGACGCCACATCGTACGCCCCGGTTGGCGTCCGCTCCAACCCGGCCTTTACGAGTACGCCAACCGGCCGACCGTACGGTCCGCCGTGTCCGCTGTACCCCAATGTTCTGGAGGATCCACATGTCTGACCCTGCTATTTCGGTTCGCGCATCTGGCCCAGCCGATTCGCGCAAGCTTGAGTCGCTCGCCTGGCTCACCGGGCGTCGGAGGCTCGCCCGCTACCGGATCATGCGCCAAGGCGGTCAAACCGGGGCAGCCCGATCGCTCCTCTCGCGCCCGATGGGATGGAGCGTCGCGTGAGCAACGAAACCGAACATCCCATCTCCTACGAGCGAGGACCGACCGATTCGCCGCTGCTCGAGGAAACGATCGGTGAACGGCTTCGTAGCGTCACCCAGCGCTTCGGCGACCGCGAGGCGCTGGTCGTCGCCCACCAGCATTACCGGGCGACGTACAACGAGCTGTCAGAGCAGGTCGAGCTCGCGGCGCGAGCGCTGATCGCCGCCGGCGTCCACAAGGGGGATCGAGTCGGCGTCTGGGCACCGAACCGCTACGAGTGGGTGATCGTCCAGTTCGCCACCGCCCGCGTCGGCGTGATCCTGGTCACGATCAACCCGGCCTATAAGGCGGCCGAACTGCGCCACGCACTAAACAGGGCTGGCGTGAGCCTGCTGTTCACCGCGCAGAGGTTTCGTGACGCCGACTACCTCACGATAATCGACGAGGTACGCCCGGACTGTCCCGACCTGTGCAAGGTCGTCGTGCTGGACGGCGAGTGGCAAGAGTTCCTTGCGCAAGGCACCTGTGTCGACCGCACCGGCGTAACCGAACGGGAGGCGTCGCTGGACCCGAGCGACGCGATCAACATCCAGTACACATCGGGGACAACCGGGCTGCCGAAGGGCGCGACGCTCTCGCACCGGAACATCCTGAACAACGGTCACTTCACCGCCGAGGTGCTCACGTACACCGAGCACGAGCGGGTGTGCGTGCCCGTGCCGTTCTACCACTGCTTCGGCATGGTGCTGGGCAATCTCGCGGCCATGACCCACGGGGCATGCATCGTGGTGCCCGGCGAGTCGTTCGACGCCCACGCGGTCCTCGCCACGGTGGATGCCGAGCGGTGCACTTCGCTGTACGGCGTTCCGACGATGTTCATCGCCCAGCTCGCGCAGCCGGACCTCGACACGTTTGACCTCACCAGCCTGCGCACCGGGATCATGGCCGGCGCGCCGTGCCCGGTCGAGGTGATCAAACAGGTCCGCGCCCGCATGCACATGACGCAGATCACGATCGGGTGTGGGATGACCGAGACCGCTCCCGTTGCGACGCAGGTACGAGCCGACGAGGTCGATGAGAGGAGCCTTACGACCGTCGGACGCGCTCATCCCCACGTCGACGTCAAGATCATCGACCCGGCCACCGGTTCGACAATCCCGCGGGGGACGACGGGCGAGCAATGCACGCGCGGCTACAACGTCATGCTCGGCTATTGGAACGACGCCAAGGCGACCGCCAACGCCATCGACGGCGAGGGGTGGATGCACACCGGTGACCTCGCGGTAATGGACGCCGACGGCTACGTCAGCATCGTCGGCCGGATCAAGGACATGATCATCCGCGGCGGAGAGAACGTCTATCCGCGCGAGGTGGAGGAGTTTCTCTACACGCTTCCGCAGATCGACCTCGTCGAGGTGATCGGGGTACCCAGCCAGCGCTACGGCGAAGAGGTCATGGCATGGATCCGGTTGCGCCAAGGCGCGAAGGCCTCCTCTGAGGACCTGGTCGCCGCGTGCCGCGGGCAAATCGCCACCTACAAGATCCCCCGGTACTGGAAGTTCGTCGACTCCTTCCCGATGACGATCACGGGCAAGACGCAGAAATACCGAATGCGCGAGATCGCGGTCCAAGAGCTCGAACTGAATGTGGCCGCATGAGTTCCACGATTATCAGAGGCACAGTGGCCGAGGGAGCCGATGGTGAGCGCATCAGGCGGCTTGCCGCGCTCACCGGCAGCCAGCCGCCTGAGGGGCTGATGCTGCTCGCCGAGGTACAAGGTGATCCGGTGGCAGCGATCGGAATATTCGACGGGCACGCCATCTCTGACCCCGATCGATCGACATTTGCGCTGCGGATGCGTCTGCGCCTCCTGCGCCTGCAACTCCGACTGACCCTACCCGTCTTCGGGATCTGAACGCTGGAGCTGGCTTTCGCTCCTCGTCGCGTTACATGGCTCGAGAATGTGAGCTACGAGCTTTCGACGGCGCCACCGTCGCTGAGGTCGATCACCTCGTCTGAACCCGGGGGACCCGAGCAGCGCTTAACGGCGCTGCGTTCCGATCTCGCCGCGGGTCGCCTGCCGTTCGAATGATGGCCTGGGCAATCGCATCGGCAGTGACGGTCGCCGAGCGCTACGCCGACCGTGGCCTGCGGCTTGCCGACGCCTCCCTCGTTGTGCTCGCCGAGCCACGCGGCACGATCGAGATCGCCACGCTCGACGAGCGGCACTTCCGCGTCGAGCGTCGCTCAGTCGGCTGCGAGGCGCTCGCTCGTCTGGCAGGGTTAGGATCGTCGGTGGCGCACCGCGTCGGTTAGCCGGCCACGAAACTGCCAGACGCGGCGTACGTTGCGGTAGGTTCGGCCGCGATCTGGATGCTCCGGTTCGCGTTCGGAGAGCTCTTGGGTCTCGAGGTCGCCGCGGGCGACGGTTTTCGTGCGAGCGGTTTGTTCCCAGCGCGCCTGCGCTGCTCGCAGAGCGCCGCCGATCTCGAGATCCGCTGGTCGCGGATCGCGACGCGGCGCGTGGCTCATGGCAGCAGCTTCTCGGCCGCTGCGCGGGCCTTGTTTAGCTCCTTGCGGCCGCTCTCGAGTTGGCCGCTCAGCTCGCCGAGCCGCTTGACGACGCGCTCCAATCCGCGCGGCCGGCCGATTGGTACGCCCAGCACGCGTGGCCGCTTCTGCGTCTGGTAGAGCGCGCCACCGAGCACGCCGGCCGCCCCGCCCGCCGCGAGGCCCGCCGCGGCTTTGGCGAGCACCCCATCCCCCGCCCGCGGGGCGTTCGACTTCGCCTGAGACGCGCCCCGCCCGGCCGCCGAGAGCAGCCCCCTACCGCCCAGCTTGTCGCTGGCGCTTGTCAGCGTGTGAGTGAGCGTGTCGCCCAGGCCACCGAGCGTGTCACCCAGGCCGGAGGTGAGCGTGCTGAGCGCCCCCCCGGGCTTCGTGGCCTCGCGGCCAAGCTCGCCGACCTGCCCGACCGCGCTGCCGGCGGTGTCAATCACGCCCTGCAGAATTTCCGGATTCTCCTCGATCGTCGCCAGCGTGCGCTCGAGGATCTTGTACACGTTCTGAAGCCGGACGGTGATCGTCGCGCTGGCGTCGACCTCCTCGAGCTCGATCTTCACCTTATCGACGCCGACATGCACCCCGGCGACGAGATTGACCAGGTTCGCCACCTGCGCCCGCAGCGCCAACTGCGCCTCCAAGCGCTCCACGTCGATCTCAAGCCTGCCCACGTGAACATTGGGCACATCCACAAACACATCCGGCTCCTCGCTCCCCGCCCCGCCCGTGAGCGCACCGCCCGCTGAGGACTCCGCGGCTGGCTTCGCGGCCGAATCTCGACCGCGTTCAGAACCGCTCGACCGCGCACGACCGCCGCCCCCGCGACCCGCTCGAGCGGAACGCGTCGCCTCCCCAGAGCGACCCGGCCGGGCGGAACGCGTCGAGCGCTCAGAACTGCGGCTGCTGCTTGCTCGCTTACTCTGCGCCATAGCCAGCTCCAAAACCCTAGCGCTTCGCGCCTGTGCTGTACGTATCCGCTCGCGTTGTGCCAATGGCGTAGGCCACCGGCCTTTGCGAGCTTCTGGCGTGCGAGAACAACGATCTCAGGTTCGCCGCCGCGACCGCGATGAACGAGACTGCGGACCGTCACGGCTTCGTCGTCTATCCCGGTCAGCCGCGCCGACGCAACGCGTGGGGGTCTGGAACTGGTTCTTCCCCGCGCACCAACAGCGAGGGGCGGGGGCCGGGAGTACTGGCGGCGATCGCACGCCGTCTCCTCGCCGAGGGGTGCAAGCAGAGGGTCGATCCCGCGCAGGCCTTCGTGGCAGGACTATCGTCAGGCGGGACCCTGCTGGGCCGCGGCCGCGAACCAATCGCCCGACGGCCACGCAGTTCACGAGCCCGTGGGCGAACACCCTCGACGATTCGGAGCGTGTCATCCATGGCACCGCCGACCGTACGGTCGCGCCGAGAACGCCCGGCAGCTTACGCGTCACCCGGCAAACGAGGACACCGAGAACATCAGTGGATAGGCGCGTCGCTGCGGCCGCGATCGGCCGACGACAACTACGTGGGTCAGCGTCGTGGCAGGGGTCACGTTCCCTTGCAGCGTGAAGTGATCGATTTCGAACGGGAGCGCGTTTGAGGTCAGCGGATCTGGGCCATCGTGGATGCCGAAGTGAAGGTGCGGAAGCGTTGTGTTGCCGGTGTTGCCAAGCCTTCCGATTGGTTTCCCGGTCCGGACATGCTCGCCGGGTCTGACCATGACGGAGCCGGTTTGCAGGTGTGCATAGAACGCGTACCGCCCCGGTCCGATCTTCTCGACGATCTGGTTGCCGCCGAAGTCCTGAGGCTTTCGCACCGTG
>Ga0213876_10001043_pt1 | contig 17905 bp, 13 predicted proteins | sample BarmaccomBMRX_R9_FD_160113 | JGI IMG/M metagenome (GOLD analysis project Ga0213876, IMG submission 160113) | Root-associated microbial communities from Barbacenia macrantha in rupestrian grasslands, the National Park of Serra do Cipo, Brazil - RX_R9 | ecosystem: Host-associated > Plants > Roots... | reverse complement strand
GCGACGCCGACCGTGCGCAACGCCAACGAGTGGTGGGAGGACGATTTCCCGGAGCTCAAAGAGGGGTAGCCGACGCTGCGCGGGCCGAGTCTCACCCGGCCCGCGCAACACCCGTAGTCGGTTCCCCCACACCACTCGTCGTCGCTGGCGCGAGGACGTGCCCCGTTAGCCCTCGCGTGAGATGCTGGTGATGTCGCTGGCGCCAGCGGCCTCCGCCTGGCGAATGGCGTCTTGCAGGTTCGACGCCTCGAAGACTCGGCTGCCGACGAAGCTGATGCGGAAGCGCTGCTTGCCGCTCGAGGCGGCGCCGCGACCAGCCGCCGCGGCCATACTGGCACCGCCCGCCGCGCGGCCGCGGCCGGCACCGGCGCGCGTCGTGGAGCCACCGCCTGCGGCTCCAGACGCCGCTGCACGCGGCCGCCCGGGAGCCCGGCCGCGACCAGTGCCCGTGCCGGCGGCTGCTCCGCCCGCGCCACGGCTGCCACGACCCGTACCAGTGGCACGGCCACTCGTTGCACCAGCGGCCGCCGCTCCGCGACCGGTGGAGCGCGCCGGGCGTGTCGGGGTCGTCGTCGCCGCGCTCGAGGGTGCGGCCCCGCTGGCGGCCCGACCGCGCGGCGTGCGCGCGGCGCGCGGCCCGCGCGCACCACCCCGTCCACCGCGCCCGCCAGCGGTGGTGGTCGTCGTGGTCGTCGTGGTGGTGGAGCCAGCCGTCGTCGGCGCGCCAGCGGTGCTGGCCGCGCCACCGCCCTCTGTCGGCTTGCGACCGCGCAGTGGCGCTCCATGGCGCTGGGCGACGCGATAGACGGACGATTCACCGATCCCGAAGCGGCGGCTGATCTCGGGCACCGGTGTCTCGGTCTCCGCGTACAGCCGCGTGACTTCGCGCTCCTGCTCCTCGGTCAGCTTGCGCCGCCCCTGGCCACCAGCGGCCGTGTCCCCGTCTGCACGGGTCTGGGCACCGGTGGCATTCGAACTCTCGACGGTCGTCATTGACTTCTCCTTCGCGACAGAGTGGGCGACCTGCCAGAGCCTGGTTGCGTGCTCGGGGTCCGCGTCATTGGCGCGCGCGAGTCAGACGGGCGCTTCGCTCGCGTGCAGCAGGGACGCTCGCGCTGGCCGACGTAAATGTCAGCCATTCCTCCGAGCCCGAGCCCATGCAGGTCCACCTCTCGGCAGCCCCTCCCGGTGATACTAGCGCAGTTGGAGCGGTTGTGCATCTCCGGCGTTGCCGGCATGTCAAGACCGGTCCCGCTACGACGGAGTCACACCACGCCGCCAGAGTCGCCCACCGAGCTCGACGGCGTACAGCAAACGGTCCGACGCGAACGTCGGCGACGCCGCCACCGCCACCATCGGCGCCCTACCCAGTCCGTCACTCCAGGGCGTAAAGCGCGCCCCAGCATCACGTGAGAGGGCCATGCCTGTGCTGGTGCCAGCCGCCACGATACGCTCGCGCGCGAACGTGGGCGCAACAGCCAGCGCGATCACCCGCGCTGCGAGCTCCGTCCGCTGCCAAGACGGCCGCCGCTCACCCCGCTCAACCTCCTGCCAGCCGCGCGCCGGCCACCACACCTGCGTCCCAAGGCCCACGAAGGCGGTGCCCGTGGTGGTGTATGTCGGTGCTGGTAGGACGCACGTCGGCACCGCGTGCGTGGCCGCCAAGATCCGCTGCCAGCCTCCAGCCGTCGTCGCCTGCCACACCCCAGCGGGGGTGCCAACCAGCACGGTGCCATCTGTCACTAGCCCGAGGCAGCTCGGCGGACCTCCTGCTGGTGGCGCGACCGTCGGCTGCCAGGTCCGCCCGCCATCGGTTGAGCGCAGCACCTCCCCCGCCAGGCCCAGCGCAGCCACGCGTTCACCGCTGCTGGCTACCGCGCGCGCGGGCGTCCTGGACACGCACGTCCAGCCGCTGGCGCTCCAACGGAAGACGCCGCGGGCGGTTGCCGCGTAGCGGGCATCCGTCGACAGACCGAAGACTGCCACGCCATCGTCGTCACCCAGCCTGACGGCGCTCCAGGTCGTTCCACCGTCGCTGGAGACGACCAGGCCATCCTCCAGACCCGCCAGATACAGGTGCCGGTCAGCCGCGATCGCCAGCGCGACCGTGAGGTTGGCCTGCACGTCGCGTGCCATCGCCTCCCACCGCACTCCGTCGGTCGAACGCACCACCCCTTGCCGAGCCAGGCCGGCCAGCAGTGCTCCGTCTGCGGCGAAGGCCACACTGAGGACCGGACTCGTCTTGGACGGGGCGACCCAGCGCCAACTGGCACCCGCATCATCGGAGATGGCCGCGCCCGCGTCGGTCGCCGCTGCCAGCCGTTCACCCGTCGCCGAGTGGGCCAGCGCGGTCACACTCCGACCTGCGAACGCGGGCGCCGCCTGCCACGTGCGGCCGTCATCGGTCGACCGCAGCAGTCCGTCACTGTTGTCGTCAGCAGTAGTGCCAAGGACCAGGGCGCCGTCGAGCGCCGCCACGCACTGGATGACGGGCTCGCCCGGCACCGTCTCGACGGCCCGCCAGGCGCGTCCGCCGTTGCGCGTCCGAAACAGCCCCGAACTGGTGGCGGCCAACGCCGTCTGATCGACCGCGAAGCGCGGCGAGCAGGCCAGCCCGAGCACCGTCAGGTCGAGCAGCCCAGGGTTGCCACTCTTCCACGTCTGGCCACCGTCCTCCGACCGCAGGATGCCGTCGTCCTCGGTCCCGACCAGCACCAGGTCATCGGTCGCAAAGGCGATGGCCAGGACGCGGCCGCCGACCAGCGCCGCGCTCCAGCTCGCGCCGCCGTCCACGGACCGATACAGGCCGTTGGCGGTTCCACCGAGCATCCGTCCGTCGCGTCCGAACGACGGCGCTGGGACCGCCAGCTCCAGGGGTGGCACCAGCGCCTCGCCGATCACCGTCCAGCTCCGCCCGCCGTCGCGGGACCGCCGTAGCCCGGCCGGCGTGGCTGCCAGGACCACCTCATCCACCACCGCCAGCGAGGTGATACTGCCACCCGGTCGCGTCGCCACCAGCTCCCAGCCGTCTCCCAGGCCCGCACCGCCGCGCCGCTCGGCTGCCATGGGCCTACCGTCCGGCCGGCGGCCGGACCTGCCGTCGAAGCACCAACGCACCAGTCGTGAGCGCCGTGCGGGCCGCGCTGGCACTGACCTCGACGGCCGTGCGCGTCACCGCCAGCGGGTCCAGCAACCCCGTCTGCCAGGCGTCGACCCACGTGCCGCGCACGACGTCGAACGTCTCCCAGGCTCCGCGTCGGCCCGCCTCGTCGAGCACCCGACCCGGCGCTTGCGCGCCAGCGTTGCGCAGGATGGTCCGCAGCGGCGCCTCCAGCGCCACGGCCAGCACCTGCGCCGCGACCGCTTCATCCGCCTGCCACGCGCGGCAGCGGAGGGCCGCGGCGGCGCGCACCAGGGCCAGCCCGCCACCTGCCACGACGCCGTCTTCGAGCGCCAGTCGGGCGGCGTTGACCGCCGCCTCCGCCCGCAGCCGCAGGTCCTCGCGGGCCAGCTCCGAGGCCGCCCCGACGCGGATGACGGCGCCAATCCCCAGCAGCCGACCGATCCGCTGCTGCGCCATCGAGCGCTGGTACTGATCATCAGCCGCCCGCTGGAGCGCAGCACGGGCCTCGGCCACGCGCTGCCGAATCGCACCGCGCGTGCCGCGTCCGCCCAGGATGCCGAAGGCGCTCCGCGTCGCCCACGCCTGGCGCGCCCGACCCAGGTCGGCGGGTACGAACTCCGCCAGGCCGCCCGCTGCGTGTTGCACCAGATGTCCACCGCCGATCACCGCCAGGTCACCCAGGATCGCCGCGCGCACGTCGCCGGTCGATGGTGCTTGAACGACGGCCGCCGCCTCGAGCACTCCACGCTGGACGTTGGTCGCCAGCAGCGCGATGACCGGCTCGCGCACCTCCGGCGCGACGATGAACAGCCGCGGCGCACCCAGCGCCACCGCCGCCTCCAGGACCGGCGCCACGCGTTCGGGCGCGTCGAGCACCACGTCGGTGATCAGCAGGCACGGCTCGACCAGCCGGAGACTGGCCTGGCCGCTGGGCAGGAACACATCCGGCGACACCAGGCCGCTGTCCCAGCGCACCCCTTCGAGGTACTCGAAGGTCGTCTCGACTGCTTCGCCCGACTCGACGATGATCGCGCCGTCGGGCCCGGTCGCCTCCAGGATCTCGCCGATGCGTCCGGCGATCGCCCGATTGCGCACCACGCAGTCGGCCACGCCAGCGATCGCCGCGGCGCCGTCAATCGGCCGCGCCTGCGCGGCGAGGGCCTCCACCACCACCGCCAGACCACAGCTCAGCCCGCGCTGGAGAGACGGCAGATCTCCGCCTTGGAGCGTATACCGCTGCAAGGCGCGCACCAGCGCCTGGGTCAGCACCGCCGTGGTCGCCGTCCCGTCGCCGGTGCGCTCGAAGACGCGCAGCAGCAGGTGGCGGAGCAGCATGGCCCCCATGTCCTCGAACGGATCGGGAAGCTGGAGCATGCGGCGGGCGATGGTGGCGCCCGAGTCGAGCACCTCGGGCGTCTTGCTCACCAGGCTCTCAATCGCCACCGTCCGCGCGGTCGGCCCGAGCGTCGGTGCGATCAGCGCCGCCAACTGGCCGATGCCGCGTCCCAGCGCGCGCTGGGCAGCTGCACCGTACAGCAGCCGCCCACGCCGCGGACCGGCTCGCGGGCGCGGACTCAAACGCCGTTGCTCACCCATCGGCCGGCGGCCTGCCACCCGCCGAAGGATACTCAGTCGGGGCCGTCGCGCGTGGACGCCAGCACGTCCCCCAGCCGCCGATCCAGCTGCTCCAGGGCGCGCGCCAGCGCGATCGCATCCGCCATCGTCGCTCCCTCCTGCGCGCGCTCGGCGCGCTGCCGCACCCGGTCGAGCCGCTCGCGCAGCGGCGCCAGCGCCTGCTCGACGCAGGCCACGACTTCGGCGATCGCCTGGCGGCGGCCGTGCTCGATGGCGGCGGCCGTGTTGCGCTCGTCGAGCTCCACCCGCCGCACGACGCTGCCCACCCAGCGACCGACCGCCTGCAAGAACAGCAGGTCGCGCTGGCCGAAGAAGTTGGGCTGCCTGGACTGCGCGACCAGCGCGCCACGCGGCACGCCGTCGAATTCAAGCGGCACGGCGATCTGCGAGCGCACCTGGAGGTCGTGGCGGATGCCGACCAACTCCCGGAGGTCGTGGCGCACGTCGCCATCACGGTGCGGCTGGCCGTTCTGGAAGACGTCCACGACGCGTCCGCCACCGGCCAGCGGCAGGCGGTCCAGTCCCGCATCGTGCTCCCGCTGGCTCAGGTCGGTCCCGCTCATGCCGACGGCGACGAGCGACTGGCTGTCCGGGTCGTACAGCAACGCTTCGACGTTGTCGGCGCCGAGCGTCTCGGCGACCAGCGCGGCCGCCTGGTCCATGGCGCTCTTGAGGCTCGTCGGTCGCAGCTCGAGCAGCCGCTCCAGCGTGCTCAGCAGGCGGTCCTGGCGGCCGTGCAGGCCCTGCTCGGCGGCCCAGGTCGCCACCTGGGTCCGCGTTTCGAGGTTCAAGCGCTGCAAGATGCTGGCGACGTGATTGGCCACTGTGCCCGTCGTCAGCACCAACTGGGCGGCGATCTCGGCGTTCGACAGGCCCTGCGCCAGCAGGCCGGCGATCTCGCGCTGACGCCGCGTGAGCGTCGATGTCGATTGCGGTGGCGCCGTCGCCGGCGGCACTGGGGCCGGCTCGCCGGTGGTGCGCGCCGCCTCTGGATCGAGGGTGTCCTGCGTGCCTCCCATACACACCTACAGGCCTGGGTGAGCGAGTGAGCGTCGCTCGCTTGGGGCTAGACTCGATTGTATGCCCGCGGTGGTACGGCCATCGGTACGCTGTCGAACAGGGCCCGCCGCTCAGGCCGCTTCTGGGCGGCGGAACAGACGGCGGTGGAGCGGCCCGACGTGGTCGGCCAGGCGCAGCACGCTGGTGAACGCCAGACGTGCCAGCGCGTTCGTCGAGGCGAGCTGCTCGGTCACCTGGAGCGACTGTCGCACCGCGGCGAACCCGTCGTGGCGCAGCGCTGCCTCGTAGGCGCCGATGGCCTCCAGCAGCGGCACGTCGCCCCGCTGGACGGCGCCCAGCGCCGCAACGAGCCGCGCCGCGTCCTGTAGCGCCGTGTTGCCGCCCAGCCCTTGGAGAGGCGTCATCGTGTGAATCGCGTCGCCCAGCAGCGTCACCCGACTGCTCGGCCAGGCCGGCACGGGCGCCGACGTGTGCAGCGGCACACTCAGGAGCGTGCTCGGGTCCGAGGCGGCGATCAGCTGCCGAATGGCCGGGTGCCAGTCTGCCACCGCTGCAGCCGCCTGGCGCTGCAACGCCGGCCCGTCTTCGGAACGCTCCGCCGCGGCCAGCCCCAACTGGGCCGGCCGCCCGATCAGCGCCCAGAACAGGTGGTCGGGCAGGTCGACGTCGTCGCGCCACGGGACGTCGGCCGCCGCCCGACGGAACGGGGCCACGAACAGGCCGAGGCCGCGCGGCGGGACGACCATCGTCATCTGCTCGAGCCAGCCCGCCGGCCGCCCATGGGCCGCGGCGGCGTGGTCGACCGACGGCCAGGTCGCGGCGGCCTGGTTGAGCGGCAGCCCGGGCGCGGCAGCGTCGTCGAGGCGCAGCTTGCCGGCGATGCCGGCGACGCCGGTCGGCTGCACGCGCGCCTGCGGGAGATACTGGCGCCGCACGACCGAGGCGGCGCCATCGGCGCCGACCAGCACGTCGCCGCTGGCCGTCGTGCCATCGGCGAAGCGGGCGACCACCTGTCCAGCGGCACTCAGGTCGTAACCAACGCAGCGCTTGTCGAAGTGGACCACGTCCTCGAGGCCGTCGAGCAACAGGGTCCGCAGACCGGCGCGACTGATGGGCAGCGAACGGGCGTCGGTCGCGCTGGACGGCGGCTCGTCGAAGGCGGTGAGCGGCTGGAGGGTGTGGGTGACGAAGGCGATGCCGCGCGGTGGTCGGGCGGCGTGGGCGACGATGGCCTGCCAGACGGAGGTGGGCAGACAGGCGTGCAGGGCGCGGCTGCCGATGGGATTGATGTGGATGCGGTAGCTCTGGAGCGGGTCGTGCTGGACGCGTGCGCGTTCGAAGACGTCGACGTGGGCGACGCCGGCCTGGCGGAGGCCGTGGGCGAGGCACAGGCCGCCGAGGCCGGCGCCGATGACGAGGACGCGCAGTGGCGGACGGGACGAGGCGAACATGGGCAGCCGGATGTCCTCCGAACGAGAGTGTCGCCTCAACCATCTAGTTGATTGACGACAAGGATCGGGCGCAGCATACGCCACGGCTGCGTCGGCGTCAACCATCTAGTTGATTGAGCCGCTGGTCCTGCAACCGTCTGGTTGAACGACCGTGCCGCGCGGCTCAATCATCTAGTTGAACGACGAGGGCCTCGCAATCAACCATCCAGTTGAATGAATGCCCGTCGGTGCTCGTCAGTGCTCGTCGGCGGCTGGCGGCCCTCAACCGTTCAGTTGGATGATGGACGGCTGGTGGTATGCTCCGCCGCGTGGCCCTCGACCGTCGCCAGGACATCCTCCGGCACGCCTATCTGCTCATCGCCCAGCACGGCCTCGAAGGCCTCCGCTTCGCCGACGTCGCACGCGCCGCCGGCATCAACAATGGCACCCTGATCTACTACTTCCCCAGCAAGGACGCCCTCATCCAGGGCGTCGTCGGCTACCTGCTCGACGAGTTCCGCGCCTCGCAGCCGCCGCGGCCCGCTGACGGCGGCCCGCTGGAGGCCCATACCGAGTTGCGCTGGGAGTTCGACGATGCCCGCAAGCGCCTCGGCGGGCCGCTGGGCATCGTCTACCTCGAACTGCTGGCCCGCGCCCAGCGCGACCCGCGTGTGGCCGAGTCCCTGCGCGCTCTCGACGCCGCCTGGGACGGCTGGCTACAGACCGTCATCCAGGCCGGCCAGGCCCGCGGCGGCTTCCACATCGGCCTCGACCCGACCCTGGCCACGACCGCCATCCGCTCGATCATCCGCGGCGCGGGCGTCCAGGCGCTGCTCGACGACCCGCAGCGCATCGACAGCGTGATGGCCATGATGGCCGAGCTGTTCCTGCACTGGCTGGTCACCGGCATGCCAAATACGCCGCCGCCGAGGTCGCTCCTGCCGAGCCGCCGCGGCAGCAGCGGCCGCGCCCGACGGCCGCGCGCCGCCCGCGCCTCGGACTGAGCCGCAAGCCGTCGAGGGTCGGGCGCTGCGTCTCAGGCGGTCGAGGGCCGGGCGCTGCTCATCGGCACCTGCAGCTCGGCCCGCAGGTGGGCGTAGCGCAGCACCTGGTCCAGGTCGACCACGCCGACCAGGTGGCCGTCGGCCATGACCGGCACGGCCGTCGTCTGCTCACCGAGTTGCTCGAGCAGGTCGGCCACGGTCACCTCGGGCGAGACGACCAGGCCGATGGGCCGCATCACCTGTTCGGCGGTGGTCACGGTCCATCCGTCGCGCGGGACGCTGCGCACCGTCGACGGGTCCAGCAGCCCGACCGGCTGGCCGTCGCGCATGACCAGCAGCCGGCGGTGGCTGCTCCGCAGCAGGAAGTCGACGACGGCCTGGTGCAGGCTGCTGCCGGCCTCGACCGCGGCCGGCGCCGGGTCCATCACCTGTCCGACGCGGACGTCGCGCAGGCTCTCGCGCAGCCGTTGCTCGCTCCGCGCGCCGCTGGCCGCCTGCGACAGGAACCAGCCGATGAACGCCGTCCACAGGCCGCCGGCCAGGTCGCCGAAGACCACCAATCGCACGATGCCCAGGCCGATCATCAGGTAGCCGAAGCCCTGGCCGACGACCGTGGCGATGGCCGTCGCTCGCTCGAAGCGGCGGGTGACGGCCCAGACGATCGAGCGGAAGACGCGGCCACCGTCGAGCGGAAACGCCGGCACCAGGTTGAAGACGCCCAGGATCAGGTTGATGACGGCCAGGTAGCTGAGGACCGCGCCGGCCGGGCTCAAGGCGCGGGCGCCGCGGGCGGTGCCCAGCAGGAGGCCGGCGCCGGCCGTCGCGCCGAGGGCGCTGGCGATGGCCCAGAACAGCGCGGCCAGAGCGAAGCTGGTCAGCGGCCCGACGAAGGCGATCAGGAACTCGTCGCGCGCGGTGCGCGCCTCACCGCCAAGGTTCGAGACGCCGCCGAAGATGAACAGGGTGATGTCGCGCACCCGCAAGCCGCGGGCGCGTGCCACCAGCGAGTGCGAGAACTCGTGGGCCAGGACCGAGGCGAACAGCAGCAGCGCCGAGAGCGCGCCAAGCAGCAGCGGCCCGGCGAAGCCCTGGCGCGGCGTCACGAAGCGGAAGTAGCCGCTCGCCAGGCTCCAGGTGATAAACAGGAACGCGAGGAGCCACGTCGCATGGACGCGCACTTCGATGCCGAAGATGCGCCCAAGAGAGAACGACGATGCACGCATGGGTCAACAACTCCGGTGGGGCACCTGAACGTGTGGCCCCACACACCTGGACTGTACGGCCCATACCTTGATGCCAGCTTGAATTGTTCGGCGCCGCCTGACGGGTTGGCACGCGGCGTGCATGCGGGCGGCGTGCCCGACGGCCACTCCACAGACGCGGCTACACTGGGGGTGCCGTCCGAGCAGCCCCGCACCTGCGCGTTCGCCACAGGTAGCCACCAGCTGACGGCCGACGTGCGCCGTCCCGGATCCCCATCTGAGGAGGACTGACGACCAGTGCGTCCGTATCGCGTTCCCCGATTCTCGTGCCTGCGCGTCCTGGGGTTGCTCGTGCTGCTCGCCGCGCTGGCCGGCTGCACGCCGGCCGCGCCAGCGACGCCGACCAGCGCGCCAGCCGCCGCGCCTGCGCCGACCGCGGCCGCCAAGCCAGCCAGCCCGGTGACCGCCGCCAGCCCGGCACCGTCGCCTTCGGCCGCGGTCGCTGTGGCCTCGCCGTCGCCGGGGCTCAGCCTGTCGCCGAGCCCGGCCGCCTCACCCTCCGCGTCGCCAGCGGCGGGCAATCCGGCCGCGCCGCGCCCGGCCAACGCCAGTCTGAAGATCAGCGCGCCGAGCGCCGGCCAGAGCGTGCCGGCCGGCTCGATCCAGGTCACCGTCGACTACAGCGGACCGCCGCTGGTGGCGGCCGCCAACGCCACGAAGCTCGACGACTACCACCTCCACTACTTCCTGGACGAGTCGGCCACGTCCTACCTGAGTACGACGACGCCGGTGCCGATGGGCAACCCGCACATCGTGCACACCGCCGCCACCCAGGTCAGCTTCGACGGCGTGACGGCTGGGACCCATACCGTTGTGGTCATGCTCTCGGGCGCCAACCACGTCTCGGTCGTGCCGCCGCTGAGCGACCAGGTGACCTTCACGGTGAGCTAGCGCCGGGCTCGTTCAGCGCGGGACGGTGGCGACGCTCCGATTGGCGACGGTGGCGGTACGACGGCGGACCAGCCACTCGTCGAGGGCGAGCGCGCCCGCGCCGGACAGCACGGCCAGCACGGCGGCCACCAGCAGCATCAGGTCGACGCGGGCCGCATCCCAGCCGGCGCCGCGGCCCAGCTTGACGTACAGCGAGGTCACCAGAAACTCGCAGATGAACCACACGCCGACCCAGCGTACGCCGAGGCCGAGGATCAGCAGCAGGCCACCGATGACCTCGCCGGTGGCGATGAGGGGCGCCACGACCTGCGGCGCTGGAATCCCGAGCTGCGTGACGAAGCCGCTGAAGCCGCCGATGCCACTGGCCCACTTCTGGATGCCGGCGACGAAGAGGATGACGCCGGCCATCAGCCGGACCACCGTGATCCCCCAGCGGGGGTCACTCACCTGCGCCATGCGCATCTGCTGTTCCTCCAGTCCAGGCCGCTGCGCCAGGCAGGGGCCTGACAACAGTACGGCTGACGCACAGCGGCTGGATTGGAACTTTAGCCACGGCCGCCACGGCCGCCACGGCCGCCACGGCGCGCCGAGCGAGCTAGCGCGGCGCCATGCGGATGGCCCCGTCGAGGCGGATGACGACGCCGTTGAGCATCTCGTTCTCGACGATGTGGCGGGCCAGCGCGGCGTACTCGGCCGGCCGACCCAGGCGTGGCGGAAACGGCACCTGCTGGCCCAGCGACTGGCGCGCCGGCTCGGGCAGGCCGGCCAGCATCGGCGTGTCGAAGATGCCGGGCGCGATGGTCGCCACGCGGATGCCGTTGCGGGCCAGGTCGCGGGCGATGGGCAGCGTCATGCCCACGACGCCGCCCTTGGAGGCCGAGTAGGCGGCCTGGCCGATCTGACCCTCGAAGGCGGCCACCGAGGCGGTGTTGATGATCACGCCGCGCTCGCCGGCCGCGTTCGGCTCGCCCTGGGCCATGGCCGCCGCCGCCAGGCGGATGACGTTGAAGGTGCCGATCAGGTTGACCTGGATGACGCGCGCGAAGCGCTCCAGGGGATGCGGCCCGTCACGGCCGAGGGTGCGCTCGGCGATGCCGATGCCGGCGCAGTTGACTGCCCCCTGCAGGCCGCCGAAGGCCTGCACGGCGGCCTCGACGGCGGCCTGGGTGCTCGACGGGTCGGTCACGTCGGTACGGACGAAGCGGGCGCTCGCGCCGAGCTCACCGGCCAGCGCCTGGCCGGCCGCATCATTCAGGTCGGCCAGCAGGACCCGGGCGCCCGCGGCGGCGAAGGCGCGGGCGGTGGCGGCGCCCAGCCCCGAGGCCCCGCCGCTGATCAGAAACGTGCTGCCTGCCAGTTGCATCGCCGCCCCATGCTACCCGTCCCTTGTCTCCTGTCCCGCGTCTTCCGCGAGGCCGGCGCGGACGGCGGCGAGCAGGTCGTCGAGCTCGAAGGGCTTGCGCACGAAGGCGTAGGCGCCGACCCGTCTGGCTTTCTCGGGCGCCTGGCCGTCGGCGGTGACGGCGAGGATCGGCAGGGCTGGACCGTGGTCGCGGCGCAGGGCCTGGGCGACGCCGTAGCCATCCAGGGTCGGCAGCGTCATGTCGAGCAGCACCAGGTCGGGCGGCCGGCGGGCGGCCAACTCGAGCGCGGCCTGCCCGTCGGCGGCTGTCTCGACTACGAAACCCTCGCCTTCGAGCGCCCACTGGATGGCCTGCCGCACGCGCGCGTCGTCATCGACGATCAGCACCCGCGGCGGCTGGCGACTGGCGCTGCTCACGCGCCGGCTCCGCGCCAGGCCGGCTGGAGGTGCGGCGGGCCGGCCGGCTGCGGCGGTGGCTCGCCGGCGGTCGGTCCCTCGCCCGCGGCCGGCCCTGGCGGCGAGGGTGGCGGCGCCGCGTCCGGCTGGCCGTCGAGTGGCAGTCGCACGGTGAACGTGCTGCCCTGGCCCTCGGTGCTGCTAACGCTGACCTGGCCGCCGTGCTGCTCGACGATCTGGCGGACCGTCGCCAGGCCGATGCCGGTGCCGCCGATGCGGCCGGCAACGTTGACACCGCGGTGGAAGCGCTCGAACAGCCGCGGCAGGTCGGCGGCCGGCACGCCCAGGCCCTGGTCGGCCACGCTGAGCAGGCCCCACAAGCGGCCAGCCTCCATCTCCGTCCACGCCCGGACCACGATCTGGCCGCCCTGCGGGCTGTACTTGACGGCGTTGCCGATGAGGTTCTGGAGCGCCCGCTCCAGGCGCGCGCGGTCCCACTGGCCGGTGATGGCCGCGGCCTGCGTCTCGAAGCGCAGCTCGTGCCGCTCACTGGTGCCGGCGTAGCTGGAGACGGTCTGGCGGGCCAGCGCGACCAGGTCGGTCGGCTGGCGATCGAGGTCGAGCGGGCGGTCCATCTGCAACCGGGCGTAATCGAGCAGTTGGTCCACCATACTGGCCATCTGGACGGTCGACAGGGTGATGTTGGTGAGCGCCGTGGCCAGCCGCTCAGGCTCGATGGTCGCATCGCGCTGGAGGCGCCGCTCGAGCACCTGGGCGACGGCGCGGACGGCGGCCAGTGGGTTCTTGAGGTCGTGGGAGATGGCCGCCAGGAACTCGTCCTTGAGGCGGTCGGCCTCTTCGCGGGCGCGGGCGCGGGCGGCCTCGTCGCTCAGCAGGCGGCTCTCGAGGACCACCGCCGCCTGGTCGGCCAGCACTTGCACGAGCTCGAGGTCGCTGTCGGCGAAGATCGGCGCCCGCGCCGCGTAGACGATCAGCACGCCCAGCCGGCGGCTGCCGGCGGTGATCGGCGTGGCCAGCGAGGCCAGGCTGCCGGCCATGCGATAGAAGGCCGCGTGGGCCGGGTCGGCGGCCGGCGCATCGGGCAGATAGACCGGCTGCTGCTCGGCAAATGCCTGACCGGCCGCCATGTGGCCCGGCAGCAGGTCGAAGGCGTCACGTTGCTCGTTGAGGCGGAAGCCGAGCGCGGTCGTCTGGCTGCCGAACGCAGCGGCAATGCGGTCCCGGAGGTCGGGCGCGGTGTAGAAGCGCAGCACCTGCTCGTCCTCTTGCCACAGGCCGATGGCCGCCGCGGCGCCGACGGTGGCGGCGGCGCCGCTCTGGAGTTCATGCACGACGCTCGCCGAGTCGGCGGCGTGGGCCAGGCGCGGCAGGCGCTCGAGAAAGCTGCGCAGCTCCGGCTCCTGCCAGGCGCGGCGGAGCCAGGTTGGCGGCGCGAAGCCGACGCCGTAGCTGAGGCCCGAGGCCAGCCCGAGCAGGCCGCCAAGCGTCATCCACACGCCGGCCCAGGCCGGCAGGGTGGCGGCGAAGCCGGCCGTCAGGATATCCAGGGCAAGATAGGCCGAGCCGAGGCCGATCGCCTGCAGGCGGCGGCGGGTGACGCCGCGGGCGCGACGGCCGCCGCGCACGAAGCCGACCGAGGCGTAGACGGCGACCACCACGAAGTACGCGACGGCCAGGACGACGTACCACAGCGGCTGCGGCATGGGCAGGACGAAGACGCCGAGGGCGACCGCGGCCAGGCCGACCTCGGCCCCGCGCAGGTAGGCCGTTCGGACCCCGGCGAAGGCGTCCAGCAGGCGCAGCAGCAAGTACGGCAGAGCCAGCAGCAGGGCGCCACCGAGGGCGACCACGAGCGGCAGGCGGCCGATGGGCGAAACGGACCCGAGCGCGCCCAGCAGGACGATCAGGGATGCGTCGCCGAAGAACAGGGCGATCTCGCGGTTGGCACGCTCGGGGCGGCGCAGCGCGCGCGCCAACGCGAGCAGGAACAGACCGACGTAGACGGCCTGGGCCAGCACCTGGACAGCATCGGTGAGCAGCACGCGCAGGTCGGCCGTATCCTATCTCGCGGCCGCTCATCCGCTTGGGTTCCCTCTGGCACCCGTGGCGAACGAATGTGCGTGCGCGGGCCTTGAGCGAGTATAAGAGTCAATTCTGCATGCAGTCGGCGGCCGAACCCGGGGAGCGTCTCGAGGGCGCGGTCGACCGCGTGACGTTCTACAACCCCGAGAACGGCTTCAGCGTCGTGCGGCTGCGCGTCCGCGGCCGCCGCGAGCCGGTGGCGGTGGTCGGCACGCTGCCGGCCGTGCAGCCGGGTGAGCGGCTGGTGCTGGCCGGCCGCTGGCACACCGACCCGCGCCACGGCGCCCAGTTTCGACCGACCCAGGCCGCGGTCGAGCCGCCGGCCGCGCTCGACGACATCCGTCGCTACCTCGGTTCGGGGCTGATCCGCCAGATCGGGCCGGTGCTGGCCCAGCGCATCGTCGAGACGTTCGGCCCGTCGACGCTCCAGGTGCTGGACAGCCAGCCGGAGCGGGTCCGCGAGGTCCAGGGCGTGGGCGCCCAGCGGGCGGCGGCGATCGCCGAGGCCTGGCGGGCGCACCGTGCGTTGCGCGCCGTGGTGGCCTTTCTGAGCGAGCACGGCCTGGACACGCGCTACGCCCCGCGCCTGGTGGGCGTCTACGGCGCCGACGCGCCGCGCATCATCAGCGCCAATCCGTACCGCCTGGTGGGCGACGTACCCGGCCTCGGCTTCGCCGCCGCCGACCGACTCGGCCAGGCGCTGGGCGTGCGGCCCGAAGCGGTGCCGCGACTCCAGGCGGCGGTCCAGGCCAGCCTGCTGCGGGCTGCCGAAGCCGGCCACACCCGGTTGGACCAGCCGGTGCTGGCCGAGGCGGCCGCGACGCTGGCCGGCGTGGGCGCCGAGCTCATCGGACCGGCCATTAGCCAGCTTGCGGCAGCGGGCACGATCGCCACGGCCAGCGCTGGTGCGACGCCATCGACCGACACGGAACATGGTCCGCTGTTCGCGGCGCAACCGCCAGCGGTGGCGCCATCGAAGACGGGCGGGCGCCTGCGCGTGTACGAGCCGCTCCTCACCCCAACGCCAGCGCCAGCGACCGGCCCGGGCTTCGGCCTGCGCGGGCTGGTGCTGGCCGAGGAGACGCTGGCCCGCGGCATCCTCCGCCTGGCCCAGCGGCCGGCCCGCACCGACAGCCGGGCCGTCGAGCGCTGGCTGGCCGGTGACCCGCACAGCCAGCAGCTGTCCGAGGAGCAGCGGGCGGCGGTGCGCGGCGCCCTCGAGCGGGGCTGCTTCATCCTGACCGGCGGCCCAGGGGTGGGCAAGACGACGACGCTGCGGGTGCTGGTGCGCCTGCTGCAAGCGCTCGGCCGCTCGGTGGCGCTGGCGGCACCGACCGGCAAGGCGGCCAAGCGGCTCGGCGAGGTGGTCGGCCTGGAGGCCAGCACCGTCCACCGCTTGCTGGGGGCTGGTCCGAGTGGCTTCCGCCACGGCGCCAAAGACCCGCTCCACTTCGACGTGGTGGTCGTCGACGAGGTCAGCATGCTCGACACCCAGCTCGCCCGCGCGCTCGTCTCGGCCATCGGCCCGAGCGGCCAGCTCATCCTGGTCGGCGACGCCGACCAACTGCCGAGCGTCGGCGCCGGCCAGGTGCTGCGCGACCTGCTGAGCAGCGGCCAGGTGCCGTCTGTCCAGCTCGACCGTGTCTTCCGCCAGGCGGCCCAATCGCACATCGTCACCAACGCCCACCGCATCCGCCTGGGCCAGCTGCCCCAGCTCGCGGGCCCCGGCGCGCTGCTGCGGACCAGCGACTGTGTCTTCGTGGCGGCCCGGCCGGAGCGCCTGGCTGAGATCGCCTCAGACTGGGCCGCCGTCAAGCTGCCACGGGTCCTCGGCTGCTCGCCGAACGAGGTGCAGGCGCTGGCGCCGCTGACCCGCGTCTGCCAGGTGCTGAACAGCCAGCTCCAGGCGCGGCTGAATCCGGCCACTCCAGAGCGGCCCGAGCGGCCCCACGGCGCGCTGGCCCTGCGGCTCGGGGATCGCGTCATCCAGACCCGCAACAACTACACCCTCGAGGTCTTCAATGGCGACACCGGCCGCATCGTCCAGGTCGAGCCCGCCGGCGTGCAGGTCGATTTTGGTGATGAGCGGCTGGTGACCTACGCCGCCGAGGATCTGCTCGACCTCGACCATGCCTACTGCCTGACGGTCCATCGGTCGCAGGGCAGCGAGTGGCCGGGGGTGATCGTGCTGCTCTCGAGCAGCTTCGGCGGGATGCTGTCGCGCAACCTGCTGTACACGGCGCTCACCCGCGCCCGGCGGGCGGCGGTGCTGATCGGCGACGAGGCGGCCATCGCCCGGGCGGTGGCCAACACGCGCGACCAGGCCCGCCAGACTGGGCTGGCCAGTCTGCTGGAGACATCCGGAACCGCCGCGGGAGGCGAACGTGCCGCGGACTAGCCTGGGCCATGCCGCGGACTAGCCGGGCCATGGCCCTGGCCGCCGAGCCGCGCTACGGCGAGCTCGTCTCGCAGTACCTGGAGCTCCGCGATCAGCACCCGGGCGTGCTGCTGCTGTTCCGCGTCGGCTCGTTCTACGAGGTCCTGTTCGAGGACGCCGAGCTCGTGGCGCGCGAGCTGGGCCTGAAGCTGAGCGAGCGACCCTCGGGTGGCACGGCCGGACCGGTGCCGCAGTGCGGCTTCGCCGCCCACGCCCTTGATGCGTTCCTGCCGCGGCTGCTGGCGCGCGGCTATCGCGTCGCGGTGTGCGAAGAGAGCGACGAGGCGCCGACCAGCGGCGTGCGCCAGCGGGCCATCGTCCGCACGCTGACGCCGGGCACGGTGACTGACCCGGCGCTGTTGGCCGAGGATCGCGCCACCTATCTCGCGGCGCTGGTCGGCAACGGCAACCCGTCGGCCGGCCTGGGCCTGGCCTGGACCGACGTCGCGGCCGGGGAGTTCAAAGCCGGCGAGTTCGACGTCGAGGCGGCGGCGGCCGAGTTGCAGCGGCTCCAGCCGGCCGAAGTGCTGGTGCCGACCGACCTGCACCCGCCGGCCACGCTGGTCGGCCGCTGGAACCAGACGCCAGTGGCATCGGCTGCCGGCGCCGACGAAGCCCTCCGATTGGCCTACCCCGAGGCCCAGTTGGCCGATCTGCCGCGCGCCGCGCGGGCGGCCGGGGTGATCGTCCGCTACCTCGAAGCGATGCAGGGTGCAGATGCGCTCACGCTCGATGTGCCTGAAGCCGCCGACCAGGACGGGGTGGTCCAGCTCGACGCGGCCACCCAGCGCCACCTGGAACTGGTCGAGACCGAGCGCACGCGCGAGCGCCAGGGCAGCCTGTTGGACGTGCTCGATCGGACCGCGACGCCGATGGGCCGCCGCATGCTCCGCGACTGGCTGCTGCGGCCGCTGCTCGATCTGAGCAAGATCCGCGTGCGGCAGACGATCATCGCCGAGCTGCTGGAGCATCCGGCGCGGCGGTCGGCCCTGGCCCAGCTGCTGAGCGGGCTGCCCGATCTCGAGCGACTGGCCGGGCGGGCGGCGGCGCGGCGCGCCACGCCGGATGACCTGCGGGCGCTGGCCAGCGTGGCCGAGCAGGTCGCCGCTCTGGGCGCCGCTGTCAGCACCGCCGACTCGCGCTTTCTGCGCGGGCTCGTGCGGCCACGGCCGCGGCTGGCCGCCTTCGCTGAGCAGGCGGGGCGCATCCTCGGCGCCGCGGGCGACGCGTATCCGGTGGC
>Ga0213876_10001042_pt1 | contig 17926 bp, 14 predicted proteins | sample BarmaccomBMRX_R9_FD_160113 | JGI IMG/M metagenome (GOLD analysis project Ga0213876, IMG submission 160113) | Root-associated microbial communities from Barbacenia macrantha in rupestrian grasslands, the National Park of Serra do Cipo, Brazil - RX_R9 | ecosystem: Host-associated > Plants > Roots... | reverse complement strand
CCGGCGCGGCGCGAATGAGGGCGGCTTCGGCCGTGGGCGGTGCCGCGCGCGAAGGCTCAGGCGCCTTGCGAAAGGCCTCGAACCCTTTCGCCGCGACAAGGATCACGGCCAGCGCGACGATGATGAGGCGGCCTGCGAATTTGAAAACATCGACGAGCATGGCCGATCCCGGGAGTGGCAGACGCGCGACATCGTCGCGAGCTCCGGTTGAGGAGATATTGAGGGCGCGCGTCAAACTTCATCCATCGCGCTATTGTGGTGAAGGAAGCGTCGAGGGAATCCCTCAACTGCTCGCGACACCCTTGCACGCAAAACGGTGAATCAGGCGCGAGCTTTGAACGCGCCCTTCTGCGTTCCCGCCACTCCGACGCGCTTGATTTCCCATTCGAGCTCGACGCCCGAGTTGTCGCGCACGCGCCGCCGCACCTCTTCCCCCAAGGCCTCGATCTCATCGGCCGTGGCACCACCATGGTTGATCAGGAAGTTGCAATGAAGCTCGGAAACTTGCGCGTTGCCGAACCGCAACCCTCGGCACCCGGCCGCGTCGATAAGCTCCCAGGATTTGCGCCCCGGTGGGTTCTTGAAGGTCGAGCCGCCCGTATGAGTGTTGACGGGTTGAGTGGATGAGCGTTTGCCGGTGATCTCTTGCATCTCGGCGCGGATCGTCTCTTCATCGCCTTTGCGCCCTTGGAAAACGCCCTCGATGAAGATGAGATGATCGGGCGCCCCCGAGCGGCGATAGGAAAATTGCATCTCGGGATTCTTCAAGATCACCATCTCGCCGGAGTGATCGAGCGCTTTTGCTTCGACGAGCAGGTCCTTTGTCTCGCCGCCATAGGCGCCCGCATTCATGCGCAGCGCGCCGCCCACGCTTCCCGGAATGCCACGATAGAAGGAAAGTCCGGAAAGGCCAAATTTTGCAGCGCCAAGCGCGAGCTTCACATCGGGTGCTCCGGCGCCTGCACGAACCCGTTCGCCCGCGTCCTGCTCGACCCGCATGAAGCCTTTGCCGAGGCGGATCACGATGCCCGCCACTCCGCCATCGCGCACCAGAAGGTTCGAGCCGAGCCCGATCGTGAGGATCTGCATCTCGCGCGCGAGCGGCGTCTTTTGCACAGCGCTGAGGAAATGGCGAAGATCCTCGAGATCGTCCGGCGTGAACAGAAGCTCGGCCGCGCCACCGGCGCGAAACCAGGAGATCGGCGCGAGGGGAGCATCCGCCGCAAGTTCTCCACGCAAGCGCGGCGCGGCGGCACGAAGCGCGTTCAAAAGATCTTGCGTCATTCAGTCATCCTGTGCGAGCGGCGCGGATCAATGTCCGGCTTTCGCTGCAGATTCAAGATCCATGAACCGCCGCGCGATTCCGCTCATGTGCGATTTTCGTCACGTCCGATCTCAACCTGCGGCGGACACGAGAGATGTCACGAATTTCGGCAAAGGGCGGCCTTGTGAGACGAGATAGGCCGCCATGGCCGAGACCACGCTTCGCACGGCGGGCCTCGCGGTGATCTCCTCCCGCCACCGCAGAAGCTTCGGCGTCGCATCCGTCATCGGTGCGCCCATTCGTGCGCCGAAGAACTGTGCCATGTAAAAAGCGATATCGGCGTAGGAATACGTTCCGGCGAGAAAGCTCTTTCCCGCCAGAAGCTCTTCCATCTCGGAATAATAACGTGCCGCCGCCTCGCGCGCCGCGACTGCTATGGGATCGTCGGGCATCTCCTGGAGGGACATGAGGCGGACGATCGGCGGAAAAAACACCTCGTCGGATTTGTGCTCGAGGAGGCGCGCGCGGGCCCTTGCGTCGATCTCGCGCGGCCACAATGGCGGTTCCGGCCGCAAATCCTCGAAATACTCGAATATCTGGGTGGAATCGAAGATTTCGACATCGCCATGCACCAGCACAGGCACTTGTCGCTTCGGGTTGATGCGGACGACTTGCGGGTGCTTTGGCTCGTAAAGCCGATTCATGTCGAAGGGCACCATCACGAGTTCGAATTCGAGACCCTTTTCGCGCGCGGCGATCTCGGCCTTGGCGCCGAACATGCTCAACGGGCCGGAGTAGAGGGTCATCGGGCGAGAGAGCGGCGTCATTCTGGTCATCGGCGAACCTCGCAATTCTTAGGTGAATCGATGTCCATACATGATCTCGCAGGACCGCGTTCGCCAAGGCCGTTTACGTTTTCGTAGCCTGAGCGCCGCAGCATGGGCCGGTGGCGGTTCGCACCGACCAACGAGATTCGAGAAAGCTGAAATCATGGCGCTCTTTGCCAAAGGTCTCGCGATGCCATTCCTCGGGCTTCTGGTCGCGGCGCCGGGCGAGCCGTCCCCGGCGTCGGGCGACGTTCCTGGGGCCGTGATCGCGACGCTTTCGCGGCGTTTCGTGAGCGATCCGGCGCCGCTCGTTCGTGGACTCGTGATCAAGCCGGACCGGCGCATGCCCGGCTTTGTCGCCTGCGGCGAAGTCGGCGTGAAGGACAGCCAATACCAAAGGTTTTTCGTCACCGTACCGGGCGGTCTTGCGGTTCTCGAGAGCGACGAGCGCGATCTTCTCGCCCGCTATTGGGAGCTCAACGCCTGTTGACCTCGACGACCGGGAGGGAGCTCGTCGAAGCCACCGCACCGATCTCCGCATCCTCGCTGTCGACGAGGGACACCCAGGTGTTCTCATCAGCCTGCGCCTGTCGTTTCAGGAAGGCGTAACCCGTCTCGTCCCAGCGCAGCACCTTGTCGGTGAGGTTGTCGAGCACGAAGTCGCCCTGATCGGTGGTTACCGTGAGAATCGCATGGCCTTCGCCGCGATGGTCGAGCACCACGGTCGCGAGCGCCGCCGAAAGCGGCCAACCGGCCTCGATCAACATCTTGCGCTTCAAGAGCATGAAGTCGCTGCAATCGCCGGCGCCGTCGTCCGGATAAGTCCACCAATCGACGAGCGCGTCGCGATCCAGGTGGTAATGCTCGTCGTCCGTCCGCGCCGTGATGGTCCGGTTGGCAAGTGTGTTCACCGCGATGAGGAGGTGGCGTGCCTGCGGCGTGAGCGCGACGTTCACGGGCGCCTGTTTGCCCGCATTGCATTCATCCGCCTGCACCCGGCAGAGATTGTGCCAGCCGATCGGTTTGCGCGTCTCGGCTCCCGCCGGCGTCCAGCTCGCGTGATGCGCGCCGGCAATTTTTCGCGCGGGTGCTGGCGATGCGGTCGCCTTCAACGCCATGGCGGTCACGCCGTAGCCGACGAGTCCCGCTAGCAGAAGCTTGATGATCCCCGTTGTCATTTTGACCCCTTCCCTGAGGTGGGGCCAAGCTCGCATGCAAATTCTTCGGGGTGCCCAAATTTGAGCATCGGATTCGAGCGGATCGATTTACGCCCGATTAGGCAAACCCCTATTCACGGCCGTGTGCTTGTGGTCGAGCGATCCGAGGAGCGCGAGGGGAAGGGATCAGCGGTTCACTCCATTTCGTGAACCCCCTTCTCGAGGCTCGCTGCCGCGAGCTTCGCCGGTGGTGACACCGTGTTGGCGTGAGCCCGTCGGCGCGAACCCCGCTTAGATATACGGCGGCATCATCGCCTCAGCTTCGGCGGGGGGTAGGTCGGGTCGTTGAGGCAGGCGTTCATCCACTCCCGATCCCGACCGGAAATCGGCTGCGTAAAGCTTGAAAGCTTCGGAAGCCCGGCCGATTTGCCGATATCGGCGCAGGATCGGTCTCTCGCGCCGAGCTCGAATATCCGACCGGCACAAATCAATAGCGGCCGGTCGGTCTTCATCCATTCGGAAGGGGCGAAAGGCACGGCCTGCCCTGAGCACGCGATGCTCGTTTCGGCGCCAGGCGTTCCGCAATTATACGTCACGCGGCCGGAAAGGCCCTGGGTCTCCGCAATGAGGCGCCCTTCAAAGTCGCGAGCATCGGCCGAGTAATGCCATAAGCCGCAAATGCGCTCCTCTTTTTGCTCGAGGATGAAATAGTGGCAGGCGGGCTCGCCCTTGCCGCTTTGGCAAGCTTCCCACACCCCGTGGAAAGGCGCTGACGGATCGGCATGTGCGCCGGCGCGCGGGAGAATGAGCGCGAGTGCAAGCGCGGCGGCGCACAGAGAGGGATGATGGCGCTCCTTGCGCACGAAGTGGGTCTCGCGCCTGCCGGGTCTCAGCGTTCCGAGGTTCAGCGTTCCTCGGAGGCCCAGCCCAGCTCTTGCTGCACGAGGCTTGCCCAATAGGCGGCGCCGAGCGCCAGGATGTCGTCGTTGAAGTCATAGCGGGGCGTGTGAACCTGATGCACTTCGCCTTTCGGGTTCGCGCCGTTGCCAATGCGCATGAAGACGCCCGGCTTCTTCTGCAGCATGTAGGCGAAATCCTCGCCGCCCGTGCTCAGCTGGACATCGCCCACATTATCCTCCCCGACAACCGCGGCGGCGGCGGCGCGCGCGACCGGCATCTTTTCCTCCCAATTCACGGTGGGTGGACAGAGCGGTTCGTATTCGAGCCGAGCCTCGCACCCATGCGCCGTGGCAAGGGTCGCAGCGAGCTCTTCGAGCCGACGCCTGATGACTGCTTGCGCCTCGGTGCGGAAGTAACGGGCGGTGCCGCGCACCACGATCTTCGATGGCATGACGTTCGGCGAGTTGTAGGCGCCGCCGCTCACATGCCCGACGCTGAGAGCGGCGCTCTCCGTCGGGTGGAGATTGCGCGGCAGGATGGTGTGCACACCGAGAAGGAAATGGCCGAGCACCACCGTCGCGTCCGTCGCCAGATGCGGCGAGGAGCCGCCATGGCCACCGGTGCCGGTGAAGGTGACGCCCCAAAAGTCCGAACCCGCGAGCATCGGGCCTTCGCGCGTCGCGAATTTCCCGACCGGGAGGCCAGGCGAGTTGTGAAGCCCATAGACGCTGTCGCAAGGGAAACGGTCGAACAAACCATCGGCGATCATCGCAGGCGCGCCCGTTCCTGCCTCCTCGGCCGGCTGGAAGATGAAATGCACGGTGCCGGCGAAATCGCGCTCGCTCGCGAGATATCGCGCGGCACCAAGCAGCATCGTCGTGTGCCCGTCATGACCGCAAGCGTGCATCTTGCCCGGCACGACCGAGGCGTGAGAAAAGTCGTTCGCTTCCTCGATGAAGAGGGCATCCATGTCGGCCCTCAACCCGATCGCCCTTTGTCCCGGGCGATTGCCCTTGAGTGTGCCGACCACGCCGGTTCCGCCGATGTGTTCCGTGACGTCGATGCCCCAGCCGCGAAGCTTTTCGGCGACGAGGCCTGCGGTCCGTACCTCTTCAAATCGCGTTTCCGGGTGCTTGTGGATGTCCCGCCTGATCTCGATGAGCTCCGGCGCGAAAGCGTTGATCGCGTCGAGAATAGCCTTTTTCGCCATGGCCGGGACCATCTCCTGATTACGGGCCGCGACATTGTGACAGCGGCATCGGTGGGTCAAGCAAAGCCGGTTCAGAAAGTTGCCACCTGCGAACATGGCGCCTGTCCCGCTGGCAAGCGTTGATAGCCGGGCCTGATCCGCGATCAGGTCCGAGGACGGCCAGGACGAAGCGGCAACGGCCTGCGCCGTCATGACCGTGCGTCGGCCCGATCATCCATGCCTGCCGCCGCCTACACGCGCAGAAGGAAGGCGTGGGTGACCGGAACAAGTCCGGTCGTGACGAAGCGGAATCGCCCCCGATCGACATCACCCGGCTTGGCCCGGAGATCCCTGCCTCACACCCACGCGACCCTTGGCGCCCTCAGCTCTTTGCGCCGATTGCCTCGAGGTAGCGTGCGACGGAGCGGTCGAAGACGGCGCGGCCATCGGCCATCACGTTGCGCCGCGCGAAGGCGCCGTAAATTTTGACGAAGCGATAGGGCGCCATGACCTCACCGATGCGCCGCACCGCGGCTGCGTCGAGTGGAATGTAGTTCGGGAAGCTGTGCATGAAGCTCACTGAGGCGCGGTCCATGTTCACCGCTATCACGTCGCCGGCGAACACGGCACCTTCTCCACTGGCGCCTTGCGCCGAATGCATCACCGTCGCGCCCGGGAAATGGCCGCCGCAGCAGATGAGCGTGAGGCCCGGCGCGATCTCATGCTCGTCGCCCTTCCAATACGAGATCGCGGGATGATCGCGCATTACCCATTCGCGATCATCCTCATGGAGATAGATGGGGACTCGGCCGAAAGCATCGCTCCATTCAGCCATCACCGTGTAGTAATGCGGATGGGAAATGGCGATGGCCTTGAGCCCGCCCTGCGCCGTGATCCGGCGGACCGCCTCGTCATCGATGAGCGCGACGCAATCCCAGAGCACATTTCCTTCGGGTGTCCGCACGAGGAGCGCGCGTTGTCCAATGCCGAAATGCGGGTCGACGCCGATGCCAGTGACGCTTTCATCCTCGTCCTCGAAACGAAGCTTGTGGGTCGTCTGCAGCTTTTCGAGCGTCGTCCAGCTCTGGCCTTCCCAGCGGACGAATTGCCGATCGTCCTCGCAGATCGGGCAGCTCGCGGGTGGCGCCTCGCCCATGGCGAATTGCGTGCCGCAAGTGACGCAGATGAAAGAGGTCATACGTTAGCGCTTCCGCTCATTTTTATGGGGTGAAAAGTGAAGCGTCAAAAGTGAAACGAAAGCGGCTATCCTCATTGCCACATTTCACGTTCACCTTTCACTATTCACCCTTCACCACCGTATCAATTCACCACCCCCAGCAGTCTCGGCAACCAGAGCGAAATCGCCGGGATGTAGGTCACCATGGCGAGGAAGATGAGCATCGTCGCGAGCCAGGGGAGCACCGCGATGGTGAGCTCCGAAATACCCATCCGGGTGATTCCCGCCGCGACGTAAAGATTGAGTCCCACCGGCGGGTGACACAGCCCGACTTCCATGTTGACCGCCATCAATATGCCGAGATGAACCGGATGTACGCCTAGCGCGGCCGCGATCGGGAAGAGGATCGGCGCCATGATCAGCACGATGGCGGAGGGGTCCATGAAGTTCCCGGCGGCGAGCAGGATGATGTTGGTGACGAACAGGAAGGCCAGCATGCCGAAGCCTTGCGCCGTCATCCATTGCGCCATCGACTGGGGTATCTGCTCGGAAGTGAGCAGCCACGAGAACACCGTCGCATTGGTGATGATGTAGAGGATCATGGCGCTCATCGAGGCGGCCTTGAGCAGCACCGCGGGCACCTCGGAAAGGCGAAGCTCCTTGTAGACGAAGACGGCGATGAAGAAGGAGTAGACGGCGGCCATGGCGGCGGCCTCGGTCGGCGTGAAGAGCCCGCCATAAATGCCCCCTAGGACGAGCACGATGAGGAAGAGGCCCCAGAAGCTCTCGCGGAAGGTGCGCAAAGTCTCGGTCCAGCTCGCCCGCGGCAGGCGCGGATATCCCTTGCGCCAGGCGCGATACCAGGTGGTCGCGCCCAGCATGGTGGCAAGCATCAGCCCCGGAACGAGCCCCGCGATGAAGAGCTGGCCGACGGACGCCGATTCCACGATGTTGCCGTCAGGGCCCAAGGGCTGCATGCCGCTCGTTGCCACGGCGAAGATCACGAGATTGATCGAGGGCGGGAACAGGATGCCGAGCGCGCCCGAGGTTGCGATCACGCCGGCGCCGAAGCGCTGCGGATAGCCGTTCTCGACGATGGCGGGAAGAATGATCGAGCCGATGCCGACGACGGTCGCGACCGAGGAGCCCGAGATCGCGGCAAAGAGCGCGCAGGCTACCACGCCCGCAAGACCAAGCCCGCCATACCAATGTCCGATCATGGCGCTCGCGAAGGCGATCATGCGCCGCGCCACCCCGCCGGAGGTGAGAAAGGTTCCCGAAAGGATGAAGAAGGGAATCGCCATGATCTCGAAGCGATCGATGCTGGTGAACAGCTTGAGGCCGACCATCTTCGGATCGACATCGCTCAGGATGAACAGATAGGTGAGCACGGAGAGGCCGAGCGCGATCGAGATCGGCATCCCGGTCGCCATCAGCGCCAGGAGAAGCGCAAACAGCATCAGGGCGCGCATGGTTTGCGAGAGCGTGATGATGTCGAGCTTCATGGCAAAGCAGATCAGCGCGAGCAGGATCGGCGCGCCGATGAGAAGCGCCGCCGCGATCGCGCTGCCCCGCGACCGCGAGCCGAACGTTAACGAGGAAAGGCTCATCCGGCGGGCTCCGCGACCGGCTCGGCGAGCGGAGGCGTCACCGCCGCGATCTCGGCCGCGTGGCCGTGGCGGGGCACGGTGTCGTAACACAGGAGCCGCCAGAGCACCTGGAGGAAGCGAAAGCACATGAGGAAAGAGCCGAGCGGAATGCAAAGGTAGATGTAGCGGCTCGGCCATTCGAGCTCTTGGGAAACCTCATCCGGATCGAGCTCGTAGACGTAGATGCCGCCGAGCGTGCCGATGACGCCGGTGAACAAAGCGCCGCAGAGGAGCGCGAACGCGACGACGGGCTTGCGTGCCGGCGGCGCAAGCCGGTCGACGAGCACGTCGACGCCGACATGGATGCCGGTTCTCACCCCGAGCGCGGCACCGAACTTTGCCATCCACACGAACATGTAGGTGGCGAGCTCCTGGGCCCAGGAAAGATTGAGGGAGGTAAGCCGCGTGTAAACCCAAAGAGCGGCTTGGCTCACCAGGATATGTCCATGCACCTTCGCCCAGCCGCCGAGGGCCGCCGAATTGCTCGCACCATAGCGATGCAGGACGGCGACGAAGGTGAGGGCGGTCGCGCAGGCGATGAGAGTGGCGATGATCCACTCTTCGAGCCGATCGAGGATGCGATCGAGCACCGTTCAGAGCGCAGGCGTGAAGCCGGCTGACTTGTAAACCTGGTCGATGAAGTCCTTGCCGAAGCGGCTTTGCATCTCGGTGTGCACCGGCATGAGCTTGGCGATCCAGGCTTGACGTTCCTCCGGGGTGAGCACATGCACTTCGACCTTTCCGGAAGCCTTGATCTTGTCCAGCGCGTCGGCGTTGTCCTTGGCGGCGGTCTCGTTGAAGAAGTCGGTCGATTCCTTCACGGCCCGGTCGAGACCCTGGCGCACATCCTCAGGCAGGCCGTCCCAGAACTTCTTGTTGGTAATGAGCGCGTAAATGAGCCGCCCATGATAGGAGACGGTGAGGTATTTCTGCACCTCGTAAAAGCGCTGTGTCCAGATGTTCGACGGCACATTGTCCTCGCCGTCGACGACGCCGGTCTGCAAGGCTTGGTAAAGCTCCGAGAAAGCCATGATCTGCGGAATGGCGCCGAGCTCGCGGGCCGCCGCATCCAGAACTTTCGAGCCTTGGATGCGCATTTTCATGCCCTTGAAATCATCCGGCATGATGAGCGGCTTGTTCGCCGTGTAGACATGCGCGCCATTGTCCCAATAAGCGAGGGATTTGACGCCCTTCGTCTCGAGCTTCTTGTTGAATTCGCCGATCATCGGGCTTGCGAACATCTGGCGGGCGCGCGCATCGTCGCTCATCAGGAAGGGGAGGTCGAAGACGTCGAACTCCTTCACGCCGAGCGGGCCGAATTTCGAGATCGACGGCGCAAGGATCTGCACGGAGCCGAGCTGCAGCGCCTCGAGCTCCTCCTTGTCCTTGTAAAGCGACGAATTGGGATAGACCTCGACCTTCACTTTCCCGTTCGTGTATTTCTCGGCGAGCTCCTTGAACAGGATCGCGGCCTTGCCCTTGGGGGCGTCGGGCGAGACGACATGGCTGAACTTGATGATGATCGGCTGCTCCGCCATGCCGGGACGCGAGGGCACGAAGAGCACAAGCGCCGCGAGCGCCAAGCTCGCGATCGCGGCCCTAAGGGTCATGCGCACAAAGGCGTCGAGCGCGAGCCATCTACGCATCGGCATCTCCTCCCGGATTGGCGGGTCGCGGAGCGTTGCGACCTTCTTGAATTGACGTAAAAAATAGCATCTGCCGCGCCGACGTCCAGCTACCATAGTCGAACGGGCAGAGACCCTGGACAAAGAGGGCAATGACAACATGGCGGCGACAATCATCGATTCCCGCATTTTCGGCGACATCTTCAGCACGGCGAAAATGCGCGCGGTGTTCTCGGACGAAAACCGGGTGCGGTGCTATCTCGACATCGAAGCCGCTTTGGCCCTGGTTCAGGCGCGCCTCGGCATCATTCCGCAGGAGGCGGCCGACGAGATCCGCCGCCATTGCCGCCTCGAGGCGATCGACGTGGCGAAGCTGAAGACTCAGACGGAGCGCATCGGCTATCCGGTCCTCGGCGTCGTGCAGCAGCTCGTCGCCGCATCGCGGGACGGGCTTGGCGAATGGTGCCACTGGGGCGCGACGACGCAGGACATCACTGACACGGCGACGGTGATGCAGATCGGTGGAGCGCTCGAGCTCGTGGAGGAAGACCTCGAGGCGATCGCGGCCTCGCTTGCCGCTCTCGCTCGCCGCTATCGCGACACGCCGATGGTGGCGCGCAGCAACCTACAGCACGCGGTGCCGATCACCTTCGGCTACAAGGCGGCCGTGCTCCTCGCCGGCGTGCGGCGGCATCTCGCGCGATTGCACGAGCTTCGCCCGCGCGTGCTCGTTGGCGAGTTCGGCGGGGCCGCCGGCAATCTCTCCTCGCTCGGCCGCGATGGACTTGAAGTCCAGGCGGCGCTCATGGCGGAGCTCGGGCTCGCCCAGCCGGAGATCGCCTGGCACACGATGCGCGACAACATCGCCGAGGTCGGCTGCTTCCTCGGCCTGGTCACCGGCACGCTCGGCAAGCTCGCGACCGACATCAAGCTCATGATGCAGACCGAGGTCGCCGAGGCTTACGAGCCCTTCTCCGAAGGGCGCGGCTCCTCGAGCACCATGCCGCAAAAGCGCAACCCGATCTCATGCGCCTACATCCATGCCTGCGTCGCGGTGGTGCGCCAGCACGTCGCCGCCCTGCTCGATGCCATGATGGAAGATCACGAACGTTCGACGGGGCCCTGGGAGATCGAGTGGATTTCACTGCCGGAGATTTTCTGCCTTTCGGCGGGTGCCTTGGCGCAGGCGCGATTCCTAACCCATGGGCTGATCGTCGACGAGAAGCGGATGCGGCAGAACCTCGAGGCCACCGGCGGGCTCATCATGTCGGAGGCGGTGATGATGGGTCTCGGCCCGGCGCTTGGCCGGCAGCGCGCGCATGATCTCGTCTACGACATCTGCCGGGAAGTCATCGTGAGCGGACGACCCTTCCTCGATCTCCTCGCCGAAAATCGCGAGATCTCAGCCCATCTCGATCGCGCCGCGCTGGAGAAGCTCCTCGAGCCCGAGAACTACCTCGGCCTTTGCGGCGAGATGGTCGATCGGGTGCTTGCTCGGGAGGCAGCCTTTACCTCTCCCGGCGCAAGAGGTGCGGGTGTCTCTACCGTAACCCCGCCGGCTGTGCCGGGGCGCCACCCCAGGCGGAGTTCGCCGGGATGCCTTCCCCCTTCATCACGACGGTGAGGTCGCCAAGGCGCACATGATCTCCGACGCGCGTGTCGTAAAGCACGGTGCTTCCGGCGCCGACGGTCACGCCCTTGCCGAGCTTGATGCGGCCGATCTTCATGAGCCGGTCTTCGTAGAGATGGGTCTGCAGGGCCGAATTCTCGTTGATGGCGCAAAAATCGCCGACATCGATGCAATCGAATTCGGTGATGTCGGTGGTCGCCCAATACGTGCCTTCGCCGATCTTGGCCCCGAAGAGGCGCATGCACCAAGCAAGCATCGGCGTGCCGTGCAGATGATCGAGAAGCACGCGGCTCGCCATGGTCGAGTAAGCGACCGCGATCGCCTCGGAGCGCAGAGCGAACCATGACCACATCGGCCGCATCATCGGCTTGTAGACGCCCATCAGCAGCCATTTGAGCGCGCACACGACGAGCATCATCATGACCGAGATGAGCACGCCCGCCGCGAGGAATTGCGGAATGAGAACGTCGAGATCGCCGTCGAGCACGGCGGGTCCGAAATATTCGGCCGCGAACACGCCGAAGGTGATGTAGAGCGCGGTCGGCAATGAAAGGCAAAAGGCCTCGAATACGGCACGCCCGAGCTTGCGCGCGAAGGAGGGTTCGAACGTCCAGTTCGCGCCGACATCGAAGGTCTGTCGCACCGGGAATTTGAGCGGCGGAGAGCCGAACCAGATCTCCCCTTCGCCGACGCCTTTGCTAGGCGGCTTCGACTTCACCCCGATGAGCGCGCCTTGCGCGATATCGGTGCCGGGCGCGACGACGGCCGAATTGCCGACGAAGCTACGTGCGGCGATCTTTACGGGCGCAAGCGTCATGTAGCCGCGTCGCACATCCTCTTCGCCGAGCACCACCTCATCGGCGATGAAGCAATTCTCACCGATCTCGACGAGGTCATAACGCCCGCCGAGGCTGGTCGAGATTTCCGCGCCCCGCCCGATCCTCGCGCCCATGAGTCGGTACCACCAGCGCATGTAGAAGGTGGCATAAAGCGAGTTCAGCGTGCCGAGCGTCACGGCCGTGCACAGGCCCACGAGCCACATGCGCCAATAGAAGACGGAATAAACCGAGTGCACGCCGGGCCTCACCCTCGGCAAGACGATCCAGCGGATCGCCGCGATCAGGAGCACCGTGAACGCGATGAGCGCCATCGCGGTCGGCCAGGCGACGATCGGCGTGAGGTAGAGATAGTCGATCGACGAGAACGAGCCGACGAGATCGGCGAGCTGATCGAAAAGGTAGAAAGCCGGGAGCACGGGCATGAGGCCGAGCGGCGGGATGGCGAGAAGCATCAGCACGTGGAAGGCGGCGGTGAGCGCGCGCCAACCGCGTGACGCCTGGGCATGGGGCGGCAGCGAGGTCGCGTCCACCATGCCGATTTTGCGGCCTGGCGAGCCGTCCCATTTCTCAGCTTTGCCGATGTGGCCGCCCGGCGCCACCGAGGTGAGGTCCGCGAGCTCCGCGCCTTCCTCGATCACGACATCATGGCCGATCACCGTCGAGGAGCCGATATAAGCGTCATCGCCGATTTCGACGCTTCCGAGAATGAACTCGTTGCCGATGACCGCCGCGTTGGCAATGGTGATGCGGCCGATCGAGGCGCGCGGTCCGATCCTCACGAGATCGGGCGCGCCGCAAGTGACCTCGCCGATATAGGCGCCTTCACCGATTTTTGCGCCCATCATGCGCAGGTAGAAATTCATCACCGGCGAACCCTGCAAGAGGGCACCCGGCGTCAAACGACCGAACTGAGATGCAAGCCAGTAGCGGAAATAATAGGCCCCCCAGAGCGGGTATCGGCCGGGCCTGGCGCGGCCGAGCACGAGCCATTTGCCGCCGATCCCGATGAAGAAAGTCGCGACGTTGATCGCCACATAAACGGTGACGACCGTCACCAGATCCTCAAGGAAGCCGCCGGTTTCCGGCGAGAGAAGAATGTAGGCGATATAGACGCCGAGCCACTGGGCGGTGACGAGGCCGAGGAAAAACGGCATCGCCGCCGCTTGCGCCAGCCCGCAAAGAAAGCGGCGCAGCAAGGGCGGTGGCGTGAAGGAGAGGTCGGCGGGCTCGGCATTCGGCACGAGCGTGGAGTCGAGCCTTGCGGCGAGCGCGCGCAAATTGCGGGCCTCATACACGTCCTGGAGGCGGATCGTCGCAAGTGCCGGCGTCTCGCGCACGAAGGAGACGAAGCGCGCCGCGATGAGCGAATGGCCGCCGAGCTCGGCGAAAAAATCCGCTTCGAGCGGCACGAGCTCTGCGCCGAAGGCGCGCTTGGCCGCTTCGAGCAAGGCCTCTTCGGTCGCGTTGCGCGTGGGGTCCTGCTCGCCGCTTGCGGCTTGCGGGGCAAGCTCGAGCCTCTTGAGAGCCGAACGATCGATCTTGCCCGAGGCGAGCCGCGGCAAGGTCGCGATGAGCTCGTAACGCGAAGGCACCATATAGGCCGGCAATTGTCGGGCGAGTGAGGCGCGCAGGGACTTGGCGTCGGGGTTCTGGCCCGTCCGGGCGACGAGGAAGGCCACGAGCTTCTCGACGCCCGCATCCTGGCGAAGCACCACGGCGGCCTGTGCGACGCCATGCTCATCGACGAGCCGGCTCTCGATCTCGCCGAGCTCGACGCGAAAGCCTCTGATCTTCACCTGATCGTCGATGCGGCCATGGAACAGGATGCGGCCTTGCTCATCGAGGCTCACCGCGTCCCCCGAGCGATAGAGGATCGGGTCGGACCCGTCTGACGGGAACGGATTGGCGATGAATTTCTGCGAGGTGAGCTCGGGGCGCTGCAAGTAGCCGCGGGCGATGCCGGGACCGCCGATCAAGAGCTCGCCCTCTTGGCCCGGCGGCACCGGCGAGAGGTCCGGCGCCACGATCCAGCAGGAATAGTTGGGGATCGGCCGCCCGATCGTGACAGGCTCGCCGGGTTTCATCTCATCCGCGGTCGCGACGACGGTAGCCTCTGTCGGCCCGTATGTATTGAAGAGCCTCCTGTGCGGTTTTACCCAGCGCGCGGCCAGCGCCGGCGGCAAGGCCTCGCCGCCGAGCAGGATGAGGCGCAAGCTCGGCACATCCTTGCCGATCATGGCGAGCAAGGTCGGCACGGTATCGATCACGGTGATGCGGTTCTCGTCGAGCACATCGGCGAGCTTGTCACTCTCACCCATGAGCCGCGCATCGGCGACGAACAAGGTCGCGCCGACGAGGTAGGGTATCCAGATTTCCTCCATCGAGAGGTCGAAGGCGAGCGAGGCGCCCTGAAACACCACGTCCTCGGCGCGCATGCCGTAAAGGTCGTTCGCAGCGCGCAGGAAATGGCAGATATTGCCCTGCGTGACGATGATCCCCTTCGGCTTGCCGGTCGAGCCCGAGGTATAGATCACGTAGGCGGCGTCGTTCGCCGTAAGCCCCGTCGGCCTCGCTTTCGCAAGTGCGGGAGCGTTCTCCGCGACGAGCGCCGCATCGACGAGCACGACCGCGCCGGCGGCCTTGGCGCGTTCCGCAAAAAGGCTGCCGGTCAAGAGGGCCTTGGCACCGCAATCGGCAAGGCACTCGCCGATGCGCTCGATCGGCGCGTCGGCGTCGAAGGGCAACCAGGCAGCGCCGCTCTTCGCGATGCCGATCTGCGCGATCAGAAGCTCGGGCCCGCGCGCCATCCAAAGCCCGACGACGTCGCCGGGCCCGATGCCGCGTGCCGCAAGCGCGGCCCCGATCGCGCCTGCGCGTCTCTCCACTTGCGCATAGGTGAAGGTGCCGCAAGGCCCGATGAAGGCCGGCTTCTCGGCATGAGCTTGCGCCGAAGCGGCAAAGATCTCAGGCAAGACTTCGTCACGAATGAGGTCCGGACGCGTGGCGCCGCGCAACACTGTCGGTCGCGGCTCTGCGAGCACGGCATCTTCGGCAAGGACGCGCCGATCCATCGCGTTCATCGTCGCCCCTTCAGGCTCGGCGCCTTCGCCCTCGCGCCAGCCCCGTTTTCGCAACTCGAGTCCGGCACGGCGCCTCATTCCGGCCGCGCTTCGACGCTGGTTGAGAGAGCGTGAGCGGCCTGATCGGGGCTTGCCCGAGCATCGCGCCGCTTAGCGGCGGCCCGTCACGCCTAGCGGCCATTCTTTGCGGGCGCAACGATTAACCTCCCATGAACGAGAGTTGCACAGCCTTCGTTCGCAGGCGGCGCCCACCTTCAATGTTGACGGCAGCACCTGAAATGGCTCCTCGGAAGTATTATAATCCTGCAAGAAGGGTGCTCGCACAAATCCGATCGCGGGCGAAATGCGGCGATGCAGGAACTCTTCCAAGGCGATGCTCTCAACATGAAGCGTAATGTCCAGATTTGATTCATGATGAACAAGGCTACGGTGTTTTTTCGCTTTTTAAAATGAGGCCACAGCCGAAAGAGGCCGAACCCGCATGATTGATTCCGAATTCGCGAAGATCACTTCCTGGATTGCCGAATGCGGGCTCGCCGGCACCTCGGAAAAGCTCATGCTCGCGGGTTTTTGCGAACGGATGCGTGCCGCGGGCGTTCCGCTCGCCCGCGCCTCGCTCTTCGTCGACACACTGCATCCTTCCTACGAGGGGCGCCTGTTCCATTGGCGCAAGGGGGAGGGCGCGCGACCCCCGGTGGAATACCCGCGAACGCGAGAAGCCGATGCGATCGCGAATTGGCAGCGAAGCCCCTTTTATCGCCTGCTCGAATCGGGCGGTTCGCTTCTACGCATGCCGGTTTCGGAAACCCCGATGGGCGTGCACCCGATCTACGCGGAGCTGCGCGATGCGGGCATGACGGAATTCGTGGCGATGATCTGCCGCTTCGCCGCCGAAAGCGTGATCGGCGAAATGGATTGCGTCTATTCATCCTGGTCGACCGGGCACGAGGAGGGGTTCGCGGATGAGGATATCGCCGAGCTCGAGCGCCTCGTGCCGGTGCTTGCGCTCGCGGTGAAATCGACCTCGCTCGCGCGCATCGCGCGCACGCTCGTGGAGACCTATCTCGGCCGCGACGCGGGCCAAAGGGTGATCACCGGAAGCATCGAACGCGGCGTCGCCGATCGCATCGAGGCGGCGCTCTGGTTTTCGGATCTGCACGACTACACGCGCATTTCCGACAGCGCGGCGCCAGGCCAGATCATCCCCTTCCTCAACGACTATGCCGAGGCGGTGATCTCGGCGATCCACGAGGAAGGCGGCGACGTGCTGAAGCTCGTGGGCGACGGGACACTCGCCATCTTCACCGGACAGGATCGCAAGGCCGCGTGCCGTGCCGCGCTTGCAGGGTTCGCCCGCGCGAGAGCGGGTGTGGCCGCGCTCAACGGGCGGCGCTCCGCCGAGGAGTTGCCGACGACGTCCATGTATCTCGGCCTGCATTTCGGCGAGGTATTCTTCGGCAATATCGGAAGCAAGGAGCGGCTCGATTTCACGGTCGTGGGGCCTGCGGTCAACGAAGCAAGCCGGATCTTGTCGCTTTGCCGTTCGGTCGATCAGCCTTTGCTCGTCTCGTCGGCCTTTGCCGATGCCATCGAGGAGCGAGGCGATCTCGTCTCCGTCGGCAGATACGCGCTTCGCGGGGTCGGGCGCGCCCAGGATCTCTTCACGCTCGATCCGGAGATTGAGGCCGCCGCGACGAAGGATTGAAGGATTTCTCGCAGTTCTGCCCCGCACACGGCTGTTTCGCGCGTTGCGATGAAAATTGGCGCTCACTGCGATCATACGATATGCTAACAAACCCCATGAGACTTTGTTTACCCCAAGGGGTGCGACGATATTTGGCATAAAGAGTGCAGGCCTGCGAGCTTCACGATGACCATCACGTTGACGCTGACACCAGAACAAGAGGCATGGCTTGCCGCTCATGTGGCAAGCGGAGATTTTGCCTCGACCGAGGACGCTATTCACCGCATGATCGCCGCGGGCATGGCCGAGCGTGCGGAGCTCGAGCACGACGATCTGACATGGGCCAAGCCCTATGTGGACGAGGCGATCGCCGATGTCGAGCTGGGTGAAGTTTTGACGCTCGAAGACCACGACACACGGATCGATACGCTAATGTCGAAGCTCGAGGGGAAGTGAGCCGATTCTATATCTCGCCACGCGCTCAGTCCGATCTTTCCAGCATTCTTGAATATCTCGCCCGGGAAGCCGGAATCTGGGTTGCCCGCAACTATCGCGAGCAAATCAGGTCGTTCTACCGGCTCTTGCGCGATCACCCTGAGGTAGGGGCACCACGGCCTGCACTTGGCCGGGACATCCGTATTGTTGTCGTGCGGCCTTATCTCGTGATCTATCGACGCTCCGGGAATACAACGACTGTGCTTCGTGTCCTGCATGGGAGGCGAAAGCTCGCGGGGGTCATGCTCAAAGGCGCTTAGCCCGCTTGGGAATTGCACCCAAGATTGGCGACGCGAATAACCGAGTTTTGCGTGGACAGGGTCACGTCGATCACACCGAAGCCGGTCACAGGCGCGAGGTGGCGCCTTCTCGCGCGAGCCAGTTGGGATCGTCATGGGCGAGATGGCACG
>Ga0213876_10001041_pt1 | contig 17932 bp, 12 predicted proteins | sample BarmaccomBMRX_R9_FD_160113 | JGI IMG/M metagenome (GOLD analysis project Ga0213876, IMG submission 160113) | Root-associated microbial communities from Barbacenia macrantha in rupestrian grasslands, the National Park of Serra do Cipo, Brazil - RX_R9 | ecosystem: Host-associated > Plants > Roots... | reverse complement strand
GCCGGTGGTTGCGAGCGTACTGGTGGCGCTGCTGGCCAGCGGCGAGAGGCCGGACCCCGGAACGCCGAGGGGGTTCTGGAACGGGAAATAGGCCTTGTCGTCGACGGTGGCCCGCACGCCCAAGGTGAGCTTCAGCTCCGGGGTGATGTCGTAATAGACCTCGCCGAAGCCGGCGTAGGACTGGGTCGTCTTGCGGGAGTCCGAAAGATAGTAGTTGTGCCCGGCGCCGGTGGGCGGGTTGTGCTGGTCTATGCCAAAGGTCCCCGGGGCCGCGAAATTGAACACTTGCTCGAGGGCCGTGAGCGAGTTGAAGAAGACGAAGTAACGGTCGACGCCGGCCTCACGGTAGTAGACGCCCCCCACCGAGAAGTTGAGCGGGCCCTTGAACGACGAAGTGAGCCTCAGCTCCTGGGTCCATTCCCGCGCCCAGCCGTCGCCCTGGTTGAAGACCCGCAGCGCATTGGTGTTGCCGGTCTGCCCATCGGTCACCACTCCGCCGGGGAACAGGGTGCGGTAGATGGCGCTGTAGCCCGGCACCGCGAGGCAGAAGAGACACGCGGCGGCGGGGCTCGCGCCGAACGGCACGTTGGCGACGAAGCGGTTGTAGTCCTGCCGGAATAGATACTTGTCGTAGTTGTAGCCGCTGAGCGACTCGAGCCGGAGCGAATCGGTGATGTCCCAGGCGATGTTCAGGTTCACGAAGTCCTGGCGCGCCTGGAAGAGCGGGTTCACCGGCGAGGCGATGTCGTGAAGGTTGTCGTTCTGCAGCGGATGGCCGGCGGCGCCGTTGCCGGCCAGCAGCCCTAGCTCCTGGGCGTAGATGCCGGCGAGGTCGGCGCTGGTGTTGGTCAGGCCGTGGGCGGCGGGGGTGTAGAGGCTGGCGTTCTGGCAGCCCTGGCTCAGGAAGCCTTGTTCCGTCGACGAGAGCGCCACCGGACCCACATGGGTCGGGCCCGGATCGGAGGTGCAGAGCTGCTTGCCGATCAGGTTGCGGGTGTCGTCCTCGTTGAAGTGCTCGTACATGAGGTAGGCGTGGAAGCGATCATTGGGCTTGAAGCTCAAGGTCGCCCGAGTGGACCAAAGATTGCGGCCGTCCACCTTCTGGCCGGTGACCAGATTGGTCCCGACGCCGCCGCGGCTGAGGTCGATCCCCGCGAGCCGCAAGGAGAACATGTCGCCGAGCGGGATGTTGACGAAGCCGTTGAGCTTGGCCTCGTTGTAGTCCCCCACCTCGGCGGTCAGCTCGGCCCCGAGGGTCGAGGTGGGCGTTGCGGTGATGACGTTCAGCGCGCCGGCCGTGGCGCTGCGCCCGTAGAGCACGCTCTGGGGTCCACGGACGACCTCCACGCGCTCGGTATCGAAGAATTGCGCGTCAGGAAAATGGTTGTTCTGGACCGAGACGAAGTTCTCGTTGATCGAGACGCCCTGCTCGGCGGCGCCCACCGACTGGCTCCCGACCCCGCGGATCTCCAGGGAGAAGCCGCTGTAGTTGGTCCGCGAGTAGTTGACGTTGGGGATGGCGATCTCGAGGTTCTCGCCCGAGTCCAGACGCCGCGCGCTGAGCGCGGACTGCGGAAAGGCGGACACCTGCACCGGCGTCGTCTGGAGGTTCTCCTCCTTGCGCTGGGCCGTCACCACGACGTCGGTGACCGTGGTCGCCTGATCGGCGCTCGCGCCGGCCGCATTGGCGGCGCTGGTCGTGGTCGCCGCCTGGGCGCCGCCGGCCAGGGCGATCGCCGCGATCGCCGACGAGATCAGAAGATGCTTATTCATGTCGTCCCCACTGCGACGGTCGAGCCCGCTGAACGACCGCCCCGTCGGGAGGCCTACGCGGGAAGGTTTCGAGAGGCCCTCTCGATCGCTCGTCTCGCCCGTCCTCAAGCCATCCAGGTTTCGTTCTTGATCGCGCCGGCCGTTAGCTGTCCGGCGGCCGCTGAAGTAGAATCGAGGTTAAATCTAAATAATTTGACCACACGGCGAAGACCCCGTTCCGCTCCATGAGTTGAGTAGGGTTTCTCGATGGAGTCGCCCGGGCTTCACTGAGCTTGGCCGGTCTCGCGCATCGGGGGAAATAAGCGGCGGCGCCGACCGGGCTTGGTTAAATCTCGGGAAATGGATCGAATGGGCCGCGTCATGGGACTTCATCGTTTCGCTCCCCTGGTCGTCGCGGGGCTTATGCTCGGCTGGACGACCGCGGCCCTGGCGGACGTTCCGGCGGCCAACGTCTCGGCGCCGCCTTCGGCGCCCATCTTCTATTGTCCTAGCCCCTCATCGCCCGGGCGGGGGACCGCGACGCCGGCCGCAGCCGGACGGCATCGCCGCGGCCACGGCCGCCTGTGCCCGAGCGTCGCGACCCATCACCCGATTCCGGGCTTTCGCCAGAGAGCCTCGCGGTTGGCGCCGCGCCATCAACGGGACGGCAAGATCGCGATGTCCGCGGCCCGCAGACCGGCCAGGGGCGCGCCGCGCGCCGACCAGGACGTGACCGCCGCCCAGGCCTTCATCTACCGCTACGAGCGCGCCTCGGGCGGCCTCGATCCGCAGGCCGCCAACCAAGCCTGGCGTCACCCGGACGGTTTTTGGCCTCCTTCGCCGCCGCCTGGGAGGCGATCGGAGGATGAGAGCCTGGGCCGGATGGACGGTCCCGGGCCGGCCGACCGAGGCCGCGACGGCGACCCTCCCGCAGACCACCGCGGCGAGCCCCACGGCCTTGGGGCGCAAGATCGCGACGCGGCTGATCCGCCGCCCACCGGGCCGCAACCGCGCCGGTTCGCCCAGCGGCGGGGCGAGGGGCCGCCCGAGGCCGGGCGAGGACAAGGCGCCTACGCCTGGTCGGAGAGCGACGAGGGCTGGGAAGAGCACGAATCCGAAACCGAGGGCCGCCGCTGGAGCGAGCGCGCCTATGGGGCGAGCGCCTATCTCGGACGCGACGCCAACGGCTACCTGGCTTGGCCGGGCAAAACCTGGCCGGGCGTGGCCCCTTAAGGCCGCGGCGCCGGCAGGTCGTCAGCCTTCCAGGGCGAAATCCTTCAGCACGCCCAGCGGGACGATAGCCAGCGTCTCTTCGTGCGTGGCCTCCAGCACCACCGGCGGCGCGACCCCCGCGTCGAGCGCCTCCTTCCAGCGGGGGGCGCAGACACACCAGCGGTCCCCCGGCTTCAGCCCCGGAAAGCCGAATTCGGCGCGCGGCGTCGAAAGATCGTTGCCCGACCTCCGCGAGAAAGCGAGGAATTCAGCGGTCATCACCGCGCAGACGGTATGCAGCCCCAGGTCTTCGGGACCAGTCTCGCAGCAGGCGTTGCGGAAGAAGCCGGTGAGCGGCCGCGCCGAGCACGGTCTCAGCTCGCCGCCCAGCACGTTGCGCGCATCCGGGTCGTAGCGGGCCTCGTCGTGGGTGGTCATCGGGGAGATTTTAGGGCTTGCTTGCGTCCGAAGCCACCTGGGGAGCTCAGAGAAAATGGGATTGGCCGCCCGGCCGCGCCGCAGCGCCCTCTACATGCCCGCCTCCAACCCGCGCGCGATGGAGAAGGCGCGCAGCCTTCCCTGCGACGTGGTCATTCTCGACCTCGAGGACGCGGTGGCGGCGGAGGCCAAGCCGGCGGCGCGCGCCGCTGCGGCGGACGCCGTCGCGCGGGGCGGCTTCGGCCGGCGCGAGGTGGTGGTGCGGGTGAACGCGCTCAGCACGCCCTGGGGCGCCGACGATCTGGCCGCGATGGCCGAATGCGGCCCCAACGCCGTGCTCGTTCCGAAGATCGAGTCGGTGGGCGACGTCCTCGACTATTCCGCCGGCCTCGACCGCGCGCCCCCCAGGACCCGCCTCTGGGCCATGATCGAAACCTGCTCGGCGGTGTTCGAGCTGAAGGCGATCGCCGCGGCCGAGGCGCGCACCCGCCTGACCGCCTTCGCGCTGGGCGTCAACGACCTCGCCAAGGAGATGCGGGCCCAGCAGACGGCGGACCGGGCCGCCTTCGTTCCCTTCCTGGCGATGAGCGTCGCGGCGGCCCGCGCCCATGGCCTCGCCGTCCTGGACGGGGTGCACAACGAGATCGACGACCTCGCCGCCCTCGAGGCGGTGTGCCGCCAGGGCGCGGCGTTCGGGTTCGACGGCAAGACGCTGATCCACCCGAGCCACCTGGAGATCTGTAACCGCATCTTCTCGCCCGCGCCGGAGGAGGTGGCCTGGTCGCGGGCGGTGGTGGCGGCGTTCAAGGCGCCGGAGAACCAGGGGAAGGGCGCGCTCAGGGTCGACGGGCGCCTGGCCGAGCATCTTCATCTGGACCAGGCCCGCCAGCTGATCGCGGTGGCCGAGGCCATCGAGGCGGCCGAGACGACGTGAGGGTCCGATGCGGGGGGCGCCTTACATCCTGGGTCTCGCCCTCGCCGCCACGGCGGCCCCGGCGGCCTGGAGCCAGGACAATCCCGAGAGTCTCGACGCCCGCATCCGCGCCTCCGCCGAGGCCGCCGAAAGCCTGCAGGGCCCCCTCGACGGCGGCTGGACCCTGGCTGGGCCGGACGGCCAGGCGATCTACGCCTTTCAGATCGTCGACAAGCCTGGCGGCCTCGATCCGCTCGAGGGGGTTTGGCGGGATCTGCGCCGGCCGACCATGCCGGGCGACATTGGCCTCATCGACACGCTCCAGCGCGGGGCGGGGGCGCTGACGATCAGCTTCGTGCTCCGGCCCGGGGCGCCGACGACGGTCATCCAGCTCCGGTCCGGGGCCGACGGGGGCTGGTCGGGGGAATTGCGCGAAGGCGGAGCGGTGACCAAGGTCACGCTTCGGCGGAGTTAGCCGAAGTCAGCCCAGGAAGGGGCGGACCGCCTCGCGGATGGCCGCGGCCGCCTCGGCCCCGTACGGCCCGCTGGTCTCGTGGCCCCAGACCGGGCCGGGCCAGAACGGATCGTCGCGCCGCCGCCCCACCACGTGCAGGTGGAGTTGGGGCACGAGGTTGCCCAGCTGGCCGACGTTCAGCTTGTCCGCCGGCCGGCCCAGCGCCGCGGCGGCGGCCCGCACCGCCTGTCCCGCCAGGACGAGCTCTTCCATCAGCCGCGTGCGGTCGGCGGCGGAAAGATCCTCCAGCTCCACGGCGCCCGCGACCCGGGGGATCAGCACCAGCCACAGGAACCGGCGCTCCGCCTGCAGCCGCACCGAGCACAATGGAAGCTCTGCGAGCGGCGCCGAGGCGTCCGCCAGGCGGGAATCCAACCGGAACATGAGCCAGCCTTGCAGGCCCAGGCGGGCCGGTCTAGACCGCCCCGGCTTTCAAGGAGACGTCCATGGCTCGCGCCAAGATCGCCCTCATCGGCTCCGGGATGATTGGCGGCACCCTCGCCCATATCTGCGCTCGCGAGGAGCTGGGCGACGTGGTCCTGTTCGACATCGTCGAGGGCCTGCCGCAGGGCAAGGGACTCGACATCGACGAGGCGACGCCGGTGTTCGGCAAGGACGTGAGCCTGAAGGGCGCCAACGACTATGCGGACATCGCCGGCGCGGACGTCTGCATCGTCACCTCCGGCGTCCCCCGAAAGCCCGGCATGAGCCGCGACGACCTGCTCGGGATCAATCTGAAGGTGATGAAGGCGGTGGGCGACGGCATCAAGGCCCACGCTCCGGACGCCTTCGTCATCTGCATCACCAATCCGCTGGATGCGATGGTCTGGGCCCTGCGCGAGTTCTCGGGTCTGCCGCACCACAAGGTGGTGGGCATGGCCGGGGTGCTGGATTCGGCGCGCTTCCGTTATTTCCTCGCCGAGAAGCTCGGAGTCTCGGTGGAGGACGTTCACGCCTGGACCCTCGGGGGCCACGGGGACGAGATGGTGCCCATGGTCCGCTACTCGACCGTGGGCGGCCTGCCGCTCCCGGTCCTGGTGGAGCAGCGCATCATCAGCCGCGAAGACCTCGACGGCATTGTCGCCCGCACCCGCGGGGGCGGAGGCGAGATCGTCGCCCTGCTGAAGACCGGCTCGGCCTACTACGCGCCCGCCGAGAGCGCCGTCGCCATGGCCAAGTCGTTCCTGAAGGACAAGAAGCGCGTCATGCCTTGCGCGGCGCATCTTGGCGGGCAGTACGGCCTGCGCGACATCTACGTGGGGGTTCCGGTGGTGATCGGCGCCGGAGGCGTCGAACGGGTCGTCGAATTCCCGATGGACGACGCCGAGAAAGCGATGTTCGCCAAGTCGGTGGAATCGGTGCGGGGGCTGATCGCCGCCTGCAAGCAGATCGAACCCAGCTTGGCCTGAAGGTCGCCTCGGCCAAATTGACGCAGCTCTTGAATCGGGACAGCGCTCGTTCATGTTCCCGGTGAGAAACATGCCGGCCGAGTCTGAAAAGGGCGCCGCGCCTCGATGGCGGATTTCATATTTCACGACCCTAGCGGACGGCGCGCGCGTCGCGCCGGCCTCGGCGTGGGCCTCCTGGCTTCGCTGGCGGCCCTGGTGGTGGCCGGCTTCTTCGCCACCCTCGCTTTCGCGCCCGAGCTGCCGCAGCTGGCGCTGAAGGACCCCAGGGTCCTCCAGGCCCTGCACGTCGAGACGGCCCACCGGCTGAAGGGCCGGCCCGACTGGGGGCACGCGCCGCGCCGTCCGCGCTCCGAGGTCGCCGGCGGGCCGAGCCGCCCGCTCTCGGTGGGCTTCTACGTCTCATGGAACGAGCAGTCGCGAACCTCGCTCGCCCGCCATGTCGACCAACTCGACGTGGTCTCGCCCCAGTGGGTGCTGGTGGGCGCGGGCGGCCAGGTGGGGCTCACCTCCGATCCGCAAGCCGAGGCGATCATCGCCGGCGCCAAGACGACCCCGTCGGTGCTGCCGATGGTCCACAAGGCCACGACGGCCTTTCGGACGGGCCGCTCGCCGACGCCCTGCTGGTCAATCCCGCCGCCCGCGCCGCCCTGGTCGGCAATCTGGTCTCGGTGGCGCAGAGCCGCGGTTTCGGCGGCTTCGTCTTCGATCTCGAGAATCTCTCGCCGGAGGCGCTGAAGCAGTACCCGGGGCTGATCGCCGCCGCCCGCGCGGCCTTGAAGCCGCTCGGCAAGGAAGTGTGGGTTTCCCTGCCGGTGGACAACCACGATTACGACCTGAGGCTCTTCCAGTCGGTCTCCGACACGGTGGTGCTGATGGCCTACGACCAGCACTGGGGCGGGGCGAACGGCCAGCCCGGTCCGCCGGCCGGAGAGGACTGGTTCGAGGGCGTGATGCAGCACGACATGGCCCAGCTCGACCCGGCCCGGACCGTGGTGGCCATCGGCGATTACGGCTACGACTGGAAGCTGGGCGCCGACGGCAAGGCGATCAACGGCGAGACCGAAGTCTTCTACGACGCCACCCAGACGGCCAGCGATTCCGAGGCGACCGTCAGCCTCGACGGCGACAGCCTCAACCCGACCTACGCCTACATCGACGACCAGGGGGCCAAGCACGTCGTCTGGTTCCTGGACGCGGCCACGGCCTTCAACGAGATCAAGGTCGCGGACGACTACCGCCCGCGCGGCTATGCGCTGTGGTACATGGGCGCCGAGGACCCCTCGGTCTGGAGCTTCTTCCGGCACCCCTACGACGGCATCAAGCCGACCGGGATGGAGACGGTTCCGCCCGGCACCGGAGTCGACTTCGACGGCCAGGGCGAGGTCCTGCATGTGAGCCACACCCCGACGGCGGGCCGCAGGACCATCAGCGCCGATCCCGACGGAGGCCTCATCACCAGCGAGACCTACACGCTGATGCCGACCTCCTACGTCATAGACCGCTACGGCTGGAGGCCCGGAAAAGTCGCGCTCACCTTCGACGACGGTCCGGACGGGCGCTGGACGCCGGCGATCCTCGACGTGCTGAAGGCCAAGCACGCGCACGCGACCTTCTTCGAGATCGGCGAGAACATGCAGCGCAACCCGGGCCTCGTCGATCGGGTGGTGCGCGAGGGCAATGTGATCGGCGGCCACACCTGGACCCACCCGAACATCGGGGCGACGCCGGAGGCCCAGACCGATCTGGAGTTGAACACCACCCAGCGTCTCTTCGAGGTGGTCACCGGCCGCTCGATGCGGTTCTTCCGGCCTCCCTACTTCGGGGACGCCGAACCATCCACGCCCAACGAAGTCGCCCCGCTCCTCCAGGCCCAGAAGCTCGGATACCTCATCGTCGGTCTACGGATCGATCCCGACGACTGGCAACGGCTGCCCAACGGCCAGATGCCGGCCCCGGACACCATCGTCCAGCGGGTGATGAGCCGGCTGGACGACGATCGCAATCCCGGCCAGATCGTGCTGCTGCACGACTCGGGGGGCGACCGAAGCCAGACGGTGAAGGCGCTTCCCGGCCTGATCGACGCCATCCGCGCCGCGGGTTATGAGCTGGTGACGGTGGACCAGCTCGCCGGCATGCCGCCCGCCCAGGCCATGCCGCCCACCTCGCGCAGCTCGCTCTCGCTTTGGATCGACCGGCTGGGCTTCGGCTTCTTCCGCTACGTGGACGTCTTGCTCCGCGCCCTCTTCGTGGTCGCCATCATCCTCGGGGTCGCGCGTCTGCTCTTCCTGGCCGTCCTGTCCCTCTGGCACCGCCTCAGGGCCCCCGGGCGGGCCCCGCCGATGCTCGATCCTGAGTCCGGTCCGCTGGTCAGCGTGCTGATCCCCTGTTTCAACGAGGAAAAGGTGATCGTCGCCTCGGTGACGCGCATCCTGCACTCGAACTGGAAGCGGCTCGAGGTGATCGTCCTCGACGACGGCTCGACCGACGCCACCGCGGCCCGCGTGCGGTCCGCCTTCGTGGACGAGCCGCGCGTCACCCTGATGAGCTTCGAGAACGGCGGCAAGGCCCGCGCGCTAAACCGGGGCCTGGCCCAGGCCCGGGGCGAAGTGGTGGTGGCGCTCGACGCCGACACCCTCTTCCCGCCGGACACCCTGCCCCGGCTCGTGCGCTGGTTCGCCGACCCGGCGGTGGGCGCGGTGGCCGGCAACGCGGTGGTCGGCAACCGGCTGAACCTCATCACCCGCTGGCAGGCGCTGGAATATGTCACCGCCCAGAACCTCGAGCGGCGCGCCCTGGCGGCCCTGGGGGCGGTGACGGTGGTGCCGGGCGCGGTGGGCGCCTGGCGGCGCTCGGCGATAGAGGCGCTGGGCGGCTACCCCGACGACACCCTGGCCGAGGACCAGGACCTGACGATCGCCTGCCAGCGGGCTGGCTGGCGGGTGGAGTTCGACCCCGAGGCGCGCGCCTACACCGAGGCGCCCGATTCGGTGGCCGGGCTGCTCAAGCAGCGTTTCCGCTGGTCGTTCGGCACCCTCCAGTGCCTCTGGAAGCACCGCGAGGGCCTCTTCAACCCCAGGCGGCCGGTGCTCGGCTTCGTCGCCCTTCCGCAGATCTGGCTCTTCCAGATCGTCCTCACCGCGGTCTCGCCGCTCGTAGACCTCGCCATCATCGCCAGCATCGTGGGCGCCGCCTACGCGCACGCGGACCATCCGGTGGAGTGGCAGCCGGACGATTTCCTGCGTTCGGTCTTCTACTGGACGGCCTTCATCTTCCTCGATCTGTCGGCCGGCGCGCTCGGCATGGCGCTCGAGCGCCGCGCCCCCTGGAAGGACCTCGTCTGGCTGCCGATCCAGCGGTTCGGCTACCGCCAGCTGATGTACTACGTGGTGGTCAAGTCGATCGTCACCGCCATCCGCGGCGTGCGGGTGGGCTGGAACAAGCTGGAGCGGCGCGCCACCGCCGCCGTGGGCGGCGCCGCCTAGTGTGGTGAATTTGAAGTTCGCTCGATTGATGGGGCAGGCGCTGAAGCGAACTTCAAATTCGTAAACCACACTAAATTCAAAACCTTGCTAGTGTCCTTGTGGAGTCCGAAGTTCGCTCGGCGCCGATCCCATCCACTGGCGAACTTCGGACTCGGGACACTAGAAGCCCTCAGGCTGAGGCTGGATCGCCTGTCCGCTGCGTGGCGCCGGCTTGCGCCGTATCGTGGCGCGGCTGAGGAGGACTTCGCGATGGACGCCCGATCGGATCGCAAGCTGCTGCGCGAGCTGGCTGACCGCCAGGCCATCACCGAGCTGATCTACCTCTATTGCCGCGGCCTGGACCGGATGGACGAGCCGCGCGCCATCTACCACCCCGACGCGCGCGAGGAGCGGGGCGAGGGCGTGTTCGAGGGGCGCGCGCACGACATGATCGCGGCGGCGCTGAAGGCGCTGCGCAAGCGCTATGTCGCGACCCAGCACTTCATCGGGAACATCCTGATCGAACTGGACGGCGACCTGGCCTGGGGCGAAAGCTACTTCCATGCCTACCACCGCTTGCCCGATCCTCCCCCGGGCGCGCCGCCTCGGGACGACGGCGAGTTCGTCATGGCGGGGCGCTATCTCGACCGTTTCGAACGGCGGGATGGAGTGTGGAAGATCGCCCACCGCCGCATGGTCAACGACTGGAACCATACGCGCAAGGTCGCCGAGGGCTATTTCGAGCGCTTTCCCGGCGCCTATCGCAGCCGCCGCGTGATCGCCGACAGCCGGCTCTGCTGAGGCCGATCGGGCGGGCTCGATTGCTAACCTCGGGGCCGGTTCCTATAAGGCCGGCGTCCCGAAGGCTAAGGCGTCCCCATGAACATCCACGAGCACCAGGCCAAGTCCCTCCTCGCCGAGTTCGGCGTCCCCGTGCCGCGCGGCTATCCGGCCTTCTCCGTGGATGAGGCGATGGCGGCCGCCGAGAAGCTGGGCGGGCCTGTGTGGGTGGTCAAGGCGCAGATCCATGCGGGCGGACGCGGCAAGGGCGGCGGCGTGAAGGTCGCGAAATCCCTCGAAGAGGTCCGCGCCGAAGCCTCGCGCATGCTCGGGATGACCCTCGTGACCCACCAGACCGGGCCCAAAGGCCGGGTGGTGCGCCGCCTCTACATCGAAGAAGGCGCCGCCATCGCCAAGGAGTACTACCTTTCGCTCCTCGTCGACCGGAAGACCAGCCGGGTCTCGGTGGTGGCCTCCACCGAGGGCGGCATGGACATCGAGCAGGTGGCGCATGACACCCCGCACCTCATCCACACCTTCTCCATCGATCCAGCGACCGGCGTGTGGCCCCATCACGCCCTGTTGCTCACCAAGGCCCTCGGCCTGACCGGCGAGGCGGCCAAGGACGCCCGCAAGCTGCTGCCGGCGCTCTACAAGGCCTTCACCGAAAAGGACATGAGCCTCCTGGAGATCAACCCGCTGATCGCCACGTCGGACGGGAGGCTGAGGGTGCTGGACGCCAAGGTCGGCTTCGACGACAACGCGCTCTTCCGCCACCCCGACGTGGTCGCCCTGCGCGACCTCACCGAGGAGGACGAGAAGGAGATCGAGGCCTCCAAGCACGACCTTTCCTACATCACCCTCGACGGCGAGATCGGCTGCATGGTCAACGGCGCTGGCCTGGCCATGGCGACCATGGACATCATCAAGCTCTACGGCTCCGAGCCGGCCAACTTCCTCGACGTGGGCGGCGGGGCGAGCAAGGAGAAGGTCACCGCGGCCTTCAAGATCATCACCGCCGATCCGAACGTGAAGGGCATCCTGATCAACATCTTCGGCGGCATCATGCGCTGCGACATCATCGCCGAGGGGGTGGTGGAGGCGGTGAAGGAAGTCGGCCTCCAAGTGCCGCTGGTGGTGCGCCTGGAGGGCACCAACGTCGAGCTCGGCAAGAAGATCCTGGGCGAGAGCGGCCTCAACGTGATCGCCGCCGATGACCTGGCCGACGGAGCGCGCAAGATCGTCGCCTCGGTCAAGGGCCAGCCCGTTCCCGCCTGAGGCCCTTGGTTCCCCTCCGCGCCAGCCTCTTCTGCCTCACCGCCGCCCTGGCCTTGGCGGGCGCGGGACGGGTCGCAGCGCAGGACGACGAGCTGCGCAGCTGGGCCGTCGGAGCGGCGCGCGGCGCCTTCGATCTTTGCCGCTCGGACGCGCCGGACGCCGGCCAGGTCGCCGACCACGGCCAGATCTGGGGCTGGCCGAGATTCGTGCCCTATCTCGAGCATCCGCGCGGCTACCAGCGCGAAGCCGGCGGCGAGAGCCGGCGAAGCCAGACGGTGGGGGACAAGACGGCCAACGTGGGGCTGGGCGTCCAAAGCGGCCGGGTGACCTCGGCCGCGCCGGCCAACATCCGCTATTTCCGCTGCAATCTCGACGCCGACCAGCCCATCGAGGACGACCTGGTCAAATACTTCACCGAGATCTACGGGCCGCCGATCTCCCGGAGCGACCAGGGCGCCGTCTGGCTGATCGGGAAGGGGACGCAGCCGGCGCCCGAAGACGCGGCCAGCGAGGAATTCGCGCTGAAGGCGCTGCTGGCGGCCCCGGTCGGGTCAAGCATGCTTCGAATCGAGCTGAGTCGCGAGCGTGGGCTTGACCGGGCCAAGCTCAGCCTGTTCCGTAGCGAACCCGCCGCCTGACCAAAAGCAAGCCCGGCGGCGCGCGCGCCTGCCGGGCTTGGGGCCGCCTGCCGAATCCTTGGGGAAGTGCACGGCAGGCTAGGGCGACCTCGCCCGGCCCGCAGCTACTTTTGCGCGTATCGTCTCAATTAGCAACGGAAAATTGCGCAACTGGCTCGCCGGCGCGCGATCGGGCGCGGCGGATTGGAATCCCCCGCGCTTCGATCGTTCCGCGGGCTTTGCTTGTCGGTTTCGATCCCCTATGGGAACCCCATCCACGGCGCCTTCGCGGCGACCGTTTCCGTCAGCAACGACAAAGGGCCGCATGTCCATTCTCGTCGGCAAGCAGACGCGCGTGATCTGCCAAGGGATCACCGGCGCTCAAGGCACCTTCCATTCCGAGCAGGCCGTGGCCTACGGCACCAAGATGGTCGGCGGGGTCTCGCCGGGCAAAGGGGGCTCGACCCACATCGGGCTACCGGTGTTCGACACGGTGGCGGAGGCGGTGGAGAAGACGGCCGCAACCGCCAGCGCCATTTACGTGCCGCCGCCGTTCGCGGCCGACGCGATCCTGGAAGCCATCGACGCCGAGGTGCCGCTGATCGTCTGCATCACCGAGGGCATCCCAGTGGAGGACATGATCAAGGTCAAGCGGGCCCTTTCCGGATCGGCTTCGCGGCTGATCGGCCCCAACTGCCCGGGCGTCCTCACGCCCGGCGAATGCAAGATCGGCATCATGCCGGGCGCCATCTTCAGGAATGGGTCGGTGGGGATCGTCTCGCGCTCGGGCACCCTCACCTATGAGGCGGTGTTCCAGACCAGCCAGGCGGGCCTCGGTCAGACCACCGCGGTCGGGATTGGCGGCGATCCGGTCAAGGGCACCGAATTCATCGAAATCCTGGAGATGTTCCTTGCCGATCCGGCCACGGAGTCGATCATCATGATCGGCGAGATCGGAGGCTCGGCCGAGGAGGACGCGGCCGAGTTCATTAAATCTTCAGCAACCAAGAAGCCTATGGTGGGATTCATCGCCGGGCGGACGGCCCCGCCGGGGCGGCGGATGGGCCACGCGGGCGCCATCATCTCCGGGGGCAAGGGAGGCGCCGAGGACAAGATCGCGGCGATGGAGGCGGCGGGCGTCCGCGTCTCCCCCTCCCCCGCGGCCCTCGGCGAAACATTGGTTGAGGTCCTGAAAGGGACCTGAGGCTTCACTATCTAAAGGGCGCCGCCCGGACCTCATCGAAAGGCCCTGGCGGGCCGAGGCGAGTAGACGATGGCGGACGACGCTGGCCGGCTGGACGAGGTTCTGGCCGAGACTTCATTCCTTTATGGCGCTAACGCCGGGTTCGTTGAGGATCTGCAGGCCAAATGGGCGGCCGATCCCCAATCGGTGGAGCCCTCGTGGCGCGCCTTCTTCGCGGCCCTGCGCGACCGCGTCGACGAAGTGGTCAAGGCGAGCGCGCCGCCCTCCTGGGCGCCGCCGCCGGCGGCCGAGTCCAGGCCCGAGTGGCTCTCGGCTCTGGACGGCCTTTGGCCGGCGATGGACGCCAAGCTGGAGGCCAGGATCGGCGCCGTCGCGCCGGCCGCGGGCCCCGACGAGGTGCGCGCCCGCACCCTCGATTCGCTTCGCGCGATCATGATGATCCGCGCCTACCGGATGCGCGGGCACCTGAAGGCGAACCTCGATCCGCTGGGCCTGGCGGTGACCCAGGGCGACGCCTCCGAGCTCGACCCTGCCACCTACGGCTTCGCCGAGAGCGACTACGATCGCCCCATCTTCCTCGACTTCGTGCTCGGGCTGGAGACCGCGACGCTGCGCGAGATCCTGGCGATCCTGCGGCGCACCTACTGCGGCAACGTCGGCGTGCAGTACATGCACATCTCCGACCCGGCCGAGAAGGGTTGGCTGCAGCAGCGCATCGAGGGGCGGGACAAGGAGATCACCTTCACCCGCGAAGGCAAGATCGCCATCCTGAAGAAGCTGATCGAGGCCGAGGGCTTCGAGCGGTTCCTCCACAAGCGGTTCCCCGGCACCAAACGCTTCGGTCTCGACGGCGGCGAAGCCGTGGTCCCGGCGCTGGAGCAGATCATCAAGCGCGGCGGCGCCCTCGGCGTGGAGGACATCATCATCGGCATGCCGCACCGCGGGCGGCTGAACGTGCTGGCGGCGGTGATGGGCAAGCCGTACCAGGCGATCTTCCACGAGTTCCAGGGCGGCTCGTCGATGCCCTCGGACGTGGAGGGCTCGGGCGACGTCAAGTACCACCTGGGCGCCTCCTCGGACCGCGCCTTCGACGGCAACAGCGTCCACCTCTCGCTGACCGCCAACCCCAGCCACCTCGAGATCGTCAATCCCGTGGTGCTCGGCAAGGCGCGGGCCAAGCAGGCCTTCGACCTTCGCGAGAACCCCACCGCGGGCCGCGGCCACGTCCTGCCGCTGCTGATCCACGGCGACGCCGCCTTCGCGGGCCAGGGCGTCGTGGCCGAGTGCTTCAACCTGATGGGCGTGAAGGGCTACCGGACCGGCGGCGCCGTCCACTTCATCGTCAACAACCAGATCGGCTTCACCACCAGCCCGCGCTACTCGCGCACCAGCCCCTATCCGTCCGACACGGCTCTGATGGTCGAGGCGCCGATCTTCCACGCCAACGGGGACGATCCCGAAGCGGTGGTGTTCGCGGCCAAAGTGGCCACCGAGTACCGCCAGCAGTTCGGCAAGGACGCGGTCGTCGACATGTTCTGCTACCGCCGGTTCGGTCACAACGAGGGCGACGACCCGACGATGACCCAGCCCTTGATGTACCTGGCCATCAAGAACCACCCGACCACCCGCGAGCTCTACGCCCGGCGCCTGGTCGACGGAGGGGTGATCACCCAGGCCGAGGCGGACGGTTTCATCTCCGAGTTCGACGCCTTCCTCGATCGCGAGTTCGAGGCCGGCAAGCACTACCATGCCGACAAGGCCGACTGGCTGGACGGCAAGTGGGCGGGCCTCACGCCCGAGCACGAGGAGCGTCGCGGCGACACCGCCGTCAAGGCCCAGAAGCTGCGCGACCTGGGGCTGAAGTTCACCAGCCTTCCGGAGCGCCTCGACGTGCACAAGACGGTGCGGCGGGTGATCGAGAACCGGCGCGCCGCGATCGAGTCCGGCGAGAACATCGACTGGGCCACCGCCGAGCATCTGGCTTTCGCGACCCTGCTCGACCAGGGCTACGCGGTCCGCCTCTCCGGACAGGACAGCGTCCGCGGCACCTTCGTCCAGCGTCACGGCGCCATCGTCGACCAGACCACCGAAGAGCACTACATCCCGCTCGCCAATCTGAGGCCGGGCCAGGCCCACGTGGAGCTGCTGGATTCGGCCCTTTCCGAAGAGGCGGTGCTGGGCTTCGAGTACGGCTTCTCGCTCACCGACCCCAACACGCTGACCCTCTGGGAGGCCCAGTTCGGCGACTTCGCCAACGGCGCCCAGGTGCTCGTCGACCAGTTCATCTCGTCGGGCGAGCGCAAGTGGCTGAGGATGAGCGGCCTCGTCATGCTGCTGCCGCACGGCTATGAGGGCCAGGGTCCGGAACACTCCTCGGCGCGGCTGGAGCGCTACCTGCAGCTATGCGCCGAAGACAACATCCAGGTCGCCAACTGCAGCACGCCGGCGAACTACTTCCACATCCTGCGCCGCCAGCTCCTGCGCGACTACCGCAAGCCGCTGATCCTGATGACGCCGAAGTCGCTGCTGCGGCACAAGAAGGCGGTCTCGTCGCTGGCTGATCTCGCCGAAGGCTCGGCCTTCCACCGGGTGCTCCACGACGACGCCGAGCACGGGCGGCTGACCGAGATCCGGCTGGTCCCGGACGCCGAGATCCGTCGCGTCGTGCTGTGCTCAGGCAAGGTCTATTACGACCTCCTCGACGAGCGGGAGAAGCGGGGGATCAGCGACGTCTACCTGATGCGCCTCGAGCAGTTCTATCCCTGGCCGGTGAAGTCCCTCACCACCGAGCTCGCCCGGTTCGCCAACGCCGAACTGGTCTGGTGCCAGGAGGAGCCGAAGAATATGGGCGGCTGGACCTTCGTCGACGCCTGGCTGGAGCTGACCCTGGCCAAGATGAAGATCACCGCCAAGCGCGCCCGCTATGCGGGACGCCCCGCCTCGGCTTCCACCGCCGCCGGCCTGATGAGCCTGCACATGAAGGAGCTGGCGACATTTCTGGCTCAGGCCCTCACGTGAGCCGCGAGCGGCTGACGGGCGTTCGCGGTCCGTGCGAATTCGGCTAAAGGCGCATCGAACCTTAAGGAGCGGGCGGCGATGACCGACATCATGACTCCGGCCCTCGGCGAGTCGGTGACCGAAGCGACGGTCGCACGCTGGGCCAAGCGGCCCGGAGAGGCGGTGCGCAAGGACGAGGTGCTGGTCGAGCTCGAGACCGACAAGGTGAACCTCGAAGTCGCCGCGCCGGAGGACGGGGTGCTTTCCGACATCGCCGCCGACGAGGGGGCGACAGTCGCGCCCGGCCAGGTTCTCGGCCGCCTCAACGCAGGCGCTGCGGCGCCGGCGAGGGCGGCGGCCCGGGAAGCCGAGGTTGTCGGCGCCACACCCGCCGCAGCGCTCGCACCGGCCGGCGAGGCGCAACCGGAGCCGGCGCCGGCGCGGCCGCCGCCCAGATCCGGTCCGCTGCCGGACCTCACCGCTCCCGCGGCGCCTCCGGCCCTCGCTCCGTCCGCGCGGCGGATCGCGGCGGAGAACGATCTCGACGTCGCCGCGATCGCGGGGACCGGCCGGGGCGGGCGGGTCACCAAGGGCGACGCGCTGGCGGCGGTCGAGGCTCTGGCGGCGCGGGCGCGGGCTCCTTCGCCGGGGCCGCAACCGCCGGCGCCGCCGCGCGCGGCGCAGGAACGGGAAGAGCGGGTGCGGATGACGCGCCTGCGGCAGACCATCGCCCGTCGGCTGAAGGAAGCCCAGGACACGGCCGCCATGCTGACGACCTTCAACGAGGTCGACATGAGCGCGGTGATGGCGCTGCGCAACCAGTACAAGGACGTGTTCGAGAAGCGCCATGGGGTGAAGCTCGGGTTCATGGGCTTCTTCGTGAAGGCGTGCATCGCGGCGCTGAAGGAGGTTCCGGCGGTCAACGCCGAGATCGACGGAGCCGACCTCATCTACAAGAACCACTACGACATCGGCGTGGCGGTGGGGACCGACCGCGGCCTCGTGGTCCCGGTGGTCCGCGACGCCGACGCGCTCAGCCTGGCGGAGATCGAAAAGGCCATCGCCGAGCTCGCCCGCAAGGCGCGCGAAGGGACCCTCGCCCTGGAGGAGCTGCAGGGCGGCACCTTCACCATCACCAACGGCGGCATCTACGGCTCGCTCATGTCGACGCCGATTCTCAACGCGCCGCAGTCCGGAATTCTCGGCATGCACAAGATCCAGGACCGCCCCGTGGTCGTCGGCGGGCAGGTGGTCGTGCGGCCGATGATGTATCTGGCCCTTTCCTACGATCACCGGGTGGTGGACGGCCAGGGCGCGGTCACCTTCGTCGTCAAGGTGAAGGAGCACGTCGAGGATC
>Ga0213876_10001040_pt1 | contig 17938 bp, 16 predicted proteins | sample BarmaccomBMRX_R9_FD_160113 | JGI IMG/M metagenome (GOLD analysis project Ga0213876, IMG submission 160113) | Root-associated microbial communities from Barbacenia macrantha in rupestrian grasslands, the National Park of Serra do Cipo, Brazil - RX_R9 | ecosystem: Host-associated > Plants > Roots... | reverse complement strand
CTGCGCCGACTCCACCGAGTGCAACCAGCCTGACAGCCGGCAGCACACCACCGCGACACCACGCAACAAGACCATCAGGGATTTGAGCAACAGGCTCTCTTCCGTCTTCAATCCCCCATCAGACTCACGGGGACCGTTCGCGGACGCCGGTAGGTGCGCAGGTGCGGTTGGTGCTCACCGCTATCCGGCTTGTCCCGAATAACGCCGACGATTTCCCATCTGGGGATGAGTGCGTCATGGCACAAAATTGGTCACGCGCTCGTGACATTCTGGGGCCATGACGGCGTTGACCCTTGTGGTCGGGGACGAGGACCTCCTCGTCGCGCGCGCTGTGACGCGAGCCTTGAGCGCGGTCGAGGTGGAACCCGGGGAGCTGACTGCTGTGCCCCAGGAAGTCGAGGGTGGCGACTGCACCCTCGAGGAGCTGGCTGCAGTGCTCTCGCCGTCGTTGTTCGCGGAGGACCGTGTCATCGTCGTCCGCAACCTCCAGGACCTCGGCAAGGACGTTGTGGCAGCGCTCGAGAAGTTCGCCGAGTCCCCCGAGCCTGGCGTCACGATCGTGGGCGTCCACGCGGGCGGTGCCAAGGGCAAGGCGACCCTCGAGGCGCTCAAAGGTGTCGGCGCGAGGGTCTTCGAGGTGGGGCGGATCAAGAGTCCGCGCGACCGGGAGCAGTTCGCGGTAGATGAGGTCAAAGCCGCCGGAGCATCGCTCGACCGGGACGCAGCCGCGGATCTGTGCTCAGCGATCGGCAACGATCTGCGGGAGCTCGCGACCGCCTGTGCGCAGCTCGCTGCCGACGTGCGCGGGCGGATCTCGGCGGAGGACGTCGCCACGTACTACCGAGGCCGCGCCGAGTCGACCGGCTTCGCCGTCGCGGATCGGGCTGTCGAAGGCAACCTCGCAGCCGCATTGGAAACACTTCGTTGGGCTTTCGCCACCGGGTTGGACCCGATCCTCGTCAGCAGCTCGCTTGCGGCGAATCTCCGGCTGATCGCGGAGGTCGGCGCCGCCGGTCCGGGCTCACCCGACTCGCTCGCCGCGACGTTGCGGATGCCGGCGTGGAAGATCCGACGGGCGCAAGGCTGGCTGCGCCGCTGGCGCCCGGACTCACTCGGTGAGGCCCTGCGTGCGGTCGCGGCCGCCGACGCCGACCTCAAGGGCGCCGGTGACGACGCGGCGTACGCCGTCGAGCGGGCTGTGATGATCGTTGCCGGCGTGGTGAACGCCGCCGCATGAGCGAGGACGACGAGCGACCGCCGTTGCCGCCCCTCAAGCTCCGCCCGCGGCGCCGGGTCCTGCCCGAGCTCGAGCTTGATCTACGGCTGCCGCGTCGCAGCCGGACCGAGCCGGAGGACGGGGACCGGAACCCCGTTGCGCCACCGACCGCGGTCGACCAGCTCCGCGCCGGGAGTGATACGGCGCCCCCACCCATTCCCACCGGGTGGCCCGAGGAGGCTGACGTCTTCGCGCCGGTAGCGGTCCGACCAGAACCAGAACCAGAGCCGCAGCCAGAAGCAGAGCCGGAGCCGGAACCCGAGCCGCAGCCAGAACCAGAACCAGAACCGGAGCCGCAGCCAGAAGCAGAGCCGGAGCCGGAACCCGAGCCGCAGCCAGAACCAGAACCAGAACCGGAGCCGGAGCCGGAACCCGAGCCGGAACCCGAGCCGGACTTCGTGGCAGTCATGGCGCCGAGCTCTGTCGACCCGCCGGTTGAGTCAACCCCGACCTCGACGATCGAGGCTGAGCTCCCGCCGGTCCCAGCGGAGCGCTCGGGGTTCGTCTCACCCAGCACGGCATTGCCGCCGACCTCGCGGCGGGAGCGACGCCGACAGGCGAAGGCCGCCGCGGCGGTGGCTGCTGCGCCGTCGGGCGACGTCCCACCGGAGGCGGCCGCGGTCCCCGATCCGGTTCCGCTCGACGACGCGGTGGAGAAAGCGGACGCGGCCCCGTCTCGGCGTGAGCGCCGACGGGAGCGCAAGGCCGCCGCGGCGGTGGCTGCTGCGCCGTCGGGCGACGTCCCACCGGAGGCGGCCGCGGTCCATGATCCGGTTCCGCTCGACGACGCGGTGGAGAAAGCGGACGCGGCCCCGTCTCGGCGTGAGCGCCGACGGGAGCGCAAGGCCGCCGCGGCGGTGGTTGCTGCGCCGGCGGGCGACGCGCAGCCGGAGGCGCCCGAGGTTGACGATCCGGTTCCGCTCGACGACGCGGTCGAGCCAGCGGACGCCACCCCGTCCCGGCGTGAGCGCCGACGAGAGCGCAAGGCTGCAGCGAAGGCGGCCGTGGCCGATGCCGTCACGGCGAAGGCGGCGGGCGATCGCGCGGCTGCGGTCAAAGCGGTGCCCGACGCTGCGGTCGTGGCTGCTGCGCCGTCGGGCGACGCCGCGCCGGAGGCGCCCCCGGTCCCCGATCCGGTTCCGCTTGACGACGCGGTCGAGCGAGCGGACGCCACCCCGTCCCGGCGTGAGCGCCGACGGGAGCGCAAGGCCGCCGCGGCGGTGGCTGCTGCGCCGCCAGTCGACGCCGCGCCCCACACGCCAGAGCAGCAGGAAGGGCCGTCGAAGCCGCACGAACCCGAGGCGTCGGAGGAGTCGAAGCCCGAGGCGCTCGAGAAGTCGCAGCCGCCTGAGGCCAGGCCGGGGAGGCGGCGTCGATCGTCCAAGCAACGGCGAGCCACGCCCAACGACGCCATGGTCGACGTCGGCACCGTCGAAGCCGCCGAAGCCGGCGCGGCCGGTGCCGTTGGCGCACCGGCTGACGATGCGGCGCGGCCCCCGAAGCTGCCGTTGTACTGGCGGATGCTGCGGCTACGTCACGTGCGGCCGAACGGATGGCAGCGAGCGGTCTTGATCGAGGGCGTCCTCGCGCTCGCGGTCGTTCTGGTGTTGGCCGGCGCTGCCAATGTCTGGACCATCCCCGCGCTGCCCGTCGTCGTCGCCGTGCTGGTAAAGCTCAACGACCTCGTCGCGGGCGCGATCGCCGCACCCAGCGACAGCGAGGCACCAATGACTGAGCGGCCGGAATCTCCGAAACCACCGAAACCGGACCTCGCCCAGGAGCCGGCGCGGACACCGGCGAAACGGCCGAAAGCGACGAAGAGTTAGAGCGAGTTGGCGCGGTGCGCCATGGCTGCCTTGCGGTTGGCGGCCTGGTTCTTGTGGATGACACCCTTGCTGGCGGCCTTGTCGAGCAGGCGCGATGCGCTACGCATTGCATCGCTCGCCGTCGCGGCATCGCCTGAGTCGGCGGCCTCGCGGAAGGTGCGAACAGCAGTCTTCAGCTCCGACTTCACAGCCTTGTTCCGCAGCCGCCGGCCCTCGTTCTGCCGGTTGCGCTTGATCTGCGACTTGATGTTGGCCACGCGGAAGCTACCTCGATCGTTCGGATTGGGTGAACTGCGTCAAAAAGATTAGCAGCGGCACCCTGCGGCGTACCAATCTCGTGATCACCGGCGGCTGTCATGACACCATGGAACGTGGCCTCCGACAGTGCGCGCACGGATCCGAGCCGGATCCGTAACTTCTGCATCATCGCGCACATCGACCACGGGAAATCGACCCTCGCGGACCGCATGCTCGAGTTCACAGGCATCGTCGAGAGCCGCAACATGCGGGCCCAGTACCTCGACAAGATGGACATCGAGCGCGAGCGCGGCATCACGATCAAGGCGCAGAACGTGCGGCTGCCGTGGACGTCCGGCGACGACGACTACGTCCTGCATCTGATCGACACGCCCGGTCACGTCGACTTCTCCTACGAGGTCAGCCGAAGCCTCGCGGCCTGCGAGGGCGCGATTCTCCTCGTCGATGCCGCGCAGGGGATCGAGGCGCAGACCCTCGCGAACCTCTACCTCGCGATCGACAACGACCTGACGATCATCCCTGTGCTCAACAAGATCGATCTGCCGGCGGCACAGCCTGAGAAGTACGCCGATGAGATCGCACACATCATCGGGTGCGACCCCTCGGACGTGCTCCGGGTCAGCGCGAAGACCGGCGAGGGCGTGCGGGACCTGCTCGACGAGGTCGTGCGACAGGTGCCGCCGCCGACCGGCGACCCTGACGCGCCGCTTCGTGCGCTGATCTTCGACTCGGTCTATGACATCTATCGTGGGGTCATCACCTACGTCCGGGTGGTCGATGGCCGGCTCACCACCCGCGACCGGTGCCTGATGATGTCGACCGGCGCATCTCACGAGACGCTCGAGGTTGGCGTGGCCTCGCCCGATCCGACCCCGACCAAGAGCCTGGGCGTCGGCGAGGTCGGATACGTCATCCCGGGCGTCAAGAACGTCAGCCAGGCGCGGGTCGGCGACACCATCACCACCGCGTCGCACTCGGCGCCGGAATCCCTCGGTGGCTATCGGACGCCGAAGCCGATGGTCTACTCCGGTCTGTATCCGATCGACGGCAGCGACTACCCCCTGCTGCGGGATGCGCTGGACAAGCTTCAGCTCAACGACGCGGCACTCGTCTACGAGCCCGAGAGCTCTGCCGCGCTCGGTTTCGGTTTCCGGTGTGGCTTCCTCGGCCTGCTGCACCTGGAGATCGTCCGAGAGCGGCTGGAACGCGAGTTCGACCTGGCGCTGATCTCGACAGCGCCGAACGTCGTCTACCGGGTCGAGCTGGAGACGGGGGATGAGGTCGTCGTCACGAATCCGGCGGACTGGCCGAACGGCAAGATCAGCTCGGTCTTCGAGCCGATCGTCGACGCGATGATCCTGCTGCCCAGCGACTACGTCGGCGCCGTCATGGATCTCTGCCAGACCCGGCGCGGCACGTTGAAGGGGATGGAGTACCTCTCCGAGGACCGGGTCGAGCTGAAGTACGTCCTGCCGCTCGCCGAGATCATCTTCGACTTCTTCGATCAGCTGAAGTCTCGGACGCGGGGCTACGCAAGCCTCGATTACGAGCCGGCCGGGGAGCAGGTCTCGGACCTCGTCAAGGTCGACATCCTGCTGCAGGGTGAGGCGGTCGACGCCTTCAGTGCGATCGTGGACAAGGCCTACTCGTACGGCACGTCGATGGCGTCGAAGCTCCGCGAGCTCATCCCCCGTCAACAGTTCGAGGTGCCGATCCAGGCGGCGATCGGCTCACGCGTCATCGCGCGCGAGAACATTCGCGCGATGCGCAAGGACGTTCTGGCAAAGTGCTACGGCGGTGACATCACCCGAAAGCGCAAGCTGCTGGAGAAGCAGAAGGAAGGTAAGCGCCGGATGAAGATGGTCGGGAGGGTGGAGGTCCCGCAGGAAGCCTTCATTGCTGCGTTGTCGACCAACGAGCCGGCCAAGTCTTGAGCCACGTTTCATGACCGTCGACATGCGAGGCTTTCCATTATGAACGTCTTGCTCATCGGCCCGCCTGGATCAGGCAAGGGCACGCAGGGGGAGCTGCTGTCGAACCGGTTCCAGCTGGCCCACATCGCCGCAGGCGACCTGCTCCGCGCCGAGGTGGAGGCCGAGACCCCGATCGGCAAGTCCGTCAAGGAGTACCTCGACCGCGGCGAGCTCGTGCCAGACGAAGTTATCATCGAGCTGCTCATGCCGGCGGTTGGGACGGCGGTCGACAACGGGGGCTATGTCCTCGATGGGTTCCCGCGATCGGTCGGGCAGGCACAGGTCGCACGCGGCCTGGCTGAGCGAGCGGGTGCCACCCCGGATGCCGTGATCTACCTCGAGGCGTCCCGCGACGAGCTGGTCCGGCGGATCCTCGGCCGAGCGAAGGTCGAGGGCCGAAGCGACGACACCGAGGCGGTGATCCACAACCGGCTGCAGGTGTTCGACGAGGCAACGCATCCGCTCGTGGACTACTACCGCGGGCGGGGCTTGCTGCACGTCATCGATGCGAACCAGAGCGAGAATGTCGTCGCCGACCGCATCCTCGCGGCGATCGCGCATCTGATCCCGTAGCGGTCCGCGAGTGCCGTCCGCGCTGCCTGACGGCGACCCCGCTCCGCCAACCGGAGAGCTGTCGGCGGCTGCCCTTGCCGGTTTCGAGGCCCGCCAGTTCGGCATCTACGTCCACGTTCCGTTTTGTGCCACCCGGTGTGGTTACTGCGACTTCAACACGTACACGGCAACCGAGCTCGGTGGCGGCGCCTCGGCCGCGTCGTACGCGGACACTGCCATCGCCGAGGTCCGTCTCGCACGACACGTGCTCGGCCTGCGGCGACCGGTCGACACTGTGTTCTTCGGCGGCGGTACTCCGACTCTGCTGCCGGCGGCGGACCTGACGCGCGTGCTGGCTGCCGTCGACCGGGAGTTCGGTCTGTCGCCTGACGTCGAGGTCACCACCGAGGCGAACCCCGAGTCCGTGACGCCCGAATCCCTCGCCGCGTTGCGCGCGGGCGGCTTCACCCGGATCAGCTTCGGCATGCAATCGGCCGCACCGCACGTCCTCGCGACACTGGACCGTCAGCACACTCCGGGGCGTGCGGCTGCTGCCGTCAGCGAGGCCCGCGCGGCCGGGTTCGACCGGATCAGCCTCGACCTGATCTATGGCACACCGGGCGAGTCCGACGAGGACTGGCGGAGGTCGCTCACGGCGGCGATCGAGACCGGCGTGGACCACGTGTCGGCGTACTCCTTGATCGTCGAGCCAGGCACGCGGCTGGCGGCACGGGTGGCCCGTGGCGAGATTCCGATGCCGGAGGACGACGTGCTCGCCGATCGATACCTGATCGCTGAAGCCCTGCTCACGCAGGCAGGGTTCGGCTGGTACGAGGTGTCGAACTGGGCGAGCGGCGAAGCCGACCGCGCCCGGCACAATCTCCTCTACTGGACCGGCGGCGACTCGTGGGGTGTCGGTCCTGGGGCACACAGTCACGTCGGCGGAGTCCGCTGGTGGAACGTCAAGCACCCGCGTGAGTACGCCGCGCGGCTGTCCGCCGGTGTCTCGCCCGCGGCTGCCCGGGAGACGTTGACGCCGGCCGAGCGCCGAGCGGAGGACATCTTGCTCCGGATCCGGCTGCAGGAGGGTCTTCCGCTCGACGTCCTGCACCCCTCGGGTCTGGTGGCCGCGGCCCGGGCTCGCGACGACGGGCTGCTCGAAGCCGCCGCGCACGCCGCAGGTCGCGCTGTTCTCACGCTGCGCGGCCGCCTCCTCGCCGACGCCGTGGTGCGTGATCTCGTCGACTGATGTTCGCCCGCGTGTCATCTGATGCTGGTGAGACTGTCGTACCTGGTGGGCACAGTTGAGGCATGGCTGATCTGTTTGCAATCGTCGGTCTTGCCACCGTCGGCCTGCTGGCCGTGGCTCGCTGGTGGGAAGAGCGCTAACCGAAAACGTTACTGCTTTGATGCAACGGCCGATCGATCCCATGCGTTGAAGGGATAGATCGACCGAGCATCGGAGGCAGCGTGACGAACCGTCAAACCGCGGACGTCGCCTTCCAGGACTACGTCGCGAGCCGCGGGCAGGCGTTGACCCGGATGGCATACCTGCTTTCCGGAAGTCACGCTGACGCGGACGACCTGGTGCAAGCCGCGCTGGCCAAGGCGTACGCGCGGTGGCCACACATCTCCGCGCTCGGCTCGCCGGATGCGTATGTCCGTCGAATGATCGCCAACCAGCACATCTCGTGGTGGCGGTCGCGCCGTCGCGAGCGACTCGCTGCGGTCACGCCCGATGTCGCGATCGCCGACGGGTCGTCGTCGCACGCGACGGCGGACCTGGTGCGCGACCTGGTGCGATCACTCCCGCCGAAACAGCGGGCGGCCGTCGTGTTCCGGTACTACGAGGACCTGGAGGACGAAGCGATCGCCGCCGCCCTCGGTTGCTCGGTCGGCACCGTCCGCAGCCAGATCTCCCGTGCGCTCGCATCGTTACGCGGTCACTGCGACTTGGCCGAACTGATCACCACCCCTGGAGGTACGCCGTGAGCGACATCGACACTCTCGTCCGGGACGCGCTCGAAGTGGATGCCTCGACCCATCACGCCTCGGGCGACCTTGCCGCGCGCAGCATGTCGGCCGGTCGACGGCTGCGCCGCCGGCGCCGGGCCGGCTTGGCCGCGACCTCGTTGCTGTCGGCCGCCGGCGTGGTTGTCGCTTCGCTCACCGCGACGGGAGCCTTCAGCTCGACCACCACGCAGCGGGTCATCCCGCCCGCGAGCGGCGGGGACAGCGGTCAGGTGCACAACGTCCCCGCTTGGTCGACCTGGCCCAATGATCGAGTCTTCGGCAGCAAGCCGGGATCCGCGGTTCTCTCGGGCGGTCGAACCGGTGACGCCTGGGTTCCCATCGCAAGTGGCACGATGCCAGATGGGATGCAGTTTGCATTCGACTACGAGGCAACCCAGCTGGGACACAAGTACTCGACCGACATGGGAGTCAACGGGCAGGTCATCTTCGGCGAAGAACTGGCCGAGAATCTGGCGCCGGCCCCTTCGGACCGTCTCCCGTATGTCGCCAACGAGTTCATGACCTCAGCGACATATGACAACGGCAAGGAGGACGGCGACACCTTCTGGCTCGTCGTCGTCGGGCAGCCTGCGACCAACAGTGCTGAGTTCTCGATGGACGGTGCGCACTGGGATCCAATGCAGATCGAGCACGGAATCGCTGCGGTGAAGGTCCAAGCCGATCATGCGGGTCTACCCGCCGCCGCCCGCCTCCGACTGTCGGATCCCGACGGTCTTTACTTCGACGGACCGGCGGACCTGTTGCCTGCGCCGCAGTCCTAGGCAGGTCCGGCCGCGCCAGCAGGCGAAGATTGTCAGGTGCGTCGGCTGCCGGTGGTGCTGCTCCTTGCCGCGATCGTTGTCCCGGCTCTCCCGTCACAGGCGATCGCGGTGAGCCACGGGTCATCACGACCGCTCGAGTTCCTGCACGTCGAGCAGCGGCCAGCAGGGCTCGCACAGATCGTCGACCAGCACGGGCGATCGGTCCTGCTCCGCGGCGTCAACATCGACGGGCTGGTCGACTACTGGAAGCCGTCGTTGCGTACGCCGTACCCGATCCGGCCGTCCGCCTACCGGCACCATCGCTGCCCTCGCGACGACGTCCGGGTCGAAGGGGTCCCGATCTGCTGGTTCGACTTCCGCCAGATGCGGCGGCTCGGTTACGACAACGTTCGGCTCAACATCTCGTGGTCCCTGCTCGAGCCGAAACCTGGTCGCATCAGTCGGACGTACGTTCGGCGGATCGCGCAGGTCGTCAGGTGGGCACGCACGCAAGGCCTCTGGGTCGTCATCGACATGCATCAGGATGCGTGGAGCAAGTACGTGTTCACGAAACCCGGAGCGAGCTGCCCGCCGGGCTTCGGACCGACGCGGGGGTTCGACGGCGCGCCGCGCTGGGCATCGCAGTCGCGGCTACCCGCCTGTGTTGTCGACAACACGCGGGAGCTCGACCTCGCCGTGCAGCAAGACGCGCAGAACTTCTGGACGAACCTCGATGCGCCCGATGGCGTCGGCCTGCAGGAGCACTACGCCCACGCGCTGGCCGTGCTCGCCAAGCGGTTTGCGCGCGATCCGGCGGTCGCGGGCTATGACCTGATGAACGAGCCCGAGCCGGGATTCCTGCCACAGGCCGAGGCAACTGCGGAGCTCCTGCCGTTCTACGGAAAGGTCGCTCGCGCCATCACGACGACAGTGCCGACGTTCCGGCAGCTGCTGTTCTTCGAGCCGGGGGTGGAGCGCAACACCACCGCGCAGCGAGTCTTCTTCACGCCCTGGTCGGCGTTCTCGCCGTACCCGAACGCGGTGTACGCGCCGCACGTCTACACGAAGGTCTTCACGCTCGGGGCGATCACAGGTGGCCCCGAGGTGGCAACCTTCAACTCCGACTACGACGCGGCAGCGGGAGACGCGAAGGCCCTCGGGCTGCCACTCTGGATCGGAGAGTACGGCGGCCCGCCACAGCGCGATCGCACGGTGCTGGCAAAGCACTACCGACAGCAGGAACGGCGCCGGATCGGCGGGACGATGTGGCTGTGGAAGGAGAACGCGAACGACACGATCGCGAACACCTTCTGGGGGATCTACGGCCCGCCGTTCAACGGCAAGTCGCGCCGCGGCGTCCCGCAGCCGCAACGCGTTGAGCTCACGTCGCGGGTGTATCCGATCGTCACGGCCGGCCGGTTGTTGCGCACGCACACCTACGTGCGCCGCCGTGCTGGAATCGTCGCTGGCCGGTCACCTCACGTGCGATTCGGGGACCGCCGGCACGCCGCTCTGATCGACGTCCCCGCGACCTACCGCGGCCGGATCGAGGTCAGCGGCGCCCGCTACCACGTGACACGTCGAGCCGGTGCGCGCGAGGTGTGGGTCTTCCCGCACGGTGGCCGGTACATAGTGCGGGTCAAGGCCGTCCGGACGGCCCGCCGCGATGTCATGATGCGCCGGTGGATGGCGCAACTCCGGAGATCGAACACTGCGTTGCCGGCGTACGCCGCGCGCATCAGACCCTGATCGAATCAATCGCGTCGTTGACCGACGAACGAGCGCGCGGCGAGTCCCTGCTGCCCGGGTGGACCATCGGACACGTCCTGACCCACATCGCCCGCAACGCCGACTCCCACGTTCGGATCCTGCACGGTGCGATCGCAGGCGAACCCACCACGCAGTACGAGGGCGGCCACGAGGAGCGAACGGCAGCCATCGAGGCCGGTGCGCGGCGATCCGCCACCGACCTGATCGGTGACATCGTCGCGAGCTGCACGTCCCTCGATCACACCTATGACGAGATGACCGCGGCGGCGTGGGACAGCCACGGTCGCAACGCCGGTGGGGAGGTGTGGCCATGCGCGGCGATGCCCTTCCACAGGTGGCGCGAGGTCGAGCTCCATCACGTCGATCTCGGGCTCGGCTATCGGCCGTCGGACTGGCCTGATGACTACGTCGAGCGGGAGCTCGCGATCAGCCTCCGCCTGCTGCCCGAACGACTCGACGAGGGGGACCGCCGCGCGATGCTGGCGTGGCTGGTCGGTCGCAGCGGCCAGCCGTACTCCATCGATCTCGCGCCGTGGCAAGGCCGGCCCGACCACTACCTGCGCTGAGCTGTCGGTGGGCCCGACTTAGCCGCGGAGAGCCCTGCGGACCTCCGCGGCCGCGCGCTCGCCGGAGCGCACCGCTCCGTCCATGTAGCCGGTCCAGATCTCCGCGGTCTCGGTGCCGGCCCAGTGGATGCGCCCGACCGGTCGACGCAGCGCATGGCCGTAGTCCAGCCAGACACCGGGTGGGAAATAGCCGGCGTAGCAACCGCGCGTGAACGGCTCGCTGGCCCACGACCGCTCGACGTACTCCACCGGCTTCTTGGCCTTCGGGCCGTAGTACCTCGCGAAGCTCTCGATCACTCCGCGGCGACGTTCTGCGTGCGACATCGACAGCGCTCGGCGACCGTCGGTTCCTTCGATGAATCCCATCATCACGCCGGGTCCGTGCTTGTCGGTCGCGTCGGGCGGTGAGTTGTCGAACGTGACGCGGACCGGACCGCGGTCCGAGGTGGCCTGGCCGGCCAGGCCGTCCTTGCGCCAGAACGGCTCGTCGTACACGCACTGCACCTTGATGACCGTGCCCATCGGGATCCGCTGCGTCAGCTGGTCGCGCAGGGCCGGCATGGCAGGGGAGTAGTGGATCCGCCCGGCAAGGGTGGGTGGAATTGCGACGATGACACGCTTCGCGCGTGCCTCGAAGCCAGGGCCCTTGACCGTCACGCCGTGCTGCGTCTGGTCGATCTCGCGTACCGGCGAGGACAGGTGCACCCGATGACCGAGTGTCTTGGCGGCACGGATCGCGATCGTCTGCGAGCCGCCGTGCAGGCGGTACATCTGAGCGCCCTTGTCGGTGTTGATGAGCGATCCGAAGCTGCCTGCCGAGTGGATGTAGAAGAGGAAGTGCAACATCGACAGATCGCGTGGCTCCGCCGAGAACACCGCCTCGACCGCCAGGGTGAGCAGGTGGTGACCGTCCGCGGTCTGTAGCCCGGTGAACGGCTGATTGCTGAACGAGTCGCCGTACTTCATCCAGGTCTCGACGGTCATCGAATCCCATTCGACCGCATTCGCCGCGGCCCAGGGCTTGTCGAGCGGGACCGACTGGCAGCGCTTGTCGATCGCGAGGATCGCCTCGCCGGCTTCGACGGCGCCAGCAGGCGTGTCGGTGGGGATGCGGCCGGAGTACGTCGATCGCGTGCCGCGGCGATAGTCGACGTACAGACCGTCGTTGTACGTCGTGTAGCGCGGCACGCCCATCTTGCGGGCGAGCTTCCAGATCTGGCTCTGGCCGGTGACGGCGTCGTCGGTCGGATAGTTGGAGGGATCACCGAGCCCGCGGTCGGGCAGGTCGTGCTCGGGTCCCAACCACTGGCCACCAACCTCGACGATGTGGTGGGAGTCGATCTTGTGGTTCAGCGTGCGGCCGCCAACGCGGTCCCGCGCCTCGAGGACAAGAACGTCGAGGCCGTGGGATTTCAGCTCGCGCGCGGCCGTGATGCCCGCGAACCCCGCCCCGACCACGATGACGTCGGCGCGCAGCGTGCCGCGGGCGGGACGGGCCTCGGACTCGGGGGCGCTCGTCGCCCAAGGCAACAGCGTCGCGGCCGCGCCGACCGTGCTGCCGGCCAGCAGCCGGCGCCGAGAGAGCTCTGTCATCGATGTCCTTTGTCAGGTGTCAGGTCGGCATACACGGCGGTTTCGAGGTAGTCGTTCTCTTGTGGGTCTCCCGAGCCTGCCGCGAGCCTGGCACCTTCCGCCCGGAGCTTTGCGCGTGACCCGTCGGCGATGACCCAGGGTGCCAGGGCGAGGAACTGTGACTTGCCACCGATGTATGGCTTGGCGGTCACCGGGTCGCCGTCACCTGGGACGAGATGCGCGTCGCCGACGTAGTGCTGGCGGCGGCCGTCCCGGTGGCGAGCGAGGATCGCGGACTGCCCGTCGAAGTCGAGGTCGAGCAGGTTGCCGACCATCATCGGGTTGATCGCGTAGCGGAAGTGGACGGTCGGGTCGGCCACGGCACGCCAGGCGGAGCCCATCCAGTCGAGTGGCTGCCAGTCGTTGGCGCCGCCGTTCGCCGCCCATCGCCCTGGGTTCGCCTCGGCTTGCACGAGCGTGTCGACACCAAGTCTGTCCATGCAGGCCATGTAGGTCACGGAGAGGTCGGCGCACGGCTTGAAGTGCCTCGGCCGCTGGCCGATCGGGTAGCCGTAGACGAACGCCGGGAGGCTGGTCGCGAAGCCGAGCCGGTGGCCGGCGACGACGTGCCCGCGGGCGTTGCGGATCGCCGCCTTCCCCGTCGATGGCCCCGGATCGAGGTCGAGCAACGTGGCTTCCAGATCCGTGAGCGGCACCTTGTAGTTGCGGAACAACAGGTTGCGCTCGCCCTGCGGTGCGTGTGGCTTCACGACGTGTGGACCCCACAGGTACGTCGTGTTGTGCACCGTCTGGCTGGTCGCGACGAAGGCTGCTTTCGGTTTCGCGATCGCGGGGTCGGCGAACATGGCGATGTCTGCGGGATCGGTGCTTTGGCGGTACCGCGGCTGGTTGTTGGACGCCACGACATAGACGCCGTACCGACGTGCGAGCCGGCTGAAGGTGATCGAGAAGGCTCGCGCAAACGTGTCGGTCGCACCGACGAAGAGCTGCTTGCGCGGATCGATCGGTCCGAACCGTGCCTGGTACGCCGCGATCTGCGGTGCGTACTCGGCGTTGAGCTCGGCAAGCGCCGTGGCAGCATCGACCGGCTCGCCGTCGCCGGCTGGCGCGCCGGTCGTCGCCTGCTGCCTCACGAGCTTCCCGCGGGCTCCGGTCGCCGCGGTCATCAGACCGATGTCCTCGTTGAAGACGACCAGCGTCTTCTCCCCGCGGCGTTCGTTCGGGAGGACGAGCTCGCGCATGAGGCAGCGCATCGTCGTACGGAAGGACCGGTACGACCGGACGTTCGCGACGTCCTGCTTGTACTGGACTCCGATCACCCGCAGGTCGCCGTGTCGGTTCGTCGTTCCGGTCGCCGGCGCGAAGCGATCTGCCAGGTGGGCAGCGCAGCCGCTGCGGTGCGTCAGGGGCGGCATGCCTGCGGCGGGGGCTGCCGTGCTGATGGTCATGGCGACCGCGACGGCAGCGATGATGAACCGAGGCACACCCATCTATTCGGTGCTGCGCGGCGGGTGTCCTTTCGACGTTGCCGATCCGGCCGGACTCAGGCCGAGGCAGACACCGCGGACGGCTCTCGCAGCCGCGCGATCGTGCGGGTCGCCAGTTCGAGCACCCGCTCAGCGTGGGCGAGCTCCGCTCGCAGGAATGCCGGACCTTCCTCGCGTCCGATCACGAGTACCGAGTGCAGGGAGGGCATGGGGAGGTGCGCCCACGACCCTCGTTCGTCGAGAAAGGCGCAGGCGCGGACCGGCATGGCGGCTGGCGCTCGATGGTCGTGCGCCGTCGGTCCCGACAGGTGAAGTGCTGGGAACCGTTTGGCGGGCGCGCGCAGCTCTGCCCAGTCCGCATCGAGCACGGTCGGTGCCATGTCGACGAGCGTCTCGATTCCTCGTTCCGGGACAGCAATCAGATACGTCAGGAGGTCCAGCTCGGGTCGGCCGTCCAGCAGCCAACGAGTCCGGCGGCAGCCCAGCAGGTCGACACCTCGCAGCCCCGACACGACCGAGACCAGCTCTGTCGTCGACCGGCCGTCCGGCCAGCGCAGCCTGATGTCGTCGATCGCCCGGCCGCCATCCGACTCGAGCACCGACACCGACATCACGTCGACGCCGACCTGTGCGATCGCCTGGGTGATGCGGGCAAGCGCTCCCGGCTGGTCGGGCATCGCGACCCGTAGCTGGAGTCCCATCGCGTCCTCTCATCGTCGTCGTACTCACACGATGCGGATGGCTGGTTACGACTTCGTGTCCTCGTTGTCACAACCTCGGATCGGCCTGCCGCCGCGTAGACTTGGCACTCAGTCAGTCCGAGTGCCAGGGAGGTGCAGCATGCTCGACGACCGCAAGCTCGATGTGCTGCGCGCGATCGTCGAGGACTACGTCTCCACCAACGAGCCGGTCGGGTCGAAGGTCCTCGTCGAGCGGCATCAGCTGGGCGTCTCTCCGGCGACCATCCGCAACGACATGGGGACGCTGGAGGACGAGGGCTACATCACCCAGCCGCACACCAGCGCCGGCCGGGTGCCGACCGACAAGGGCTACCGCCTGTTCGTCGACAAGCTCTCGACCGTCAAGCCGCTCTCGACGGCCGAACGCCGTGCCATCGAGGAGTTCCTGCTCGGTGCCGTCGACCTCGACGACGTCGTGAACCGCTCCGTCCGGCTGCTCGCGCAGCTCACGCGCCAGGTCGCGGTCGTGCAGTACCCGTCGCTGACACGCTCGTCGGTCCGCCACGTCGAGCTGGTCCGGCTCTCCGAGACCCGTCTGATGGTCGTCCTCATCACCGACACAGGTCGCGTCGAGCAGCGGATCGTCGAGCTGCCCAAGGCGGTGACCGAGGACGAGGTCGCCAGCCTGCGGACGGCGTTCAACGGCCGGATCGCCGGTCGCAAGCTCGCCGACGCGGCGTCGCTCGTCACCGACCTGCCGGAGACGGTCGATCCGGCCGCCCGCGCCAACCTCGTGGCGGTGATGTCGACCCTGCTGGAGACGTTGGTCGAGCGCGTCGATGAGCGTGTCGCGCTGGCCGGCACCGCGAACCTCGCCCGCAGCGGTGCTCTCGACTTCCCAGGAACCATCCGCCCCGTGCTCGAAGCGCTCGAAGAGCACGTCGTACTGCTCCGGCTCCTCGGCGAGGGAACGGACGCACAGACCGTTCACGTCAGCATCGGGGGCGAGAACCCGCACGAAGGCCTGCAGACCACGTCGGTCGTGACCACCGGGTACGGCGCCGACGCCACCACCGCCGTCGCATCGCTGGGGATCGTCGGTCCGACGCGCATGGACTACCCAGGCGCGATGGCTGCAGTGCGCGCCGTCGCTCGGTACGTCGGTCAGATCCTGGCCGAGGCATAGTTCGCCATGCCGCCACGCGACTACTACGGCATCCTCGGGGTGCCGCCGAACGCCACGCCTGAGGAGATCAAGAAGGCGTATCGCGGTCTTGCGCGCAAGCTGCATCCTGACGTCAACCCGAGCGAGGAGGCGCAGGAACGCTTCAAGGACGTGACGGCTGCCTATGAGGTGCTCTCGGATCCGGCGAAACGACAGATCGTCGACCTCGGCGGTGACCCGCTCGCTCCCGGTGGCGGTGGCGGTCCCGCCGCCGGCGGGTTCGGTGGCGGGTTCGCGGACATCATGGACGCGTTCTTCGGTGGCGCGACCGGGATGGGTCAGCGTGGACCGCGGTCCCGGGTGCGTCCAGGCGCCGACGCGCTGGTGCGGCTCGAGCTCGACCTTCACGACACCGCCTTCGGCGCGAGCCGCGAGATCACGCTGGACACCGCGGTCCGATGCTCGGTGTGCGACGGGGCCGGCACGGCTCCCGGCACCCACCCGCAGACCTGCGCGACGTGCGGCGGCCGCGGCGAGGTGCAGTCGGTCCAGCGGTCCTTTCTCGGACAGATCGTCACCGCGCGACCGTGTCCCGACTGCGGTGGCACAGGTTCGAAGATCATCAGCCCGTGCCCGGACTGCGCCGGCGACGGCCGGGTGCGGGCGCGCCGCACGGTCACGATCAAGGTCCCGGCGGGCGTCGACGATGGGATGCGGTTGCGGCTGTCCGGCGAGGGCGAGGTCGGCCCGGGTGGCGGCCCACCGGGCGACCTGTACGTCGAGATCCATGAACGCCCGCACCCGCAGTTCACACGTGACCAGGACGACCTGCACTGCCAGCTGCAGCTGCCGATGACCGCGGCGGCACTCGGCACGGAGGTCAAGCTGCAGACCCTCGACGGCGAGGAGAACATCGAGGTCAAGCCGGGCACCCAGTCCGGCACTGTCCACACGCTGCGAGGTCGGGGCGTCCCGCACCTCAACCGCGGAGTCGGACGTGGCGACCTGCACATCCATTTCGACGTCATCACACCGACGAAGCTCGACGGCGAGCAGGAGCGGTTGTTGCGGGAGCTCGCCAAGGTTCGGGGTGAAGAGGAGCCGACGATCACCGTCAGCAGCGCCACATCGACCAACACCGGGCCGGGCTTCTTCTCCCGGATCCGGGACGCCTTCAAGTAGTCGCGATGACCGCGCCGGTCTTCTTCGCGACCGTGGGAGACACGGCGGCGGGCGACCAGATCGTCCTCGACGGTCCGGAGGGCCATCATGCCGCCGACGTCCGTCGGCTGTTCGCAGGTGAGGCGATCGATCTCACCGACGGCGCCGGCGTGATGCTGCACGGCGTGGTCGCCGAGGCCCGCCGCGGCGAGCTGACGGTAGACGTCACCGAGCGGGTCGTCCAGCCGGCACCAACCCCGTGGTTCACGGTCGTGCAGGCGCTCGCCAAGGGTGGTCGTGACGAGGACGCCGTCGAAGCCATGACCGAGGTCGGTGTCGACCAGGTGGTGGGGTGGACCGCATCACGGAGCATCGCGAAGTGGACGGACCGTACCGAGCCGAAGTGGACGGCGACGGTCCAGGCCGCGGCCAAGCAGTCGCGTCGCGCATGGTGGCCGACGGTGGCCGGACCGGCCTCGACGGCAGACGTCGCAGGCCGCTGCGAAGCGGCGAGCCTTGCCGTCGTACTGCATGAGGCGGCGGCGGTGCCACTGGCCTCGCTGTCGGTGCCGAGCCACGGTGAAGTGGTCCTCGTCGTCGGGCCGGAGGGCGGGATCAGCGACGAGGAGCTCGCGGCGTTCACCGCAGCCGGCGCGGCGGCCGTGCGGCTCGGTCAGACGGTCTTGCGTAGCTCGACGGCGGGCGTCGCGGCTTTGTCCGTGCTCTCGGCTCACAGCCGTTGGCGCTGACGGTTAAGGTCGGGCACGTGGCTGAAGACTGCTTGTTCTGCAAGATCGTCGCAGGTGAGATCCCGGCTGATGTCGTCGCCGAGTCGGACGTGGCGATCGCCTTTCGTG
>Ga0213876_10001039_pt1 | contig 17945 bp, 23 predicted proteins | sample BarmaccomBMRX_R9_FD_160113 | JGI IMG/M metagenome (GOLD analysis project Ga0213876, IMG submission 160113) | Root-associated microbial communities from Barbacenia macrantha in rupestrian grasslands, the National Park of Serra do Cipo, Brazil - RX_R9 | ecosystem: Host-associated > Plants > Roots... | reverse complement strand
TGGCGAGGTCACGCTTCGGGGCAGGGTGCTGCCGATCGGCGGCCTCAAGGAAAAGCTGCTCGCAGCCCTTAGGGCCGGCATCAAGACGGTGCTGATCCCCGAAGAGAACGAGAAGGACTTGGCCGAGATCCCGGACAACGTGAAGTCGGGCATGACCATCGTGCCGGTCAAGACCGTGGGCGAGGTCCTCAAGGTGGCTCTGGTGCGCGAGCCCGAGGCCATCGACTGGGTCGAGCCGCCCGAGGTCGTCACCCCGCCGGCGGCGGTCCACGATGCGGGCGACGCCGACGCGGTCGTGACGCATTAACAAAAGACAGGGGCCCGGTTCGTGTCCGATCCGGGCCCTTTTTTTACCCAAAAATCGGCCGATTCCCTTGGTTTTTCTCTTGGGCGAGGTGGGGCTAGGCCGTAGACTCCCCGGTGTGAGGGGCGAATCGTCCCCTGGCGAGTTATGGCTGCGTCCGGCGCAACAGGAGAACTCAGATGAACAAAAACGATTTGATCCAGAAGCTGGCCGACACCACGGGCCTGGCCAAGAACGACGCGGCCAAGGCGGTGGACGGGGTCTTCAATTTGATCGAGGGCGCATTGAAGGCCGGCGACGAGGTCAGGCTGACCGGCTTCGGCGTGTTCGTCGTCGCCCAGCGCGCCGGCGGCAAGGGCCGCAACCCGCAGACCGGCGAGGAAATCACCATCAAGCCGTCCAAGCAGCCCCGCTTCCGTCCCGGCAAGCAGCTCAAGGACGCCCTCAACTAGCACCCGTGCAGAGCGGCGGTTTCCGGACCGCCGCCCCGTCTTCGCCTAGGCTCCGACGCGGCCAATGCGTTTGGTGACCGCGCCGAATCGAAGCGGAGGCGGGTCAATGCCACGCGTGATCGTCCAGTACCCTCAGCCTGCGGCGCATCTTGAGCGCGAGCGCGGGGTTTTGCGCGAAGGCGTCGAACAGCTTGGCGCGTCCGGTTTCCAGCGCCGTCTTGAGCAGCGCCAGGCAGGCCACGGCGGCGACCGGCTGGCCCAGCAGCATCACGGGGATGCCCGCGATCATGATCGTCAAGTGCACCACGACGATGCGGCCATAGGGCGCGAACATCTGGCTGAACGGATCGCTCCTCTCCCATTGCCGCCGGCCCAGCCAGTAGCGGCCGAACAGATAGGCGTGGAAGGCCAGCAGCACCGCCGCGCCATAGCCCATCGCAGGCTCGGTCCGGATGCGCGCGATCACCGTGGTCGCCAGGCCTGCGATCGTGAAGCCTTCGTTGGTCGCGAGACCGTGGCCGCCGAACAGCGCCACGATGAAAAGCCCGTGCACGAAGCAGAACATGCCGTAGTGCACGACGAAGAACGGCACCAGGAAAAGGGTTGCGAGCCCGCCCGTGCGGCCCGACGAGATGCCGGCGATGGCGATCTTGAGCACGTTGAAGGCGCCGACGATCAGGTTCTCGAGCCAGTAGAGCAGCAAAAGGGTCAGCGCGCTCCAGCCGAACAGCGCCACGCCCACCACGGCCAGAAGGTTGACGGCGAGGATCTCGATCAGCGGCGACATCGCTCTATCGTCTCCAGGGCGCGTTCAGCGTGTGCACCGGCACCGCGGTCGGCGAGGCCTGCTTCGTCGCAACAAACCCGCGCCGGCGCAAGCGCCTCAGCGCCGCCTGGACCGAGGACTTGGAGAGCCCGGTCTCGACCGCCAGGGTCGACAGGCTCACCTGGATGCGCTTTCCGGCGCCGCCGGCATCGTGCCACAGCTTGACGAAGACGATGAAGGACGAGGGCGAGCGGTCGTGGCCGACGAGGTCGGGCAAGAGGGTCTCGACCACGTAATCGTCCAGCGCCGCTCTCCTTACCATCACTATAGTAGGCACTGGGATGCTTGAGCGCGCAAGGCCGCGGCGCCTAGCTAGGACCGTTTTCGAGAGAGGCCGGCCATGATCACCCATCTCAAGTTCATGAGCATCCCCGTCGCCGACCAGGAGCGGGCGCTCAAATTCTATACCGAGAAGCTCGGCTTCAAGGTCGCCACCAACCAGGAGATGGGACCCGGCAAGCGCTGGATCGAGCTGCGCATCGAGAAAGCCCAGCCCGGGTCGTGCTGTTCACCATGGACGGCGAGGAGGGCCGCGTCGGCACGCGCATGAACTGCTCGCTCGCCTGCGACGACGTCGAGGCGACCTGGCGCCAGCTTTCCCAGCGCGGCGTCGAGTTCGAGGGGCCGCCGCAGAAGCAGCCCTGGGGGACCTTCGTCATCATGAAGGACAGCGAAGGCAACCGCTTCGTGGTCGGCTCGGATTGAGGCATTGGATATCGAGGCATTGGATTGAGCGGGGCCGGATTGAGTGGGGCGTCCGGGCGCCCTATAAGCCGCCGCATCAGGGCGGTTAGCTCAGCTGGTAGAGCATATCGTTTACACCGATAGGGTCGGCGGTTCGAGCCCGTCACCGCCCACCAGGCTTCGCTGCGCGGCATCGGAGCCTGCCACGGCGTAGTCGCTTCAGCGAGCGAAGCCGCCTCGACCGCGCAGCTACGCCCTGGCAGGCCACGCCTCGCATGATACAAACCGCGATGCTCTTCCCTTCTTCGGTCCTCCACTTCTGGTTCTCCGAGCTCGGTCCGAAAGACTGGTTCGCCGTCAACCCGGCGGTGGACGACCGGGTCCGCGCGCGATTCCTCGATCTCCACCGCGCGATGCGGCAATCCCCGCCCGACGCCGCGGCGCTGGACGCCGCCGGTCATCTCGCGGCGGTCATCGTCTTCGACCAGTTCCCGCGCAACCTCTTCCGCGGCACGGCGGAGGCCTTCGCGACCGACCCGTTGGCGCTGGCGCTTTCGGACGACGCGATCGCGCGCGGGCTGGACGCGGGCTTGAGCGTGCACGAGCGCCAGTTCCTCTACATGCCGCACATGCACAGCGAGGACCCGGCGGTGCAGGCGCGTTCGGTCGCGCTGTTCGACAGCCTGGGCTTCCCGGAAGCGCTGCTGGCCGCGCTCGACCACAAGCAGACCATCGACCGCTTCGGCCGCTTCCCCTACCGCAACGCCGCGCTGGGCCGCGTCTCGACGCCGGACGAGGAGGCCTTCCTCAAGGTCCGTCCTTCGCCGTAGGCTTTGCCCTCGCCATTTTCGGGGGATGCCATGCGTTTTACGATCCTCGCCTGCCTGCTGCTCGCCGCGGCACCCGCTGTCGCCCAGGACATGGACGACATCGCACCGTCGCCGGCGGCGGCCGCGCAGCCCGACGACACGCGGTTCGTCGCCTACAACCAGCGGGCAATCGCCTTCACCCACGCCGAAATCGTCGACGGCACCGGCGGCCCCGCCAAATACGACCAGACCCTGGTGATCGAGAACGGCCGTATCGCGGCGCTCGGTCCGCATGTGCGCGTGCCGAAGGGCGCGACCCTCATCGACGCGCGCGGCAAGACGCTGCTGCCCGGCTTCGTGATGATGCACGAGCACCTGTTCTACTACATAGGCCAGCGCAACTACGCCTCGATGCTCTACACCTTCCCGCGGCTCTATCTGGCCGGCGGCACCACGACGGCGCGCACCGGCGGCTCGATGACGCCCTATGGCGACATCAACCTGAAGCTCGCCATCGACAAGGGCGAGGCGATCGGCCCCGACCTCGATACGACGGGGCCGTACCTGAACGGCGCGGGCCTGCCGATCCTCAAGATGCACGCGCTCTCCGGCCCCGACGATGCGACGCGCACCGTGAACTATTGGGCGGACGAGGGCGCGACCTCGTTCAAGACCTATACCAACATCACCCGCGCCGAGATGAAGGCTGCGATCGAGGCCGCGCATGCGCGCGGGCTGAAGGTGACCGGCCACATCTGCTCGGTCACCTATCGCGAGGCGGCCGAGCTCGGCATCGACAACCTCGAGCACGGCTTCGCGGTGATGACCGATTTCAACACGGCCAAGAAGCCCGACGAATGCCCCACAGGCTCGCAGCAGGCGCTGGCCGGCCTCGACGAGAACAGCGCCGAGGTGAAGTCGCTGATCGACCTGCTGGTCAGGAAGCACGTCGCGTTGACCTCGACCTTGACCGTGTTCGAGACCTTCACGCCGGGCCGGCCCAAGGCGCCGGAGCGCGCGCTCGAGATGCTGATCCCCGAGCTGCGCAAGGCCTATGAGGACCGCTGGGCGCAGACCGGCACGCTCGATCCCTACAAGCCTTACGTCGCGATCTTCCCCAAGCTGATGAAGCTCGAGAAGATGTTCCACGATGCCGGCGGCACCTTGCTGGCGGGCACCGACCCCACCGGCTATGGCGGCGTGGTGCCGGGCTTCTCTGGGAAACGCCAGATCGAGCTTCTGGTCGAGGCGGGCTTCGCCTTCCCCGAGGCGCTGAAGATCGCGACCCTCAACGGCGCGCGCTATCTGGGCCGCGACGCCGAGATCGGCTCGCTGGAGAAGGGCAAGCGTGCCGACGTCGTGCTGATCGACGGCGACCCGATGAAAAATCCGTCATCGCTGGAAGCGATGCCTTTCGTGTTCAAGAAGGGTATAGGCTACGACAGTGCCAAGATTTTCGACGCCATGAAAGGCCAGGCAGGGCTGTATTGACGAACGGCGCGCAAGGCGAGGCCGCAGGTGATGGAGCGTTGAACGTGACGGAGCGGCTGATGCGCGCGGTGGTCGGCATGACCTTGGCTTTTCTCCCGGCCGCCTGTTCGGGCGACCGTCCGCCACCCGAGCCGCGCGAGCAGGGGGCGCAGTTCCATCCGCCGGTCGAGATGCTCAAGCGCTACGACGCCGACCATGACGGCACGCTTACGCGTGCCGAGCTCGAGGCCGGTCTCAAGGCCGATTTCGCCGCTGCCGACACCAATCACGACGGCAAGCTCGACGAGGACGAGGCCCGCGCGGTCAACGAGCAGCGCTGGAGCGAGGGCCTGTCGACGACCTCGACCCTGGTCGACTGGAATCACGACGGCGTCGTCGATTTCAACGAATTCGCCGGCACCGCGCGCTCGCTCTTCGACGAGCTCGACGTGAACGGCGACGGCAAGCTGAGCCCGAAGGAAATGGAACCCAAGCCGGAATTCCGCCTGAAGCAGCGTTCCTGACATTGTTTCTTGACAGGGGCAGGAGCGGGCCCTACATCGGCGCTCCTTCGCGGGGTTATGCCCCTCGAGGCGCCCGCGGGGGCGTAGCTCAGTTGGTTAGAGTGACGGCCTGTCACGCCGTAGGTCGCGGGTTCGAGCCCCGTCGCTCCCGCCAGTCTTCGCTCGCGAAGCGAGAGAAGGCGTCCGCACGCTTTCGCTACGGACCGCCGTAGCCCGAAGGGCGAAGGCGGACCCGGTTGCCGCGAGCTACGGCTCGGCAAGCCACCCCCCCTTTTAATTGCCAAAACTCCTAACATTTGAGCGCGATCTCTCCTTGCGAGTCGTTCGCAAATACGCCTGAAGAATCCTGTTTTCCTGCGCCGAATCTTGCTCTAAACCCCCCGTGGCTCGCGGGTTAACGTCTGGCTCTTTTGCACCCGCGAAGTGACCGGAACGGCGGCGCGCATGGAACGGCTTCTTCTCGAATATCTGCCGATCCTCCTCTTCATCGGTATAGCCGGCGGCATCGCCACGGCGCTCCTCGTCGCCCCCTTCATCCTCGCCCCTTCCAAGCCGGACCCCGAGAAGCTTTCTGCCTATGAGTGCGGCTTCAATGCCTTCGGCGATGCCCGCATGAAATTCGACGTGCGCTTCTACCTGGTGTCGATCCTGTTCATCATCTTCGACCTGGAGGTCGCGTTCCTGTTCCCCTGGGCGATCACGCTGGGGACCATGGGCGTCTTCGCCTTCTGGTCCATGGTCGTCTTCCTCGGCGTGCTGACGGTCGGCTTCATCTATGAATGGAAGAAGGGAGCGCTCGAATGGGAGTGAACCCCAACCTTCCCAGCAGCGCCCCGGCCAACGATCCGTACTTCAAGGCGCTGCAGGACGAGTTCCAGGACAAGGGCTTCGTCGTCTCGGGGCTGGACACGCTCATCAACTGGGCGCGCACCGGCTCGCTGCACTGGATGACCTTCGGGCTCGCCTGCTGCGCGGTCGAGATGATGCAGGCGAACATGCCGCGCTACGACCTCGAGCGCTTCGGCGTCGCGCCGCGCGCCAGCCCACGCCAGTCCGACGTGATGATCGTGGCCGGCACGCTGACCAACAAGATGGCGCCCGCTCTGCGCAAGGTCTACGACCAGATGCCCGAGCCGCGCTATGTGATCTCGATGGGCAGCTGCGCCAACGGCGGTGGCTATTACCATTATTCCTACGCGGTGGTGCGCGGCTGCGACCGCATCGTGCCCGTCGACGTCTATGTCCCCGGCTGCCCGCCGACCGCCGAGGCGCTGGTCTACGGCATCATGCTGCTGCAGCGGAAGATCCGCCGCACCGGAACGATCGAACGCTGACATGGAAACACTCGAGCAACTCGCATCCAGGATCGAAGGCGCGCGCGCGTCCTTTGCGGCGGGCGAGCTCACGCTGACGGTCGGGGCGGCGGACATCGTGCCTGTGCTGACGAGCCTGCGCGACGATCACGGCTTCAAGACGCTGGTCGATATCTGCGGCGTCGACTGGCCGGAGCGTGCGAAGCGCTTCGACGTCGTCTATCATCTGCTGTCGCTGACGGCGAACCTGCGCGTGCGCGTGAAGGTCGAGGTCGGCGAGGACGAGCCGGTTGCTTCCGCGGTCGGCGTCTATCCGTCCGCCAACTGGTTCGAGCGCGAGACCTTCGACATGTACGGCGTGGCCTTCACCGACCATCCCGACATGCGCCGAATCCTCACCGACTACGGCTTCTCGGGCCATCCGCTGCGCAAGGACTTCCCGCTCACCGGCTTCGTCGAGCTGCGCTACGACGACCAGCTCAAGCGCGTCGTCTATCAGCCGGTGCAGCTGGTGCAGGAGTTCCGCGACTTCGACTTCATGAGCCCGTGGGAAGGCGCGCCGCACGTGCTTCCGGGCGACGAGAAGGCGGCGATGGCGCCGGGCGTCGCTTCCGGCGACGCAGGGAAGAAGGCCTGATGGACAAGCCCAACCCCTCAGGTCTTTCGCCCGCGGAAGAGCCCACGATCACCGTCAATTTCGGTCCGCAGCATCCCGCCGCGCACGGCGTGCTGCGCATGATCCTGGACATGGATGGCGAGATCGTCACCCGCGTCGACCCGCATATCGGCCTGCTCCATCGCGGCACCGAGAAGCTGATGGAGCACAAGACCTACATGCAGTCGATCCCGTACCTGGATCGGCTGGATTACGTCGCGCCGATGAACCAGGAGCATGCCTACTGCCTGGCGATCGAGCGGCTGATCGGCCTCGAGGTGCCCAAGCGCGGCCAGTACGTCCGCATGCTCTATGACGAGATCGGCCGTATCCTCAATCACCTGATGAACGTCACGACGCAGGCGATGGACTGCGGCGCGCTCACCCCGCCGCTATGGGGCTTCGAAGAGCGCGAGAAGCTGATGGTCTTCTACGAGCGCGCTTCGGGTGCGCGCCTGCACGCCAACTACTACCGGCCCGGTGGCGTGCACCAGGACCTGCCGCCCGCGCTGCTCGACGACATCCATGCCTGGTGCGGCACTTTCCCCAAGGTGCTCGACGACATCCACGGCCTTTTGACCGAGAGCCGCATCTTCAAGCAGCGCAACGTCGACATCGGCAAGGTGACGCGCGCCGACGCGGAAGCCTGGGGCTTCTCGGGCGTGATGCTGCGCTCGACCGGCGTCGCCTGGGACCTGCGCCGCGCCCAGCCTTACGAGAGCTACAGCGAGCTCGAGTTCAAGGTGCCGGTCGGCAAGAACGGCGACAACTACGACCGCTACCTGATGCGCATGGAAGAGATGGCGCAGTCGGTGCACCTGATGAAGCAGTGCATCGAGAAGATGCCGAAGGGTCCCGTCGTCTCCACCGACAACAAGGTCGTCCCTCCGCGCCGCGGCGAGATGAAGACCTCGATGGAAGCGCTGATCCATCACTTCAAGCTCTATACCGAAGGCTTCCGCGTGCCGCCCGGCGAGGTCTATGCCGCGGTCGAGGCGCCCAAGGGCGAGTTCGGCATCTATCTCGTCTCGGACGGCACCAACAAGCCCTATCGCGTCAAGTTCCGCGCGCCGTCCTATGTGCACCTGCAGGCGATGGACTATATGAGCCGCGGCCACATGCTGGCCGACGTCTCCGCGATCCTGGGCTCGCTCGACATCGTGTTCGGGGAGGTCGACCGGTGACGGAGCGGCGGCCGCAGCGCGTGGACTCTGACGCCTGGACGGGTGAGGACGAACCGTCGCGCGAACCGTCGCGGCTGGAGCGTTGGCTCGACCGCAGGCCGCTTTGGCAATGGCTGCTCGTGTGGGTCGCTATCTCGGCGCTGGCCGCGCCCAATCTGCTGAAGCACCCGATGGCGGCCATTGCGATCGGCGGCCTGCATGTGGCGGCCGCTTTGGTCTGGATTTCGGCGGTCACGTTCCTGACGGTGGTCCCGATGGTTCTAGTGCAGTTGAGCGGCCGTAAGGCCGGGCTGGTCGCCCAGTGCACAACCGCGATCGTGGCCGCGGTCGTAGTGACGCTTGTTTTCCGCCTTATGAGAGGCGTGATATGAGCGCCGTTTGGAAAGTCGCCATCATCTTCGCGCCGATCGTGCTGTCGGCAATCGCCGCGACATCCGCGCCTGCGCTCGAGAAGGCCGTGCTCGACGACATGCCGGTGAAGCGCGCCACGGCGGCGAGCGCCTACATGCAGGATTGCGCGGGCCACGACGACAAAGGCCGCACGCTCTGCCATGCCTGCTTCACGCATATGTCGGTGATGCCCGACGGCAAGATCGACGTCTGGTCGGACAACAACGAATACACGCTCGAAAACGGCAAGGTCCTGATCGAGGATCCCAAGGCCGGCACGCATTCGACGCACGTCGCGGCCGTGGACGGCGCGAAGGCGAGGGCCGCGGGCCAGGCCGCGTTCGAGAACTACCTGACGAGCGTGTTCGAGGACGGCGACAAATGGTGCGCCGGCTTCGGCGGCATCCGTCACGCGCTCAAGGACGTCATCGCCGACGCCGCGCGCGGCCACTATGTGGTGACGCAATGAGAGGCGTCGCTCTCGTCTTCACGAGCCTTGCGCTCGCCGGCTGCGCCAAGGCCGATCCGGTCCTGGAGAAGAAAACGGTCGACAACTGGCCGACCGCAAACGCGGCCGCGGTCGCCGTCTATTTCCGCGACTGCACGGGGCCGGACGGCGTAGGCAAGACGCAGTGCCACAGCTGCGGCAACGAGCTGATCGTGGGTCCGGACGGCAAGCTCGACATTTATGCCGACAACAACGAGGACACGCGCGAGGGCAACCCGCCCTCGCTCACGGTGACGGCCGAGCTGTCGCACCGCTACAGCCATGTCGAGGTTCCGGAGAGCCTGGCCGAGCGCGCCAAGGGGCCGGCCTCCTATGCCAAGTTCATCGCCGCCAAGTTCGAAGAGGGCAACGCGTGGTGCGCCTCGCTCGGCGGCAAGCGCTACGACGTCAAGAACCTGATCGACGACGCAGCCCATGGGAAACGTCTGAAATGAGCCTGCGCCGTCTCTCTCCCGACCAGCCCGCGAGCTTCGCCTTCAAGCCGGAGCACGGTCCGCGCATCAAGCGCGAGGTCGCGAAATATCCGCCCGGCCGCCAGGCCAGCGCGGTGATCGCGCTGCTCCGGCTGGGCCAGGAGCAGGAGGGCTGGGTATCCAAGCCGATGATCGAGGAGATCGGCCGCATCCTGTCGATGCCTTACATTCGCGTGCTCGAGGTCGCGACCTTCTACACGATGTTCAACCTCGAGCCGGTGGGCGAGCACCTGGTGCAGGTCTGCACCACGACGCCGTGCTGGCTCCGGGGCTCGGACGACGTCGTCGCGGCCTGCAAGAAGCACATCGCGCCCAAGCCGCACACCGTCTCGGCCGACGGCAAGTTCTCGTGGATGGAGGTCGAGTGCCTGGGCGCCTGCGTCAACGCGCCGATGCTTCAGATCGGCAAGGACTTCTATGAAGACCTCGACGGGCCGAAGACCGAGGCGCTGCTCGAAGCCTTCCGCCGGGGCGAGACGCCCAAGCCCGGCGCCGGCAACGGCCGTCATACCTCCGAGCCCGAAGGCGGCGCGTTGACGCTCAAGGACCCGAAACTCTACGACGGCGGCTACAGCCGCAAAACGAATGGCGGTGGGGACGAGGGCGCCACCGACGCGGAAGCCAAACGACCAACCCAAGGCGCATCCGACCGCGACGCGCCTGTGCAGAAACCGCCGGGAGCGGCCACGTAATGCTTGAGGATCGCGACCGCATCTTCACCAATCTCTACGGCTTCCAGGACCCCGGCCTCGACGCCGCGAAGAAGCGCGGCAACTGGGACGGCACGGACAAGATCCTGGCGCTCGGCGTCGACGCGATCATCGATGTCATGAAAAAGTCCGGCCTGCGTGGCCGCGGCGGCGCGGGCTTCCCGACGGGCCTCAAATGGTCCTTCATGCCCAAGGAAGTGAAGGAGCGGCCGCATTACCTCGTCGTCAACGCCGATGAGTCCGAGCCCGGCACGTGCAAGGACCGCGACATCCTCCGCCACGATCCGCATACGCTGGTCGAGGGGTGCCTGATCGCGAGCTTCGCGATGCGCGCACACGCGGCCTACGTCTATGTCCGCGGCGAGTTCATCCGCGAGCGCGAGGCGCTGCAGCGCGCGGTCGACGAGGCCTATGCGGCGAAGCTGATCGGCAAGGACAATATCTTCGGCTATCCGTTCGACCTCTACGTCCATCACGGCGCCGGCGCCTATATCTGCGGCGAGGAGACGGCGCTGCTCGAGAGCCTGGAGGGCAAGAAGGGTCAGCCGCGCCTGAAGCCGCCGTTTCCCGCGAATGTCGGCCTCTACGGGTGTCCCACCACCGTCAACAACGTCGAGAGCATCGCGGTCGCGCCGACCATCCTGCGCCGCGGCGCGGAGTGGTTCGCCGGTATCGGCCGTCCGAACAACGCCGGCACCAAGGTGTTCTGCATCTCGGGTCATGTGAACAAGCCCTGCAACGTCGAAGAGGAGATGGGCATCAGCTTGCGCGAGCTCATCGACCGCCATGCCGGCGGCGTGCGCGGCGGCTGGGACAACCTGCTGGCGGTGATCCCGGGCGGCGCCTCGGTGCCCTTGATCCCGAAGTCGATCTGCGACGACGTGCTGATGGATTTCGACTCTCTCAAGAACGTGCAGTCCGGCCTCGGCACCGCCGCCGTCATCGTGATGGACAAGTCGACAGACGTGGTGAAGGCGATCCAGCGGCTCGCTTACTTCTACAAGCACGAGAGCTGCGGCCAGTGCACGCCGTGCCGCGAAGGCACCGGCTGGATGTGGCGCGTGATGACGCGCATGGTCCAGGGCAATTCCCGCCCCGAAGAGATCGACCTGCTCTACGAGGTCACCAAGGAAGTGGAAGGCCACACGATCTGCGCGCTCGGCGATGCCGCGGCGTGGCCGATCCAGGGCTTGATCCGGCACTTCCGTCCCGAGCTCGAGCGCCGCATGGCGGCATTCAAGAGCGGTAGCGGCAGCGTGCCGCTCGCAGCGGAGTAAGCGATGCCCTCACGCAAGCTCATCGTCGACGGCAAGGAGATCGAGGCGGATGACGGCCTGACCCTGCTGCAGGCCTGCGAGATGGCAGGCGCGGAGATTCCGCGCTTCTGCTATCACGAGCGCTTGTCGGTCGCGGGCAACTGCCGCATGTGCCTGGTCGAATGGGTCGGCGCGCCGAAGCCGCAGGCCTCCTGCGCGCTGCAGGTGCGCGACATCTTCCCCAACAAGGACGGCACGCCCGCCAAGATCAACACCAAGGGCCAATATGTGCGCAAGGCGCGCGAAGGCGTGATGGAGTTCCTGCTCATCAACCATCCGCTCGACTGCCCGATCTGCGACCAGGGCGGCGAGTGCGACCTGCAGGACCAGGCGATGGGCTACGGCCGCGCCGCGTTCCACCGCTTCAACGAGAACAAGCGCGCGGTCGAAGACAAGTACATGGGCCCGCTGGTCAAGACGATCATGACCCGCTGCATCCAGTGCACCCGCTGCGTGCGCTTCGCGACCGAGGTCGCGGGCGTGCCCGACCTGGGCGCCACCGGCCGCGGCGAGGACATGGAGATCACGACCTATCTCGAGAAAGCCTTCGCCTCCGAGCTGTCGGGCAACGTGGTCGACCTTTGCCCGGTGGGCGCGCTGACCTCGAAGCCTTACGCCTTCAACGCGCGTCCCTGGGAGCTGCGCAAGACCGAGTCCATCGACGTGATGGACGCGCAGGGCTGCAACATCCGCGTCGATGCACGGGGACCCGCGGTGCTGCGGGTGCTGCCGCGCCTGAACGAAGAGATCAACGAGGAATGGATCAGCGACAAGGCGCGTCACGCCTGCGACGGGCTGATGCGCCAGCGCCTCGACCGTCCTTACGTGCGCAAGAGCGGCAAGCTCCAGCCCGCGACCTGGGGCGAAGCCTTCGCGGTCGTCGCCGCGCGCGTGGCTGAGACCGCGCCGGAGCGCATGGCGGCCGTCGTCGGCGATCTCGCCGCGGCGGAAGAGATCAAAGCGCTGAAGGACCTGATGACGGCGCTGGGCGCCGCGCATCTCGACTGCCGCCAGGACGGGTCGAAGCTCGTTCCCGGCGCGCGCCCGTCCTATCTGTTCAACGCGACCATCGCGGGCGTGGAAGCCGCGGATGCGATCCTGCTCGTGGGCTGCAATCCGCGCTGGGAAGCGCCGGTGCTGAACGCGCGCATCCGCAAGGCGTGGCTGGGCGGCAACCTCAAGATCGCGAATATCGGTCCGGCGGTCGACCTGACCTATCCGGTCGAGCAGCTGGGCGATGCGCTCGAGGGGCTCGCGAACGGCAGCCATGCTTTTGCGCAGACTTTGAAAGACGCCAAGCGTCCGATGTTGATCCTTGGCCCCGCGGCGCTCGCGCGCCGTGACGGCGCCGCGGTGTTGCGCATGGCGGCGAAGATCGCGGCCGATACCGGCATTATAGGTCCGGCGGGCTCGGCGGAAGAGGGCGGCTGGAACGGGTTCAACGTGCTGCACACCGCGGCGTCGCGTGTCGCAGCCCTCGACCTCGGCTTCGTCAGGGGCCGCGACGTGGCGGGCATCGTCGACGGCGCGCAGAAGGGCGAGATCGATTTCCTCTATCTGCTCGGCGCCGACGAATTCGACGTCGGCCATCTCGGCCGTGCCTTCGTCGTCTATCAAGGCAGCCACGGCGACGCCGGCGCGCACAATGCCGACGTCGTGCTGCCGGGCGCCGCCTATACCGAGAAGGACGGCCTCTACGCGAACTTCGAGGGCCGGGTGCAGCGCGGCCGTCGCGCGACCTTCCCGCCGGGCGAGGCGAAAGAAGATTGGGCGATCCTGCGCGCGCTATCCGACGTGCTGGGCAAGCGGCTGCCCTACGACACGCTCGAGCAGCTGCGTGCGGCGCTGGTCGCCGATGCGCCGCACTTTGCGCGGCTGGGCGAAGCGCCCGTGCACTCCGGCGCCGACGCGGCGATGTGGGCCGATGTCGGCAGCGAAGGCGCGCTCGAGCCCGGCGCAGCCTTCGGCCATGCCATCGCCGACTACTATCTCACCAACCCCATCGCGCGGGCGAGCGTGACCATGGCCGAGTGTTCGCGCGTGTTCGTCGCGGGCGCGCACAAGATGGCGGCGGAGTAGAGCATGATCTTCACGCACTACTTCCAGACGTTGGGCATGTCCTACCCCTGGGCCTGGGCGCTCAGCCAGATCGCCTCCATGCTGGTCTTCCTGGTCTGCCTGCTGGTCATGGTCGCGTTCATCCTGCTCTACGACCGCAAGATCTTCGCGGCGGTGCAGATGCGCCGCGGCCCGAACGTGGTGGGCATCTTCGGCCTGCTGCAGAGCTTCGCCGACCTCGGCAAGTACCTGATCAAGGAAGTCATCATCCCGGCCGGCGCCAACAAGGTGATCTTCCTGCTCGCGCCCCTGGTCAGCGCCACGCTCGCCTTCGCCGCCTGGGCGGTGATCCCGATGGACCAGGGCTGGGTCTTCGCCGACATCAATGTCGGCATCCTCTACCTCTTCGCGGTGTCGTCGCTCGGCGTCTACGGCATCATCATGGCGGGCTGGGCCTCGAACTCGAAATACGCGTTCCTCTCGGCCTGCCGCGCCGCGGCGCAGATGGTCTCCTATGAGGTCTCGATCGGCTTCGTGCTGGTGACGGTGCTGCTGTTCGCGGGCTCGCTCAATCTCTCCGACATCGTGCGCGCACAGACGGCGCCGGGCGTGCTCGCCTTCCTGCACTGGAACTGGTGCACGATCCTGTTCCCGATGCTGCCGATCTTCTTCGTCTCGGCCATCGCCGAGACCAACCGCCCGCCCTTCGACCTGGTGGAGGCCGAGAGCGAGCTGGTCGCCGGCTACTTCGTCGAGTACTCCTCGACGCCGTTCCTGCTGTTCTATCTGGCCGAGTTCCTGAACATCTGCCTGATGAGCGCGATGCTGGCGATCCTGTTCTTCGGCGGCTGGCAGTCGCCGTTGGATATCTGGCCGCTGAACGCCGTCCCCGGCGTCATCTGGCTGGTGATCAAGATCTGGTTCTTCTTCTTCCTGTTCGCGATGGTGCGCGCCTTCGTGCCGCGCTACCGCTACGACCAGCTCATGCGCTTGGGCTGGAAGGTGTTCCTGCCGACGACCTTGGTGTGGGTGCTCGTCACCGCGGCCTGGGTCGTCTATGTCCGCCATGGAGGTGCGTGATGGCATTCCTCGACCGCGCCGCCCGCTCGATCTTCTTCTGGGAGTTCCTGAAGAGCTTCGTGCTCTCCATGCGCTACTTCGTCGGCAAGAAGTCGACCTTGAACTATCCCTTCGAGAAGGGCCCGATCTCGCCCCGCTTCCGCGGCGAGCACGCGCTGCGCCGCTATCCCAACGGCGAAGAGCGCTGCATCGCCTGCAAGCTGTGCGAGGCGGTATGCCCGGCCCAGGCCATCACCATCGAGGCCGAACCGCGCGAGGACGGCTCGCGGCGCACGACGCGCTACGACATCGACATGGTGAAGTGCATCTATTGCGGCCTGTGCCAGGAGGCCTGCCCGGTGGACGCCATCGTCGAGGGCCCGAACTTCGAATATTCGACCGAAACCCGCGAGGAGCTCTACTACAACAAGGACAAGCTGCTCGCGAACGGCGACCGCTGGGAACGCGAGATCGCCAGGAACCTCGAGCTGGACGCGCCCTACCGATGAGCATCGCCGACATCCAGGCACGCGCGCTGTCGAAACAGGGCCGCACCGCTTTAGGGGCCCGCAGCGCTTACTTTGCCGCCGCCGACAAGGCGCGGCGCGAGGCCGACCTCAAGGCCGAAGGCTTCGTCATCCCGTTCAGCGAATGGCTGGGCCACAACAACGGGCCCGACTGGCTGGATGGCGTGCGCTACATCGCCTATTGCTGGCGCAAGGCGCATGAGAAGGCGTGGGCGGCGCCGAGCCAGGAGATCGGCGTGCGCCGCGCGCTTAAAGCGCGCGAGCTGGGCATGAGCTATCGCGACTACGTGCTCGAGATCATCGAGCGCGGCCGCTTCCCGCAAAGCGGAGCGCTGAGATGATCTTCCAGACCATCGCCTTCTACGTCTTCTCGGTGGTGATGCTGCTGTCCGCCTTCATGGTGATCGCGGCGCGCAATCCGGTGCATTCCGTCCTGTTCCTGATCCTCGCCTTCTTCAACGCCGCGGGCCTGTTCGTGCTCACGGGCGCGGAGTTCCTGGCGATGATCCTGGTCGTCGTCTATGTCGGCGCCGTGGCGGTGCTGTTCCTGTTCGTCGTCATGATGCTCGACATCGACTTCGCCGAGCTGAAGCGCGGGGCGCTGCAATACCTGCCCATCGGCGGGTTGCTGGGCCTGGTGCTGCTGGCCGAGCTGATCACGGTCGGCGCGGTGTGGAGACTTTCGCCCGCCGCCTCGACCACGCTGTCGAGCGCGACGCCGAAAGGCATGAGCAACACAGTGGCGCTCGGCCACATCCTCTACACGGACTACGTCTACTACTTCCAGATCGCGGGGCTCGTGCTGCTGGTGGCGATGATCGGCGCGATCGTGCTGACCTTGCGCCACCGCCCGGGCGTGCGCCGCCAGTCGATCAGCGTCCAGAACGCGCGCCAGCCGGACGAGGCGATGGCATTGGCCGATCCACGGCCGGGGGAGGGTGCGTGATGGCAATCGGGCTTGGGTCCTATCTGACCGTCGCGGCGCTGCTGTTCACCATCGGCGTGTTCGGCATCTTCCTCAACCGCAAGAACATCATCGTCATCCTGATGTCGATCGAGCTGATCCTGCTCGGCGTCAACATCAACTTCGTGGCGTTCTCGGCCTATCTCCACGATCTGGCGGGGCAGGTGATGGCGATGTTCGTGCTGACCGTCGCCGCCGCCGAGGCCGCCATCGGGCTGGCCATCCTGGTCGTGTACTTCCGCAACCGCGGCTCGATCGCGGTCGAAGACGTCAACGTGATGAAGGGCTGAGATGTATCAGGCGATAGTCTTCCTTCCCATCATCGCGTCGGCCATCGCGGGCCTGTTCGGCCGGCTTCTGGGCCCGCGGCCGTCCGAGCTGATCACCACCGGCGCGTTGTTCGTCTCCGCGGCGCTGTCGGTCATGGCTTTCGTCGACGTCTGCCTCGGCGGCCATTCGTACATCATCCAGGTCGCGCCCTGGATCCATTCCGGCAGCTTCGCCGCCGACTGGACGATCCGCGTCGACAGTCTCACCGCCGTCATGCTGGTGGTGGTGACGGGCGTCTCGTCGCTCGTGCATCTCTACTCCATCGGCTACATGGCCGAGGACGACTGCCGGCCGCGGTTCTTCTCGTATCTCTCGCTCTTCACCTTCGCGATGCTGATGCTGGTGACGGCGAACAACTTCCTGCAGATGTTCTTCGGCTGGGAAGGCGTGGGCCTGGCCTCCTATCTTCTCATCGGCTTCTGGTTCAAGAAGCCCGAGGCCAACGCCGCGGCGATGAAGGCCTTCATCGTCAACCGCGTCGGCGATTTCGGCTTCGCGCTGGGCATCTTCGGGGTCTGGTACATCTTCGGCACGCTGGACTTCGACGCGGTGTTCAAAGCCGCGCCGGGGCAGGTGGGTCACACCTTCGTCTTCGCCGGCCACAGCGTCGATGTGATGACGACGCTGTGCCTGCTGCTCTTCGTGGGGGCGATGGGCAAGTCGGCCCAGCTCGGCCTGCACACCTGGTTGCCGGACGCAATGGAGGGCCCGACCCCGGTCTCGGCCCTGATCCATGCCGCCACCATGGTGACGGCGGGCGTGTTCCTGGTCTGCCGCTGCTCGCCGATGTACGAGCTCAGCGCCACGGCGCGGGAGTTCGTCACCTTCATCGGCGCCACCACCGCCTTCTTCGCGGCCTCTGTCGGCCTGTTCCAGAACGACATCAAGCGCGTCATCGCCTACTCAACCTGCTCGCAGCTCGGCTACATGTTCGTGGCGGCGGGCGTGTCGGCCTATGGCGGCGCGATGTTCCACCTGTTCACCCACGCCTTCTTCAAGGCGCTGCTGTTCCTGAGCGCGGGCTCGGTCATCCACGCGATGCATCACGAGCAGGACATGCGCCGCATGGGCGGGCTCTACAAGCAGATCCCCTTCACCTGGGCGATGATGCTGATCGGCAACCTGGCGCTGACCGGCGTCGGCCTGCCGGTCGTCGGCATCGGCCTGGCGGGCTTCTATTCCAAGGACGCGATCATCAACGCGGCCTATGGCGGGATGGGCGGTATGGCGTCTTACGCCTTCCTGCTCACCCTGATCGCGGCGATGATGACTTCGTTCTATTCCTGGCGTCAGTTCCTGATGACCTTCCACGGCCGCTATCGCGGCCAGGACGAGGCGCACGACATGGCGCATTCCGACGCGCATACCCATGACGAGCCGCGGGAGCAC
>Ga0213876_10001038_pt1 | contig 17955 bp, 7 predicted proteins | sample BarmaccomBMRX_R9_FD_160113 | JGI IMG/M metagenome (GOLD analysis project Ga0213876, IMG submission 160113) | Root-associated microbial communities from Barbacenia macrantha in rupestrian grasslands, the National Park of Serra do Cipo, Brazil - RX_R9 | ecosystem: Host-associated > Plants > Roots... | reverse complement strand
GTTATTGAAATAGCTCATCTGTTTTACCACTACCAGGGTGCCGATGATCAATACCTGCGCGATCACGAATTGCAATACTACCAGCGCCCGGCGCAATGAAATCGATGCTGTGCTTCTGGAAGCGATGCGATTCTTCAGTGCATTGATCGGGCTGAAGCCGGATAATACCAGCGCAGGGTAAAAGCCCGAAAGCAAGGTAACGGCAGCAAATGCCGCAACAAGGAATAACAGCAATGACGGATCGGTGAATGGTTTGAAAGCAAGATGCGTCTGCAACAGGTTGTTGAGCAGCGGCAATACCAGCATCACGATCAGCAGCGAAACCAGCAGGGCGAAGAACGCGATCAGCGCTGTTTCACCTATGAACTGCAATACGAGTTGCCGCCGGTTACTGCCCAGTACTTTTCTGATGCCTACTTCTTTGGAGCGGTTCACCGCCTGTGCGGTGGCCAGGTTCACAAAATTTACGCACGCGATGATGAGCAGGAACAGCCCGATCAGACTGAGCGCCGTGATCAGTTCGCGGCTGAAAGTGCGTCCGTTGAAATTGCCGAACCTGTCGTCGTAATGCATGTCGGTCATGGGCTGAATGGTGAAGCCGTCTTTTACATAGTCGGCCGGTTTATGTTTCTTCACGAATGCACCCAGTGTGGCGTCGAACTGTTGGGGCGTGTAACCGGAAGGGAATTGCACGAATGTGTAGGCGTTGCTGAACGTGCTTACCCAGTCGTTCAGATTGCTTTTGATGCCCGTGTTATTGAGTGTGGGCCAGGACATCACGATCTTAAGCGGGAAGTCTGAGTTTGCGGGAATATTATCCAGTATGCCGGTTACTTTCACCGAAAGCTTTTTGCTGCCGATCTGCACGATCCTGCCGATGGATGACTGCCAGCTGCCGAAATACCTTTCGGCCGTTTCTTTCGTCAGGAAAGCCATATTGGGTTCAGCCATGGATTTTTTTATATCGCCTGTCAGTACTTTGAAATCGAACATATCGAAGAAAGACGCTTCCGAATAGAACACGCCCTCTTCTTCCTTGAATTTTTTCACGATCTCGCCATTGCTGCCGGGAATGACCACCTGCTGGTTATCATTCTCGAAGATGGAAGCCACATTCTTCAGCTGGGGATAATCTACCCGCAGGCCATTCGCCACCGGAAAGGGAACGCCGGCGGAGTAATTGGTGCGTTCGGGGCCTTTAAACACGGAAACGACCCGGTAGATCTCATTCTTTTTAGAATGGAAATCGTCGAAACTCCTTTCATACCTGATCACCAGGAACAGCAGCAAACAGGCGGCCATACCCACGGCAAGACCTGTGATATTAATGACAGCATAACTCTTATTCCTTTGCAGGCTTCTGAATGCGATGGTGAAATAACTTTTGAGCATAACAAGGGTTTATTCAGTTCGTAGGTTTTTTACCGGATTTGCGAGAGCCGCGCGGTAGCACTGGAAGGAAATGCATAGCAGTGCCGCGGCGAAGGTCACGAGTGCTACCGCAAGAAAGCTGGACCAGCTTTGTTCAATACGATATACATAGTTTTCCAGCCATTTGCCGGTGATCCTGAATGCCAGTGGCCAGGCTATGATATTGGCGATCAGCAGAAGGAGTGCATAGTCTTTGAGGAACAATGAAATGATATTACCTGCCCCGGCTCCAAGCACTTTTCGTACGGCTATCTCCCGGGTACGCTTTACAAGGGTAAACGTTACGATCCCGAAAATGCCGGTCAGAACGATAATGATCATCAATACAGTTGCCATCCTTGCAGCGCGCTGCAATTGTAGTTCGGACTGGTACAGCAGCTGGAATTTATCATCCATAAAGAAAAAATCGAACGGTGCCTTCCGCGCCATGGACTGCCATTTATTTTTTAGCAGGGAGATACTGCGGGCAATATCTCCACCCTGCAGTTTAACGGTCAGAAAGCGATAATTTTTGGTATCCATGACCTGTGCAAATACAACAGGCCCGGCTGTTTCCTGGAAAGTGGAATAATGATAATCTTTGATCACGCCTGCAACAGTAAACACAACATTGGCAGATGGCAGCCTTATCTTTTTTCCGGTAACAGGTCCTGTAAGACCCAGTGCTTTTACCGCCGATTCATTCAAAACCAGCTGGCGCGGCGTATAGCCGCCGTCCGTCTTAAAAAAAGAGCCTTCTTTCAGGGTTAACCCGAAGGTGGCTGCATAGTTAGCATCCGCAGCAATACCTGGGATGTAAACGGGCCTTGCATCCGAGCCCTCAGGTACAAGATCATAGCTTACAGGCGGTTTCCGGTCGGGCACTTCAAAAGCCAGACTTGCATTTTTCACACCAGGCAATTGTTTGAATGCGTCGCGGATCGCTTCCATTTTCAATACCCCGGCGGAGTCCCACTGCTTGGGAAATGCATAAACGGCCATCAATCGCTCCTTATCATAACCCAGGTCGCGTGTGAAACAGTAGTTCACCTGCCTGCTGATATTCACAGCGCTTATAAACACAATGATCGCAAGGGTAAACTGCACCACCAGCAGCGTTCTCCTGAATACGAGCGCGCTTTTTGCGGTATTCATCTTGCCTTTGATGGCTGCAACGGTATTGGATGCGCTCAGTACAAATGCAGGATAGATGCCCGCGACAAACCCAGTTGAGAGTATCAGCGCCGTCAGTAACAATATCTCTCCCGGCGTAAACTGCCAGACCGATGGGAGTGTTGTATTCATCACCTGCCCGAAGTAGGGGAGCAGGAGTTGGTAAAAAAACACCGATAAGACCCCGGCAGCTATGGTAAGCGCCATTGATTCTGTTAGGTATTGGAATATCAGCTGCTTTCTCTCGCTGCCGAATACTTTTCGAAGGCCGATCTCTTTTAGCCGGTAAGAGGACGTGCCGATACTGATATTGACAAAATTGATCACCGCCATCAACAGGATAAATCCTGCAACGAACAACAGGGTTGTGATCATTCTTTCAACGGCTGCATTGTTGTCCTTCAAATAGTAGCTTCTCACCGGCGCCAGTTCTACTTTTATATTTCCTTTGATGCTGGCATCGGCGCGGTTGGCTACCAGATCGGCTGCAGGTTTTGCAAGTTGTTCCGGTTTCACGCCGGGCCTCAGCCGGATCATGCCAAGCACATAGGTGTTTGCCCATGACTCTTCGAGGTCGTTTACCTGGAAATACCGGCTGCCTTTGAATGGAAGAAATACGCTATAGCCTGTTGGACTTATGATATGGGTAACGGAATTTTTTGGTATTTGTTTCAATACGCCAGACACCAGGTAGTCCTGCGTCTGGCTGGTTGTGGTGGTGATCGTTATCGTTTTATTGATCGCATCCGGGCTGCCGAAGAGGCGGGTGGCAAGATCTTCAGTGATGACCGCGGAATTATTGTTTGCGAATGCCTGCCGGCTGTTGCCGTATAGCAGTTTGAAACCGTACATGGAAACCAGGGTCGTATCCCCAATGGAGATCTCCTCTTTATAGTGGTTATCGCCGGCAGATACTACATTGGTTACCGGGTTATACCGATAGTAGTTCTCAACCAGGTCGGGATAACTCTCCTTCAGCGCGCGCGCTAACGGCGCTATGGTAGTGATATCGAGCCCCGAATTTTCCTGCTTCCATTTGCTTTTCAGGATATATTGATCACCTGCCGCTGATAATCCTGCATTCACCTGCTTCTCATTGATCACATAGGCAGCGATCAGCATAGTAAAACAGATGCCTATCCCCAGACACAATACATTAATCGCAGAGAACAGTTTGGGCCTGACAAGATGCCGTAATCCTATAATGAGATAGTTTTTAAACATAAGCGTTATTCGATTATTGCAAGGTCAATCTTATGCTGCCGCTGCTGGCATTTACCCTTACCTGCGATCCGCCGCCGTTCAATGCACCGTCGATCCGCTCCTTATCCTGTGTACCCCTGAAATTGCTGAGCGTTTCGCTGCGGATATTATCGGCGGTAAGGCGCAGGTCCATACCCTTGTTTTTCGGCAACTGCAGGTAGATATTGCCGCCCGAGTTGCTTAGCCTGATGCCTTTACTTACATCGGTGATCACCACATCCATGCTGCCGCCGCTGGTGGAAGCATCTACACCGCCGGTCAGATCTTTCAGCGTGATGCTGCCACCGGAAGTATGGGTGGTCAGATCGCCGGAAATATGATCGCCATGAATGCTTCCGCCACTGGTGGTGGCATGGATAGTACCTTGCAGCTGCGTAAGATGCAGGCCGCCGCCCGAAGTGCCGAGCGTGATGCGGCCGGAGCAGTTCTCCGCATCCACATTGCCGCCGGAAGTTGACAATTCAATATCGTCTTTCGAATTTTTGATAGTGATATTGCCGCCCGAAGTTTTTCCGTCCATTTTTCCACCGAGGTTATCGATCACAAGATTGCCGCCGCTGGTCTGGAACTCATGCGTACCGTTGAGTGCGGAAAGTTTAATACTTCCGCCACTGGTAGAAAGATCGGTAGACACCGCGGTGGGAACATATATCCTGAAAGAAATATTCAGCGCATTTTGCCAGTCCCAGTCGCGGCTTTCCCGGCGTTTTGATTTGGCCGTAGCCGTAAGTTTACCGCCGCTTACTGAAACTGAGACGTCATAGTCCGCCAGCCGCTGTTTGATCTCATCGCGCGATAATTCTTCTTTCCTGCCATTGCCGCTGACGAACATCTCTACCCGCGGATTTGCGGCGGCTTCGCCGATTACGGTGATATGCCCGCCCGAGGTTTCGGAGTGAACGCTGGTGATCTTACTGCCTGCAAAGCGTTCTGTGCTGTACGGTTCTTTATCTTTCTGTGCCTGCGCCTGAAAGGCAAGAAGCAGCATAAAAGCAAGGGTTGTTGTTTTCATGGTTGTATGTTTTAAAGTTATTCGGTTCTTAAATTTTTTACAGGGTTTGCCATCGCGGTGCGCATTGTCTGCGCAATTACAGCTGCCAGAACCACCACCAGTACAAGCAGAAGCGGCATTGCGAGCAGTGTAGCGCTGAACCGGATCCTGTTCGCGAAATTTCTCAGCAGCGCATTACCCGCCAGGTAAGACACCGGAAGGGCGATCATGCCCGACAGCGCCAGCAGGGAAATAAGGTTGCGCGTCAGCAGCAGGGTAATACTGGCTACGCCGGCGCCCAGCACTTTCCGGATGCTGATCTCTGCAGCCCTTGTCTGTGCTGTGTACACTGTGATGCCGAAAATTCCAAGACAGGCGAGCAGAAGGGTAAGCAGCGAGAAAAATGCCAGCGTTTCGATGCTGCTGGTATTTTTGTATACGTGTTCAAATTCCTCGTCAAAAGTGGAATAGCTCCACGGCGTATGAGGATTTAGTACTCGCCAGTCGGCTTGCAGCGATGCTATTGTTGCCGCATCCGCCTTTCCCTGCAATTGGATACTTGCATATTGGAATTGGGATGGAATATACCTGAACGCCATCGGCCCCATTTCCCGCATCATATTCTCGTATTGAAAATCCTTCAGTATCCCCACAACGCGCATTTCTTTACGCACGGCACTGCTTAGTTGCTTGTTGTCATTTTCCTGGAGAGACAATAACTGTCCGAGCGCATTCCCGGCATCGCCCAGTTTCAATGCTTCCACCGCTTTTTCATTGAGGATTATGTAACTGTCTGCAGTATCCCGGACGTTTGCGGGGAAACCTGTGCCGGCGACAAGTGTAAGCCCCATGGTCTTAACGAAATTGGTATCGACTGCATAATAGGCAAGCTTCACCGGCTCGGCTGAAGCGGTTACACTGGCCTTCGCATAATTCTGCACATAGGTGCCAAGCAATGCGGAACCGGCAGTTATTTGCCTGACATGGTTATCGTGAGAAAGCCGGGCGTTCAATTTTTTATAATCGGTACCATTGAGCGGCAGGTGAATGAATTGTTGACGCGAGAACCCATAATTGGCAGTGAACATGTGGCGGTCCTGCATATAAATGACTGCGAGCATACTTACCAGTACCAGGGATACAGTGAGTTGCACTGTTATCAGGATCTTCCTCAGTGTAAGCCCCCGAAAAAACATAACACCTTTAAGGTTTTTAAGTGTTTCAAGTGGTTTAAAGGATGAGAGTATCCACGCAGGTAAAGTTCCCGCCAGAATTGCGACGAGTATGGTGAACACTGCAAAATAGGTAAGCGTGCCCGCGTCCAATTGTAATGCGACGCCATTTTTTGCCAGAATATCCGGGTTGATCAGACGCACGATGAAATAGCCGGCAGCCGCAGACATAACCGACATCAGGAAAGCTTCCATAAAAAACTGGATAAATACCTGCAGCCTGCCGGCTCCCAGCAGTTTTCTAACGCCCACTTCCCGTGCCCTTGCCAGCGAGCGGGCAACAGACAGGTTGGTATAGTTAAAGCACGCAAACAAAAGCACTATAAGACCGATGCCCATCAGCGAATAGAGGTAGATCATCGATACGCCCGATCCGAAATTACTCTCGAGCCGTTCAAACTGAGGTGACATATCCGTTACCGGCTGCAGCCGTAACCTGAATTTTTTTACCTGGCCGCGCATTTGTTTCAGGGCCAAATCAGACAATGACGACAAAGAGGCGTTTGCATCTGAGCGGGTAATTCCTGGTTTTAGCCTGACAAATGTGTAACTGGTCTGAAAGTCCGACCAATTATCTGTTGTGCGTCCGACCTTCTCAGTCTTTTCCAGCAAGGGCAAAGTTGACATTGATACGTACACATCTTTTATCAGGTGGGTTTTGAAAGCAGGCGCCTGCAGAATACCAGTAATAATGAAGTCCTCATCGAACTGTGCCAGGTGTATGCTTTTGCCAATCGGGTCCGAACCCGGAAAGAATTTTGCGGCCGTCTCGGTTGTCAGGATAACGCTTTTTGGCGCTGTCAGCGCAGTTCTTTTATCACCCGATTGCAGGTTGAATGCAAAAAGATCGAACAGGGATGGTTCTGCAAAAAGTCCCTCCAGTTCCAGGGTCCGCGAATTGGCTGAAGCGTCAGAGATGATACCGCGTTTCAGCCGCGTTACCTGTTCTGCAACATCAAATTGTTTCAATGCAGCCGCCAGAGGCAGGGCAGTGCTTGCAAAACGGGTGGCGCCGCTTTTGGTTTCAGCATCGGCTGTAACCCTGTATAGGCGGTCTGTTGCCGGATGTGCTTTGTCATAGCTGAATGCTTCTGCCACGATTGAAATGATCAGCAGCCCAACAGCCATGCTCATGGCTAAACCGAACAGATTGACGGCCGAAAACAATTTGTTCTTAAGAAAATTTCGCCATGCAACTTTTAAATAATTTTTTAACATGTACTTGTTATTTAGACATAAGACTGCACCGTCATTCCGTTCTCAGGCTCTTCACAGGGTTTGCCACTGCTGCTTTTATCGCCTGGAAACAAACTGTCAGGAATGCGATCATCAGTGCTGCAAAACCAGCCAGCGCAAACACCCACCAACTCAATTGTATCCGGTAGGCGAAATCCTGCAGCCAGGTATGCATGGCGTACCAGGCGATGGGGAATGCGACTATTGCCGATACCAGTACCAGAGCCAGCAGGTCTTTCGACAAAAGCGTTACGATCGACGACACGCTTGCGCCCAGCACTTTGCGGATGCCCACCTCGCGGGTTCGTTGTTCAGCTGCATAGGTAACCAGCCCGAACAAGCCCAGGCAGGCGATGATAATGGCAAGTATAGCAAAAGCAATCGCCACTTTTCCCACTCGTTGTTCGGCGCGATACATATTATTGAATGCCTCATCCATGAACTGGTAATTGAAAGGAACCGCCGGGTTCAGCGCTTTCCATTTTGCTTCTATCTGTTTTAAAAGCGGCTGCAGGTTACTGGCCGATACTTTGAAAGAAGTGATACCAGGATGGGTTCTCAGCATCATACTCAGGGGGCCGATATACTGGTGCATCGATTCGAAATGGAAGTTCCTGACAACACCAATGATCGTATAGGCAGACAGGTTGGTGCCGGGCGGCCCCTGGGTATTACCGTATAGTTTTTTTCCAATAGGATCAGCATACCCCAGGCGCTGGGCAGCGGACTCATTGATGACAATCGCTGTGGAATCGGTGCCGAAATCCTTTGAGAAAAAACGGCCGCGCGCCATTTCCATGCCCATGGTGTTCAGGTATTCTTCGTCCACGGACCAGATCTGCATATTCAGTCCGCTTTTGCTGTCGATCACGGCTTCTTTAGAGAAAGTATTGTCATTGCGGGAAGAGGGAACGGGTAAAAATCCGCTTACCGTTCCTGTTTTAATCCCGGGCATTTTAAGCACATCGTTCTTAAATGCCTGGAGGTTATTACCAAGCGAGCCAGTATTGAAAACATTCAGTACCTGGTCTTTCTGAAATCCAACCCGCGTCGTGCGGATATAATTCAGTTGGTTATACACGATTACCGTTCCTACGATAAGGATAATAGAGGTGGCAAACTGAAATACCACCAGCGCATTCCGCAGCCGGCTGCGTTTAAAACCGGTACTGATACTGCCTTTGAGCACAGCTACAGGCTTGAATGCTGATAAAAAGAACGCCGGGTAACTGCCGGCCAGTAACCCGATGACCAACGGAAGCAGTAACAGAAAAACAAGCGGCTTAGGCGAGAACAAAACGGCCGGCACCAATGTTTTCCCGGAAATATCATTGAACAGCGGCATTACCAGCCAAACGATCAGCAGGGCAATCAGCAGCGAACCCAGCGCCATCAGTGTTGATTCTACCAGGAACTGGCTGATCAAGGACTTTTTATCTGAGCCCAGCACTTTACGGATGCCTACTTCCTTAGCCCGGTTGGCGGAACGGGCTGTGGACAGGTTCATAAAATTGATACAGGCGAGTAACAGTACAAATAGTGCAACAACAGAAAATACATAGACATATTGAATATTGCTGTTTACGCCAAGCTCAGCGGTCCGGTCTGATTTAAGGTGAATATCTGTGAGCGGAATAAGACTGTAGAACAGGTAGTTGCCCGATTTTTTGAACTCATCCATGCTGTTGATCTGCATGAATTGTTTCGCCTGTGGCATGATGTATTTGTCGATGAAATGATCAAAGTTTTTCTCAAATGCCTTATAGTCTGTACCCTCGCGCAATACAAGGTAAGTTTGAAAATTATGGCTGAGAAAATTTCCGAAATTATACTGCACATTCTTCATGGACAACAGGAAATCAAACCGGAAATGCGAATTAGCCGGCATGTCTTTGATAACAGCGTTTACTTTGAAGAGGCGGTGATCGCTTAATTCCAGTTTTTTTCCAACAGCATCTGCTGTGCCAAAGTATTTCTGTGCAGTGCTCTCGGTTAATACTGCGGTGTTAGGCTCCGTAAGCGCATTCCGCGTATCGCCATGCAGGGCCGGGAAGCTGAATACGTTGAAGAAAGTGGAATCTGCATACCCTACGCGTGCTTCATCCAGGAACTGCGTGCCTTTTTTAACCAGTTGAGGACCGTCATAATAAACCCGGGTATATTCCTCTACCTGTGGATAGTCCTTTTTCAGGGCAGCGCCCATTGGATCGGAAGTCACCGCCAGTTTCAGTTCGGTGCCGCCGAACTTGATATCGGAATTGATCCGGTATATCCGGTTTGCCTTGGCATGGTATCTGTCAAAGCTCAGCTCATTCACTACATACAGCGTGATGAGGATAAATGAGGCCAATCCGATGGAAAGGCCTATGATATTGATCGCGGCAAAAGCCTTGTTCTTCCAGAGGTTTCGAAGGGCGATCTTGAGATAGTTCAGCAACATGAGTGGTTATTTTAAATGATCTTAATGTTGAACCGGAACTTCGTTCAACGTTTAAGACCGATCATTGTTACTCCGTCCTTAAACTCTTTACCGGATTCACCAAAGCGGCTTTGACCGACTGGATGCTGACCGTGAGTAAGGCGATCAACACTGCCGCAAGCCCGGCAAGGATAAAGATCCACCAGCTGATCTCCGTCCGGTAAGCAAATGCCTGCAGCCAGCTATGCGTACCATACCAGGCGATCGGGAAAGCGATCAGCGCCGCGATCGCAACCAGTAAAAGGAAATCCCGCGATAACAGCGCGAACAGCGAAAGCAGGTTGGCGCCAAGCACTTTCCTGATCCCGAATTCTTTTGTACGCTGCTCTGCCGTGAACATCACAAGACCCAGCAAACCCAGGCAGGAAATGAAAATAGCCAGCAGGGAAAAATACCTCGACAGGCTGCCCACCAGCTGTTCGCTTTTATACAGTTTTTCAAATTCCAGGTCGGAAAACTTGTAGGTGAAAGGGAATGCGGGGTTCAATGTTTTGCAGAGCGCTCCGAGTGAGGCGATCGCTTCGCGGGTCTTTCCGGCTTTGATGCGAACAAGCATCTGGCCATTGTCTTTCCGTTCGCTCAGCCGCAGTATCAGAGGCTGTATCGCTTCGTGCATTGAATTGAAGTGAAAATCCCTGATCACACCTACGATCGTTCCCTTTGTACGCCACATGGTGATCTGCCTGCCTATAGGATTCTTATAACCGATCTTTTCAACTGCGGCCTCATTTAAAATAAAATTGGCTGTATCGGTCGGAAAATCTTTGGAAAAATCCCTCCCGGCCGCGAGTTGCAGTTTCATGGTCTTCACAAAATCGTAGCCTACGGTCTCCGGCGTGAATTGAGGCATTGTATTCGGCGCCTTACCTTCCCATTCGACGCCGCCGGTGCCATTCGTCATCAGGGTGGGCGCCTGGTCGATATGTGTGATGGACTCGATCGTTCCATCGGCAAGCGCCTGCTGTTTGAACACTGGGTACTTGCTGGCAAGCGCACCTTCGAGCGGAATATACAGCAGGTTACCGCGATCGTAGCCGATGTTTTTAGACTGAATAAAGCTGACCTGCCTGGAAACCACCACTGTTCCGATGATCAATACGATCGACAGTACGAACTGGAATACGACCAGCCCTTTGCGGAACAACAGCGGCCCCGTGCCGAACTTCAGACTTCCTTTCAGCACTTTTACCGGGTTAAAAGAAGAGAGCAATAAGGCAGGGTAACTGCCCGCAACAGCCCCGGTAGCCACAGTTAAGCCGGCAAGGATCAGCCAGAAACGGTAATCGCTGGCGGGCAACTCCATTTGTTTTCCGGTAAGACTGTTGAAAGCCGGCAGCAGCAGCGCCGAACTGAGCAGGGCCAATAGCACTGCCATTACGCAAAGCAGTATCGCTTCGCCGATGAACTGCCGGATCAGCGATCCGCGCAGGGCGCCCACTACTTTGCGGATGCCGATCTCTTTGGCGCGTTTGACAGAGCGGGCTGTTGTCAGGTTCATGAAATTGATGCAGGCAATGGCCAATATAAATAAAGCGATCAGGCTGAAGAGTTTCACATATTCGATCCTGCCGCCATCGGGCTGGCCGTCGCGGAAATGACTGTTGAGGTATTTCTCATCAAAACGCTGCAGGTGCAATTCGATCCTGAACCCCGGGCCCTGGTCCTTATTGTATTTGTCCAGGAAATGCCTGATCTTATCATCCACGGCGGCCGGGTTGGCGGATGGATGCAGCATCACCATGGTTTGGGGACTATTGTTCCCGAATTCTTTAAGCCAGGGGTTGTCCTCGATCAATGAATTCCAGTTGATCAGATAATCGAATCGCTCAGACACGTTCGTGGGCAGGTTCTCAAATACTGCGCTGACGATAAAATCCTTGCGGTCGTTGCAGCGGATGGTCTTGCCCATAGCGGCATCGGGACTTCCAAAAAAATCGGCAGCCATTTTTCGCGAGATCGCGATCGCCGAAGGATCGTTCAGCGCATTGGGTGCTTTGCCCAGCAACAGCGGGTAGCTGAACATGCTGAAAAAATCAGCGCCGGCATGGGTGCCCTGTTCTTTCTGCACTTTGTCGCCGGCCCTGAAGCTGGTAAGTGTGGTATTGCCATATCCAGTCGCATACCGGATCTCGGGAATATTCTTTTTAAGTTCATCTGCAAGCAGCCCCGGCGTATAATAAACGCCTTCTACTTTATTGTCGTAGAACTGCCGTTCGTAAATACTGAATAACTGTTTGGCGTTGGCGTGAAAACCGTCCACTTTTTTTTCATCCTGCACCCATAACATGATCAGCAGGCAGAAGGTCATGCCCAGCGCCATACCGGTGGTGTTGATGAGAGAGAAGGTCTTGTTGCGCCAGAAACTGCGCAAGGCCACCCGAAGATAATTTTTCAGCATACGATCGTTTTATTCGGTCCTTAAACTTTTTACCGGATTCGTCACCGCAGCGCGTATAGCCTGGGTGCTCACCGTCACAAAAGCGATCAGGCAGGCGATCGCCCCCGAGATCAGGAATACCGTCAGCCCTATATTGGTGCGGTATGCGAAATCCTGCAACCACCTGTTCATGATCCACCAGGCCACAGGAGAGGCGATCACAATAGCGATCAATACCAGTTTGATAAAATCGCCGGAAATGAGTACTACCAGGTTGGGCACGCTTGCTCCCAGCACTTTTCGGATGCCGATCTCTTTGGTGCGCTGTTCTGCGCTGAATGCTGCCAGCCCGAACAAACCCAGGCAGGAGATGAGTATCGCGATAATGGTGAAATAGGTAACGATGGATGCCAGCCTGTCCTGCGCCTCATAATTTTTCTGGAACTGTTCGTCCAGGAAATTGTATTCGAAGGGTTCATTGGGATTCAGACTATGCCATACCTGCGACATCTGCTGCAGCACACCGGATAACTGATCGGTATTCAACCGCACCAGCAGGTAGTTGAAATCTGTATTGTTGTTGAGCCCGAAACCATATGGACTGATCGGCAGGTGCAGGTCCTGGAAATGGAAATCCTTTACCACGCCCACCACATCGAATTCGTAACCCGGCCTGCTGATGGGATAGATGGTCCTGCCCAGCGCTTCCTGCGGCGACCTGAAGCCCAGCTCATGGATGGCTTGCTCATTCAGGATCACAGCGCGGGCGGTATCGGAAGGAAATTCTTTCGAGAACAGGCGGCCTGCGAGCAATTTAATGCCGAGGGTCTGGATAAAATTTTCATCCACTGAGTTGATCTTAACAACCTTTGATTCATTGATGGAAGCGCCTTTCCGGAATATGGATGCATCGCTGGGATTGAAGATGCCCGGATAATAAGTAGAGCCGCCGATCGAACGTACCTGGGAAAGTTTGGATAAGTTCTGGCTGAGCGAAGTATACATTTTTTTTGCTGTTGCACTTCGCAGGGGAATGATCAGTTGCTGCTCTTTTACAAATCCCAGGTCCTGCGAACGCATGAACCGCATTTGCCGGGCGATGACCACTGCAGAAATGATCAGGATGGCAGATATCACGAATTGAAACACCACCAGCCCTTTCCGCAACGATACCGCTGCGAATGAATTCGAGAACCGCCCCTTGAGAATGCGTACGGGTTTAAAAGAGGAGAGATAAAATGCAGGATAAAGTCCGGCCAACAGCCCTGTCACGATGGATAGCAGGAAAAAGCCGGCGAGTATCCAGCCATGATCACTCAAAGAAAGGTACAGGGCCTTACCCGAAGCTGCTGCGAATGCCGGCAGACATAATTTCGCCAGCACTACTGCCAGCACGAAAGCGATCATGCTCATCAGCAATGATTCTCCAAGGAACTGCCATACCAGACTGTTCCGGGCTGCGCCCAGTACTTTGCGGATGCCCACTTCAGTAGAGCGTTTGGCAGATCTGGCGGTTGACAGGTTCATGAAATTGATACAGGCGATCACCAGGGCAAACAGCGCGATGGAGCCGAGTATATAGAGATAGGTCATGCTGCCGGGAGGCGTTACGTTCTCGGCGGTGCGCGAACGCAGATGGATATCCGCAAGCGCGGTCAGGAACTGCCGTTTATAAAATCCTGCCGCTCTCAGGTCTTTGCCCGCATATTTTTCAACGAACGCAGGGAATTTCTTTTCCAGCTGCGTTGCATTCGCTCCCGGTTTCAGTTTCAGGTAGGTGAAGTACATATTGTTGTACACGAGACTGGTTGAACGCGAGCTGTAGCGCTCCATGTCTCCGCCTTTCAGCGATAGAAAGAACCGTCCATTGATATGCGAGGGCGCTTTGCCCGGTCTGAACACGCCGGTCACCCGGGCATCTGTTTCTCCGTTCGTGCTGCTGCTTACATGAATGATCTTATTCAGTGCAGGCTGTTTGCCGAACAATTTTCCGGCGATCTCTTCACTCAATACCACCGTATTCGGTTCGTTGAGTGCGATGGAAGGATTGCCTTCCACGAAATCGTATTTGAAAAAACGGAAATAGCCCGAGTCGGTGAGATAACCTTTGTTCTCATAAAAAGAAACGGCAGGTTCGTTGTTGGGGCTATAGCGCAACAGGGTCTTGTCTTCGCCGAACAGCCCCAGCAATCTCACGGATTCTTCGACTTCCGGAAATTCCTGCTGCATGGTCTTGCCAAGCAGGTATGGCGTGTTTGCATTGGCCATATCCTTACCGGATTTCACGAACACGGTACCAACCTGGTAGATCCGGCCGCCATCGGCATTCTGCCGGTCATAACTCAGTTCGTAGTTCAGGTAAAGGGCGATCAGCAGGCAGCAGGTCAGCCCCACAGACAAACCAAAAATATTGATCACCGAAAATGTCCGGTTCTTCATCAGGTTTCTCCAGGCAATCTTGAAGTACATTATTTAAATTTTATATTCTGATTTCTAAATTGAGGTCCGTTACTATTTTGATTTTTGAATTCGAATTCTATTCATCTATGCATTAACTCCCAATTGTTGCAGCAGTAATAATTCAAAATTTAGAATTCAAAATTCATAATATCATTCAGTCCTCAGGCTCTTCACCGGATTTCTGGTTGCCACTTTGATCGACTGAAATCCTACAGTGCAGAATGCGATGAGCAGCGCCAGCAGGGTAGCAGCCGCGAATACCCACCAGCCGATCGATATCCGGTACGGAAAATCTTTCAGCCAGTTATTCATTGCCCACCATGCTACCGGTATGGCGATGAGTGAAGCCAGTAATACCAGGCCGAGAAAATTTTTGGAGAGCAAGGCGATGATCTGCAGGGTATCGGCGCCCAGTACCTTGCGGATGCCGATCTCCTTGGTGCGCTGTTCTGCCGTAAATGCGGCAAGTCCGAACAATCCCATACAACCTACTATGATCGCCAGCACCGCGAAGATCCAGAGCAGGTCGCTGAGTTTTTCCTCGCTTTTGTACATAGCTCCATAAGTATCATCCATGAACTTGTAGTCGAGCGGATAACCAGGTGAGAACCGGTTCCAGATATTGCCGATATAGCCGATAGTGCTTTTGATATCGGCTGTTTTCAGTTTTACAGCCACTTTGACAACTACCTGCGGATAGATCTGGATCACAGAAGCCGTCACTTTCTCGTGCAGGCTTTTATAATGAAAATCCTGTACTACGCCGATCACTTTTCCTTTCTTAACGGGTTTGGTGGAATCCCGCGGCGCCCATTCGTCCCAGTTCATCGGCTGACCGATGGCCTGCTCTGGTGTACCGAAGCCGAATTCTTTTACTGCAGTCTCGTTGATGATAAATGCCTCGCTGCTGTCTGTGGCCATCTGCCTGGAAAAATCCCGGCCGGCAATGATCCGGAGTCCCAGCGTTTTCGCATAATCATAGTCGCCGATGAATACATTGGCGCGGTATTCCTTATCGCCGCCTTTGCCCGGCAGTTTAATACCGTCGCCGGCAAAAAGATCGCCGGGCAACCCATACCCGGATGTAACAGAAACAATATTGGGTGACGCCTTGAGCTCGGTCTTGAATGTTTCCAGGTTCTTTTCAACATCGCCGCGTACCTGGAAATATACTACCTGCTCTTTGTTAAAACCCAGGTCTTTGTTGTTCAGGTATTTTGTTTGGCGATATACCACCACGGTTGAGATGATGAGCAATGCCGATAAGGAGAATTGAACCACCACCAGCGACTGGCGCAGCCAGGATGACCCTCCCGGCGCCAGCCTCAGGGTTTTGAGTACCGCAACAGGCTGGAATCCTGAAAGCACGAATGCAGGATAAATACCGGCGAGTAAACCTATGACCAGTCCGCCCGCCACGATCAACAGGGCCAGTAAAGGATTGGTGAATGGATTAAAAACGATCGATTTACCGGTGAAAGCGTTCAGCGCCGGTACAGTGACCATGGCGGCGATGGATGCGATGATCATGGAAATGAATGCGAGCAGGATGGTTTCGCTGATGAACTGCACGATCAGTTGCCGGCGGTCTGCGCCGATCACTTTGCGGACACCGATCTCCCTGGCCCTTCTGAAAGACCGCGCTGTTGCGAGATTGATGAAATTGAAACAGGCGATCACCAGTACGAACAAGGCGATCAGCGTAAGCGCACGCACATAGGTTTCGTTGCCCCGGATGGCATTATCGTAAATAAAATCTACCGACCGCAGATGGATATCTTTCAGCGGCTGGAAGAACGGCAGGAAAGTAGAGCCAGCCTGTTTGAGGGTTGGATAAATCTCTTTTTTCACATGCGCCTGCAGCTTGGCCTGAAGCGCAGCAACATCGGCTCCCGGTTTCAGTTTCACATAGGTATAGAACTGGCTCCAGGTCCAGCGCTCCATGCGCGCCTTGGCGATACCGGCGGAAGCGAGTGGCATCAGGTAGCGAAAATCGAGATGGAAATGATCCGGCAGTTTTGCCAGAACTCCCCGCACCACAAAGTCTGCCTGATTGATCTTGAGGGTTTTTCCCATAGGATCGGCCTGGCCGAAATAACGTTGGGCCAGTTCTGAAGAGATCACGATCGCATTTGGTTCCAGCAGCGCTTTGGCAGGATCGCCTGCTACGAACTTCACCGGAAATACTTTGAAGAACGAAGGATCTACCCGCCAGCCTTTGTCTTCGTAGTTTTTATTATCGCCGGCTTCCACAAGGTATTTGTCACTTGACATCAGCATACGTGCAGCTGTATCCACTTCGGGATAATGTTCGGTGAGAAAACTTGCATACGCCGGCGGCGTACAGGCTGCATAAGTGATCACATCGTTATCGCGGCGTTCGTTGTACACCCGGTACACCTGCTCACCGCCGGGAATGTTCTTATCGAACTGTCTTTCATCCCACACAAACAGCCCGATCAGCAGGCAGCCGAAAATACCGATACTGAGACTGGCAATATTAATGAACGAAAAACCCTTGTTCCTCGACAGGTTCCGCCACGCGATCTTTAAGTAGTTTCTGAACACGGTTAGATGATTTTAGATTTCTGATTTAATACTTTAAACTTTTGACTTTTTATTTTTGATTTTTGTTGATTCCAATCTTATTCCCTTCTCAAACTCTTCACCGGATTGGCCAGCGCTGCCCTGATGGTCTGGAAACTCATGGTGATGAGTGCAACTGTTATTACCAGTACGATGGCCAGGGCAAACATCCACCAGCTGATGCCGATCCGGAATGCGAAATTCTCCAGCCAGTTGTTCATGATATACCAGGTAAGCGGTATGGCAATAAGACAGGCCAGCAATACCGGCTTAAGAAATCCGCCCGACAGAATGAACACGATCCTTTGTACGGAAGCTCCCAGTACTTTGCGGATGCCGATCTCCCTGGTGCGTTGTACGGCCGTAAAAGAGATCAGGCCATACAATCCAAGGCATGCGATCACTAAAGACAGTATGGAGAAATAAAGGAATATCCTGCTGAAACGCTGCTCTGCTGCATAACTTTCGGCTACCTGCTGATCCACGAATCCGAAATCGAACAGGGCGCCCGGGAAATGTTTTTTCCATACAGCTCCGATCCAGTCCATCGACTCATTGGCCTTGGCAAGATCTATCTTGATGGAGATCCTCGAGAACCGGTCGGCAACTGCGTAGATCGCCAGCGGCTCAATGGCATTGCGAAGCGTGTTAAAATGAAAATCGTTGGTCACGCCAATAACTGTTCCCGCCTGGTTGCCCATTTTAAAGGGCTTGCCGATGGCCGCCTCGTTATTAGGCCAGCCGAATT
>Ga0213876_10001037_pt1 | contig 17956 bp, 13 predicted proteins | sample BarmaccomBMRX_R9_FD_160113 | JGI IMG/M metagenome (GOLD analysis project Ga0213876, IMG submission 160113) | Root-associated microbial communities from Barbacenia macrantha in rupestrian grasslands, the National Park of Serra do Cipo, Brazil - RX_R9 | ecosystem: Host-associated > Plants > Roots... | reverse complement strand
GACGTTCAGTCTTACTATGAAGCGTTCGACGGTCTCCCCGTGGTCCGCCGCCACGTACAGATCAGAAACACGGGTGATCAGCCGGTTGGCATCGAATATCTCAGTTCCGCAATGCTCCATGGCTTAGCCGATCCCGAGCACTACGACAGTGAACTCAAGATCTGGCTTGCTTACAACAGTTGGATGGCGGAAGGCCAGTGGCACAGCTTTCGGCCATCGGAGCTCGGCTTTGTCGAGAACAGGCGCACGAGTTGGTCTCAGGCATCGTCCGGCAGCGTTGGCAGTTGGTCGACGGAGAAGTATCTGTCGATGGCCGTTGTCGAGAACACGAAGCTTGGCGTGGCGTGGTTCTGGCAGATTGAGCACAACGGCTCCTGGTACTGGGAGGTTTCAAATATCGCCGAACGTGGCATTCGCGCATCCGACGTTTATGCATACCTGGGAGGGCCAGATCAGCTCCACTCACAAGCTTGGAAGGGCCTGAGACCTGGGACGTCCTACACGACAGTGCCTGTCGCGATTGGATGCGTGCGCGGCGGATTCCAGGAAGCGGTGCAAGCGTTGACTCGATATCGGCAGCAAGTGTGCGTGCGCAAACGGCCCGCGCAACGCGTAGTCTGCCCGGTGATCTTCAACGACTATATGAACTGCCTTTGGGGAGATCCGACAGAAGAAAAGGAGCTACCAATCATCGACGCGGCCGCCGCGGCCGGATGCGAGTATTTTGTCATCGACGCAGGCTGGTACGCCGAGCGAAATGAGGATTGGTCATCCACCGTCGGATCGTGGCAGCCGTCGCAAACACGTTGGCCGCATGGGATCAAGTTTGTGTTGGACCGAATCCGCGAGAAGGGCATGATCCCCGGCCTCTGGCTCGAGCCGGAAGTGGCGGGCAAGCATTCGGCGCTAGGGCAAAAACCGGATAGCTGGTTTTTCATGCGCCATGGCCAGCGTGTAGTGAAGAACTCGCGCTTGCTGCTCGACTTCCGGAATCCTGAAGTGCGCGCATATCTCGACAGCGTCATCGAGCGGTTGGTCAAAGAGTACGGCGTTGGCTATATCAAGATGGACTACAACACCGATACTCTCGAGGGGACTAGCCAGAATGCCGACAGCCTCGGCCAAGGCCTGCTGGAACACAATCGGGCAGTTCTCAACTGGTTGGATGGATTGCTGGACCGCTATCCGGAACTTGTGATCGAGAACTGTGGAAGCGGAGGCGGCCGGATGGATTATGCGATGCTCTCCCACACGCAGATCCAGTCGTGTACGGATCAGGAAGAGTATCTGCGAATGCCGGCAATCGCGACCGGAGCGTCAGCGGGAGTAGTTCCCTCTCAGCTCGCGCTGTGGTCCTATCCGCGTGAAGGCGCGGATGCCGATCAGGCGAGTTTCAATATGGTCACCGCCATGCTGCTACGTATTCATCAGAGCGGCCATCTAGCCTCTCTTGTCCAAAACGCCGCCGCTCAGGTGAAGCAGGGCATACGCGTGTATAAAGAGGTCATTCGCGAAAACATCCCCGCTGCAGTGCCTTTTTATCCGCTGGGAATGCCGGATGTGACCGACCCTCTGAAAGCAATTGCTCTCGGCATTCGCTCGCGGGAACGCTCCTTTCTCGCAGTTTGGAGAATCGACGGCGATGCCGACGTCCATATTCCAGCAATTGCGACGACGGCCGAGCTGCTGTACCCGACGGATCTCGGAATAAAAGTAAGTCAGACACAAGAGAACTGCGTCGTTACCTTTCCGAGACAAAAGATGGGATGCATTCTCGCTTTCAAATCACCGATGAATGCGACCGGAGGGCGGCTATCGTGAACGTCAGCAGGCGGAGAGCACTTTCTGTCATGGCGGGCGCGCCCGCGCTCCTTCTGAACCGGAAAGCCTTCACGCAAAACGCGCAGGCAGAATTGAATATCTCCCCCGGCCCGTTCAGGGCCACGCGCGAGTCACTTCGGGAGTGGCAAGTTCCTGATTGGTACCGCGATGCGAAGTTCGGTATCTGGGCGCACTGGGGACCACAGTCCGCCATCGAATATGGCGATTGGTATGCCCGCAACATGTACGTCCAGGGCAGCCGGCAATACGAGTATCACTTGAAGGTTTACGGGCACCCGACAAAGGTCGGGTACAAAGACATCATTCCTATTTGGAAGGCGGATAAGTTCGATCCGGATCATCTGCTAGGCCTCTACAAGAAGGCCGGAGCGAAGTACTTCTGCAGCATGGCCGTGCATCACGATAACTTCGATCTGTGGAATTCGAAGTTTCAGCCCCGATGGAACGCAGTCGCAATGGGACCGAAGAGGGACATCGTCGGCGCATTCAAAAAGGCGGCCACGAATCAGGGCCTGCGTTTCGCGGTCAGCGAGCACCTCGCCCCCAGCTATCACTGGTTCTCCACTTCGCATATGAGCGATAAGACTGGCCCGCTCGCGGGAGTCTCGTACGACGGCGCCAATCCAGCGAATGCCGATCTCTATCACGAGCTCCCGAAAGATTATCCTTACGGTGAGAGAATCAACGATCGTCTGGCGCCCGATCCCTGGAAACTACACTACTTCAGGCGCATCAAGGACCTGGTCGATAACTATCAACCCGACCTGCTCTACACCGATGGCGATATCTTTTTCGGCGAATACGGCTTGTCGTTGGTCGCGAACCTCTACAACGTCGATGCCAAACGCCACGGCGGGCGCTGCGAAGCGGTGTATTTCAGCAAGTTGCCGAGCGACTGCGAAACCGGAACCTGCGTGCTCGATTGGGAGCGCGGCGTAGCCGGCGGCATTCCGGCGAATCCCTGGCAGACCGATACCTGCGTTGGCGACTGGCATTACAACATAGACGCAAAGTACAAATCGCCTAAGTACGTGATCGATATGCTGGTCGACATAGTAAGCCGGAATGGCAACTTACTGCTGAACTTCCCGCTTCCAAATAGTGGACAGCTCGATTACGAGGAGTTAGTCATCCTGGACGAGATCACTAAGTGGATGGCTATTAACAGCGAGGGCATCTATGCATCTCGGCCGTGGAAAACTTTCGGTGAGGGGCCGGTGGCCAATGCGCCCGCTGCAACCGGCGGTACGCGATTTAACGAATCCGGGCGCAAGGAATTTACTGCTGAGGAAGTGCGCTTCACGACGAAAGGCGAGACGCTCTATGCATTCGTCATGGGCTGGCCGGAGAAGCAGGCCTTTATCAGATCGCTTGCAACCACCAGCACGTACTCGCCCCCGAAGATCCAGAATGTGGAGTTGTTAGGGCACAAAGACCGACTGAGCTGGATGCAGGACGAACAAGGCCTGGTGGTGGAAATGCCGGAACAGAAACCGTGTGATTACGCGCTCACGTTCAAGATTGTGTAGCAGCGGGGCAAAGCAGAATCGAAACGTCGATGAACCGTCGTGAATTCTTAGCTTCTGCGAGTACTGTTGCCGCGCTCTCAGCCCTGCCTGCACGGGCGCAGAGCCGGAGTGTCATTGACAGTTTCCCAGAACCTGTTCTGAAAGACAGCCCCTACGTGGAGCACGAACCCGTCCAGGGTTATCACAACGCCCCCGCGTCCGCCTATGAGGCGTTTCAGGACATGAAGTTTGGTGCGCGCGTCCACTGGGGCATTTATTCCATCTGGCATCGCGGAGCGGAGTCCTGGCCATTTTTAAAGATGTCGTTGGAAGACCGGCAGAGTTATAACCAGCTCTATAGGAACTGGAATCCCACGGGTTTTGACGCATCGAAGTGGGTGACGATCTTCAAAGAAAGCGGCATGAAGATGTTCGCTTTTACAACGAAGCATCACGAAGGGTTTTCTATGTTCGACACCAAAACACACGTGAAGAGCCGGGTCGATTGGACAGCGCCAGGGGGACCGAAGATCGAGACATGCGATCTCGCATATTCGATCACGGAAACACCTTTCCGACGCGACATCGTGAAAGAACTTTGCGATGAGGCACACAGGCAGGGCATCAAAATAGACCTGTACTTTTCTCACCCGGACTGGTACGACGCCGATTTCCGTCCGTACGGACAGCACCCGTTACAGGTACCATCATCCGCAAGCCTGATGATCCCGTTCGATATTCAGCGTGCTCGGATGTTCTATGACGATCATCCAGTAATTGTTCCCGATCCGAGCAATGCAGAGGTCAAACGTATGATGGAGCGCCACCGCGCCCAACTGGTCGAACTGGTCTCGAACTACGGCACCATCGACATGATCTGCTTGGATATCTTTCTCGGGCCGAAGGTGTGGCCCGAGCTTCGCAACACCATTATGAAAGTCCGTGAAATTCAACCTCAAGTCATGTTGCGGAATCGAGGCATAGGAAATTACGGAGACTACTACACTCCGGAACGAGTTGTTCCCGGAGCGGAAGTTGCAACAACGAAGCCGTGGTTTTGTATTTACCCGCTGGGCTCCGATTTCTCGTACGAGCCCGATGCAGCCAAATACAAAGGCGCCAAGTGGATCGTTGACACGCTAGTCGATACGGTTGCGAAAGGCGGAGGTTTGATGGTAGGCGTTGGGCCAAGCGCTCACGGAGAGTTTCATCCTGAGGCGATCCGGCAGATGAAAGAGACCGGCAAGTGGCTCACCATCAATGGAGAAGCGATTTATGCAACGCGAAGTCGCGAGGGAGTTCTGTATGCCGAAGGAGACCACGTTCGTTTCACGCGTAGCAAGGAGAATGGCTGGAGCTACGTGATCATGACGCAGTGGCCCGGCCGGGAGATAACGTTGACCTCTCTTCGGCCGAAGGACGGCTCGAAAGTCACAATGCTGGGCTCCACAGGTGATTTTGACTGGAGCTTTGACGCCGCGAAAGGCACCGTCATCCGTCTGCCCGAAAATCTTCAAGAGCTTGCAAATCGGCCCTGCGACCATGCCTGGACTTTGAAGATGAGTAGTCCTTCAAATTGATGGAATTTCCGATCTTGAGTGGCACTTCGATCATCATGTTCTTCCACGGCGTGTAGGGTAGCATCTTCCACATCTGATTGCTGAGCCAGAGGCGGAATCGAGTGCGCGGCACAAACCAGTCTGTCCCTCCGTCGGCGATGCCCTGGCAACGCTTCACGAAGTCGCGCATCAGGCTTTCATATCTTTGAAAAGCCAATGCGTAATTTCCGTCGGCCTCTGCCAACTCGCCCGCCAGCACATACGCTCCCACCACCGCCATGCCCGTCCCCATGCCTGAAAGTGGTGACGCACAGTAGGCAGCGTCACCCAGCAATACGCTGCGGCCCGCGGACCATCGATCCATTTTTACCTGACTGACGGAATCGAAATAGAAGTCCGGTGCGGCTTTCATCATCTCGAGTAAGTGAGGGATTTCCCAAGCGTCGTGGGCGAAATGATGGTACAGTATTCTCTTTTGCTGGTCCGTGTCGCGACGGTCGTACTCGAGCGGCTCGGTTGCGAAAAAGAATGATGCCTGGGCTTCCCGTCGATCGCCTCCGCTGAAAATGCCGACCTTTTTTCCCAGCGTCCCGTAGTAGAACCCGCTGTGTTCGAGATTCAGATAGTTGGGAATAGTAAAGATGGAAACGTAATAGCCCATATAGCGCACAAAGTTGGCTTCGTCCCCGAATGCGAGCGATCGCACCTTCGAATGCAGCCCATCGGCTCCCACCACCAGATCAAATCTGCGCCGTTGCCCTCGTTCAAACAGTACATCTATCTCGGTATCGCTCTCCTCGATGGCTGCGATGCTGTCATCGAAGATGTATTCAGTGCGCTCGCACGTGGCCTGGTGGAGGATTGCGGCCAAATCACCGCGCAGGATTTCCAGCTCGCCGCTGGTAAATCCGTCGGGCATGCTCGCCACCCTTTTGTTATCTCGATCCACGATGGTGATCGTGCCGATGCGCGTTTGCATTCGCTCTACCTCGGCCAGCAAGCCCATGCGTTCCAACACGCGAACGGAGGCTCCGCGAAAATCGACTGCGTACCCTCCGGGGCGAACGATTGGCGCTCGCTCGACAGTAGTAGGCTGAAACCCATATCGTTGCAGCCAAAAAGCTAACGCCGGGCCGGCAATACTTGCGCCTGAAATCAGAATGTTTCGGTTTTTCACGGATATTCCTCGTTTGCCACAATTCTGAGACGATCGTCTCACGCAGTTGTACAATACGAATGTCTGAGACAAATGTTCCGAAATCGTGATTAAACTGTTGTCGTGGGTAATCGTGATGCTCTGCTGCTGGCCGCTAAGAAATGTCTTCTACAAAAGGGCTATACGCGTACGACTGCTCGCGATGTGGCCTCCGCTGCGGGCGTCAGTCTAGCCGCCATCGGGTATCACTTCTCGTCGAAGGACGCGCTGCTTACCGAAGCACTACTGCTCGCATTTGGCGATTGGGACCGTGAGCTTCAACACGCGTTGCAAAGCAGCGTTTCGGCTGATGTCGCGCCGGCGAAGCGCTTTGAAGCGACCTGGGCAAAGGTTATCGCCACATTCGAGACCCACCGGTCGCTATGGATCGCCAACTTCGAGATTTTCACGCAGATGGTGAGCCAGCCGGTGACCCGCGAGGTTATCGCAAACAATCTACAAACAGCGCGCACGGGGCTAGCGGCGATGTTTTTGAATCAAGAAGAGAGCACGATCAGCGACCACACTTCGCGCACGATCGGCACCTTCCTTCACGTTCTCCTGTCCGGGCTTATTGTTCAGTGGCTCATCGATCCGGCGAGCGCACTGTCGGCCAAAGATCTCACGGCCGCACTACGCAGCACGGCCGATCGTTTGCAGCGAGAGAAGAAATCATCCAGAAGCAAGGCGAAACGCGAGCACAAGAAGGCAAAGAAGCCCTGAGGGGTCAGACGCAGCGGCGCAATCAGGAGCCGGCGCGTGCCGCGGTTTGAGCAGCAGGCGCTACCCCGAGCTGTTGCAGCATGTCGAGGCGGTCGAAATAGACGTGCTCGCGCACGATCTTGCCCTCCTGGACGTGAGCTAACGCGACGCCATTTATCTCGACGCGTTTTCCGGTGGGTGGAATGCCGAGGAAATCGCCTTTGTGAGTTCCGGTGCAGGTCCAGTGGGAGGCGATGTCATCCGCATCCACGATTGTCTGTTTTATTTCGAATTTAAAATCGGGAAATGCGGTGCGGACTTGCGCAACGTATTTCGAAATGGCTTGCGGGCCACGAGCGGGGTCAGATCCGTTGGGATCGCCCCGCTCCGCGTTCTCAGTGTAGAGTTGGTTGGCGATATCGGCGTTGCCGGTGTTCCAAAGCTGGAGCACGAGGTCAATCAATCGTTGCATGTCTTGTGATGCCATAGAGTCTCCAGCGAGATTCTACACCTCCGCAGGACCCGACAAATCGGCAGCCGCAGCTAAAAGACGCGGGCAACTCGATTTATGCTCCGAACGTGGGCTGGTCGGGATGCCAACTTCCGTCGGCCGATCCGTAGGGACTCGCGACCACTACGGTGTAGCCGTCCGGGTCTCGCATCCAGCACTCCCAGTGATTCGGCCCGCCGCTACCATCAGGAGGATTTCGATGGCGTGGCAGGCGGATCTCAACCTGCATTTCGGCAGCGCGTTGCATGACCGTGTCAAAATCGTCAACCTCGAACCATAGCAACACGCCGTTTCCATATGGCTTGTCATCAGGATTGCCGATTGGGCCGTGATGGTCTTCCACCTTAAAACTATGCAACTGGAGAACGAGCTGCCCATTGGAGACCAGTTGTTCGTATGCGGAGCCGCCATGATTGCCGCGGCACCCAAGCAGGCGCTGATACCAGCGGCTACTTGCCTCGACGTCGGTAACGGCGACGAGAGGTTGAGGGCGCATCTGAGCAGCCTACCAAATTCGTCATCCTCGTGGTTAGCAATGTGCGTGGCGTCGTGTTGCGAGGTTTATACCTTAGGCCCGAGCGGCAGTGCCGGCTAAGCCGGTACGGCGCTTACTATGCACGCGAGCGCATTTCCGGGTAGCATGCGAAGAGAGCGTGGAGGGACTGCCGATGAAGTGGTTGCTACTTCTGCTGTTCGCGGGTGTCAGCCTGCACGCAGAAGAAATCGTTTACGACTGGAATATTCCCGGCTTTGAAGAAGTCGTAGGAGTGGCGCAGGTACCCAGCGTGAGCGCGCTCGCATACCTTCCTTATTTCCGCGTGAACGGATCGCTTCAAGTTTGCGACGCGGCTTATTCGTTCGCTTGCATCAACAATTTCGAAATATCCGCGGGAGTGCCAGGAGGGTACGCTGGCGAAGCAGAGCTCAACGAGTGTTCCATCGGGTGCGATCCAGGATATGCGCCGTTCTGGGCCGAGTTTCCAACGCTCTACGACGTGACGCAACCAGGGACGTATTACGGGTCCGTCTCCGGGAACGAAAATCAGCCGTTAACGACGCTCACGATTTCCATTGCGCCGGAGCCGCGAACGTGGTGGCTGGCATTAGCAGGAATGGCAGCGTTACTGATGTTGAGACTCAGATACGGCGCTGTTTCCAATTGCCGCGTGCGAAGACAATAAGGCTGATAGCGGTCATGACGGTGTTGGCGACGGGGATCGCGGTGAACACGCCGTTGACGCCCAGCGAGCTGTGATTCGCGAGTAGCCAGGCGAGGGGTATTTCGCAGAACCAGAAGCTGACGACGTTGATCATGGTGGGGGTGACGGTGTCGCCAGCGCCGTTGAAGGCCTGCACCATAACCATGCCGAATGCGTAGGTCAGATTGCCGTAGCCGATGATGCGCAGACAATCGGCGGCGAAGCGCTGAACGGTTGGGTCGGTTGAAAAGAACGACACGATGATGTGTGGCGCAAAGATCAGCACGAGAGCGATGGCCACCAGATAGATGGCGTTGTAGCCGGCCGTGACGTAAACGGCGCGCTCGGCGCGTTGCGGCTTTTGGGCGCCCAGATTCTGGCCGACCATGGTGGCGGCGGCGCCACTCATTCCCCAAGAGGGAAGAATGATGAACATGAAGATGCGGATGCCGATGGTGTAGCCTGCGACCGCGAGGCTGCCGAATGTGCTGATGATGCGAACGAGCACGACCCAACTGGTGTGCGCGATCAGGAACTGCAGAACACCAGTGGATGAGACGCGAATCAGCGACGTGATGACCGGTGGCACGATTCGAAGATGGCGCGCAGTGAGGCGCACGCGTGTGTGTCCATTGGTAAGTAACCAGAACTGATAGAGCACACCGCAGGTGCGGCCGGTGAGTGTCGCAACCGCGGCGCCGGTGACGCCGAGTTTCGGGAATGGCCCGAGGCCGAAGATGAAGCAGGGATCGAGAACCAGGTTGATGAGATTCGCAACCCACAAGACGCGCATGGCGACGGAGGCATCACCGGCACCGCGAAAAATGGCGTTGTTCAGGAACAGCAACATGACGACGGCTGTGCCGCCGAATACAATTTCCGTGTAGCGATGGCCGCCGAGGATAAGCATTTGATCAGCGCCCATGAGACCCAACAATTGACGCGCGAATAGCATGGCCGGAATGCCTATGGCGAGCGCTACGCCGATGCCCAAAAAGATGGATTGCATGGCGGCGGTTGCGGCGCCTTCCGGATCTTTCTCGCCGGTGCGGCGGGCGACCATAGCAGTGGTTGAAAAGCTGACGCCGAGCGCAACCGAGAAGACGAGCGCGAGCATGGATTCGGTGAGACCAACGGTGGCGATGGCGTTGGGTCCCAGGCGAGAGACCCAGAGCGTGTCGACCAAAGCGAATAGTGACTCCATGAACATCTCGAGCACCATGGGGATAGCGAGCAGGAAAACAGCGCGGCTGATTGAGCCTTGGGTGAAATCCTGATGCGTGCCTTTGATGGCCTCGGCGATGGTCCGCCAGACACCTGCCTGCGGACGGGAGGCTAACTCAGTTTGCGCTTGCGCAGATGATTCGGTTTGCATAACCAGCTCCATTTCGCGCGATAAGAGCGCGATCTTTCAATACGGTGAAAAGGGCTTGGAAGACTTATGCGATCACGGTGACCGCAGCTTCCGGGAAGAGACGCGTGGATTCGATCCGCGAGTCTGGGGCTGTGGTCTTATCGATTCGCATAGGCGTTGATCGGGCTGGTTCCCGAATAGAAATACTATAGCGGCGTTGTGTGGGGAATGCAAGGGGGGCTTATCTGCAATTGGGCAGGAACACCGGTAAACTAACGGAGAGTTGATGAGTCCGTACTTCAAAGAGGCGTTGGCGATATTCGGCGGGAGTGCGCCGCTACTCATTGCTATCGTATGGGCCAACCTTCAGCAAAACGCCCGCTTCGAAGCGATGCGCGAGACAAACAAGGCTGAGCACGACTCGACGCGCACGCTTGTGAATACTCTCAAAGAGGGATTGAAGCGGATCGAGGAGGCCATGAACGCGTATGGAAGCGACATTAAGGCCCTAGGCATCCGCTCGAACGAGCACGAAACCAGAATCACGGTTCTGGAGCGACAAGGGCCGCGCGTCGTGACGAGGTAGTTTGGCTTTCCGCCGAACGGTCGCCACAGGCGCTCATTCAATGAATCCTAATTGCCGGCTCTGAGCCATTGAGTCGCGCGCGCCCCAGCGGCGGTGGATGAGATTGTCTTTCAGCTCAAACCATTCCATGGCGGTGATCTCGTAGCTGCGGCCGGTGGGTCCTGCGCCGCGGAACGCGCGGACGGACTTGCCGCGTTCGGTGTATCGAACTGCCACGATGTCGCTTTCGGCGATGATGCCCTCGACCTGCAGTTGAACCCGCAGGCACTCCATCAGGTCGTTCCAAACCGGGCGAGCTTGGTCAAGCGTTCCCCAGCCGAGGACGCCCCAGATCAGGGCGTCCGTTGCGAACAGGTTGCAAACGCCTTCGAGGTCACCACGGTTGAAAGCGTCTACGTAGGCAAGAACAACATCTTTTGCGTTCATGATGTCTCAAACCGCTCCCGCTTTTCGGCGGCGATAGATTCCCGCGCTGCAGCAGAGGCCGCCCATGCCGAGGAGCATCAGTCCGGCCGATTTTGGTTCGGGAGCGGCGGATGGCGGAGTGAGAGGCGCACCGTTTACGCTGACGGAGACGGAGCAAGAGTAGCAGGTCATCGGATCGTCATAGTAGGCATACGAGCGGGGCTGCACGGTTGAGCTGGGCGGAGTGGTTCCGAAGTTGGTGTAGCCGGCGGACCAAAAAGCGGTCGTCCCCTCAAACGTATATTCGATATTTCCCCAAGCGGAACCGAAGGTGATTTGCGGACCGTAGAGGTTGGTGTCGGTCGAGTCCGTCACGATCTTAAAACTCGTGAACTCGTCGCCGTTGAAAGGCGATTGTTTCTGGTCGTAGAGATAAGTGCTGGTATGGCTCGTGGGATCATCGCCGGCGTTCTGCAGCGTGCAATAGTCGCCGCTGGTGCTGGTGCATGAGTTCGGCCTGAGATAACCGTCGATGGCGATTTGAAAATGCCAGAGATCGCTGTTGTCGACAACCAGGCTGGTCGAGCCGATCTGCTGCTCCGGCGCGGCAAATACGTAGTCGTAACGCGGCTGGGCGACGGTCGAAGCCAAGGCGGCGGCCGGCAAGGCCAACGTGAGAGTTGCGAGAAAAAGCTGTTTCATAGAATCCTCCTCAAAAAAAGTTTTCATTCGAGTCTTGAATGGACTCGCCTAACACGCGTGAGCAGGTCACAAAATGGCTCACGGAGACGGCTGATTTCGAGACGGCTAGAATCGTCGTGGGATGGGTTCTGAGGCGGGGAACGTCACAACACTGCTGATCGAGAGCGGAAAGGGAGACCAGAAGGCCCTGGACGCTCTGATGCCGATGATTTATGACGAATTGCGGCGTCTAGCGAGCAGCCACTTGCGGAACGAGGGCCCGGGGCACACGCTGCAAAGCACGGCGCTGGTTCATGAAGCCTATATCAGGCTGGTGAACCAGAAAGAAGTGAAGTGGCAGAACCGGGCGCACTTTTTTGCGATCGCATCGAAGATGATCCGGCGAATTCTGGTGGATCACGCGCGAAAGGTACAGTCGGGAAAGCGCGGCGGCGGGGCGGCGAAAGTGTCTTTGGATGAAACTCCGGAGGCGGGGGCCAGTACGGACGTGAACCTCAGCGGGTTGGACGAGGTGTTGAATCGGCTGGAGGAAGTGGATCCGCAGCAGGCGCGGGTGGTGGAATTGCGATACTTCGGCGGGTTGACGATTGAGGAGACGGCCGAGGCGCTGCGAATTTCTGCGGCGACGGTAAAGCGCGATTGGACGATGGCCAAGGCGTGGCTGATGCGTGAGCTGCGCAACACGGATGAACGGGGTTAGCGCAGCGAGTTTGCCATAATGTAAGCTTCCTTCCGGTTGAAGATTAAGGACCGCTGGAGCTTGGCCGCGCGTGCGTACCGATCAGTGGCATAGCTTGAAAGAAGCGTTCGCCGAGGCTCTCCAGTTGCCTCCGGAAACGCGCGCTGCATTTCTGGATGCGTTGCACCCGGACCTAAAAAGCGAAGTCATTTCACTGCTCGAGGCCTATGAATCGAGCGGTGAAGTGCTGGAGCAGCCGCTGCTCACGACGAACGGCAGGCTGTTGGCGAATGCTCTCGAGACGGCGTTCGAACCCGAGCGGATTGGTCCTTATCGCATCCTCGCAGAGATCGGGCACGGCGGAATGGGCGCGGTTTACAGGGCGGAACGTGAGGGAGAAGCCGGCAAGACGTATGCCGTCAAGATCATTCGGCCCGAGTTAAATCAAGATCTACTCATTCGCCGGTTCCGGCAAGAGCTGCGCATTTTGAAGGAAGTGCAGCACCCGCATATTGCGGCTGTGCTCGATTCAGGCACCACAGAAGACGGACGGCCGTTCTTCGTGATGGACCTGATTGATGGAACACCGCTCGATCAATATTGCGATGCACAGGTGCTTTCGATTCGTGAGCGGCTGGTGTTGTTTTGCAAAGTTTGCCAAGCCGTGCAGGCGGCGCACGAAAAGGCAGTTATACATCGCGATTTGAAGCCGAGCAACGTGCTCGTGAAGCAAGACGGCACGCCGGTGTTGCTGGATTTTGGGATCGCGAAGGTGCTGAATCCGAAGCTGTCGTCGCAGACAGTCGAGTTGACCGCGACTCTGCATCGCGTGATGACGCCTGAGTATGCGAGCCCGGAGCAGGCGCGCGGCGAGCAGGCTACGGCAGCTTCCGACGTGTACTCGCTGGGAGTTTTGCTTTATGAGCTGCTGACCGGTTTGCGGCCGTATTCATTCCCCAAGAAGACGCCCGAAGCGGTCATCAACGCGATCTGTGAAGAACAACCGCTGAAACCGAGCTCGCGAATCTGGCGCGCCAATGAGACGTCAGACGATGCGCGGACCACGGCTGAGTTGGTCAGCCACCGGCGCAGCCTAAGTCCAAAGTTGCTGCGCAACCGGTTAAAGGGGAAGCTCGACAACATTGCGCTGAAAGCGCTCGAGAAGGATCCAGCGAAGCGGTATCAGTCGGCGCGAGAGTTGGCGGACGATATCGAAAGATATCTGCGGCGGGAGCCGATTGTGGCGCGCGGGCAGACGCTGTTCATCCGCGCGAGGAGGTTGCGCGGACGAAAAGTATTTGCGGCTGGCGCGAGCGTGCTGGCGATTACCGCTTTTATCGCGTTCATTTTCCTGTGGCGCTGGATCGCTATCCGCGGTTCTCATGAAAACTTTGTGGAGACGAGCGTTGCTCACGCGCCCACGCGCAAATCGGTTGCGGTGATGGGATTCAAGAACCTGCGCGGCAATAGCGACGCGGCCTGGCTCTCTACTGCCTTGGCGGAGATGCTGTCAACAGAATTGGGCGCGGGGCAATCGCTACGCGTGATTTCGGGTGAGGATGCGGCGCGCGCAAAGAAAGACCTGGCGTTGACGGACGAGGACAGTTACGGACCGGGCACATTGAAGCGCATCCGCGGCGAGTTGGGATCGGACTTCGTTGTGGTGGGATCTTACTTGCTTTCGGGCGATGGGAATACGGGAAAGATTCGCCTCGATGTGGCGTTGCAGGATGCTCGCTCGGGCGATAGGGTCGCGACGGTGTCCGAAGTGGGAGACAGCCGGCAGTTGCTCGATCTGGTAACGCGGACGGGTTCCGACGTGCGACTGAGGCTAGGCGTGAGTGAAGCTAATTCGCAGGCGATGAATACGGTTCGCGCATTCACGTCGACCAAGCCCGAAGTTGCGCGGCTGTATTGGCAGGGCCTCGAACGGCTCCGCGTGTATGAATATCGCGAGGCGCGGACGCTGCTTGAACGCGCGGAGACGCTGGATCCTTCTTATCCCTTGGCGCACGTGGCGCTGGCGGAGCTGTGGTCTGATTTGGGCTTCGACGAGAAAGCACAAAAAGAAGCGCAGGCGGCATTTGATCTTTCAAAGCACATGTTGCGCGAGCCGCGGCTGTGGGTGGAAGGCCAGTATCGCATGACGACGCACCAGTTTGAAAAAGCGGTACAGGTGTACCAGGCGCTCTACAAGGCGAACCCGGACGATCTGGACGAGGGATTACGGCTGGTGGCTGCGCAAATTGCGGCGGGCAAACCGAACGACGCGCTTGGGACTGTTCAGAATCTTCGCCGATTACCGGCGCCGATGTGCGACGATCCGCGGCTTGATCTGGCGGAAGCCGAGGCCGATGGCGCGATTGCGGAGTATGTGCGCGGCCATGCGCTCGCGACCAAGGCAGCCGATAAGGCTCGCGATATGGGCGCGCGGCACATGCTGGCGCGCGCGACGCTTCTGCAAGCGATCACGCTGGCGCGGTTGGGACGGTATTCGGAGGCGATATCGACGACGGCGGAAGCGCGGCGATTGTCAGATGACGTGGGTGATACGGCGGGCGCTGCGACTGCGACTCGACTGTTGGGCAGGATGTATCTGGATAAAACACAACTCGCCGAGGCCGAGGAAGCTTTTCTGGAAGCGCAGAATCTGTTTGCGAGTATCGGTGACGAAACCGGCGTCGCGTTGACGGTTTCCGACCAGGCTTCGACCCAACTGGTTATGGGGCATCCGGCAAAATCGATCGCGTTGGCTCACAGGGCGCTCGCGGTGGCGGGGAAAACGGGAGACATTACGCTCCTCGCTTACACACAGAACGCACTGGGAGTGGACCTCCACAACATAGGCGATTTGCAGCCGGCGGTTCAGGCGCTGAGAGATTGCATTCGCACCGCACAGTCGACTACCAATCGCAGTGCGCTCACGTTCGGATTGGGATCTTTGGGCGAAGTGCAGTTCGATGAAGCCGACACGGGTGGTGCTGAGCAGAGTCTGCAAGATGCGATCAGAATTGGAGATGAAATCGGGGAGACAAGGGCGGCGGCGTATGCCGAGTTATATCTGGCGCGATTGCTGTGTTTAGAGGGCAAGGCAGCGGAAGCGCAACAGCACATCGCAACATCCTTAGCAACGTGGCAGAGAAGAAAAGATGAGTCGATGATGGCTTACACGGATTTGGTGCGCACAGAGACGGCGCTGTATTCGGGCGAAGTCCCGGATGGCGAAGCGGCCTTGAAGCACGCGCGCGAGGTATTCGAGGCAAATAAGAATCAGGATTATGAGTTGCAGGCGAATACCGTGTTGGCGCAGTTGCTGCTGGCTGAGAAAAAACAGTCGGAAGCAGAGGCAACTGCCGCGAAATTGAATACCGAACTGCCGGTTGACCAGAACTTTGCCTTCCGGTTAGAGGCGCAACTGGCAGTTGCGAAAGTGCTCTGCGGGGGTGGGCGCGTCAGTCAAGCAGAGAAGAAGCTCGAGGAGATCGCCGCGACCGCAAAGCAGCACGGGTTCGAGCGTTTGCGCTTGCAGACGCAGGCGGCGTTGGGGCGCATGCTGATTCAAAACGGCAAAGGAACAGAGGGCGAGAAGTTACTCGGTGATACTCGCGCGGAGGCGAATCGGCGCCGACTTATGCTGATTGCGAGATGGGTGAGTTAATTCTGGAGAAACGAACGGCGGTTAAGCTCTTAAGTTAGTCGTGCCGCAGTGCAGTTATGGGGTCTAGTGAGCTCGCGCGTCGAGCTGGGAGGTACGAGGCTAAGCATGCGGCTGACAATAGAACGACTGACACCGCACCCAACGAAGGCCAGTCTATTGCACCCGCCTGGAATAGCATGCTTCGCATTGTTTGCTCCACTAAGTAGGCTCCGAAAGAACCGATTGCGAGCCCTGACAATGCCATTTGCAAGCCGTCCTTGAGAACCCGCCATAGTATTTGGGCCGGAGTAGCGCCGACTGCCATGCGCAGCCCGATCTCCGATGTACGTTGCGATACTGCAAACGAGATCACGCCGTAAATCCCTAGACAAGCCAGAAGCAGCGCTACCCCGGAGAGGCTCCCATAAAGAGCAGTTCCAAACCGATCTGGGGCGAAACGATCGTGCCCGATCTGTTCCATCGTTTTCACATTCGTAATTGGGAGATCACGATCTACATTTTGGATTGCGATCCTAACAGCCTTGGTGATCGTTTCCGGAGCAAATTCAGTCCGCGCGGCTATTACCGCTTGCGGCCAAGGGCTTTGGCTAAATGGAACGTAGATCTCGGGGTAATTTTGACGGCCGAGCTGTTCGTTGTTCTGTACGTCGTGAAAGACACCTACGATTCGCCACTGTGCTGGTGGACCAATAGACAACTGTCCGTTGCGAAGTTGGTCGATGCTCAAGGTCTGCGCTAGCGGGTCCATGCCTGACAAGAACTGATGGACAAACGTTTCGTTCACCATCGCAACTCGGAGGCTGTTGGCTGTGTCATAAGAGTTGAATGCTCGCCCACGCTGAAGGCGTATACCAAAAGTCTGAAAAAAGCCGGGTGTGACAGCTTGAAACCCTGCGTCGGGGCGTAGAGATGGTTCTCCTACGGTACTTCCCACTATCGTGAACGGCATCTCAAAATCAGTTCCCTCTAAAGGTCTCCCTGTGGCGGCCGCCACCGCGCTAACGCCAGGGATGGTTGCCAATCTAGCCAGAATCTTGCGGTAAAACGAGTCGGTCCTCTGAGGTTCAGAGACACTGGATTGCGGTACGGGTAGATCAAACGTGAGAATGTGATCCGTTCGGATTCCCAGATCGATGCGTGTGCGCTCGATGAAGCTGTGAATCGTAAGAGCGGCACTAACGAGCAATGTAAACGCTAGTGCGAACTCGACCAGCACGAGTCCCTGCTGCACCCACGCACGTCCGTTCGCAACAACTGATCTCCCGGCTTGCTTCAAGCTCTCGCTGAGATCGACGCTCCCGGCCTGAAATCCAGGCACACAGCCGAATAAAAGGCCAGCTAGAAATGTTGTTGCCAGGGCAAAGAGGAGGACCGGGGTGTTCAGTTGCACGTCTGCTTCCGATGAAAAGGTGCCAGGGGGAATCATCGCAAGAACGCCTTTTAGTAAAACGAGGCTGAGCGCGACTCCAAGCGCGCCGCCGACGGTTGCGAGTACCATGCTTTCAGTCAAGAGTTGTCGAAAAAGCCTGGTTTGCGATGCACCCAGCGCCTTACGCACGGCTAGCTCCCTACGGCGGGCATGACCCCTCGCAAGCAGAAGATTTGCGACATTGGCGCATGCAATAAGGAGTACAAAGCCGACGCCAGCCAAGAGCAGCCATAGATTTCTGCGCGTGTTGGAGCTTTGGAAGTCATTCTTAAGCGGCTCAACGCTCGCGCTCCAGCCTTTATTCGTTTCGGGGTATGCATCGGCGATGCGCCGGGTGATCGCATTCATTTCCTGTTGCGCCTGCTGTATAGAAGCTTCCGGTTTGAGCCTACCCAGGACGAACCAGAAAGTAGCCCTGCGAACCAGTTCCGCGCGGGTGAACCTTAAGGGAACCCAGATCTCTTCATCATGCCGGTCCCAAGGCCCAGGCGCCATAACGCCAATTGCGGTGTATGGTTCGCCATTTAAATAGATTCGCTTCCCAACAATATGTGGATCGGCGCCAAATCTGCTCATCCAGCACCGGTGAGCCATGATGAACACGTGGTCTCTATCTGACTGGTCGTC
>Ga0213876_10001036_pt1 | contig 17961 bp, 14 predicted proteins | sample BarmaccomBMRX_R9_FD_160113 | JGI IMG/M metagenome (GOLD analysis project Ga0213876, IMG submission 160113) | Root-associated microbial communities from Barbacenia macrantha in rupestrian grasslands, the National Park of Serra do Cipo, Brazil - RX_R9 | ecosystem: Host-associated > Plants > Roots... | reverse complement strand
TGCTGGTCGGCGGCGAGGCGGGCGAAGCCGTCGCTCTCGGCAAGGGTCGGCGCGATCAGGCCGGCATCACTGTTCCATGGGGCGAACAAGGTCGTGCCGCGACGCAGCATAGGCTTCCTCCTGGGCTATGTTCTGGGGGATCGAACGCTCCCGCCGCCGGATGCTGATCGGCGGTGCGCAGGCGCGCGGGGAGACGTCGGCAGGCCGGGCGGCGCGCCAGGACGAGCGGGGCGATGTGCCGCGAGCACCGTCCAGGAGCCAATCACCACCTCTTGGTAAATACCTGCTTAAGCAGCATAAACCCGGCGAGGCCGATCCGGTTCCCGCGGCCGCTCGGACGGTCGGGAGCCACGTGGGACGGAGGGCGCCGGGGGGAACGGGGAGACTTAGGGTGCCGGGCTGGTCGCGTAGAGCGTCCGCAGCGCCTGCCAGGCAGCCGGGTGGTAGACGCTGCCGTGACCTTCCGGCGAGCGGGCGACGGTCACGCCGGGCGTGGGCCGGCGCCGCAGCGCCGCCGCCAGCCGATCCTGCTCGGCGCGTTCGCGCGCGGCCGCGTCGGCCGGCGGTGCCGGCGTCTCGAAGGCCAGGAAGAGGCGGCGCCCCGCCGGGCGCGGCAGGCTGAGGTCGGCTTCGGCTCCGTCGACCAGCTTGCCGCCGTTCCACCACAGGCTCGGGCTGACGGCGATATAGTCGTCGAACAGTTCGGGCCGCTTGAGATAGGTCTCAAGTACGAACAGGCCGGCGAGGGACTCGCCGATGAGCGCGCTGCGTCCGTTCGTCCGAAACCGCGCGGCAACCCAGGGCTTCAGCTCGCCGCGCAGGAAATGGCGATAGGCCTCCGCCCCGCCGCCGGTGGGGACGCGTCGGCGATCCGCGGCGATCGACGAGGGGGAGGTGAGGTCGTGACGCCGGTCGACGCCCTCCACGCCGACGACGATCAGCTCCTCGCCCTGTCCGTAGGCGGCCGCAATGCGGGTGAGGGCGGCGATGTGGACGAAGTCCTCCCGTTCGCCGCCGTCGAGAAGATAGAGGACGGCGAAGCGCCGTCCCGGCCGACCGTAATCGGCGGGAAGGGCCACGTTGATCCGTCGGCGGTCGCCGAGCACGGCGGAGGCGATCTCGTAGCTGGTGCCGATCGTGACCGGGCGTCCGGCCGGGAGCGGCGCGGGCGGCAGCGCGTCCGCCGCCGGCGCGGCGACGAGCAGCGGCAGGAGGGCGAGAGGATTCATGCCCGGCACGTGCCGCTGCGCGGCGTCCGTCGCGGCGCTTATTCCGCCGCTTCGGTCCAGATCGCCGGCTTCGCCGCCGCGACCGCGTTGCGCCTGGCGTCGAGCTTGCGGAAGGTGGCGAGCGCCTGACCGACCACCTGGTCCATATTGTAATAGCGGTAGGTGGCGAGGCGGCCGACGAAGGTGACGTTGTCGGTCGCGTCGGCCAGCGCCTCGTACTTCTTGAACAGCGCCTGGTTCTCCGCCCGCGGGATCGGATAATAAGGATCGCCCTCGGCCGACGGATATTCGTAGGTGACGCTGGTCCGCGGCGCCGTCTGGCCCGTCAGGTGCTTGTACTCGGTGATCCGGGTGTAGGGCACCTGCGGGTCGGGGTAATTGACCACCGCGACCGGCTGGAAATTCTCCGTCTCGAGCACCTTATGCTCGAACCGCAGGCTCCGGTAGGGCAGCTTGCCGTAGCGGAAGCCGAAATATTCGTCGATCGGCCCGGTGAAGACGATGTGGCCGGCGTCGACTTCCTCGATGACGTCCTTGTAGTCGGTCGACAGCAGCACATCGATGTTCGGGTGGTCGAGCATCCGATTGAACATGGCGGTGTAGCCGTCCTTCGGCATCGCCTGGTGCTTGTCGCCGAAATAGCGTTCGTCCGTGTTGGTGCGCGTCGGGATGCGCGACGTGACGGCCTTGTCGAGCCCGGATGGGTCGATGCCCCATTGCTTCCTGGTATAACCCTGGAAGAACAGCTCGTAGAGCTCGCGCCCGACGGCGTTGATGACGACGTCCTCGCTCGTCTTGATCTCGTCCACCGGCTCGGCGCGCGAAGCGAGATAGGCCGCCGCTTCCTCGTCCGTCCGCAGGTCGAGCCCGAACAGCTTGTTCAAGGTGGTGCGGTTGATCGGGATCGGCACGAGCTGGTCGCGGACATGCGCCAGCACCTTGTGCTCGTAGGGCCGCCACGCCGTGAACCGGGAGAGATAGTCGAAGATCTCGTCCGAGTTGGTGTGGAAGATGTGCGGCCCGTACTGGTGGATGAGGATGCCGGCCTCGTCGAGATGGTCGTAGGCGTTGCCGGCGACGTGCGGCCGGCGGTCGATGACGAGGACGCGGGCGTCGTGCTGGCTGGCCAGTCGCTCGGCGATCACCGAGCCGGCGAACCCGGCCCCGACGACCAGATAATCGTACTGCCGGCGCGCTGCGGTCTTGACGATGTTGGGGCCCGCGGTCGGCACCGTCATCGCCTCGCGGACCAGGCCGGCCATGCGGGCATAGGTGATGTCCCAGCTCAGGTTGGCGAGCTTGAGGTCGACGTCCTTCAGCCATGCGTCGCCGGAGCGGGCGAGCTCGAGCGCCCGTTCGCACGCCTTGACGAATGCCGCGGCGCCGTCGGCGATGAACACCGCGTCGAGGTCCGCATAATGGCGGATGACGTCGGTGATCGGCGTCGACACGACCGGGCGGCCGCCGGCGAGATATTCCGGCGTCTTGGTCGGCGAGATGAACTTCGTCGACTCGTTGATCGCGAAGGGCATCAAGGCGACGTCCCAGCCGCCGAGATAGAGCGGCAGCTCGTCGTACGTCTTGCCGCCGACATAGTGGATGTTGGCCCGCACCGGCAGGTCGGCCGGGTCGATCTTGACCACCGGGCCGACCATGACGATCGACCATTCGGGGTGGGCATCGGCGACGGCGGCGACCAGTTCGAGGTCCATCCGCTCGTCGATCACGCCGTAGAAACCGAGCCGCGGCTTGCCGATCGGCCCCTGGTCGTCGGGCGAGGCGTCGACGCCGCGCGCCTGCGCGAAATGGGCGCGGTCGACGCTCGACGGGAACGGGTGGATGTTCGCATGCCGGTCCTTCTTCGCCTCGTAGAGCGAATAGCCGCCGGTGAAGACGACATCGGCGGAGTCGATCAGCTCCTGCTCGAGGCTGAGCAGCTGCGGCGGCGCGAAGCGGAAATTGGCCAGCTCGTCCATGCAGTCGTAGACGGTCGCGGCGCTGGCGACGTGCCGCGAGAAGGGCAGCATCATCGGCGTGTAGTACCAGCGGATGAACGGCCCGGTCTCTCCGGCGAGGAAATCGTCGAGCAGGCGTTTCAGCACCGGCTCGCGCGCGGCCTCCGTGAGGCTCTCGGGGATGGACGGCGTGACGACGACGACGCCGGTCTCGGCGCAGGTCCTGACCCCGAGCGCCGGCTCGCATTCGGGGAGCGCCGCCTCGGGCTCCTCCCAGAAGATGACGCGGCGATCCTGGGCGAAGCGGCTCATCAGGTGCTGGGGCCGCTGGAAGACGAAATTCCACCGCAGGTGCGAGAAGCAGATGAGAGTATGGCCGTCGGCCTGATGCGACGCAAAGCGGGTCTGCCCCATGTCCGAGGCGGTGGAGAGCTTGATCAACGCGGGTTTCCCTAGGTGTGAGGACCTGGCCGAATAACGTGCCCGAGGACGTTTCGGTTCCGCGCCGCAGCATGGATAAAAGTTAACGCAGATAAGGACTAAGCTGGCTTGTTTCGCGTCCGGGCCGTTCCGGCGGCGAGTCCGATTGTCCGATAAATCGGCGGCAGGTCAGCCCTCGAACGCCCCCCTCAACTCGTCCAGCCACGGTGCCGCCGTCCCGTCCGCCGGCGCGCGCCAGTCGCCGCGCGGGCTGAGCGAGCCGCCGGCCGAGACCTTGGCCGAATTGGGAATGGCGGTGCGCTTGAACTGGCTGATCTGGAAGAAGCGATAGAGGAAGACCTCGAGCCATTGGCGGATCGTCGCGAGGTCGTAGGCGCGCTTCAGCCCCTCCGGATAGCCGGCCGGCCACGCCCCTTGCGCCGCGTCGCGCCACGCCTGCCAGGCCATGAACGCCACCTTTGACGGCGGCTGGCCGGAGCGCAGGATGTGGAAGAGGAAGAAATCGTGCAGCTCGTAGGGACCGATCCGGTCCTCGGTCGACTGCATCTCGCCTTCAGCGTCGGGCGGAACCAGCTCGGGCGAGATTTTCGTGTCCAATATGGCCTCCAGAACGCGGTTGGTCTCCGCGTCGAGCTGCCCGGTCTTGATCACCCAGCGCACCAGATATTGAATGAGCGTCTTCGGCACGCCGGCATTGACGCCGTAATGGCTCATCTGGTCGCCGACGCCGTAGGTCGACCAGCCGAGCGCGATCTCGCTGAGGTCGCCGGTGCCGACGACGAAGCCGCGCCGCTGGTTGGCGAGGCGGAAGAGATAGTCGGTCCTCAGCCCCGCCTGCACGTTCTCGAAGGTGACGTCGTAGACGTCGGCCCCGCGCTCGCCCTTGGCATAGGGGTGGCCCATGTCCTTCAGCATCTGCTCGGCGGCCGGGCGGATGTCGATCTCCTCGCCGACGACGCCCAGCGCCTTCATCAGCGCCCAGGCGTTCGACCTGGTCGTGTCCCCGGTGGCGAAGCCCGGCATGGTGAAGCCGAGGATCGTCGAGCGCGGCAGGCCGAGAAAGTCGCACATCTTCGCGCAGACCAGCAGGGCGTGGGTCGAATCGAGCCCGCCCGAGACGCCGATCACCAGCTTGTCGCCGCTCGTCGTGCGGAAGCGCTTGGCGAGGCCCTGGACCTGGATGTTGAACGCCTCGTAGCAGTCCGAATCGAGCTGTTCGATGCGATTGGGCACATAGGGGAAGCGGCGCAGGGTGCGGCGGAAGCCGATGTCGCCCGTCGCCGGCTTGTGCTCGAAGTGGATGCGCCGGGCGGTCTTCTCCGGATGGCCGGCGGCGACCGCATTGTCGTTGAAGGTCGGCATCCGCATCCGCTCGAGCCGCAGCCGCTGCGCGTCGACGTCGGCGACGCACAGCTCGGGGTCGACGTCGAAGCGGCTCGAGCTGCAGAGGAGATCGCCGAGCTCGTAGATCGAGCCTTGCCCGTCCCAGGCGAGGTCGGTGGTGCTTTCGCCCGGCCCGGCGGCGGAGAAGACGTAGGCGGCGCAGCAGCGGCTCGCCTGGGCCGCGCAGAGCAGGGCCCGCTCGTCCGCCTTGCCGATGGTGATGTTGGAGGCGGAGAGGTTGCACAGGATGAGCGCGCCGGCGAGCGCGCCCCAGGTCGAGGGCGGCTGCGGGGCCCAATAATCCTCGCAGATCTCGACGAAGAAGGTGAAGTCGGCGAGGTCCTCGGCGGCGAAGACGAGGTCGGTGCCGAACGGCACCACCTCGTCCGCCACGGCGATCTCGATGGCGTTGAGGCCGATCCCTGAGACGAACCAGCGCTTCTCGTAATATTCCCGGTAATTGGGCAGGAAGCTTTTCGGCACCACGCCGAGGATGCGGCCACGGCTGACGATGAGCGCGCAATTGTAGAGCCGCCCGTTGCGGCGCAGCGGCGCGCCGATCACGCAGACGGGGCCGAGGCGCTTCGTCTCGTCGCGGAAGCGGGCGATCCCCGCCTCCACCGCGTCGAGGAAGGCCTCCTGCATGAAGAGGTCGTCGACCGCGTAGGAGGAGATGTTGAGCTCGGGGAAGACGACGAGGTCGCACCCTTTCGCGTCCGCCTCGCGGGCGAGGGCGATCGCCTGGTCGACGTTGAACGCGACGTCGCCGGACGAGGCGGTCGGGCTCGCCGCCGCGCAACGCACATAGCCGTGGCGGTGGATCGCTTCGAAAGGCGCCTTGCTCACAGCATCTCCGTCATCATCTCGACCGCGACCTTCATGCACTTGACGCGTGTAGCACCGCGGCCGCCGGGACCGAAATGCTCCTCGCGATGCGCGGTCTTCCGGCCCGCGCGCGCGCAGCCGAAATGGACGAGGCCGGGCTCGTCGCCGGCGTCGGCGAAGCCGGTGACGGCGAGGGCGATATGCGCGCGGCTGTGCGCCAGCGCGCCCTCGGCCATCGCGATCGCGACCTCGCGGGACACGGCGCCTTTCGTTTCGATGAGGTCGAGCGCCACGCCGAGCATCTCGGCCTTCGCCTCGTTCGAATAGGTGACGAAGCCGCGGTCGAAGACGTGGGCGACGCCCTGCACGTCGGTGAGCAGCGAGGCGAGCATGCCGCCGGTGCAGCTCTCCGCCGTCGCCAGCATGAGGTCCCGCTCGTGGGCTTTCTGGAGGAGGCGGCGCGTGGCCTCCTCGGTCTCGTCGGGAAGGACCGGGGAGAGGGTCTCGGTGTCGTTCATGGCCAAGGAACCGTGCCCCCGCGCCGGATGTTCCACATCCCGAACGAGGGAGAACATAGATCATGGTGGCCGAGAAGAAACAGGATGCGATCCAGCTGCTGACCCAGGACCATCGCGAGGTGGAGGCGCTGTTCGAGAAGTTCGAGAAAGCGGCGCGCGACGGCACCAAGGAGAAGCTCGCGCGGCAGATCTGCACCGAATTGAAGATCCACACGATGATCGAGGAGGAGATCTTCTACCCGGCGCTGCGGGGCAAGATCGAGGACGACGATCTCGACGAGGCGATGGTGGAGCATGACGCGGCGAAGCTGCTGGTCAACGACATCGAGGCGGCCGAGCCGTCCGACGATTATTACGACGCCAAGGTGAAGGTGCTGCAGGAGGAGATCGAGCACCACGTCAAGGAGGAGGAGAAGCAGCGGGACAACATCTTCAGCCAGGCCCGCAAGACCGACGTCGACCTCGATGCCCTCGGCGAGCAGATGGCCGCGCGCAAGGCCGAGCTCCTGCGCCAGGCGGAGGCGGAGGGCCTGCCGCCGGCGAAGACCGCGACCATGGCCGCGGAGGCGTGAGGTGGCGCGCAAGGGCACGAACGGCGACACGGGCGGCGGCCGCGCCGGTCGCATCGCGCTGGTGACCGGCGTCGCCGCCGCGCTCGCCGGCGGCCTCGGCTATCTCGCCACCCGTTTGTGGCGCCGCGGCCCGGCGCGGGGCGGCGCCGCCCTCGCCGGGACCGGCGGCCACGGCGCGGTCGGCACGTCCGGCGCGGCGCGCTCGGCCGGCCCCGAGGCGATGCGCGACCCGCCCAAGGCGTGGGAGAAGGTCGACCAGGCCAGCGACGAAAGCTTCCCGGCGAGCGATCCCCCCGCCCTCAACCCGCACGTCGACTGATTGGGGACACGTACTTTTTCACGAAAAAGTACGTGTCCCCTTTTTTCGGAAGGGCTTCGACAAGCTCAGCCCGAACGGTCTTGCTATTGATAGTCACACGCAGGCTTTAGGCTGCCGCCCGCGCGCCGCGCTCGGGCGTCAGCACCAGCGCTCCGTCGCCTTCGTCCACGCGCACCGTCGCGCCGTCGCTTATCTCGCCCCTGAGGATCGCATCGGCGAGCGGGTCCTGCAGATATTTCTGCACCGCCCGCTTGAGCGGCCGCGCGCCGTAGACGGGGTCGTAGCCGACCCGCCCCAGCCACGCGCGCGCCGCGTCGGTGAGGTCGACGCGGATCTTGCGGTCGGCGAGCAGCCTGCCCAACCGCGCCACCTGGATGTCGACGATCGGGCCCATATGCTCGGCGGCCAGCCGGTGGAACAGGATGATCTCGTCCAGCCGGTTGAGGAATTCCGGTCGGAAATGGGCGCGCACCACCTCCATCACCTGAGGCTCGACCTTCTCGACATCCTCGTCGTCGGTCAATGACGAGAGGTACTGGCTGCCGAGGTTCGAGGTGAGGATGATGATCGTGTTGGTGAAGTCCACCGTCCGCCCGTGGCCGTCGGTCAGCCGGCCGTCGTCGAGCACCTGAAGCAGGACGTTGAACACGTCGCCATGCGCCTTCTCGACCTCGTCGAACAGCACGACCTGATAGGGCCGCCGCCGCACCGCCTCGGTCAGCACGCCGCCTTCCTCATAGCCGACATAGCCGGGCGGCGCGCCGATCAGCCGGGCGACCGAGTGCTTCTCCATGAACTCGGACATGTCGATCCGCACCATCGCCGAGGAGTCGTCGAACAGGAATTCGGCGAGCGCCTTGGTGAGCTCGGTCTTGCCGACGCCGGTGGGCCCAAGGAACAGGAACGAGCCCAAAGGCCGGTTCGGATCCTGCAGCCCCGCCCGGGCGCGGCGGATGGCGCGGCTGACCGCCTCGACCGCCGCCTGCTGGCCGATCACCCGCCTGCCGATCTGCGCCTCCATCTGGAGCAGTTTCTCGCGCTCGCCCTCGAGCATCCGTTCGACCGGGATGCCGGTCCAGCGCGCGACGACGCCGGCTATGTCCTCGGCGGTCACTTCCTCGCGCAGCATCGCCGAGTGGCTCGCGGCCTGGGCCTCGGCGAGCTGCTTCTCCAGCTGCGGGATGCGGCCGTACTGGAGCTCGCCCGCCTTGGCGAGGTCGCCGGCGCGCTGCGCCTGCTCGAGCTCGAGCCGAGCGGCGTCCAGCTGCTCCTTCAATTTGCCCTCGGCGGCGATCTTCTCCTTCTCCGCCTGCCAGCGCTGGGTCAGCTCGGCCGACTGCTGCTCGAGCTCGGCCAGCTCCTTCTCGAGGGCGGCGAGCCGATCCTTCGAGGCGCGGTCGGTCTCCTTCTTCAGTGCCTCGCGCTCGATCTTCAATTGGATGATCCGCCGGTCGAGCCCCTCGATCTCCTCGGGCTTGGACTCGACCTCCATGCGCAGCCGCGACGCGGCCTCGTCCATGAGATCGATCGCCTTGTCGGGGAGGAAACGGTCGGTGATGTAGCGGTTCGAGAGCGTCGCCGCCGACACCAGCGCGCCGTCGGTGATCCGCACGCCGTGGTGAAGCTCGTATTTTTCCTTGAGGCCGCGCAGGATCGAGATCGTGTCCTCGACCGTCGGCTCGCCGATGAACACCGGCTGGAAGCGCCGCTGCAGCGCCGGGTCCTTCTCGACATGCTTGCGGTACTCGTCGAGCGTGGTCGCGCCGATGCAGTGCAATTCGCCCCGCGCCAGCGCCGGCTTCAGGAGGTTCGAGGCGTCCATCGCGCCCTCGCTCTTGCCGGCGCCGATCAGGGTGTGCATCTCGTCGATGAACAGGATGATGTCGCCTGCGGCCTGCTTGACCTCGTCGAGGACTCCCTTGAGCCGTTCCTCGAACTCCCCCCGATACTTCGCCCCCGCGATCAGCGAGCCCATGTCGAGCGCCATCAGCCGCCGGTCCTTGAGGCTGTCGGGCACGTCGCCATTGGCGATGCGCAGCGCCAGGCCTTCGGCGATCGCGGTCTTGCCGACGCCGGGATCGCCGATTAGCACCGGGTTGTTCTTGGTGCGCCGGGCGAGGATCTGGACGGTGCGGCGGATTTCCTCGTCGCGGCCGATGACCGGATCGAGCTTGCCCTCGCGCGCCGCCTCGGTGAGGTCGCGGGCGAACTTCTTCAGTGCGTCGTAGCGGTCCTCGGCGGATTGGGTGTCGGCGGTGCGGCCGCCGCGCAGCGCGTTGATTGCGGCGTTCAGCGCCTCCGCCTTGACCCCCGCGTCGGCGAGCGCCTTGCCGGCCTCGGTGCCCTTGGCGAGCACGAGCGCGAGCAGCATCCGCTCGACGGTGACGTAGGAATCGCCGGCTTTCTGGGCGATCTGCTCGGCGCTGTCGAGGACGCGCAGCGCCTCGGCATCGAGGCCCGGCGTCTGGTTCGCCCCGCCGCCGGTCACGGCGGGTACCCTGGCGAGCGCCTCGTCCGTTTCCCGCCGCGCCGCCTCCGCGGAGCCGCCGGCGCGGGCGATCAGCCCGGACGCCATGCCCTGCTCGTCCTCGAGCAGGGCCTTGAGGATGTGGACCGGCCCGATCCGCTGATGGTTCATCCTGAGCGCCACGGTCTGCGCCGCCTGCAGGAAGCCGCGCGCGCGATCGGTAAATTTCTCCAGGTTCATGATTACCCCTGTCTCCTCTCGGGGAGGATGTAGTGTTGCATTTATGCAACGCAAGAGGGGCGCGATCGCCGGGGTCTATCGGCTGTCGCGCACGGTCACGCCGTTCGCGCGGAGATTGGCCAGGCTCTGCTCGACGGCGGCCTGGGCGGCGGTGGAGGACCGGTCCTTCACGTAGCCGTCGCAGGCCTTGTCGGCGAGGCGCATCGCCTCCTCCTGGCGCTGGGCCCTCTCGTGCCGCCGGGCTTTCGCGGCTTTTTCCTCCGCGCTCAGAGCGGCGTCGCAATCGACATAGTCGGAGCCGTCGTCGCTGCTCCCGCACTGCATCGGGCCTTCGTACATGGTGCGCAGCATCATCAGCGGATAGGCGCGCTGGATATTGCGGCAGGCGATGTCGAGCCGCTTCAGCCGCTCGCGCTCCGGCGATGCGGCGGACGCGGCCGTCGCGACCGCGACCAGGGCCAGGACGGCATGCCGGTGCGTCGAACTCACGGCCCCGAGCCTCCGCTCCCCGCCCCGGAGAGTCAACGCCGCTTCGACCGCATCCGCGTCGCGGAGCCCGCAAGCTTGCAAGCCCGCGCGGTGGCGCGGTGACGATCAGTGCACTGTCACCGTCGTAGGCAGCTAATACGGTGACAGTACACTTATCTCCGGAAACCGTAGAATTACTACCCCATTGACCGCGTTTTCCGGTCATGCGAGCATCGCGGGATGGCGCGCCTCGCCCGTCTCGTCGTTCCCGGCATCCCCCACCACGTGACCCAGCGCGGCAACGGCCGCCGCCGCGTCTTCTTCGAGGAGCGGGACTATGCCCGCTACCGCGACTGGCTCGCCGCGGCGTGCCGGGCGCAGGGCGTCGCCGCCTGGGCCTGGGTGCTGATGCCGAACCATGTGCACCTCATCCTCGTCCCTGCGGATGCCGACGGTCTGCGCCGCGCGCTGGCGCCGCTGCACCGCCGCTACGCCGGACTGATCCACGCGCGCGAGGATCGCTCCGGCCATTTCTGGCAGGGCCGGTTCGGTTGCGTCGCGATGGACGAGGCGCATCTCGCCGCCGCCTTGCGCCCTTCAACCCGGTGCGCGCGGGGCTGGCGGCGCGGCCATCGGACTGGCGCTGGTCGAGCGTGCACGCCCAGCTCGGGGGCACGAGCGACCGGCTCACCGCCGTGGCTCCGGTCGCGGCGCGCTATCCGGACTTTGCGGCTCTGCTCGCCTCGGGCGAGGATCCGGACACCAGCGAGCGGCTCCGGAGGGCCGAGAGGGTCGGGCGCCCCCTCGGCGATCCCGCCTTCCTCGACCGCCTCGCCGCGCTGACCGGCCGCCGCGTCGAGCCCGGCCGGCCGGGCCCGCGCCCCCGGTCCGTCGCGGCAGCATCGCCATCGCCGCAGCCGCGGTGACAGGAGTTGCGGTGACAGTGCACTCGACTCCCGAGGCTCGCACGAGCGCGAGTTCAGTGCACTGTCACCGCAATAGCGCACGCATACGGTGACAGTGCATTTATCTTAGGGTGCTCGCGCGGGTCAGCGCGGGAGTTCAGTGCACTGTCACCGGAATAGGTCGCTGATACGGTGACAGTGCATTTATCTCTCGCGCACCGCGCCGCATCGCGCCGTTGCAGCGGGGGAGGCCGCCGCTATGGTGCCGCGCGAACGAGACTCGGAGACGCCTGATGCGCCGGATGCTGCTTCCCCTTGCCCTCGGCCTGGCGCCCCTGCCCGCCGCCGCCGCCGCCGCCGCCGCCGCCGCCGCCGCCCCGCCGCCGCCGCCCGCCGTCGCTCCCGCCGCGCCGCTTGCCGAGCTCGTCCGCCAGGTGAACATTCCTTATCAACAATTCACCCTGCCCAACGGGCTGCGGGTCATCGTCCACGAGGATCACAAGGCGCCGGTCGTCGCCGTCTCCGTCTGGTATCATATCGGCTCGAAGGACGAGCCCAGGGGCAAGACCGGCTTCGCGCACCTGTTCGAGCATCTCATGTTCTACGGCTCGGAGAACGCACCGGGCGTCTTCTTCAGCCGCCTGGAGCAGATCGGCGCCACCGACTGGAACGGCACGACCTGGTTCGACCGCACCAATTATTTCGAGACGGTGCCGACCGGCGCGCTCGACCGCGCCCTGTTCCTCGAATCGGACCGGATGGGCCATCTGCTCGGCGCCGTCACCCAGCAGACGCTCGACCTCCAGCGCGGCGTCGTCCAGAACGAGAAGAGGATGGGCGACAACGAGCCGGGCGGCCTCAAGGAATATGCCGAGCTCGCCGCGCTCTTCCCCGAGAGCCACCCTTACCATCACCCGACGATCGGCTCGATGGCCGACCTCAACGGCGCCAGCCTCGACGACGTCAAGGCGTGGTTCCGCGCCCATTACGGCCCGAACAACGCCGTCCTCGTCCTCGCCGGCGACATCGACGTGCCGACCGCGCGGGCCAAGGTCGAGCGCTGGTTCGGCGCCATCCCGCGCGGGCCCGAGACGGCGCGGCCCGACGTGCCGGTGCCGAGCCTCGCCGCGCCGGTCGACCGGGTCATGCACGACCGCGTCGCCACCGTCTCCGTGTCGCGCGAGTGGGTGGTGCCCGGGGTCAACGATCCCGCTACCGACCAGCTCGAGCTCGCCGCCTCGATCCTCGGCGGGCTCGGCAGCTCGCGGCTCGACGATGCGCTGGTCCGCAAGGAGAAGCTCGCCGTCGGGGTCACCGCCGACGTCCAGCAGTTCGAGAAGATCTCGCTCCTCAACGTCTCCGTCCGCGTCCGCCCCGGCGTCGATCCGGCGCTGGCGGCGCGGCGGCTCGACGAAATCGTCGCCGACTTCCTGCAGCGCGGCCCCACGGGCGACGAGGTCCAGCGCGCGGCGACCAGCGCGGTCGCCTCGACGATCAAGGGCCTCGAGCAGGTCGGCGGCTTCGGCGGCAAGGCGGTGACGCTCGCCGAGGGGGCGGTCTATTCGAACGATCCGGCCAAGTACAAGGCGGACCTCCAGGCGGTCGCCGCCGCCACCCCGGCCAGCGTCGCCGCGGCGGCGCGCAAGTGGATGGGCCGCCCCGCCTTCCGCCTCACCATCGCCCCGGGCGAGCGCAGCGCCGAGGACATCGCCGCCGCCGGCAGCGTCGTCGCGCGCCGCCACCCCGCCTATTTCCGCAGCCCCTCGCAGGGGGGCGCCCCGGCGCCGGCCACGCCGGCGCCGCAGGCCGCGTCGCCGCCGCCGGCGAAGATCGCCGAGCCGCCGGTCGAGCCGGTCCGCGCGCTGGCCTTCCCGGCGGTCGAGCGGGCGCGGCTGTCGAACGGCATCCCGGTGGTCTTCGCCCGCCGCGCAGCGGTGCCGGTCGTCGACGTGGCGGTCGCCTTCGACGCCGGCAATGCCGCCGACGATCGCGCCAAGCTCGGCACCGAGGCGCTGCTCCTAGCCTTGCTCAAGGAAGGCACCGGGCGGCTCGATTCGACGGCGATCGCCCAGGAGCAGGAGCGGCTCGGCGCCAGCATCACGGCGAGCGCGTCGATGGACCGCACGACCGTCTCGCTCTCGGCGCTGAAGCCGAACCTCGCGCCCTCGCTGGAGCTGCTCGCCGACGTGGTGCGCAATCCGGCCTTCCGCCCCGACGACGTCGAGCGCCAGCGCGCCGCGCTGCTCGCCCGCATCGCCGAGGAGAAGACGACGCCGCAGGATCTGGCTCTGCGCGTCCTGCCGCCTTTGCTCTACGGCGCCGCCGACCCGTACGGCGTGCCGTTCACCGGCTCGGGCGACGAGGCGGGGGTCGCGGCCGCGACCCGCGCCGACCTCATCGCCTTCCATCAGCGCTGGCTGCGGCCGGACAATGCCACGATCTTCGTCGTCGGCGACACGAACCTCGCCGAGCTGGTGCCGCTGCTCGAGGCGCGGTTCGGCGGCTGGCGGCCGCCGGCGGTGGCGAAGGGCCTCAAGGCCTTCCCGCCCGCGCCGCCGCCCTCGGCCGCCGGGCCGCGCATCATCCTCATCGACAAGCCGCAGAGCCCGCAGTCGATGATCCTCGCCGGCGAGCCGCTCGCCATCCGCGGCGTCGACGATCCGGTCACGCTCACCGTCGCCAACGAGATCCTCGGCGGCAGCGCCACGTCGCGGCTCATCATGGACCTGCGCGAGGCGAAGGGCTGGGCCTATTATGCCGGCTCGCAGGTCCAGCTGGTCCGCGAGCGCATGCCGCTCTTCCTGTTCGCGCCGGTGCAGACCGACAAGACCGGCGAATCGATCGCCGCGGCCCAAGCCGACCTCGCCGCCTTCCTCGGCCCCAGGGGCGTTACCCCCGAGGAGCTCGCCCAGGCCGTCTCGAACCAGGTGATGAGCCTCGCCGGCGAGTTCGAGACGAGCGGCGCCGTGCTCGGCGGCATCATGCGGAACGCGACGCTGCGGCGGCCGGACGATTATTACGTCCGCCTGCCCGATCGCTACCGCGCCATCACCGCCGCCGATCTCGATGCCGCGGCGCGGCAGGCGATCGACCCGAAGCGGCTGGTCTGGGTGGTGGTCGGCGACGCCGCCAAGGTCCGCCCCCAGCTCGGCGGCCTCGGCTTGCCAATCGAGGTGATGACGGCCCGTTGAGGGGCGGGACTGGGGACTGGGGACCGGGGTGCGATACCTACCCTCCTTCCCAGTCCCTAGTCCCCAGTCCCCAGTCCCCCACCCGCGTCACATGTCCCATCTTGCGCCCCGGCCGCGCCTCGCCCTTGCCGTAGAGATGAAGGTGGGCGCGCGGGTCGGCGAGGATTGCGGGCCAGCGATCGGCCTCGTCGCCGATCAGATTGTCCATCTCGACCCGGGGCGCCGTCCGCGCGGTCGCGCCCAGCGGCAGGCCGCAGACGGCGCGGACATGGTTCTCGAACTGCGAGGTGACCGCCCCCTCGATCGTCCAGTGCCCGCTATTGTGAACCCGCGGCGCGAATTCGTTGAACAGCGGCCCGTCCGGCGTCGCGAAATATTCGGCGGCGAGGACCCCGACATAGTCCAGCGCGTCGGCGATGCGGCGGGTCAGTGCCTCCGCCTCGCGGACCTGCGCCGCGAGGCCGGCGTCGCAGGGGATTGTGGAGCGCCGGAGGATGCCGTCGCCATGGACGTTCTGCGGCGCGTCCCACACCCGCACCATGCCGTCGCGGGCGCGGCAGAGCAGGATCGAGAATTCCGCGTCGAAGGGCACGAAGGCCTCGAGCACCGAGGGCTGCCCGGAAACGGCCTCCCATGCATCTTCGGCATCGCGGGGTGAGGCGAGGCGCGCCTGGCCCTTGCCGTCATAGCCGAACCGGCGGGTCTTGAGGATCGCCGGGCAGCCGATCTCGGCCAGCGCCGCGTCGAGGCCGGCGCGCTCGTCCACCGCCCGGAACGACGTCGGACGGCCGCCGAGGCGTTCCACGAAGCTTTTCTCTTCGAGCCGGTCCTGCGCCGTCGCCAGCGCCTTGGCCGGCGGGAAGAGCGGGGCCTCTCGCGCCAGCGCCTCGAGCGGCGCCGCGGCGATATTCTCGAACTCGTAGGTGGCGACGTCGACCGCGCGCCCGAACGCCGCGAGCGCGTCGCCGTCGTCCCACGCGCCGCGCGTGAAGGCGGCGGCGACCTCCGCGGCGGGCGGCGCTTGGTCGGGCGCGTAGATGTGGCACCGATAGCCGAGCTGCGCCGCCGCCATCGCCAGCATCCGGCCGAGCTGTCCGCCGCCGACGATGCCGATCGTGGAGCCCGGCGGAAGCGGCGTCATTCGGGGGCTTCGGCGACGCTTTCGGTCTGGCGCCGCCGCCACGCCCGCAGCCGCTCCGCCAGCGCCTCGTCTTGGAGCGCGAGGATCGCGGCGGCGAGGAGGGCGGCGTTGATCGCCCCCGCCTTGCCGATCGCCAGCGTGCCGACGGGAACCCCGCCGGGCATCTGGACGATCGACAGCAGGCTGTCGAGGCCGGACAGGGCCTGGCTCTCGACCGGCACGCCGAGCACCGGCAGGTGGGTCATCGCCGCGGCCATGCCGGGGAGGTGCGCCGCGCCGCCGGCGCCGGCGATCAGCACCTCGAGTCCGCGCTCCGCCGCGCCGGTCGCATAATCGTAGAGCCGCTGCGGCGTCCGGTGCGCCGAGACCACCTTCGCCTCATAGGCGAGGCCGAGCGCCTCCAGCGTCTCGGCGGCATGGCGCATCGTCTCCCAGTCGGAGCGGCTGCCCATGATGATGCCGATTGCGGCCATTCGTCCCTCGTCCAGGCGGCGGAGCGGCTCGTCTAACCGGGCCGGCGCGCCGGCGCTAGGCCTCCGTTAACCCCGCTGCGCTAGACGCGGCGGCCATGTCGAAGCACGCTTCCGAATTTGCGGGCCTTCCGGTCGACACGGCCGACGAGAACGCCCTGCTCCGCGCCGCCCTCGCCGAGGCGCAGCAGCGCATCGCCCAGCTCGAGGCCAAGGCCGACCTCGACGGCGTCACGCCCCTGCCCGGCGCCGGCCGCTTCCGCACCGAGCTGGAGCGGGTGACCGGCCTCGCCCACCGCCACGGCACGCCGGCGGCGGTGGTCGGCATCGCGCTCACCAACCTCGCCGCGCTGCGCGAGGCGCACGGCCATTTCGCCGGCGACGCCGCCCTCGTCCACGTCGCCCGCCTGCTCTGCGGCCTCATCCGCTCGACCGACATCCTCGCCCGCACCGGCGACGGAGAGTTCGGCCTGATCCTGGACCATTTGGATCTCGACAGCGCCATCGACGCGGCCGAGCGGCTCGGCCGCTGCATCGAGAGCCATCCGCTCGACCTCGGCCACGTCCGGGTGCCGCTGACGGCCGCCGTCGCCACCACGGGAATCCTCGCCGGCGACACCGCCAACGACGTCCAGGCACGGGCGAGGGCGGCTCTGGCGCGGGCGGCCTCTTCGAAAGGGTAGAGCTGGGGCAAGCTCCCACTCCCGTTCGTCCCGAGCGTATTCGAAGGGCGCACCCACAGACTCGGTGCAGCGCCCCTCGACTTCGCTCGGGACGAACGAGGTTTGGAACTCGGGGGGCTCGCGTCCTCGGTCTGAGCGCTTCTACCGTTCGCTCAGATAATAGCGCTCCACTGCGTTCAGCGCGTCGTCGAGCTCATAAACGATCGGCTGGCCGGTCGGGATTTCGAGGCCGGTAATCTCGTCGTCGGCAATATGCGACAGGTGCTTGACGAGCGCCCGCAGCGAATTGCCGTGCGCCGAGATCACCACCCTTTGCCCGGCCTCGAGCGCCGGCGCGATCCGCGCCTCCCAATAAGGCAGGACGCGGGCGATCGTGTCCTTGAGGCTCTCGGTCCTCGGGACCTCGACTCCGGCATAGCGGCGGTCGCCGGAGAGATCGTAGGGGCTGCCCGCCTCGAGCGGCGGCGGCGGCACATCGAACGAGCGGCGCCAGACATGGACCTGCGCGTCGCCGTGCTTCGCCGCCGTCTCCGCCTTGTTGAGGCCGGTGAGGCCGCCATAATGCCGCTCGTTGAGGCGCCAGTCCTTCTCGACCGGCAGCCACAGCCGCCCCATCGCCTCGAGCGCGATGTTCAGCGTCTTGATTGCCCGCGTCTGCACGCTGGTGAAGCAGAGGTCGAAATCGAGCCCCTTCGCCGCCATCAGCTCGCCGGCGAGCTTCGCCTCCTCGGCGCCCCGCGCGGTGATGTCGACGTCCCACCAGCCGGTGAAGCGGTTCTCGAGGTTCCACGCCGACTGGCCGTGGCGGATCAGCACCAGGCGCGGCATGCTCAGCCTCGCGCCGGCAGGTCGTCGAGGATCGCGTGGAGCGCGTCGAGGCAGGACCGGGCGAGGAGCCGGCAGCGGTCGGGCGACCAGCCGTAGGTCTCGTCCGGCAGGTCGGAATTGTCCTTGAACGGCATTTCCAGGGTCATCGACACCGCGCCGTAGCGCTCGGCGAGCTGGGCGGTCGACATCGACATGTTGGCCTGGCCGGGCTTCGCCACCTCATAGCCCTGCCGCGTCTGGAAGTCGGGCGAGAGACGGACCAGCTCGGCGGCGAAGCGGTCGAAAGCCTTCTGCTGCCGCTCGGTCCAGCTCGGTATCCCCTCGAA
>Ga0213876_10001035_pt1 | contig 17965 bp, 14 predicted proteins | sample BarmaccomBMRX_R9_FD_160113 | JGI IMG/M metagenome (GOLD analysis project Ga0213876, IMG submission 160113) | Root-associated microbial communities from Barbacenia macrantha in rupestrian grasslands, the National Park of Serra do Cipo, Brazil - RX_R9 | ecosystem: Host-associated > Plants > Roots... | reverse complement strand
GATGCCAGCCATGCCGAGGCGTTCGTTACGGCGGCGCGGGACCGCAATCTGAAGCTCACTACCGTGGGCACGCGCGGCGAAGCGATCCGCCTGCTGTCGCAGCAGCCACATGGCGATGGTCTGGCTCTTAGCTTCAGTTATCGCGAAGTACGCCGAGATTTGACGTTGCCGCTGGCCGGCGGCTTCCAAGCATCGAACGCGCTTGTCGCTGCCGGACTGGCACTCGCCCTCGACGCATCCGAGGACCAGGTCTTTTCCGCTCTGTCCAATTTGCATGGCGCCCCGGGACGGCTGGAAAAAGTTGCCTACGCGCAAAGCGGCGCGCCGGTCTATGTCGATTACGCGCACACGCCGGATGCGCTTGCGACCGTGCTCAAGGCCTTGCGCCCGCATGTGCGCGGCGGACTGCATGTCGTGTTCGGCTGCGGCGGCGACCGGGACAGAGGCAAGCGTCCGCTCATGGGCGCCGCTGCTTGCGCCCATGCCGACGCGGTGATTGTGACCGATGACAATCCGCGCAGCGAAGATGCGGCAACGATTCGCCGCGAGGTTTTGGCCGGTTGCGAGTCGGCGCGGGAAATCGGCGACCGCGCGGAGGCAATCCATGCCGGCATCGATGGGCTTTTCCCCGGCGACATCCTTGTGATCGCCGGAAAGGGCCACGAGGAAGGCCAAATCATCGGCGCGATGACAAGGCCGTTCTCGGACCGTGATGAGGCGATCAAGGCAGCGATTTCGCTTGGCGGCCGTGCCGTGGAGCCCGCGACATGAGCGCTCTCTGGAGCTCCGCGGAAATCGAAGCGGCCACGCTAGGCCATACTTCCGCGCCTTTTTCGGCGACCGGGATTTCGATCGATACACGAACGCTTCAGCCGGGCGATTTGTTCGTGGCGCTCCAGGGCGATTCACGCGACGGGCATGTCTTCGTTCCCGCCGCCTTTGCCGCCCAGGCCGCTGCCGTGATGGTCTCCAGCATTGGCGACAGCGCGAACGACAATGGCGCGGCTTTGGTTGTCGCGAACACGCTTCGCGGTCTCGAGGATCTTGCGCGGGCGTCGCGGGCCCGAAGTCACGCGAAAATCCTGGCGGTAACCGGAAGTGCGGGCAAGACGACGACGAAAGAGATGTTGCGGTTGGCTTGTGGTGCGCTCGGTCTCACACACGCTTCCACCGCTTCCTACAATAACCATTGGGGAGTGCCGTTTTCCCTTGCCGCCATGCCGCGCGAGACCGAATACGGTGTGTTCGAGATCGGGATGAACCATCCCGGTGAGATTCGCGCGCTCGTGAGCATCGTGAAACCGGATGTGGCGGTGATCACAACCGTGGCAGCGGCGCATCTCGAGTTTTTTGGTTCCTGTGAAGCCATCGCCGACGCCAAATCGGAGATTTTCGAAGGCGTGGTGCCGGGAGGTGCGGCGATCATTCCGGCCGACAATCCTTATACAGGTCGCTTGCGTGCCCGCGCGCGGCAGGCAAACCTGGGAAATGTTCTGTTATTTGGGACCGGCACCGGCGCGGATGGCAGGATATGCTCCATCGACGATACTCCGGAAGGGATGCGGGTTGAGGCTGTTATTCTTGGTCGAGATGTCCATCTCCGGCTGCGTGCGCATGGAGCGCATCTTGCGAGCAATGCTGTCGCCGCTCTGTTGACTGTGGCTGTTGTCAACGGCGACGTGCTGAACGCGGCTGCGGCGCTTTCGGATTTCGATTCGTTGAAAGGCCGCGGTGCCCGCACCACGCTGCCGTTTGGCGCGGGCACAATCGACGTGATCGATGAAGGCTACAATGCGAATCCCGCATCCATGTCCGCAGCCCTGGATGTGCTGTCGCGCGTCAAACCCGGCGATGGCGGTCGTCGCATCGCGGTGCTGGGGGACATGCTGGAACTGGGCGCGCAGGCGCCGCAACTGCATGCCGGGTTGGCGCGGGATATTGAAACCGCGCAAATCGACCTCGTCTGTGCGTGCGGGCCGCAGATGCGCAATCTCTGGGACGCGTTGCCGGTATATCGCCGGGGCGTTTTTGCCGCCGACTCAGGTGCGCTCGCGCCGGAAGTGATCGGAATACTGCGCGCCGGCGATGTTGTGCTCGTCAAAGGATCTTTTGGCAGCCGCATGGAGCGCGTAATCGAAGCAATTCGTACGCGCGCAGCGGAGGGCGCGGCATGATCCCGTATTTCCTCGTGCACCTGCCTGGGCATACAGCGTTCCTCAACATTTTCCGTTACATCACGTTTCGTGCGGGTGGCGCGATCATGACCGCGCTCCTGCTCGCCTTTCTGATTGGGCCGAAGACCATCGATTGGTTGCGGGCGCGGCAAGGCAAAGGACAGCCGATCCGCACCGACGGGCCGCAACGCCATATTGTCGAGAAACAGGGTACGCCCACGATGGGCGGCCTTCTCATCCTCATTTCCGCGGTTGTCGCCACCCTGCTGTGGGCCGACCTGACCGATGCCTATGTCTGGGTCGTGTTGTTCGTGACGTTGAGCTTTGGGCTGCTCGGCTTCGCCGACGACTACCTGAAAGTGGTCAAGCGTTCTCCGGAGGGCGTGCGCGGCAAGGCGAAGCTGTTGGTGCAATTCGCTGTCGCGTTTGTCGCCTGCTACCTGATCATGAAGCTTGAGGACCGGACTCTCGCGGGCACCGTTGCCGTCCCATTTCTGAAAAGCACCCTGCTGCACGTCGGGTGGTTCTTTCTCCTCTTCGGAGCCTTGGTACTGGTCGGCGCTTCTAACGCCGTCAACCTCACCGACGGCCTGGATGGTCTTGCGATCGTGCCGGTCATGATTGCGGCACTCGCTTTCGCCCTCATCGCCTACGTCGTCGGAAACGTGAAATTCGCGGACTATCTCCAGCTGCATTATGTGGCGGGTACCGGCGAACTGACCGTATTTCTTGCCGCGCTTCTGGGGGCCGGTCTTGGGTTTCTCTGGTACAACGCCCCGCCAGCGATGGTTTTCATGGGCGACACAGGCTCGCTCGCGCTCGGCGGCGCGCTTGGCTCGGTCGCAGTCGCGACCAAGCACGAAATCGTGCTCGGGATTGTCGGCGGGCTCTTCGTGATGGAAGCAGTGTCGGTGATCGTTCAGGTCGTTTCTTACAAGACGACTGGCAAGCGCGTATTCCGCATGGCCCCGATTCATCACCACTTCGAGCAGCTGGGCTGGCGAGAGCCCACCATTGTCATCCGCTTTTGGATCATCTCAGTCGTTCTGGCCCTGATTGGGCTCTCCACCTTGAAGCTAAGGTGATGCGATGATCGTTTTCGGCGGATTTGCAAATCAGGATGTCGGCGTATTCGGCCTGGCGCGGACAGGGATGTCTGTCGCTCGCTCGCTTGTTGCGGGTGGTGCCCGCGTATTCGCCTGGGACGACAATGTGGAAGCGCAGCGGATCTGTGCCGAGCATGGCGCCCGTGTGTTGCCATTCGAATCATGGCCGTGGGAGCGGCTTACTGCGCTGGTTCTCAGCCCGGGTGTTCCGCTGACACATCCGGTGCCGCATGCGGTTGTTTCTGCCGCGGCTCAGGCTGCCGTTCCTGTGATCGGCGACATGGATATCTTCGCGCGCGAATTGCAGGCGCAGCAAGCAACGAGCGCGCTTCCTCCCGTAATTGCCGTCACCGGCACCAACGGGAAGTCGACAACGACGGTGTTGATCAGTCATATCCTTTCGTCATGCGGCTATGTCGCGGAACTCGGGGGCAATATCGGCAGGCCTGTCCTAGACCTGGGGCCGCCGACACCGCGGTCGGCCTATGTGCTGGAAGTGTCATCCTATCAGATCGAGCTTTCACCCAACCTCAGTCCCAATGTGTCCGTCCTGACGAATATCTCGCCGGATCACCTCGACCGTCACGGAACTCTCGAGAATTACGCGGCTATCAAAGCTCGTCTGCTGCAGCAGACGAATAAAGAGGGCGTCGTGTGCATTGGAGTGGACGATCCGTACAGCGCTGCGATCCACTCGCGCTTCGCGGCGAGCGGCGGTGCAGAGGCGATCCCGGTTTCCGTCGGCAAGGTGTTAGGCAGCGGCATCTTTGTTCTCGATGGCGTACTTTACGAAGCACCTTCCGCCAATCCCAAGATCATGGATTTGCGCAATGCGAGCCGGCTCCCTGGCGCGCACAACTGGCAGAACGCAGCGCTTGCGTTTGCTGCCACAAGGCGGCTTGTGGAAAACAGACAGGCCATCGCCGATGCCATTGCGAGTTTTCGCGGGTTGCCGCACCGCCTCGAAGAGGTCGGCCGTCTCGGCAAGGTCCGCTTCATCAACGATTCCAAAGCCACCAACGCTGACGCCGCCGCGCGGGCGCTGGCGTGCTTCAACGATATTTTTTGGATCGCCGGCGGCAGGCCGAAAGAGGGTGGTATCGAGAGCCTTCGGCCGCTGTTCTCGCGCGTGCGAAAGGCATATCTGATCGGCGAGGCGGCGGACGATTTCGCGCGCGTACTTCACGATGTGCCGCATGAACGATGCGGAACTCTCGACAAGGCGATTGCCGTCGCCGCCCATGACGCGGAAGTTTCGGACGCCGCCGCTCCGGCCGTTCTCCTGTCTCCGGCCTGCGCCTCGTTCGATCAGTTTCGCGACTACGAACGCCGTGGAGACGCTTTCCGCGAAATCGTCGGCGGCCTTGTGCACGTTGGGCTGCGGGAGGCCTCATGATGTTGTCGCGCGACAATCGCGGCCGATTTGCGGATTGGTGGTGGACGGTCGACCGCGTCGCATTGTTCGCGATGCTGGGCCTCGTCGCCATCGGCATGATGCTGGCTTTCGCGGCGAGTCCCGCAGCCACGGCGCACAACACGATGGAGGCGGGAAATTTCCGTTTCGCTGGCAAGCAGATCCTGTTCGGAATGATCGCGGTGGTCATCATGGCGGGCGGCTCGCTGCTCTCGCCGCGAAACCTGAAACTGACGGCGACAGCCGTTTTTGCTTTGGCTCTTGCCGGATCGGCGCTCGTATTGGTTACCGGAGCGGAAGTTCTAGGCGCCAAACGCTGGATCGATCTTGGCTGGATCACGATACAGCCCTCGGAGTTCCTGAAACCCGCCTTTGCGGTGGTTTGCGCGTCCGTGCTGTCGAGCAAGCTGGAAGGCCATCCCGCAAAGGAGCTGATCTCCTTTATCCTCGTTCTTATCCCGCTTGCGCTGCTGATTCTTGAGCCCGATGTGGGGCAAACGGGGCTGCTGCTGGCGGTGTGGGGCGCCATGCTCTTCCTCAACGGAGTTTCACTCCTCTGGATGGCTGCGATTACCGGAATCGGAACGGCTTTAGGCGGGATGGCATTTGTCCTTCTTCCGCATGTTCACCACCGCATGGACCAGTTCATGGGCGGCGGAAAACCCGGATATCAATCCGCGTTGGCGCTTCGCGCATTCGAGCACGGCGGCATTGCCGGTGTCGGTCCGGGCGCCGGCACAATCAAATACCACATTCCTTACGCCCATTCCGATTTCATCTTCGCGGTCGCGGGAGAAGAGTTCGGGCTTGTGCTCTGCGCAGTCATTGCCGCGCTGTTCTGCCTGCTGACCGTGCGATTGTTGCTGCGCGCCGCCGCCGCGCGCGACAAGTTTTCGCAATTGGCGGGGGCAGGGCTTGCGATGATTGTCGCTCTGCAGGCCTTCATCAACATGGGCGTGGCGGTGAACATGCTTCCTGCCAAGGGCATGACCTTGCCGTTCATTTCATATGGTGGGTCGTCCCTCTTCGCGGTTGCGGTGACGATGGGGTTTGCCCTCGCTGTTACGCGACAGCGGCCGGCAGTTACAACGCTTTCACGACGCGAGACGGACAGCCTGTTTGGCTTGCGCGAGGCCCGGACATGACAACCGTTGTGCTCTCGGCAGGAGGAACCGGCGGTCATCTTTTTCCCGCACAGGCGCTGGCGGCAGAATTGATCCGCCGGCAGCGCAGCGTCGTGCTGATGACGGATGCCCGCGGGCGAAACTATGAGCAGGCTTTTCCCGGAACGAGCATCGCGACAGTGCCTTCCGCTTCCCCTTCGAACACGAATGCGGCCGGACGAGTATTGGTGCCGCTGCGGATTCTGGCAGGGGTGGTTAGCGGCTTCCTCAAACTTTCGAAGCAAAAGCCGGCAGCCGTTGTCGGTTTTGGCGGATACCCCAGCCTGCCGGTGATGATTGCCGCATGGCTGGCCGGCCTGCCTACGATCATCCATGAGCAGAACGCCATTCTTGGCCGGGTGAACAGGCTCCTCGCGACGCGGATGCACGCGATAGCGGCGTCGTTTCCGTTTGCGCGCTTTGCGCCGAAGGAGGTCCAGCGAGTTCAGTTCACCGGTAATCCAGTGCGGCCGGAAGCGGTAGCGCTCGCTCATGCCCCTTATCATTCGCCCGCCGGGGATGATCCGATCCGGATTTTGGTCTTTGGCGGCAGCCAGGGCGCAAAGGTGTTCGGCGATACCGTGCCGGCTGCAATGGCGTTGCTCCCGAATAATGTTCGGGTTCGGCTGGAGATTGTGCAGCAGTCGCGGCCCGAGGACCAAGGTGCCGTTCGGTCCAGCTATACCGCAGCAGGAATTTTCGCTGAAGTGCAGCCATTCTTCAATGACCTGCCGCAACGCATGGCGGCGGCGCACCTTGTGATTTGCCGGAGCGGTGCTTCCACCGTCAGCGAACTGGCGGTCATCGGCCGGCCGTCGATCCTCGTTCCCTATCCCTTTGCAACCGACGATCACCAGACCGCCAATGCAACCGTGCTGACGAAAGCCGGCGCGGCATGGCTCGTGCGGCAGCGGGACCTCACGCCCCAGATGCTGTCGATGCTGCTTGCCGAAATCCTCGCAAACCCGAACGAGCTTGCCAGGCGCGCCGAAGCTGCGGCATCGCTAGGAAGGCCGGACGCGGCGCAACGCCTGGCCGATCTCGTAGACGAACTTTGCGCAGGCGCGGCATGACGGTACCGTCACCCACGCGCGTGCCGCTCGATATCGGGCCGATCCACTTCATCGGCATCGGCGGGATCGGCATGAGCGGCATTGCCGAGATCATGCATAATCTGGGCTACAAGGTGTGCGGCTCCGATGCGGTGGAGAGCGCGAATGTCAAGCGCCTGCGCGGGCTCGGAATTTCCGTAACCATCGGCCATGCCGCCGAAAATGTCGGCAACGTCTATGCCGTCGTTTATTCATCCGCCGTGAAACAAGGCAATGTGGAATTCGAGGCGGCACGACAGCGGGGGCTGCCCCTGGTGCGCCGCGCCGAAATGCTCGCTGAAATCATGCGCCTCAAATGGTGCGTGGCGGTCGCCGGCACCAACGGCAAGACCACCACCACGACCATGGTGGCCGCGCTGCTTGATGCCGGCGGTCTGGACCCGACAGTCGTCAATGGCGGGATCATCAACGCCTACGGGACGAATGCGCGCGTGGGCGCGGGTGATTGGGTGGTGGTGGAAGCCGATGAAAGCGATGGCTCTTTTCTGCGGCTGCCCGCAACGATAGCAATCCTCACCAACGCGGATCCAGATCATCTGGATTACTACGGTACCTTCGACCGTATGCGCGAAGCTTTCCAGCGCTTCATCGAGAACGTGCCGTTCTATGGCTTCGCCGTGCTGTGTCTCGACCATCCGGAAGTGCAAAAGATGGTCGGCCACATCATGGACCGCCGGCTGATCACCTACGGCTTCGGTCCGCAGGCCGATATACGCGCGGTGAACATTGCGTTTGCCGAAGGCGGCTCTCGCTTCGATGTGATCGTCAGCGACCGGCGAACGGGTTCGGAAACGCGTATCGAGGCGATTACTCTGCCCATGCCGGGCGACCATAATGTGCTGAATTCACTTGCGGCGATCACGGTTGCCCGCGAACTGGGTGTCAGCGATCATCGCATCCGCACGGCCTTCAGCGCCTTTGAAGGTGTGCGGCGCCGCTTCAGCAGGGTCGGCGAGTGGAATGGTGCTGCGATCATTGACGATTATGGGCACAATCCCTTCAAGATCGCGGCAGCACTGAAAGCGGCGCGACAGGCCTATGCGGGCCCCATCGTCGCAATCGTGCAGCCGCATCGTTACAGCCGCTTGCGCGATACCTTTGAGCAGTTTTGCACCTGCCTCAATGACGCCGATACCGCGATCATTACGCCTGTGTATTCCGCGGGTGAGCAGCCCATCGAAGGTATCACGCACATTACCTACGCTGACGCTGTTCGCGCGCACGGCCACAAGAACGTGCTGACGATCGAATCGCCGGAAGAACTCCCGGACCTCGTTTCGCCATTCGCCGAGCCCGGAGGCGCGATCATTTTCCTGGGGGCGGGCTCCAGCACGAACTGGGCGAACGGACTTGAGGCCGTCCTAAAGGCACGGGAAGGACGGCAATGATGCAATCGCGTCCCTGCTTCGCGCTTCCGCCGGTACGCGGCACCTATGCGGAGAACGCGCCGCTCAGGGACTTCGTCTGGTTCAGAGCGGGCGGCCCCGCAGAGACGCTGTTCCGTCCCGCCGATGTGGAAGACCTGGCAACCTTTTTGTACGCCAAGCCCGCGGATATGCGGTTCACGGTGATCGGCGTTGGTTCGAACCTGCTGATCCGGGACGGCGGGATCCCGGGTGTCGTCATTCGCCTGCCGGCCAGCTTTGGCAGGATTGGTGTGGAAGGCACCTGCGTTCGCGCCGGCGCGGCCGCGCTCGATGCCGCGGTCGCGCGAGTGGCGGCCGAAGCCGGCATCGGCGGCCTCGAATTCCTGCGTGGAATTCCGGGAACCATCGGCGGCGCGCTGCGCATGAATGCCGGCTGCTACGGCCGCGAGGTCAGAGACGTGTTCGTCGAAGCCAAAGCTGTCGACGGCCAAGGCAACATCCTGACTTTAACGCCTGATGACATGGCGTTCGCATACCGGCGAACCGGAGCGGCAGAGGATATTGTCTTCGTTGAAGCCACGCTCCGAGGTGAAGCAGAGGACGCCAAAGAGGTCCGCGCCCGGATGAACGCGCTTGTGGAACAGCGCGAATCGACTCAGCCTGTAAAGGCGAAAACCGGCGGCTCGACTTTCAAGAATCCGCCCGGCCACAAGGCATGGCAGCTGATCGATGAGGCAGGATGCCGTGGCTTGCAGCTTGGTGCGGCACAGGTATCCGAGAAGCACTGCAATTTTCTCATCAATACCGGCGAGGCAACCGGCGCCGAGATTGAGCAATTGGGGGAAGAGGTCCGAGCCCGGGTGAAAGCGAAATTCGGCATTGCGCTCGAATGGGAAATCAAGCGCGTGGGAGTTCCATGAGCCGGTTCCACCGCATAGCCGTTCTTCTTGGCGGACGATCGGCGGAGCGCGAGGTCAGCCTTTCATCCGGAGCAGGCTGCGCGCGTGCCCTTCGCGATGAGGGATTCGATGTCGCCGAAATAGATCCGGGCGAAAACCCGGCTAGCCAGCTTCTCGATGCCAAGCCCGATTGCGCCTTCAATGCGCTGCATGGCCGGTGGGGCGAAGATGGCTGCATTCAGGGGCTGCTCGAATGGATGGCAATCCCCTACACCCATTCCGGCGTTCTGGCGTCGTCGCTTGCCATGCACAAACAGCGCACGAAGGATGTCTACCGCGCGGCCGGTATTCCCGTTGTGAATTCCATTGTCGCCGATCGTCACGAGGCTGGCCGAGAACACCTGATGGAACCACCCTATGTGATCAAGCCGGTGAACGAGGGCTCGTCAGTCGGCGTCTACATCATTCGCAAAGGCGACAACCGCCCGCCATCGGAACTCACCCGGCCCGAGTGGAACCTCGGCCAGGAGATGATGATCGAGGAGTTCGTGCCCGGCCGCGAGCTCACGGTCAGCGTGCTCGGCGGCAAGGCCCTGGCGGTGACCGAGATCACGACCAATCTGGAGTTTTACGATTACGAAGCCAAATACGCGGCGGGAGGCTCACGCCATACTCTGCCCGCCGATATACCTTCTGCCGTTACTCAGGAGGCCATGCACCTCGCGGTTCTGGCCCATGAGGCTCTTGGATGCCGAGGCGTGACGCGCACGGATTTTCGCTACGATGACTCCAGCGGCACGGGCCGGCTGATTGCGCTGGAGACCAATACCCAACCAGGCATGACGCCCACATCGCTGGTGCCTGAACAGGCTGCCTATACAGGGTTGAGCTATGCCAGCTTGTGTCGGTGGCTTGTTGAGGATGCCTCATGCGATCGGTGAGCGCAGCCGCAAATGCGCGTACGCGCGGCCGTGTGTCGGCCAGCCGCCGCGTCGCGCCAGCACGCGGAACCGCGAAGCGTGGCGTGAGCAGTGCGCGCGCCAGCTCGCGCGCCGGCCCTTTGTCGAGGCTTGCGGGCGCGCTGACGGCCTTTCTCAATCCACGGCGGTCTACCGTTCTTCTCACCATGGTCCTCGGAATCGTGGCTGGCGCGACGTACCTCGTCGTCCAGGGTCATGCACAGCGTGCGCTTGCCGCTGTGAGCCGCGCAGCGGATACCGTGGGCGCGGATTCCGGACTCTCGATCGCAACCATTCGCATCCACGGAAATCACAACGAGGCACCCCGGGAGGTGTATGGCCTACTCGGCTTCGGCGCCGGCGATTCCATCTTTGCAGCCGATCCGCAGGAGGCACGCACCCGGTTGAAGACACTGCCTTGGATTCGTGACGTCACGATTTCGCGGCACTATCCGGATGCAGTCGATGTGCAACTGATTGAGCGGGTGCCCTTCGCGCTGTGGCAGTCCGATCATGGCCTTTACGCGGTGGAGCGCGATGGCCGCCCGATCGCGCAGGTCAAGGCCGCCCTGTTCAGGCGCGCCCCGTTCTTTTTTGGAGATCGGCCTGACGGGGCCGCCGAGCTCGTGACCGCGATCCGCAGACACCATGCCGTCGCCGCGCGCGTCAAAGCCATGCAGCGGGTCTCCGGACGGCGATGGAACCTGCTTCTCGACGACGGCGTGCTGGTCAAGCTGCCGGAAGAGCACTGGACCAGAGAACTCGCCGCGCTCGAGCGGCTGATTGTCGACAAGGGCGTGCTTGAGCGCGACATCGCGGAAATAGATTTGCGTTCGCATGACAACTATATCTTTGGGCTGCGTCACGTAACGCCGCACAAGAGCTCGCGGGGGGAACCGACTTAGATGGGTGAAACGGTGAGATTGCGCACGACAGGAGCGCAGCCGACCGCATACCGCACGGGAACGGTCGCCGCGCTGGATGTCGGCTCCTCGAAAGTGGTCTGTCTGATCGGCCGCGCCGAGCCAGGTTCCTTGCGCGTTGCCGGGGCCGCGTTGCGGGAATCGCAGGGCATGAAGTCCGGTACCGTGGTCAACGTGCATGAGGCGGAGGATTCCATCCGCGAAGCGGTTGCCGCGGCCGAAAATCACGCCGATACGCGGATTCAGACGATCCTCATTTCGGTGAATTGTGGCATGCCCAAGAGCGTGACGGCGCGAGCCGCGATGCAGCTGGGCGGAGAACTGGTCACCGACCAGCACATCCAGGACTTATTGGGCGAGGCGCGGGGAAATTGCCGCGTTGACGACCACGAACTGATCCAGTCGGCACCGGTCTCTTATGTGGTGGATGAAGCCCGCGGCGTTCGCGATCCACGGGGGATGTTTTGCCAGCGCATTGGCGTCACCATGCATGGTGTTGCGGTGAAGCCTCTGCCACTTCAGAATCTGAAACTGGCCGTGGAGCGCTGCCATCTTACGATCGGCGCGGCATTGGCCGCGCCCTACGCGAGCGGTCTTTCCTGTCTCACGCCCGACGAGATGCAGCTCGGCGCGACCGTCATCGATATGGGTGGCGGCACTACCTCGCTCGCGGTGTTCATGGAAGGGCAGCTCGTGCATGCCGAGGTCGTGCCGATGGGCGGTAGTCATGTGACATCCGACCTTGCCCGCATGCTGGCGGCACCCCTTTCCGCCGCGGAACGGCTGAAGACTTTATACGGCGCGGCGCTGGGAGAAATCGAAACCGGCACCGATGTGGTGGCCGTGCCGCAAATGGGCGAAGACGGCGACGACTATGCCTACCGCGTTCCCCGCTCGATGTTGACACGCATTATCCAGCCGCGTCTTGAGGAGATATTGCTCGAGGTGCAGAACAGGCTCCGTGCCAGCGGCCTTGACGTTGCCGCCGGCCGCCGCGCCGTGCTGACGGGCGGGGCAAGCCAATTGGCCGGGACAAGGGAGCTCGCGCAACGCCTGCTGAACAAGCAGGTCCGGCTCGGCCGCCCTCAAACGTATCCCGGCTTGCCGGCTGCCGGCGCGGGTCCCGATTACGCGACCGCCTTGGGCCTTCTTATCGCGGGGGCAACGATGCCTCTTGAGATTCTAAACCCCGATCTCGAATCGCCTCAGGATGAGGCCCGGGAGACGGGATTCTTGCGCCGCTTCGTTGGCGGTATCTTTGGGTGATTCGCGTGCGCTATAAAAGAAACGGGCACACGGGATTTTGGTGGCTGCTTCAGGTCGTGAAGGGATGAGGAACGGAGACTGAAATGAAAATCGGAGTGCCCGAGAAGACGGAGCTGCGCCCACGTATTACCGTGCTGGGCGTTGGCGGGGCCGGGGGAAATGCCGTCAACAACATGATCGCCTCCAAGCTGGAAGGCGTCGAGTTCGTGGTCGCCAACACTGACGCGCAGGCGCTGGCGCAATCCAGAGCCGAACGGCAAATCCAGATCGGCCCTATGGTCACGAGCGGCCTCGGCGCGGGCGCGAAGCCGGAAGTCGGCCGCGCCAGTGCGGAAGAAACCCTGGACGAATTGCTCGACCAATTGTCCGGTTCGCACATGGTATTCATAACGGCGGGAATGGGAGGCGGCACCGGAACGGGAGCTGCTCCGGTGATAGCCCGCGCCGTGCGCGAGCAGGGCATGCTGACGGTTGGCGTGGTCACGAAGCCGTTTGCCTTCGAGGGCGAGCGCCGCATGCGCATCGCCGAGCGCGGCATCGAGGAACTTCAGGCGTTCGTGGATACCCTGATCATCATTCCCAATCAGAATCTCTTCAGGGTCGCCAACGACCGCACCACCTTTGCGCAGGCCTTCGCAATGGCAGACGACGTGCTCCACTCCGGCGTGCGCGGCGTCACCGATCTGATCGTGATGCCAGGCCTTATCAATCTCGACTTCGCAGACATCAAAACGGTGATGAGCGAGATGGGCAAAGCCATGATGGGCACTGGCGAAGCTGAAGGAGAGGAGCGCGCGCTCAAGGCCGCGGAAGCCGCCATCTCCAATCCGTTGCTTGATGAGGTGTCTATGAAAGGCGCGCGCGGCGTCCTCATCAACATTACGGGCGGCGCCGACATGACGCTGTTCGAGGTGGACCAGGCGGCAAACCGCATCCGCGCGGAAGTCGATCCCGATGCCAACATCATCTTCGGCGGCACGCTCCTCGAAAACATGGAAGGCCGCCTGCGTGTGTCCGTGGTCGCCACCGGTATCGAAGCCGAAGCCATGACCAAGATGCCGCCGAACGTCGAGACGCTGCGTCCTCGCAACCGTCCGGTGCCTGTTGGACTGCCAGGCCGGCAGAGTTCGCTGCCACCGCAGCCGGCAGCGGTCGCGATGCGGCCGGTGATGAACAGCCTGCCGGAGGACATGGCGGCCCAGGCGCCCGCGGCGCAGCGTCCGCCGATGTCCCCAATCGAGCCCTTGATTCTTGGAACGCCGGGCACGGAGGATCTGGCCGCGGCGGATGAAGATATGGTGGAAATGCCGCCGGTCCGCCACCAACCGGTGCGGGAAATCCTGCCGGAGCCCAAGCAGGAGTCCAAGCGGCGCCGGTTTTTCGGCGGTTGGTCCGACCGGAAACCGGATGTGCGAACCGAGCCCGCGCCACTGCAGCGTTCCGCCGCTCCATCGCGCGCAACGGCGCAGGTCATGACGCGACCGCTAGCGGAGAATCCCCGCGGGCCGCAATCCACACAGCCGGATCTCGGTCTCGACGCGGAAGACCAGTTCGAGATTCCGGCTTTTCTCCGGCGACAGACGAATTAAGTCGCCGTTCTTGCGAATACACCGGTAGCCCACGCTGCCGGTGTATTTTTCTGTGCTGACGCTACATTGACGGTCATGCCCCGTCGAACGCTTGCGCGAGAAATCGAAATCGAGGGTGTCGCTCTTCACGCCGGCACGCGTGTCCATATGCGGCTGGCGCCGGCAATGCCGGGTTCAGGCGTCGCATTCCGGCGCAACGATCTCGGTGGGGCCATCATTTCGGCGCGTTACGATCAGGTTGGCCAGACCCGCCTTGGCACGGTCATCGAGAATGGCAACGGCGCCAGCGTCGGTGTCATCGAACATCTGATGGCCGCGGTGGCGGGATGCGAAATAGATGACCTAGATGTCATTCTTGACGGTCCGGAACCGCCCATTCTGGATGGCGATGCCCTCAGCTATCTGAGCCTGCTGTCTCAAGCCGGTGTCGTCGACACGGCTGGCAGCCGCGAGGCAATCAAAGTCAAACGCCCCGTCAGCCGCGAGGCAATCAAAGTCAAACGCCCCGTCAGCGTCGGGACGAAAGAGGCGCGCGCAGCCCTGTTTCCATCGGAAACGCGCGAGTTCCGTTTCGAAATCGACTTTCCATCCGCGGCAATAGGACACCAGGCATTGAAATGGCGGTTTTCGCGCGAAGGCTTCGCGGCGGACATCGCCCCGGCGCGGACCTTCGGCTTTGTTCATGAAATCGAGGCGCTGAATAAATCAGGCCTGGGCCGGGGGGCCTCTCTGGAGAATACGCTGGCCATCGAGGGCGACAAGGTCATCAATTCATCGTTGATGCGGTTTCCGGACGAATTCGTCCGCCATAAGATCCTCGATGCGATCGGTGATCTGGCTTTGGCCGGCGCGCCCATCCTCGGCCGGTTTGAAGGCCACCGCTCGGGCCACGGGCTCAACAATCAACTGTTGCGGGCGTTATTCTCCGATCCAGACAACTACAACCGGGTATCGCTGGATTAGGGGTTTCAGTTGACCGGGGCGTCGGTCTGGACCGCTGCCGTCGCGAAATGGCATAACCGGCCCGGGCAGCACGGGCGCCCAATAGAACCCGAAATTGGAAGCATGATGTTGGTTGAAAGTTTTGGCAGAGCAAAGGCTTGGCCGGCCGGCGCGCGTTTTACCCTGCTCGCGATTGCGGCCGTGATCGGCCTTTCGGCGTGCTCCCTTTTCGACAGCACCAGCAATGGCGACGACGAGGATACGAAGTATGTCGAGCGCCCCGTCGATCAGATTTACGAGGAGGGCTGGAAGCACATTCGCGAGCGCTCATGGACAGCGGCCGCCAAGCAGTTCGACGAGGTCGAGCGTCAGCACCCCTATTCCATCTGGGCGCGGCGCGCGATGCTGATGAGCGCTTTCTGCTATTATCGCGGCAACAAATATCAGGATGCCATCAACACGGCGGACCAATACATCCAGCTGCATCCCGGCAGCGAGGATGTGGCCTATGCGTTCTATCTGAAGGCGATGTCGCTTTACGAGCAAATCGTCGATGTCGGCCGCGACCAGACGAACACCGAGCAGGCGCTTACGGCGTTGCAGGACGTCGCTCAGCGTTTCCCAAACACCGAATATGCGCGCGATGCCTTGCTCAAGATCGACCTGACCCAGGACCATCTCGCCGGAAAGGAGATGGCTGTCGGCCGCTACTATCTGCAGCGGGGCGACTATATCGGAGCTATCAACCGGTTCCGCATCGTGGTGGAGCGCTACCAGCGCACCCCGCAAATTGCCGAGGCGCTCGAGCGGTTGACCGAAGCCTACTACGCCCTCGGCGTTTATCCGGAGGCTCAAACGGCGGCCGCCGTGTTGGGAGCGAATTATCCGGGCAGCATGTGGTATCAGGATTCGTACAATCTGCTGGTCACGCATCATATGAAGCCGGAGCTGAATCCGGCTTCTTGGATTGCGAAGCTGTTCAAATCGCCGATCTGAGGCATCTCGGATGCTTGCGACACTCAAGGTTCGCGACCTCGTTTTGATCGAGGATGTGGAACTGGAGTTCGTCGCCGGTCTCAATGTCTTGACCGGAGAAACCGGCGCGGGAAAGTCCATTCTGCTCGATGCACTGGGGTTGGCGGCCGGCGCACGCGCCGGCACACGCGCGAGCATTCGACCGGGTGCGCAACAGGGCTCCGCTTGCGCCATCTTCGATCTGCCACGGGGGCACGCGGCGCATGCGCTCGTGGCGGAGAATGGAATTGTTTCCGATGAAGATATGCTTCTTCGCCGCACGATAGGTACTGACGGGCGCACGCGGGCGTTTGTGAACGACGAGCCGATCGGCGTCGGCCTTCTGCGCACGCTGGGAATGCTGCTGGTCGAAATCCATGGGCAAGCGGATGATCGCGGGCTGTTCGATACGGCGACGCATCGCAAGCTCCTCGATTCTTTTGGCGGCCATGACGATCTCGGGGACAAGACCGCAGCGCTGTTTTGTGCCTATGAAGATGCCAGGGCGCACGCTGCGAATCTGCAGCGCGCGGCGCAGACGGCAGCAGCCGAGATCGAAGATCTCCGCCAAACGGTCGATGAGCTCTCAGCGCTCTCGCCCGAACCGGGCGAAGAGAATAGCCTCGCCGCCGACCGCGCACTGCTCATGGACGCCGGCCGGATCGCGGAAGAGCTTGCGAACGCGCTGGAATTGCTGGGGGGAGAGCGCGGCGCGGAATATGCCCTGGGTGCGGCGCTGAAGCGGCTCGTTCGCCTGAAAGAGGAAGCGCGCACGGCCGCTGCGGCGGCGGAGAGGGCGCTGGAGCAGTCCTTTTCCCTGGCCGAAGAAGCCTGCCGCGAATTGCAGAGCCTGTTGTCGCGGCTAAACGTCGATTCGGATGAACTGGAGAAAAAAGAGGAGCGACTGTTCGCACTGCGCGCCGCCGCGCGAAAATACGCAGTGTCCGCCGACGCGTTGCCGCTTGTGCTCGGTGACGCGCAAACGAAACTCGATGCGCTCAGCAATAGCGATGACGCGCTCCGTAAGGCGGAGGGAGATGCCGCAACAGCGCGTGCCGCGTTTCTTGCGTCCGCGCGCAGGCTCTCAGCAGCCCGGCAAATCGCGGCCCGGCAGCTTGAAGGCGCGGTGGCCGGCGAATTGCCGCCACTGAAGCTCGGTCACGCACGATTTCGTGTTTCTCTGGAGCCGGTAGGCGAAGAAGATGCGACGGCAAACGGATTGGAACGGATAGCCTTCGAAGTGGCGACAATCGAAGGCGCACCTTTCGGTCCATTGACCAGAATTGCTTCCGGCGGAGAGCTGGCGCGCTTCTCGCTGGCGGTCAAGGTGGCCTTGTCCGAGGCAAGTCCACCAGCCGCACTGGTGTTCGACGAGGTGGACAGGGGGGTCGGGGGCGCTGTCGCGGATGCCGTGGGCGAACGGCTTCAGCGCCTCGCCAAAACCACGCAGGTCTTGCTCGTGACTCATGCGCCGCAGGTGGCCGCCCGTGCCGAACGCCATTTCAGGATTGTCCGCACTCGCGACCGGACTGAGGTGCGGCTGCTTTCGGCTGAAGAGCGTGTCGAGGAAATCGCCCGCATGCTTTCCGGCGCTGCGGTAACGGAGGAGGCGCGTGCCGCCGCCCGCCGGCTTCTGGTTGAGGCGCAGACTCCACCGAAAAGGCTGCGCAAGCGCGCATGAGCCGCACCAAATCTGTCGAGAAGCTCTCACGCGCGGAAGCCGCCAAGGACTTGGAGCGGCTGGCGAGCGAAATCGCCGCGCATGACCGTCAATACTATCTCGAAGATGCGCCTTCCGTTTCGGATGCTGAATACGATGCTTTGCGAAAGCGCAACGCCGCCATTGAGACGCGCTTTCCCGACCTTGTGCGGCCGGACAGTCCCAGCCATCGCGTGGGTGCCACGCCCAGCGAGAAATTCGCCAAGGTCGTCCACAGCGTCCCCATGCTGTCATTGGACAACGCCTTCAGTGACGAGGACGTGATCGAATTCGTGGCGCGCGTCCGCCGTTTTCTCGGAATGAAGCCGGATGCGGAA
>Ga0213876_10001034_pt1 | contig 17966 bp, 18 predicted proteins | sample BarmaccomBMRX_R9_FD_160113 | JGI IMG/M metagenome (GOLD analysis project Ga0213876, IMG submission 160113) | Root-associated microbial communities from Barbacenia macrantha in rupestrian grasslands, the National Park of Serra do Cipo, Brazil - RX_R9 | ecosystem: Host-associated > Plants > Roots... | reverse complement strand
CACCCATGGTGGCGCCTCCAAAGAACAGGGTCTGTTGCAGGATCAGCACGAATGCGGCTGGCACGACATAGCTCGCATAACCGCCAGTCGGGTTGAAGAGCGGCTGCGTCAACAGCTCGACCGGTGAGCTCCTGATCACCGCCGCTCGGGTGAGGCTGCCATCGGCTCGCGCTCCGTGCGAGGCGATCTCGACGTTGACGGCGCCGCTCGCCTCGGAGATGCCCTGCAGCACGCGGTTATAAAGGAGGAAATAGGCCGAATCGACATAGGCCGGCAGACGCGCCTGGTTGCCTTTCAGCACCTCCCTTTCCGTCCCTTCAGGAATGCCCAGGATCGCGAAGACCTCGCGCCGCGCCAACGCATCCTGCGCCTGGGCGAGCGTGTCCGCCCTTACCGCGACGGTGACGGCTTCATCGGCGTTGAGGGTCTGGACGAGGTTGCGGCTGAGCTCGGTATGATCCTGATCGACGACCGCGACCGGAATGCGGCGCAGAAGCTGCCCGAGATAGGGTTGCGGATAGAGAAGACCATAAACGACTGGCGCGAGCACGATGAAGCCGAAAACGCCGCGGTCGTTGAGGACACGGCGCATCTCGGCAAGCATTGCAGTGCCCATGCCGAAAGGACCGATCTGCGTTTCGACCGGAACCTTCTCGCTACGGCGCACAGGCATGGCGCGCGCGAGGGCGCGCAAGCGCAGCCAAGCAAGCCCGAACAAGACGGATGCGAGCGCACCAAGGATCATGAAGGGTTCGACGGAAGCCGCTGCCGGCAGGCCGCGCACGGCCTGGTCGAACAGGATCTGCATGTACCAGCGCAACGGCAACATGTCGCCCCAGATCCGTGGAAACTCTCCCATCGCCAGCAGCGGGAAGCCGACCCCTGCAAAGCCGAAAGCCGGATTGCAGAAGATGGCGGTGAGGCTCATGCCGGTCGCAAGCTCGCCCACCAGGAGCTGAAGCAAGCTGCCGAGGGAGAGATAGGCGATGAGCAGGAGGCAAGCTGCCGCCCCCATGAACACCGAGCTGCCGCGGAAGGGGACCTCGAAGATGCCGTGGATGATCCCGGCATCGGCGACCATCATGAGAATGAAGATGCCAAAGAGCGGCGCGAGCTTTCCAACGAGCGCGGTGAGAGGGCTGCCGCCGGCAGTCCGCAGCCAGGCACGCCGGCTGCGCCGCGAGAGCTCGGAGCCGACCGCGTATCCCGCGGCGATGGCGACGATCACATGGAGGACGTGAGGCAATATGGCACGCAGAAGGAATTGCGCGTAGTTCAGTGCCGGGTTGGTCAGGACATATTGCTCGACGACCAGTGAGCCGGGCACGAAAGATTTTCCGTCGGCCGGCGAAGTGTCGGGAAGTGTCGCCGTGGCTGCGGCAATCGCGTTGGAGATGGCCGCCGAAGCACTGTTGCCCGGCGTGAAATATTGCCTGTTGTAGAGCACGACGATTTGCGGGCGCTTGCGGTCGATCAGATCGCGCTCGAAATTGCGAGGGATATAGATCGCCGCGATGGCGTCACCCGAGCGGATCGCGTGCATCGCGCTCGTCATATCGCCTGAGCGCTCCGCGACGCTCACTCCCGGCGCCGACCCGACGGCCTGCACATAGATCAGCGATGTCGGTGAGCGGTCTTCATCGACGACACTGACCTTGAGATTGCGGATCACGGCGCTGCTGAAAGTCAGCGCCAGAATCGTGAAGGCGATGATCGGCACGCCCACTGCCAGGAACAATGCAAGCCGGTCGCGCCACATCCAGCGCAGCTCGCGCGCCGCGACCAGAAGCATGCCTGGCTGCGGGGGCGCCCTCATCGCCGATCATCCGGCCAGGTTGCATAGACGCTCATGCCGGGCCGCAGCTCCGCCACGGGCGCGACCGGGTAGGCGCGGATCTCGAAAGTGCGCAGATCGAAATCGCCGGTTGCGCGCGTCGCACGCCAACCGGCATATTCTCCCTTGGTGGCGATTACCTTTACTTGCGCCGGGATCACCCGATCACCAAGCGCCGGGACTCGCATCTGGAAGCCGTCCCCGACCTTCAGCCCTTTCGCCAGATCCTCTCGAAGATCGAAGCGTAGCCACACGTCGCTCAAGTTGACGAGGGACAGGAGCGGCACGCCGGGCGAAACATATTCGCCGAGCTCGGCGCCGATCTGATAGACCTGCGCGGCGATCGGCGCCTTGACCACGAGCTCATCGACTTCTGCCTTGATGGTGTCGATCGAGGCTTGCGCGTTCGCGACATTGGCGCGCGCTATGGCGCGTTCCTCGATCGTGTAGCCGTTGACGGCGGCCTCGTAGGCAGATTTGGTCTGATCCAGGCTGCGCTCCGCGACTTGAAGAGAATTGGTGCTTTCGTCGAGCCGCTGGATCGGCGCATTGCCGGTAGCGGCGAGCTCCTTGACGCGGTCATAGGTCTGCTGCGACAGGGTCAGATTGGCGGACGCGCTCGCGACCTCGGCCTTGCGCTGCGCGATCACCTCCGCGCGCGTGCCCGCCTCGATATTGGCGAGCTGCGCCTTCGCCACGGCCAATCCAGCCTCGGCTTCTTGAAGCTTGGTTAGAAGCTCGGGATTGTCGATATCGAACAAGATCTGTCCCGCAGCCACGTTATCGCCGCGCTCAACAGGTCGCTTGCCCACGCGGCCGTCGACGCGCGCGGCGATGTCGATGCGGGTGGCATCCGCCTCGCCTTGGATGATGAGCGGCTGTGGCTGGACGAGGTACCATAGCGACAGCCCGACGATCGCGCAGACGATCACCGTCGCGATGAAAGCGGGCGCCCGCGCGACCTTGGGCGCCGGCTTGGAAGGAGAACTTCCGACTTCAGGCTGCATTGGAGCCGCGGGTTCGGCTCTGTTCGTTGGCGAGGGAGATTCTTCGGTATACCTGCTGCGGAGATCATTCTTTTCGATGCTGGTCATCTGAGCCTCCACCGCGTTCTGCCGGCGCGCCTATGCACCTTCGCCGCGCAGCCTCCAGCTCAAGCAAACGAAGTATCCGCTCGAGGGACCAACCCTCAGCCCGCGGTGCAGCTCGTCGCGATCCGGTCCCGTGCGATCAATGTTTGGCCCGCAGCCTGACGCTCCGTGAGAGCGTGACCCAGCTCGTGAAGGATTTCAGGCCTCTACTCGAGAATAGACGCAAGATCGGATCCCGCGAGCTCATAGACGATTGACGGAGCAACGGCAGTAATGTTCGCGCTTGCGGCTCTGCCGGTCAACAGCCAAAACTGTCCATGATGATCGTGCGGGCCGAAGCGCAAAACGAAGCGGACCGGCACGACAGTCCTGGATAGTGATTACCCTCTGCTTACCTTCGTGCTTCGACTAAAGGTTCTCATCTTATAATGTCATTCCGAGAGCAAAGGGAAGCAACCCGCGCCTCTCTTCGGTATTCAACAAGGTTTGCCCTGATGCGGAGAGAGCTGCTCTTCGCTGTCGCGCTCCGCTGCCTGCACGATCCGCTCGAGCATTTCCGCTTGCCCGAGGAGCTTTGCGCGGCTCTTCTCATCAGCGCCGTTGGCCTTCCTTCGAAGCTCGGCGGCTCTCTCCTTGAAACGGGCAATGCGCCGGATCGCGGTTTTGCGGCTCGTGTGCGACATGCATCACATCTCTCATCCGCGTGAGATACCGACTTGATGCACGCGCAGTTCCCGCAACCTTCAAGCGGCTGGGCGAGGGCTTGGAACTCTCGGGCGGCTGTCTTGGGCCGTACGCACGCGATCCCGAAGCGGCACGATGCAAGGCGGCCCGAGGCAAGGCGGGCCGAGGCAAGGTGGGCTGAGGTAAAGCGCAGGGTCTGGGGGGCGCGGTGTGCTCCCTCTGATGCGGTCTCGGTCCGCTACGCGTAACTGCAGCGTGGAAGCTCTCGATTTGTGGCAACGGCCTGGCGGCTAAGCTCGCCCGCCGTGACCAACTGTGATCCGTTATGTCTTGCATTCATAAGCATAGGTGATAGCCCCTTCTTGATTCTGCGAGCTAATGCCGCCGATCTGCGCGCTTTATATCGGAGGCATGCTTGCAAAGGTTCATGGCACAGCGGCGAGCCCGGAGAGGGTAACACCCGACAAACCGGTTATCAGGCTGCTTCCCATCATGGGTGCGGTCCTGATCGCCTTCCTGGTCATCGGTCTCGCGCTCCCCGTGCTGCCCTTGCATGTGCATGACGGGCTTCGTCTGAATACCTTCGTGGTCGGTCTCGTCACCGGCAGCCAGTTCGGCGCCTCGCTCATCTCTCGCGTTTGGGCCGGCCGCTATTCAGACGGAGCCGGGCCGAAATCGGCCGTACTTGCGGGCCTGATGGCGGCGGTCTTCTCCGGAGCGCTCTATCTCGCCTCGCTCGCATTCGCAGGCGCTCCCTCTTTGTCCGTCTCGATACTTTTGCTCGGTCGCGCTCTTCTGGGAGCAGCCGAGAGCTTTATCATCACCGGAGCTATCACCTGGGGACTCGCGCTTGCCGGGCCTTCCAATGCCGGAAGAGTGATCGCCTGGATGGGCATGGCGATGTTCGCGGCGCTTGCGTTCGGTGCGCCGGTCGGCACCGAGCTATATGCAACGGGTGGTTTTGTCGCGGTGGCCTCGGCGACAGCCATCATTCCTCTCGTCGCGATGCTGATGGTCGCGCCGCTTGCGAAGGTCGCCCCGCGGCACGGAAGCCAGGCAGGAATCTTGACCGTTGTGCGCGCCGTCTGGATGCCGGGTCTCGGGTCCGCCTTGAGCAGCATCGGGTTTGGAGCTTTGATCAGCTTTAGCTCATTGCTGGCCGTTCGCCGCGAATGGAGTCCGGTCTGGCTCCCGTTCAGCGCTTTCGCGCTCGCCTTGGTGGCAGCCCGTTTGTTCTTCGGTCACCTCCCGGACAAGCTCGGGGGCGCAAAGGTCGCCCTCGTGTCGATCGTCATCGAGGCGATCGGCTTGGCTCTCCTCGGGGCGGCCTGGGATCGCAATATGGGCACACTTGGGGCTGCGCTCACCGGAATGGGATATGCGCTCGTCTATCCGGGTCTCGGCGTCGAAGCCGTCCGTCGGGCTCCCCCTGAAAGCCGGGGTCTCGGCATGGGAGCTTACACGGTTTTCCTCGACGTTGCGCTTGGCTTCGGCAGCCCTGTGCTGGGCCTGATCGCCGGCTGGGCAGGGCTGGGCGCCGTGTTTTCAGCGAGCGCGGTCGCTGTGCTGGCCGCAGCGGGAATCGCCGTTCGCCTCCTCGTGATGTCACACAAGGGAGCAATGTGATGCGATTCTCTTGGAGTTGCCGCGACATTGCTTTCGCTACCGCAATGCTTCTTCACGCGGAGAAACGCGCCAGATGGTCAAATCTTTCAAAGCTCGTCCGCTCGCTCCCATCGTGGCCGTCTTCAGGTGAACACGTCATCGGCGATAGCGAAGCGCCGTTACGATGAGATTGAAAGCTGCCGAGGATTGCCGGCGGCTCGGATAAAAAAGGTGATATCCGGAATAGGGCGGACACCAATCGGCGAGCACGCGAATGAGGCGGCGCTTTGCGACATGGGGGTCAGCCATGCCTTCGGGAATATAGGCGAGACCGAGCCCGGCCAATGCCGCGTTCAGCATTTGGGCGGTAGCGTTGCAGGTGACCTGGCCTTCAACTCGCACTTTGAGCTCGCGGCTCCCTTTTTCGAATTCCCAGGCGTAGAGACTGCCACCATGCGTGGGAAGGTGCAGCTTGATGCAGCTATGTCCGACAAGGTCTTGCGGTCTCATGGGTTCGCCGCGCGCCTGGAAATAGGCCGGTGTCCCCACCACAGCCATGCGCATGTCAGGCCCGATGCGCACCGCAATCATGTCCTTGGCCACTTGTTCGCCGCTGCGCACACCTGCATCGTAGCGCTCCGCAACGATATTGGTGAGTCCATAGTCGACGATGAACTCAACCTTCACATCGGGATTGTCCCGCAACACGGGCGCAAGCTTGGGCACCAAGATCGTGTCGATCGCAAATTCAGTCGCAGTGATGCGAACGGTCCCGGCTGGCCTTTGGCGTAGCTCGGTGATCGCGGCGAGCTCCGACTCGATCTCCTCGAAGCGGGGCCTTGCGACGCGCAACAGGCGTTCTCCGGCGTCGGTCGGCGACACGCTCCGGGTCGTGCGCGTCAGAAGCCTCACTCCAAGGCGGCCTTCGAGCTGACGGATCGTTTGGCTCAAGGCGGATTGAGAGACACCGAGCTTTGCCGCCGCCTTGGTGAAGCTGGCTTCCCGGCTTACCGCCACAAAGGCTGCAAGGTCGTCAAGATTGCCCCTCTGCATTCATTGTCCTTGCTTATGAGTGCATGCCGATTGTGACGCCTGGTTCTCGACCTTTCACACTCTAGATTGTGAAAAGCAACTCGACGCACCTGCACGAAAGAGGCGGTCAGGAACCGGCTCCAACTGGTCTGCACGGGTCCTGTTCTGGTGGGCATCTCGCCGTCAGAATCGCTCGCACGGCGCATGAAAGGAAGGGACATGGAAATCAAACGTGTCGGCACACAAGCATCGCGAAAGCCGCCGACGGAATACTTCACCGGAACGGTACGGTTGGACCCGCTATTCCAGATGCCGGATCCCGCCCGCGTCAGCGGCGCAAGCGTGACGTTCGAGCCCGGCGCGCGGACGGCGTGGCATATGCACCCGCTCGGACAGACACTCATCGTGACCGTCGGCGTTGGTCTCGCGCAGCGCGAAGGCGGCCCGATCGAGGAAATCCGCCCGGGAGACGTCGTCTGGTTTCCGCCGGGCGAGAAGCATTGGCATGGCGCGGCGCCAACGACGGCGCTCACCCATATCGCCATTCAGGAGGCGCTCGACGGCAAAAATGTCGAATGGCTGGAGAAGGTCAGCGACCGGGAGTACCAGCCTTGATCACGCGCAGAAGACGAAAATCCCGCGTTCACAGATAGGCTGCCATACGGTTCGATGGAATTGGCGCAATCGTCGGCCGCTGCAAAAACATCGCACCCTGCCTGCGATGGCCGAATGACATGACTGTCTGGATTAGTTCCGACGACCGGTCGGGGAGGGGCGCGATCACCAACTTGCAATCGAGTTTGTCACGCCCGCAATGTGATCAATCGTCACCTGCGGCGGTTGTCGCGCTCCCCCTGGATCGAACGTGTCAATTGCGCGATCTTCCGCGTGTCGTTCACATGCCTCTTCAACCGCTCTGTCTGGCGTTTCACTTCCGATATGGCCCCGCGCAGTCGCGCAATCGCCTCTCGTAGCCTTGGGTGCATGCTCGTGATCCCGTGGAAGCCTAGCTCTCTTGTGGCAAACCGCCTCCAGGCTCGATCCGTTCCCGGTATCTCGAAACTATCCGAATGGCACGAAGAAGATACGCTTCGAATTGAAGCTTCTACTTTGACGAAGTTTCACAGAATTCTTGCTCATATCACCCGGCCAGGGCAGGACATTGGGAGGCAAGGCCGATGCCCTTCTATCACTTCCGCTTCATTGAAGAGGGAGGACGCGTCGTCCTCGGTGAAGACCAGGATTGCATCGACGAGGAAGAAGCTGTCATGCGCGGCCGGCTCGAGCTCGGGCAGCGTTCCTATCGCCAGGTGGAAGTCTGGTTACGTGATCGGAGAATTGTGAGCCTGCCCGACGAAGCGCAGGCGAAGCAGCCTCAGCCGCTCGTGAGCTGCTCATTGCGAGAGGGCTGATGCTGAAATTTGGCGCGCGGAGCAAGATCGCTCAGCTCACCTTGCTCGAGCATGTCTTAATTGTCGTTTCGTTCACCCCCATTTAGATCGGAGTTCGCGGCGTTGACGCGGGCATCCGCATACATTATGACCATATGGTCATTTTGAGTGGACGCCATGAAGAACGTGACGGTCGTCGAGGCAAAGTCGCACTTCTCCGCCTTGCTGGCCGAGGTCGAGGCGGGCGAGGAAATTGCCGTTACGCGGCATGGGAGGGTCGTGGCCCGGCTGGTGCCGGATCGTCCGCGTATGGCGGTCGACGCCTTTCGCGATTTCTGGACGGACAGCGATATTGACCTGGTCGCGCCGGAGGACATGCCAGCCGAAGACGTGGCCTCGCTGGACGAATAGGCTGTGGCAGCGCTCTATCTTTTGGATACCAACATTCTGATTGCGGCGCTGAAGGGACGGGCGGAAGTTCGAGAGAGGCTCAAATCCCTGCCCCTGAGCGCCATGCGCCTATCGGTAGTCGTGCTAGGCGAGCTCGAATTTGGTGCTGAGAAATCCGCACAAGGCGAGCGTAATCGGCTCCGGCTTGCTGCACTGGTTACGCGGTTACCGCTTATCGGGATCGATACCGAAACGACGCGCCACTATGCACGGCTTCGGGCGTTACTCGAACGAAAGGGAATGACGATCGGGGCGAATGATACATGGATCGCTGCGCAGGCGCTGACCATCCACGCTACCCTGGTCACCGACAATGAGCGCGAATTCTCTCGGGTGCCCGGGTTGGCGCTTGAAAACTGGTTCGCAGCAGCGCGGTAAATTGAATGCTGCTGGCCAGCTTCCCCGGATGGAGCGCGAGAAGATCGCGATCTTTAGAATCAATTGTGAGAGCCGCTCGTCCATAGGTGATGGTTTGATGGCGCGATTACAGGGCGGGGCAATCAGGGCCCGTCAGCTCGAGGCAGTCGGAAAGGGTTCGACCCGCTCGAGGATGTCCTCGCTGTCGTTGCGTGGCGCGTTCACGCGCGTCGAGATCGGCCAGATCGTCATCGGCTCGGAAGGATAGGGCGCCAGAAGGTCTCGCGGGTCGGGCTCGAGGGGAGAAAGCCAGCGGTCGTAATTCTCGGGCGCGATGATCACCGGCATTCGATGATGGATCTCGGCAACGAGGTCGTTTGCGGGACAGGTGATGACGGCGAAGCTGCGGACCACCGCGTCGTCCTCTCGGTAGCTCGTCCAGATGCCCGCAAGCGCGAAAGGTGAGCCGTCCTTCATCGCGACCGCATAAGGCCGCCGCGCCTTTTTCCCGATCTCGGATTTCCATTCGAAGAAATTGTCCACCGGAAGCAGGCAGCGGCGCTTTTCATAAGCCGCGCGGAACGTCGGCGCGCTCGAGAGCCGCTCGGCTGTGGCATTGATCTGGCCGGCCGATCCGTTGTCGCGCATCCAGGCCGTCTTGAAGCCCCAGATGAGGCGGTCGCGCCGATATTCCCCGGTCGCCGGGTCGCGGCGGATCACCCAGAAGTCCTGGCTCGGCGCACCATTCCAGCGCGCAGGAAGCTGTTCGACAAGGCTCACCGTAACGAGTCCGGGGAGTTCACCCCCTTTTTGTGTGACACGCCCGCACATGCCGACTGTGTAATGGCGACGGGAAAACTTAACAAGGCAGTCTTGACGGTGCTGCCGGTAAGGAACAAAGTGAGAACAGACAAAGAGGAGCAGAAATGAGAAATGAATTACATGGTCCTGTCGCGACACCCCAAAAAGAACGGCGGGCTTTGGGCCCAGCGGAGCTCGCGCGCGCCATCATCGCGGATTGCAAAGGAGATGCCGGAGCGGCCGTGCTTGCCTTGGTCAGGATCAACTCAGCGTTGATGTTGGAGCTTGAGGCGCTGACCGTCACGCGGTTTCCGGGAGCCGGGAGGCCGCGGCCGACACTGAAGATTTGAGGCTCTCAGCGATGGCCGGTCGGAGGGCTCACCGCACGGCGTTATCGCCGCTCGTCACTCCGCGGCTTCGATCGCGGGGCGGCCTCTCGCCTGGCGCTCCTTTTTCAGGAGCTCGGCCATGAGGAAAGCGAGCTCGAGCGCCTGTTCGGCATTGAGCCGCGGATCACAATGCGTGTGATAACGATCGGCGAGCTCGGCGTCCGAGACGGCACGCGCGCCACCGGTGCACTCCGTGACGTTCTTGCCCGTCATCTCCAAATGCACGCCGCCCGCATGTGTCCCCTCGGCTTGGTGCACCGCGAAGAAGTTCCGCACCTCGCTCGCGATCTGGTCGAAAGGCCGGGTCTTGAAGCCGCTACCAGTCTTGACCGTGTTGCCGTGCATGGGATCGCAGGACCAGACCACGTGCCGGCCTTCGGCCTTGACGCTGCGCACCAGCTTCGGGAGATGATCGAAGACCTTGCCCGCCCCGAAACGACAGATGAGCGTCAAACGGCCCGGCTCATTCGCCGGGTTGAGGATATCGGTGAGCCGCAACAGCCCATCCGGGGTGAGCGATGGCCCGCATTTGAGGCCGAGCGGGTTCTTCACACCGCGGCAGAACTCCACATGGGCGTGGTCGGGCTGACGCGTCCGGTCGCCGATCCAGAGCATATGGCCCGAGGTCGCGTAAGGATCACCGCTCGTCGAATCGATGCGCGTGAAGGCCTGCTCATAGCCGAGCAGGAGCGCCTCGTGGCTGGTGTAGAAATCGGTGACCCGCATCTCTTGATGCATGTCGGCGCCGATCCCGATGGCGCGCATGAAGTCGAGCGTCTCGCTGATGCGATCGGCAAGCTCGGTGAAGCGCGAGGAGGCGGGCGAGTCCTTGACGAAGCCGAGCATCCAGCGGTGCACGTTCTCGAGGCTCGCATAGCCTCCGGTCGCAAAGGCGCGCAACAGATTGAGCGTCGCCGCCGATTGGCGGTAGGCGTCGATCTGGCGCGCCGGATCCGGGGTGCGCGCCTCGCGGGTGAACTCGATGCCATTGATCACATCGCCTCGATAGCTCGGCAGCTCGACATCACCGATCGTCTCGGTCGGCCCCGAACGAGGCTTGGCGAACTGTCCGGCGATGCGTCCGACCTTCACCACGGGGGAGGCACCCGCGAAGGTCAGGACGACGGCCATCTGCAGGAAGACGCGAAAGAAGTCGCGGATATTGTCCGCCGAATGCTCCGCGAAGCTTTCGGCACAATCCCCACCTTGCAGCAGGAAGGCATCGCCCGATGCCACTTTTGCAAGCGCCGCTTTCAGCTTCCTTGCTTCGCCGGCGAAGACGAGCGGCGGAAACCCGGCAAGCTGTTGCTCGATCGCGGCGAGGCTTTCCCGATCGGGGTAGACGGGGACTTGCTCGATCGGCAGCGCCCGCCAAGAGGCGGGAGACCAGCTTTTCACCTTCGGTCCTTGGTCCATGGGAGAACTCCTGGGAGCCGAAGTGAGCAGCGCGCGTCAAAGAACCGCCAATCGTCGCGCCTTCGGCAGCATCGCAGGCTCTATACACGATCAATCGTCGCGATCCACGTAGCTCAAGGTGTTTTGGCTCAAGGCGCTTGAAACGCCTTGACCCCCTGCCCACGCACCGGTTCGCCAGAACGCGCTATGATTTTGACAATCCCCGGATCGGCCGCTCGACTTTCGAATTCGTCGGCCATTTTCGACCAAAGGCGGCATACGAGGTTGTCTTGGGGAATGGCCCTTCGGAGTTGGCAACTTTGTCGCGACGACTTGTCGCGCCCCGGCGAGGAATAAAGCCGTCTCGGCGTCAGTCTCATCGCCAGAAGCATCCAAGCTTCGGAAGGAGATGGACATGACGCATGATGCTCACGATCACGAAGAGGGCGCCACGCGGCGCAAGGTCCTCGAATGCATGACTTGGGCCGGGACCGGCGTTTTGTGGACGCTCGCCGGCGGCATTCCCCGCTCGACCGGCCTGATCGGCGAAGCGAAGGCAGACGAATCCAAGGCGTTCAGCTTTCTCCAGCTCAGCGACAGCCATATCGGCTTCGACAAGCCGGCGAATCCCAACGCCAACGGAACGCTGACAGAGGCGATCACGAAGGTTAACGCCCTTCCGGCCAAGCCGTCGTTCATGATCCACACGGGCGATATCAGCCATCTCTCGAAGCCCGCCGAATTCGACACCGCCGACCAGATCATCGGTCAATCTCGCCTCGATGTGCATTATGTGCCGGGCGAGCACGACGTGCTCGACGACGATCGCAAGATCTACCTCGATCGCTACGGCAAGGGCGCAAAGGGCGCCGGCTGGTATTCCTTCGATGCCGGCGGGGCTCATTTCGTCGGTCTCGTGAACGTCGTCGACCTCAAGGGAGGCGGCATGGGCAATCTCGGTGCCGATCAGCTCGCTTGGCTGCAGGCCGATCTCGCCGCGCGCACCGCGAGCACGCCGATCGTCGTCTTCGCGCATATTCCGCTCTGGACGATCTATGCCGACTGGGGCTGGGGCACGCAGGATTCCGAGCAGGCTCTTGGCATGCTCAAGAAGTTCGGCTCGGTCACGGTGCTCAACGGGCATATCCATCAGGTGATGCAGAAGGTCGAGGGCAATGTGGCGTTCCACACGGCGCGTTCGACCGCCTTCCCGCAGCCCGCGCCGGGAACTGCACCTTCGCCCGGCCCCATGAAGGTCGAAGATTCGAAGCTGCGCACCGTGCTTGGCATCCGGCAGGTGAATTTCGTGCCCGGCGCGGAGCGTCTGGCCGTGATCGACACCCCGCTCGCCGGCTGAGAAGCCCCGAGCTCATCCATTCGATGCCGCCGCCCGACGCAAGCGGGGCGGCGGCACTCACGAAAACCGAACGAGGCTCGACGAACATGACTTTCGTTTTCAACTGCGCGCGTGCTGCACTGATCGTGGCCGCGCTGATGGGCGCATCGGCTGTCAGGGCCGCCGACATGCCGGTCAGCATCGACAACTTCGTCTTCACCCCGGCCGAGACGCAAGTCTCCGTGGGAACGACCGTGATATGGACCAACAACGACGACATCCCGCACACGGTCGTCGATGCCGATCACAAATATAAGTCCTCCGCGCTCGATACCGGAGACAAATTCTCCCATACTTTCACCGAGCCGGGCACATACGAGTATTTTTGTTCGCTTCATCCTCACATGACCGGTAAGATCATCGTGAAATGAGCTCGATCGCTTATTCCTTGCTCTACCCGAACAACATGTTAGCACGTGGCCCGCGAGTCGCGTGTCGATCGGCGGGAGGGTTTCGGAATGGCCGAAGCGGATCAGCGAGAAAGCGAGCGCTTTCGCAAGCTCGCTCTCCCGCTGCTGGACGAGGTCTATACTTTCGCGCGCTATCTGACGCGCAACGCGGATGAAGCGGAAGATGCTGCGCAGGAGACTTATCTCAGGGCGCTTCGATATTTCTCCGGGTTCTCGGGAGAATCGATCAAGCCTTGGCTGTTCACTATCCTGCGCAATGTTCTGCGCTCGCGCGATCCGCGTCGTTTCGACCCCTTGCCGGAGAACGATGCCGGCGAGGCTGGGCAGGTCGATCCGCTTTGGGGCGATGCGGAACCCGATCCGGAAACACATTTGGCACGCGCCGATGATGCTCGCCAGCTTCGCGAGCTCATCGCGCGGTTGCCCACGGTTTATCGAGAGGCGCTTGTGCTCAAGGAGTTCAACGATTTCAGCTACCGCCAGATCGCCGAAGTGACGGGAGTGCCGATCGGAACGGTCATGTCGCGGTTGGCCCGGGCGAGGGAGGAATTGCAGACGGCTTGGTTCGCGCTTGAGAAGAAGGCAAAAACAACATGACTTGCGACGACAAAAAGCCGCTCGTTCATGCGCTGGCCGACGGGGAGCTGGACGTTGTGCATGCTCGCGAGATCGAAGCTCATATCGCGAGCTGCGCGAATTGCGCCGAAAGCTATGCCGAGATCATGTCGCTCAAGCAGAGGCTGGCCACGGCCGGCCTGCGGCTGCAGGCACCAGCGGGCTTGGCTGAGCGCATCCTGCAAGCGCTCCCTCCGCCCGAAGCTGTCGAAGAGCCCGTCCGGCGACCCGTCAGGGTTCGGCAGGCGTGGTGGCGTGCGCCGGCGAATGCGTGGCGCTTGCGCCTGCAGGGCGCGCTGGCCGGCGGTGCCGGTGCTTTCGCGCTCGCCGCCTGCCTTGCCTTTTTCGTGATGCGCGCCGACACCGGCAACGAGATCGCGCGAAGTCTCGTCGATGGGCATTTGCGTTCGCTTGCCGGCCAGCATCTCTTCGACGTGCAATCGACGGATCAGCACACCGTCAAGCCTTGGTTCGCGGGTAAGCTCGATGTCACTCCTCCGGTACCTGATCTCGCCTTGAAAGGATTCACCTTGGTCGGAGGGCGAGTGGATTATGTCGAGGGTCGCGCCGCGGCCGTCGTCGTTTATCGTCGCCGCACGCATGTGATCAATCTCTTCGTCTGGCCGGGCACGGATCCCGCGCCACCATCGATCGAGCTCAGCGGCTATATGCTTCGCCACTGGACGAAGGATGGTCTCACCTTTTGGGCCGTGAGCGATATTGCCGGTTCGGAGCTTGGCGAATTCGCCGAGGCCTATCGAGCAGCGACCTGAACCGCCCCGATTGGCGGTGGGCGAGCGGACGCAGCGTTGCCAGATCATCGATGCCGCTTGCGAACGGCGTGTCCGAGCAGTGTGGATTGGCTTCAAGACTTCGCGCGATCACGACGCAACCGCGCCGCCGGCGTCCGCATGGTGACGATCTCCTCGGCGGCCGTCGGATGGAGCGCGACGGTGCGGTCGAAATCGGCCTTGGTCGCCCCCATCTTGATGGCGATCGCGGCAAGCTGGACCATTTCGCCTGCGCCCTCGCCTGAAATGTGCAAACCGAGCACCTTGTCGGTTTCGCCATCGACCAGAAGCTTCATGAAAACTTTTTCGTCCCGCTCGGAGAGCGTCGCGAGCATGGGGCGGAAATTCGCGACATACACATCGACGGACTGATACCGCTCGCACGCTTGCGCCTGCGTCAGGCCGACAGTGCCGATCTCGGGCGTGATGAACACCGCCGAGGGCACGTCGGCGTGGTCGACCGTCCAAGGCCTGTCACCGAAAACGCTCTCCGCGAAGGCGTGACCTTCCCGAATGGCCACCGGCGTGAGCTGCAGCCGGTTCGTGACGTCGCCGATCGCATAGACCGAAGGGACATTGCTGCGGCTTTGCGCATCGACCTCGACTTCGCCCCTCTCGCCAAGGACGAGGCCGGCATTTTCGAGGCCGAGCTTATTCGTATTGGGAACGCGCCCGGTGGCGATCAGCACGACCTCTCCGTCAAGCGTCTCGCCGTTTTGCAAATGCACGCGCCGTATTCCGTCGCGGCCGAGCTCGATCTTCACGAAATTGCGCGCAAAGTGAAATTTGACGCCACGCGCGGCAAGTGTATGCGCCGCGATCCTGCGCAGATCCTCGTCGAAGCCGCGCAAAACCGCGTCGCCGCGATGCACGAGGTGGACCTCGGTTCCCAATCCCGCAAAGACGCTCGCGAATTCGAGGGCGATATACCCGGCGCCCACCACGATCATCCGTCGCGGGAGGTTCGGCAGATGAAAGACATCGTCCGAAACGATCGCGAGATCCGCGCCGACCACACCACCCTGCCGTGACGGCCTGCCTCCGGTGGCGACGAGGATCGTCCCCGCGCTGATCTTTTGCCCAGAAGCGAGACGCACCTCGTGCGGCCCGCGGATCTCGGCGCGTTCTTCGCGGATGGCGACGCCCGCGCCCTGGAGGCCCTTGCGATAAAGACCGGAAAGCCGCGTCACCTCCGCTTCCACGCGGTCGCGCAGACGCTCCCAGGAGAATTCCGGCTTGGCCTCGGAGAAGCCGAATCCCACGGCATCCTCGAAGGCATGAGGAAAGCGGCTCGCGTAAACAAGCAGCTTCTTCGGCACGCAACCACGGATCACGCATGTGCCCCCAATCCGGCTCTGTTCGGCGATCATCACCTTTGCGCCGAGCCCCGCGGCAACGCGCGCCGCGCGCACTCCGCCCGAACCGGCGCCAATCACAAACAGGTCCACATCGAATTTCGTCATGGAGCGTGCACCACTTCCCCCAGGAAGCGAATCGCGTCGAGCGGAATCGCCGAGCCGCAAGGCTCAAGAGGGCTCTCGATATCGCCGGGACGGCTTTATCGCAAACGTTCTTTCGCATTCTCGGGAGCGATCGTCCGCCGACCCGCGTGGGAAGGGCAACGCCTGCGATTTGAGGGTTTCGCGATCACAGGGCGGTGGGCCAATAACCTCTCAACCCGGATGAGGATCGACCTGCGAGACGACGCGAATGAGCGCGGCGCCGACGAAAACCACCGACAGCCACCACGCTTGCCAAGCGCCATGGCCGACGAGCATCGTCGAGGCGACCGTCGTGAACAATCCTATTCGCGACCAAAGCGCTGGCCCTGAAAGATTTCGCCAGCTCCACAGCATCATCCCCACGATCACGAGCGCCAATGTGCACCCAATGGCGCCAAGTTCAACGCCTATCTGCAGGTAGCCGTTGTGCGGGTGACCGACCGACAACATGCGGCGGAACTCGCCGGCGACTTCGGTCGCGACCACGGTGTCACCAAGGGTGACGGAGGTTCCAAGTCCCGTCCCAAGGATCGGATGAAAGAGCGCGGCCGCACCGAAGCTGCGCCAGATCTCCACACGGTCCGCGGCATGAGCCCAAGCGAGGAGATCGTAGGTGGCCGGGGGCAAGAAGCGCCAGGCGAGATCGCCGAATGCGTAGACAGAGAGGAAGACGAGCGTCACCGCGATACCGGTCACGGCGAGCGAGAGGCGCGGGAAGCGCGACGCCGCGAAGGCGGCAACGATCGAGAGGGCTTGTGCAAACATCGCCGTCCCGCTCTGCGAGGTCCAGATGGCGAGGGTCGTCAATATAAGCGCCGCCCAGAGCACGAGGCGTGCGAGCCTCGTTCCGGACGTGATCTGCCGCTGCGCCAAGCTTTCGCGCCTCGGCGGATCGTCGTCCATCGGTCCCGGCGCTGACGTCTTGCGCCGCGTCAGGGCAACCTCGCAAAGCGGCCAGAACAGCGCGAGCAGGGTCAACACCGGCCGATTATATTCGAAAGCCGCGACCCGTAGATGCAGCGCCTTGCGAATCGGCATCCCCGATCGCAGCTCGGCAATCGGAACAAGTGCGGCGGCTATCACGCCGATCGCCACGGCAAGAACCGTCCAGCGCGGCGCGAGGCGAGGCAGAAAACACAACAACAAAGCGCCGGCACCAAGTGGCAATACGCCCTCCTCGAGCGTTCGCCAGGTCTCCGTCCGATCGACGCTCCAGCTCCAGGATATGAGCGCAAGCGCGACGAAACCCGCGCTTGCCCAGGCGAGAGGGGAGAGGCTTACCTTTGCCAGTGCGGATCCGATCCTTCCCCATCCCCCTTCGGCAATGAGGGATGCGATGCAGGTCACGCATGCGAGGAGGAGAAGCACCGGAGCCGAGCGGTTGGCGAGAGCCATGGCGACCGGCAATGCCGCGACAAGAATTGCGGCGCCGGCGGCGAGGCGCGCAGCGGCGGGTTTGGCGGAGATCGGCTCGCTCTCGGCGGGGCCAAGAAGCCTCGCGGTCACTGACATCTTCGGAGCGAAGGGCTTCGAGCCAGGAGCACGGTTGCGCTCGATGCGGCGAGCGCGCTAGCGGCCGAGGTCGACACCGCGCTTTTTCATCTCCTCGACCACGTGCTCGCCCATCATCGTCGCCACCTCCTTTGACCAATTGTCGGTGAGCGTCGAGACTTCGTTGAGCACCTGCGGCAAGGCTTGCGTATATTTCATGCCGGCGGGGCTTTGAAAAAAGGTGAGAGCCTCCTTGAGGGATGGTTCATCGATTTTCCGCGCATAGATTTCCGCTGCCCTGACGATGAGCTCGTTCTTTTTCGCATCGAGCTGCGGTTTCATGCCCGCAAGGATTTCCTCGAAGTCCCTGGCATTGGCGGGTCGCTTCTGCGTGTAGGCGTGCAGCAGCTGGAGCGCGATGTTGCTGAGGATCGGATCCAGGCTGTCGGCGATGCCCGATGCGATCATGACCTGCTTCGCCAAGGCGAGCTGCGCCGGCGGAACCGGCGGTGGCGGCGGCGCGGCGGGCGCAGCTGGCGGTTGCCCTTGAGCGGGCGCGGCCTGTTGTGCTCCCGCCGGCGCGCTCGCAAGGGAAATGAGCACGCTCACGAGACCAATTCCGGCGAAGGCGCGATGCAGATGACGATGGGCCACGAGAAACTCCAAGGAAGGGCTGCCGCCGATCGGAGCCGATCAGTCGAGCGAGCCGAGGATCGCCAGGTCGTCGCCCCC
>Ga0213876_10001033_pt1 | contig 17970 bp, 16 predicted proteins | sample BarmaccomBMRX_R9_FD_160113 | JGI IMG/M metagenome (GOLD analysis project Ga0213876, IMG submission 160113) | Root-associated microbial communities from Barbacenia macrantha in rupestrian grasslands, the National Park of Serra do Cipo, Brazil - RX_R9 | ecosystem: Host-associated > Plants > Roots... | reverse complement strand
GATGAATTTATTTCATTACCATTCGTCTACCACCGCGAAATCGGCCCTATATTGATGCGCATGAATGCACCGTTTGCATCGCTGCTCGCTTCCGTCATGGCCGCCGCCGAGGTGGCCATCCATGGAGTCGCGCGCGTCGCAATGCGCGAATCTTTGACATCGACTGCTCGTCCTACGCGCGAAGCACAACATCTGGTGTGGTGGTAGATGCACGCAGACAGAGGGGGAGGGGGGCCCCCACTTACCACCAAACAAAACGAACAATTCGGTTGCGCAGAGATTCCCCTCGCCCCCACGCAGGTGGGGGAGAGGGGCAAGGGGTGAGGGGGGTGTCGGAAGTCAGAACACGGAAATCAGAAATCGGAAGAGGATGCGCGTGCAGGGCGTTCCGACTTCTGATTTCCGGCTTCCGGTTTCAGAGCCCCCTCACCCTCGATCCCTCTCCCCCTGAAGGGGGCGAGGGAGGTAACCCTCTCAATTTCCGGAGGTTCGAATGGGAACTTTGGCAACTTTGAAAGGGCCGCGATAAGGAACATGGATGCCTGAACACCTTCCCGACCGCTTTCTCAATCCGGCGCTGGAGCGCATCGAACCGTCGCCGACCATCGCAGTGACGCAGCACGCCCGGGAAATGAAAGCGGCGGGCCGCGATGTCATCGGGCTCGGTGCCGGCGAACCGGATTTCGACACGCCGGACAACATCAAGGAGGCAGCCATCGCCGCCATCCGCCGCGGCGAAACCAAATACACGGCGGTCGAAGGCATTCCGGAATTGCGCGCCGCCATCTCCGCCAAGTTCCGCCGCGAGAACAATCTGGACTACCCGCCGTCGCAGGTGTTCGTGGGGCCGGGTGGCAAGGCGGTGATCTACGCCGCGCTGATGGCCACGCTGAGCGCCGGTGACGAGGTGATTGTGCCGGCACCCTACTGGGTGAGCTATCCCGACATCGTCACGCTGGGCGGCGGCACGCCGGTGATCGTGCACACGACATTCGAGGAAGGCTTTCGCCTGACGCCGCAAGCGCTGGAGCGCGCGATTACGCCGAAAACCAAATGGCTGATCTTCAACCAGCCGGGCAATCCCTCCGGCGTCTGCTACACGCGCGAGGAACTGGGCGCGCTGGCGGAGGTGCTGCTGCGGCATCCCCATGTATGGGTGCTGACCGACGACATGTACGAGCATCTTGTGTACGAGGGCATCGCCTTTCAAACCATCGCGGCAGCGGAGCCGCGGCTGCTGCTCCGTACACTGACGATGAATGGTGTGTCGAAAGCCTATGCCATGACGGGCTGGCGCATCGGCTATTGCGGAGGGCCTGAGCCGCTGATCCAGGCGATGGCCAAACTGCAATCGCAATCGGCGAGCAATGCGGCGTCGATCTCGCAATGGGCGGCTGTGGAGGCATTGAATGGAACGCAGGAATTCATCCCGCAATTCCAGCGCCTGTTCGAGGAGCGGCGCGATCTGGTGATTTCCATGCTGAACCAGGCGCGCGGCATCGAATGTTTGAAGCCGCAAGGCGCCTATTACGTGTATCCGTCGATCCGCCACCTGATCGGCAAGACGGCGCCCAGCGGCCAGCGCATCGATACCGATACCGATTTCGTCCGTGTACTGCTGGAACAGGAAGGTGTTGCCGCGGTGCAGGGTGCAGCGTTCGGCTTGTCGCCGTTCTTCCGCATCTCCTATGCGACATCGAATGCATTGCTGGAGGAAGCCTGCCGCCGCATCCAGCGCTTCTGCGCGAGCCTCACATGAACTCAGCGGTGCTTCGCTTCCCAATCCATGCAGTTCTTGAAGGTGCCGTTGAACATCGTCTGTTGCATCGCTTCGTCGTAGCTGTTGGCGGCAGCGTCGCGTCGGCGCTGATCGGCAACGGCTTTGCACCGCGCCTCCGCTTCGGGTGAGACGATCGCCGTTGCAACCTGCGTGGTCACAATGGTCGCGGCCGGCGGGGGCGGCGCGGCAGCAGTAGGGGCCTGCATCGCGACCGTGGCCTGAACGGTTTCGCTTTCCGGCGGTGGCGCAGCCGGCCGGACCAGGGAAGGAATGGCGCGCCGTGGACGTGGAGCTTCAGCCCGAGCAGGTGCGGCCGGAGCGGATTCGACTATAGCGTTCGGCGGCGGCGTCACATCTTCGGTGCGGATGATGGTGACGGATTTCACTTCCGCCTTGGGCCGCAACGAGACGACCTTGGGTGGCGGCCGCGGCGCTGGCGATTCCGGCTCGGCTGCTTGTTGTTGAGGTGCGGGCGCCGCTGTATCGGCAGGAGCCGGAAGTGAAGACAGAGGCTCGGGCGCAGTCTCGATGGCCGCAACAGGCGGCGGCGGTTGCGGCTCGGCTTGCGTCGTTGCCGGCGGTGGCGACGAAGCAACTTCGGTTTGTGTCGCGACCGGCGGCGGCTTCATCTCCATAGCGACGGCAGATGGAGATGGTTGCGGCTCGGCTTGCGTTGCGACCGGCGGCGGCGAAGGAGGCGCTTGGTCTTGCGCTGCACCTGGTGCTGGCGGCGGAAGTGGTTCGTCAGGCGCTGGCGGCGCGGAGGGATTCGCCTCGACAGCAGCGGCGGGCGGCGGCACTGGCTCTTGCGTTGCGATGGATGGCGCGGGTGGATTCAGGTCCGGCGCTGGAGCGGAGACCGGCGGCGGTTCCTCTCGCGTGATGATCGCAGCAGGCGGCGCGGCATCGGCCACCACCGGCTCGGTGGGAGCGGCGACCGGGGGGGAAGATTCTTGCGTGGGCACGGTCGTTCGAGCCGGTGTCGCGGTGCCTTGGGGGACCGCGGCGCTCTTCGGCTGCTCGTAAGAGAGCAGGTAACTCTTGTCGTCCGCGCTGCATCCCAGCAGCGCCACGGCCAGGGCGGCAAAGATCAACCGTCTCATGTCCCTCCGCTTAGCGCGGGCCGCGCGCAACCGCACGTGAAAAATCCGATGGTCCCGCCCCCTTGCCTTGCCGCCTCCCAAGGCGCGAACATCCTCGGCTTATGGGAGGTGGGTTATGCCAAGAAAAAATGGAGGAAGTGGGCCACGCGCAGTGGCCCTCGTAGGTCCGTTCGCCAGCGGCAAGACGACACTGCTCGAATCCATCCTGATGCTGACCGGCGCGGTACAGCGCAAGGGCTCCATCGCGCAGGGCAACACTGTCGGCGATTTCTCGGCGGAGGCCCGCGCCCGCCAGATGAGCGTGGAAGTGAACTGTGCCACCACGAAATATCTCGACGAGACCTTCACCTTTCTGGATTGCCCCGGCTCCATCGAATTCCTGCAGGATGCACTCAATGTCCTTCCGGGCGTGGATGCCGTTGTCGTGGTGTGCGAGCCGGACGGCAACAAAGTGCAGATGCTGAAACCGTTCCTGAAACGGCTGGGCGATGCGGGCATTCCGCATTTTCTGTTCGTCAACAAGATCGACAAGGCGAGTGGCAACGTGGGCGACCTGCTCGCGCAATTGCAGGAGGCTAGCGACAAGCCGCTTCTCATGCGGCAAATCCCGATCACGGAAGGGGGCGCGATCACCGGCTTTGTGGACCTCGCGCTCGAGCGTGCCTTTGTCTATCGCGAGCACGCCGAGCCGGACGTCATCGAGCTGAAGGGCGAGGTGCAGGACGAAGAAAAGCAGGCGCGCTACCAGATGCTGGAGAAGCTCGCCGATTTCGACGAGCACCTGATGGAAGAGTTGCTCTCCGATGTCGAGCCGCCGCGCGACGAAGTGCTGGCGGATTTGTCGAAAGACCTGGCGCAGGGTCTTGTTGTGCCCGTGCTGCTTGGGTCAGCGGAACGTGACAACGGCATTCATCGCCTGCTGAAGGCACTGCGGCATGAGGTACCGGATGTTGGCGCCGCTGCGGAACGGCTAGGTATCAAGAGCAATAGCGACGCCATCGTGCAGGTGCTGAAGACGTTCAACGGCAGCCACGGCAAACTTTCCTTGGCTCGCGCGATGAGCGGTTCGCTCAAGGACGGCGCGGTTCTTCACGGCCGCGACGGCAACGATGCCCGCGTGGCCGGCATCTTCGCGCTCAAGGGCGAGGCCCAGACGAAACTGAGCGACGCGAAAGCGGGGGACACGGTCGCGCTCGGCCGGCTCGAAGGCGTCGCGACCGGCGACACGCTCTCAACCGCGAAAGCCGCGCTGCCAAACGTGCAAATCGAGCAGCTGGCGCCGGTCTACGAACTCGCCATCGAAACCACCGATCGCAAAGATGAAGTGAAGCTGACCGCCGCGATACACAAGCTGCAGGAAGAAGATCCCTCGCTGCATTTCCACCAGAATGCCGAACTGCAGCAGATGACCCTGGCGGGGCAGGGCGAGATCCATCTCAAGGTCGCCGTCGAAAAGATGCAGAGCAAATACGGGCTGAAGGTCAGCACGCATCAGCCCAAAATTCCGTACAAGGAAACCATCCGCAAACCGGGCAGGCAGCATGGCCGTCACAAGCGGCAATCCGGCGGCCACGGCCAGTTCGGCGACGTGCACGTGGAGATCGCGCCATTGCCGCGCGGCAGCGGTTTCGTGTTCGAGGACAAGATCAAGGGCGGCGTGGTCCCGCGCCAGTTCATTCCTTCCGTCGAGAAGGGAATCGTCGATTACATGAAGGAAGGGCCGCTCGGCTTCCCGCTGGTGGATTTCACCGTGGCGCTGGTGGACGGCTCCTATCACTCGGTCGATTCATCAGACGCGGCCTTCCAGACGGCGGCGCGCATCGCCATGCAGGAAGGCATGCCGACCTGCGCTCCGGTTCTGCTCGAGCCGGTGATGCATGTGCGCATTCACGTGCCGAACGATGCGACCTCGAAGGTGAACCAGGTGGTCAGCGGTCGGCGCGGCCAGCTGCTTGGCTTCGATGCGCGCGATGGCTGGAAAGGCTGGGACACGGTGGAGGCACAGATGCCGCAATCCGAACTGCACGGCCTCATCATCGACCTGCGCTCACTGACTCAGGGCGTGGGCACCTATGAGATGAAATTCGATCATCTCGCGGAGCTTTCAGGCAAGCTTGCCGATCAGGTGGTGCAGCAACGCAAGGCGGCGGCGTAGCCGCTCGCGGGGGATACGACATGCTTCGTGTTATGATGAAGGCCACGCTTGGTGCAGTGGTTTCGATGCACCTTACAGCCGTGGATGCGACAGCCGCGCCCTGGCATCCGACAACGATTTTCAGCCAGTTCGGCGGAGATAATCCCTCCAAGCTTTACTCCGGCGTGGTTGAGAAAGACGGCGAATACTACGGCACGGCCCTGCAGGGGGGCGCGAACGGCTGCGGTGCGGTCTACAAGGTGACGCCGATTGTAGGGCAGCAAGGCAACATCGAAATCCTTCACGCCTTCACGGGAAGCACGGACGACGGCTGCAATCCCTCGACAGAAGTGCTCTTTGGGCCAGATGGCGCGTTGTACGGCACCGCCGCCGCGGGCGGGGTTACGGATTGTCAGAGTCTCGGCTTCGGTTCGTGCGGCGTGGTGTTCCGTCTGAAGCGCAAACAGGCTGGCTGGTCATTCGAACTTCTCTACGCGTTCAAGGGCGGCGCCGACGGTTTCTATCCGCACACCGAGGTCGCGTTCGGGTCGAACGGGGCGCTATACGGCACTACCGGCGGATCATGCACCGTTGGCGGCAGCACGGTCTTCGAACTGGCCCCGCCGAAAGCGCGCGCGGCGAAGTGGACGCATACCGTCTTGCACACGGGCCAAAGTATCTCGGCCCGTGTCACTTTTGGGCCGGACGACGCGCTGTACGGCGTGGAATCAGAAGGTTGCGGTAACAATGGCAGCGTGTTCCAGCTTGCGCCTCCCGCCGGCAAGCAAAAGCATTGGCGATACCGCACGCTTCATGTTTTCGCTGTCCCGGGCGAAGGAACCAATCCGGTGGCAGGCGTCATCTTCGATCACAACGGTCTGCTATTCGGAACCACCTATGCGGGTGGCGCGACGAACAGCGGGACGGTTTACAGCCTGACGCGGCCGGCCGGTGGCAAGAAGCAGTGGACACATCGGGTTCTGCATGATTTCGGCGAGAATGGTCAGCCGGACGGCGCCGGGCCTTCCGCGCCTCTTCTACTCGACCGGCAATCCGGCACGCTCTATGGCACGGCGGTTAGCGGGGTGAATGGGTCAGGTCCCGGCATCGTATTTCAGTTGCTACCTTCGAAGCATAAGAAGCGGAAGGAGAACGTGCTCTGGAGCTCTACCGATTTTGGCGATCCGAACGGCTACTTTCCTGTTTCCCGGCCGATATTCGGCGGTACGCGTCAGGAGCTAATTGTCACGACATCAAATTTGGCGGGAGTCCTGTTCAAGCTGGATAAGTAACGCGGTATCTTGCGGTGAGCTTGTGTCTGAAGCTCGCACATAAGTCGGGGAGAGAGACATGGCCGACACGATGAGCAGCGGCGGCCTGCTGCATTCACGCCTGCAGACAGGCTCGAAGCGTCTGTTCTGGCTGGGTGTGGCGATGACGGTGGTGGGAGCGGTGGCAATCGGCTTTCCAATTGTCGCCACCATCGCCACCGCGCTGTTCGTCGGCTGGATGGTCCTGCTGGCGGGTGTCTTCCTGTTCGTCGGCAGCTTTCATATCCACGGCACTGGACCGTTCTTCGGAGCTCTGCTGATGGCGCTGTTGATGATCGCAGGTGGCGTTTTCCTGCTGTTCAATCCGATCGCGGGCGCGCTCGCGCTGACAATCGTGCTGGGTGTGCTGTTTCTGGTTCAGGGCGCGTTCGAGATCGCCTTCGCGTCCGAGATGCGTCCGCATTCCGCCTGGGTGTGGATGCTGACGTCGGGAGGAGCCAGCGTTCTGTTGGCGCTGGTGATTGCGTTCGGGCTGCCGGGAATCTCATTGGTTGCGATCGGTATTCTGCTCGGCATCAACTTCGTGACGACGGGTCTCGGCTACATCTTCGCCTCGCGCGCGTCCGCATAGTGGCGCCTAGTATTTCCAGTCCCTGGCTTCGCGGACGAGGAAGTCGCGGAAGGCGGCGACACGCTTCGATTGCCGCAGCGCATCGCAATAGACGAGATGCACATCGAAGCTGGGGCCCTCGACGTCAGGCATGACGCGCACCAGATGCGGGCGCTCGGCGGCGAGAAAATCCGGTAGCGCGGCAACGCCGATGCCCGCTTCTGTGGCATGAAGAATGCCGGTAATGTTGTTGATGCGGAGCGCGCGGCCGCAGTTCTGGGTAAAACGGCGCGTCGAATCTAGCAGCCAGTTCACATCGCGCACTTCTGGCGCCGCGGTTTCGCCATAGGCGATCAATGTGTGCTCGCAGAGATCTTCGAAGCTGGTTGGCGTGCCGTGCTGCGCCAGATATTCGGCCGTGGCGCAGAGGTGATAATGCACCGTGAACAGCTTGCGTTGAATCAGGTCGGCTTGCACCGGTGCGCGCATGCGCAAGGCGAGATCGGCTTCGCGCTGCGCGAGATCGAGTTCGCGATCCTCGAAAACCAAATGCACCTGCAACTCGGGAAATTCACGCACGAATGCGTTGATGCGCGGCAGCAGCCAGTACGTGCCAAGCCCATGGCTTGATGTCACCTTCAGCGAGCCACGCGGAGCGGACTGCGCATTCTTCAGCGCCTCTTCCGCCTGTCCGAGCCGGGTCAGTACGTCGCTGACCGCGCCATACAAGAGCTCGCCTTCATCGGTGAGCGTAAGGCCCCGGGCGTGCCGTTGGAACAGCGGCGTGTTGATCTCTTCTTCAAGGGCGCTGATCTGCCGGCTGACGGCGGACTGGCTTAGCGCCAGCATCTGTCCGGCATGGGTGAAGCTTCCGGCCGAGGCGACCGAGTGGAAGATGCGAAGCTTGTCCCAGTCCATACGCTGCTCCTTGCGTTAGTGGCCTCCGGCGAAAAAGCGCTCCGCTTCGAGCGCCGCCATGCAGCCCATTCCCGCAGCCGTCACCGCTTGCCGGAAAACTTTGTCCTTCACGTCGCCGGCGGCGAACACGCCGGGGATATTGGTGCGCGTCGAATCCGGCGCGGTTTTGATGTAGCCGTCGCCGTCCAGATCCAGCTGGCCGTAGAAAAGCTCCGTTGCCGGAACATGTCCGATGGCAACAAACAGGCCGTCCACTTCCAGCGTCTGCTCGCTGCCCGTGTCGAGATTGCGAATTTTGAGACCCGTGACCGAACGCGGATTGTCGTTACCCAGAACTTCGTCGACAACAGAATCATAAATGATTTCAATTTTCGCATTGGCGGCAAGGCGCATCTGATTGGTCTTGTCGGCCCGCAGCACCGCGCGACGATGGATCAACGTCACATGTTCCGCGAAATTGGTGAGGAACAGCGCCTCCTCTGCTGCCGTGTTGCCGCCGCCGATCACCGCGACACGCTTGCCGCGGAAGAAGAAGCCGTCGCAGGTCGCGCAGGCCGACACTCCGAAACCCTTAAACCGCTCCTCGGACGCAAGCCCGAGCCAGCGTGCTTGCGCGCCAGTGGCCACGATCAGCGCTTCAGCGGTGTAGCGGTCGCCTGAATCGCCAACCAAGGTGAACGGCCGCCGCGCCAGATCCACCGAGGCGATGGTGTCCTGGACGATCTTGGTGCCGACATGCGCCGCCTGCGCCTGCATCTGCTCCATCAACCAGGGCCCCTGAATCGCCTCGGCGAATCCGGGGTAATTCTCGACCTCCGTCGTGATCGTCAGTTGTCCGCCCGGCTGAAGTCCGGCGATCATCACGGGCTCCAGCATGGCACGCGCGGCATAAATGGCCGCCGTGGCCCCGGCCGCGCCGCTTCCGAGAATGATAACCTTGGCGTGCGTGTCGGCCATTACCGCTCCTGAAAAAGGAGCACGGCGCAAACCGCGCCTTCGGAGCCCCTAGTTGCGGATATCGGGAGGGGACGGCACGAGGTCAAGCAGGGTTCGGATATGCTCCACAGCCCGGCCGGTTTCATCCAGCGGAGGGTAGGTCCATTGCGCAATCCTGCCCTCAAAGGGACGGATAATTCCACGGCGCGCCAGCGACTGGTGGAACAACCGGGCTTTGCGGCGGCCGCCGGGAAGGGAGAAGACGTGGACCGGCTTTCCTGTGCCCGCCGCTTCGCAAATCATGTTGACCGAGTCGGCGGTGACGACAAACGCATCCGCCCAGGCCATCATTCCGAGATACGGATTGTCGCGGCCGCCGTCCCAAATAAAGGTGTCCGTGCCGGCAAGGGCCTGCCGGACAACGGCTGATGCTTCCGCGCTGGTGCGGCGCGAGGTGCTGATCATCAACCCATGGTCGCGGGCGATCCCTGCAAGCATCGCGCCGAGCCGGTGGGCGGCCGCGGCGTTCAACGAGCCGTGCGTGCGGCTAGCGCCTCCGATCAGCACGGCCACGCGCGGCGCGCGCAAGTGCTCGAATAGACTCGCAAATTGGGCGCGCGCTTCTGCGAGCCGCGCTGGCGTGACTTGGTTGGGGCTGCCGATGATGGGGAAAACATTCGGTCCGGAAATCTCGTCATGCTGCGCAGGGATCACCAGATCGAAGTGGCGGCTGGAGAGACGCGGGCTTTGGCATTGCACCGTAAAGGTCCGCTCCCCGCTCGCCTTCCTGATGGCGCGGGAAAACGGAATGCTTTGTCGTCCGCAGGCGATCAGCAAACGCGGCCACGGCTCGGCAAGCACGTCTCCGTCATGCGTCATATGGGCGAAGGGCGAGCCGAGAGAGCGAGGCGCCAGCCAACGCCACGGCGGTGTCAGCCGAACACGGAATACGCGAACGGCAAACGGCAGGCGCTCCGCAAGTCCGAGGCATTGGTTCTCCATGCCGGCCGCGCCCTCGGTCACGACCCACGTTTCATCGCGCGATCCGCTGCGCGCGAGACTCATGCGAGCGCGCGACCCATGACGCGTTCGAGAATGCGCAGCGGCGCCCTTGCCGGATCGGCCATCGCCTTCACAGGCAGATAGAATGTCTGCTCGAAAAGATGCTGTCCCGCCATCGCGGCATGGCTCACCCGATCGGTGTACACAATCCATGTCGATCCCGGCGGAAAGCTGAATGCGTTTTGTTCGGCCGCGCGTTGATATTCGTCGTCGGCTTTCATGCGGTCATGGATGTTGAGCATTGTGTGATCGTAGGCCGTGCGAAATGCTTTTGTCGCTCCAATGGTGTTCAGGAATCTGGCGCGCGCGCGGGAATATGGGGGCAGCTTACCCGAGAAGGCGAGCGCCACCTCTTCAAATCTCTCGCCCAGACGCCAGTCGCGGCCTTTGCCGTCCGGATTGACGTTTGTGAACACGCGAAGAATTCGCTTGCCACCGGTAGGCGCAGACGGAAACGCGTCCACATGCAGGCGTGTGTCATCTCTTTTCGCACTGAGCCGCCGGCCTGCGATCTCAGCGGGGCGAAAACTCGTACGGCCGATCTCAAGTGAGTCGGCATATTGCGGAAGCAGCAGGCGGACGAGCGCGAGCGCGTGCTCATGATAGCGGCGCAGCATCGCCTTCATCGCGGCGAGGTCTTCGGCCGAGCCCAGCGCGTGTTTCAGCGCGTCCGACGGCGGATGGTAGCTGACATTCTTGGCCGCGGCATCCGCCATGGCGGGCGAGAGAAACCGCGTTTCACCGGCGGACAAGCCGAATCCCAATCGAGGCAGATAAAGAACTTTTCCATCCTCCAGCGCGTCAACCGGCGACCCCGACATGTTGGTTAACACCGGACCGTCCCACGCGATCACATCCAGGGTTTCGAGAATCTCGCCGATGTCCCGTTCGTGTCTGGTCATCCTCGCGATCCTGTGATGATGGTTTACGCTTGCCTGCGCCCAATTCCCGGAAAAAGGCTAGCGATCGACGCCTTATACTTGCGACACTTTATTGCTCAACCGGGCCAAGAGGAGTTTAATGCCGCTTACCTCATATTCCTCAAGGTCCACATGGAACATCAGAAACTCGATTCAATCGATCTCAGAATTCTGTCCGAGCTGCAGGCAAATGGCCGCATTACCAACGTGGAATTATCCCGGCGCGCGAAGATAACCGCGCCGCCGTGCCTGCGCCGCATGCGAGCGCTCGAGAAGGCCGGATACATCCGCGGCTATCATGCCGACCTCGATGCGAAACGGTTGGGATATGAGGTCAGTGCGTATGTATTCGTAGGGCTTTCAAGCCAGGCCGACGGCGACTTGAAGCGCTTCGAGGAGCAGGTGCGGAGTTGGCCGGAGGTGCGCGAATGTTACATGCTCTCCGGCGAAGTGGATTTCCTGCTGAAGTGTGTCGCGAAGGATCTCACCAGCTTTCAGGCCTTCATTACGAATACGCTGACGGCCGCCAAGAACGTGGCCGGTGTTAAGTCTTCGCTGGTCATTCGCCCCGCCAAGCGCGAGCCCGGCGTTCCGGTGGACGTAAAGTAGAAGGCGGCGGGCGAAAAGGTCCGCCGCCTCTTCTTCTCTAGCGGCCGCCGCCGGATCCACCACCGGATCCGCCGCCCGAGGGGCCTACGCTGTTCGATCGATAAGACGCGCCGCCGCCGGTGTCTTCCGTCGTTGTGGTGGTGCTCTGCTGCGTCTGCATGTCGGCCTGAGGCGCCGGTGGCGGGGGAGGCGGTGGTGCAGAATCGTTGTGCGCGCAGGCGGCCAGCAGCGATGCGGCAGTCAGGCCTGCGGCGATGCCGAGTTTTGTCATGGTTCAGTGCTCCTGTTTCGGCCCCGTTTCGGAACGATTGTGCCACCTCCCGGTTCCGGGTGAACGCCCGTGCGAAGCCGCTATTCGATGTCTCATGGCTTGCGCAGCTGCGTGGCGGGGCGGGCGGAGAGGGCAGTCCAGGTCGACGCAAGCCCGAAGAGCAAGGTAGCAGACGCGCCGCCCAGCACCGTAACGAGTGCCGCGCCGCCATCGAACACGAACGGCACATCGAACACGCGGCGCGCGACGAGCCAGGCGGCGGCTGTTCCCGCGGCAAGTGCCAGCGTCCCGGTGATGATGCCCAGCAGCCCGTATTCCAGTGCATAGATTCCGGCGATCCGGGCGCGCGTGGCGCCAAGCACTTTCAGCACCGTGGAATCGTAGATGCGCGCGCGCTGCCCCGCGGCAATGGCGCCCGCCAGCACAAGCAATCCCGCGAGGATGGTAACGAGGCTGGCCGCGCGCACACCATCCGCCAACTGTCGCAAGAGCCCGTTCACCTGCGCGATCGCGTCCTTCACGCGAACGGTCGAGATGTTGGGGAAACGATCTGTGACGGCGCGATACATCGGTTCTTCGTCGCGCGGCGGAACAGCGACAGTGGCGAGGAAGCTGTGGGGCGCGCGATCGATCAATCCCGGTGAAAGAACAAGCACGAAATTCTGGCGGCCATTGGAAAAGTCCACGTTGCGGAGATTGGCGATCCGGCCCTCGATCTCGCGTCCGAGCACATTCAAGGTCATGCGGTCGCCGAGCTTGAGATGCATGCCTTCGGCGAGGTCCGAGTCGAAGGAGATGAGGGTGGGGCCGCGATAGTCCGGCGCCCACCATTTCCCTTCAGCGATGTCTGTGCCTTTCGGTGGCGTGGCGGCGTAGGTGATGCCGCGGTCGCCGTTCAGCGCCCAGCGGGAACCCTGGTCGACTTTCGCCTGTGCCGCGGGAACGCCGTTCAGCGCGATTATGCGTCCACGGATCATAGGCGTGCGCCGGTAATCCCGCGCGGCGGGGAAACGGGCGATGATGCGGTCGAACGCTGCCGCCTGATCCGGCTGGATGTCGACGAAATAGAAGGTGGGCGCCCTGCCGGGCAGCGCGTCCTTCACCTGCGCGGAGATGGTGCGGTCGATCAAAGTCACGGCCGTAAGCAGTGTCAGTCCCAGGCCGAGCGCGACAACAACGCCGGCCGTTGCCGCACCAGGCCGTGTGAGATTGGCGAGCGCAAGCCGCCACCCCGCGCGCCGTGGCCGCGGCAGCTTGCGCAAGAGAAGCCGAAAACCCGCAGCGATCAGCCGCAAGGCAATCAGAGAACCAGCGGCACCGGCCAGAAACCACGCTGCGAAAATCGGCGAAGGCGAAATCCACAGCGCCAGCGCGATCACGAACAACGCGGCCGTACCGGTCAGCGCGAGATAGGGCAGCCGGCCACGATGTTTCGCGGGCGCAACAATATCGCGGAACAGCGAGGCCGGCGCGATCTCCCTCGCGCGCGCCAGCGGCGGCACGGAAAACACGATGGCTGACAGCAGTCCGAACGCTGCCGCAAGAATCAGCGGACCGGCGTAGATCCCATACTGCGCAGGTGCCGGAATTTGCGCGCCATAGGATTGTTCAAGCAGGAAAGGCAGGAAGATGCCGATCAGCAATCCGCAGATCACCGCAAGCAGCGCAATCGCCATCACCTGCAGAAAAAAAGTGAGGAAGATGAGCACGCCGTCCGCGCCCAGCGACTTCAGGATCGCAATTTCGGTGCGCTTGCGGTCAAGGAAGGCGCTCACCGCCTGACCGGCGCCCACGCCGCCGACTGCAAGCGCCGTGAGCCCGACCAGTGTGAGGAACATGGTGATCTGCTCGATGAACCTCCGCAGGCCCGGCGCCGCGTCGCTGCGGTCGCGGATTTGCCATCCGGCATCGGGGAACTCGCGTTTCGCCGCTGCCTTGAATGCAGGAATGGAACTGCCCGGCGGCATCGCCACGCGATAGCGATATTCGATCAGGCTGCCGAGAACGACCAAACCCGTTCGTTTCAATGCCTCGTTCGAGATCAGCACATGCGGACCGAGGCTGAAGCCGCCGGAGATGCGGTCGGGCTCGCCTTGCAACACCGCCGCTATGCGGAAAGTCTGGCTGCCGATGCGCATCGTTCCGCCTACGGACAGATGCAGTCGTTCCAGCAATGTCTGTTCGACAACCGCGCCGCAGGTTTGTCCATTGCAAATCAGTGCACGGGACAGAGATGGACTTGGCGTGAGGCCGACGCTGCCGTACAACGGATAAGCGGAATCTGCCGCTTTCAATTCGATGAGCTGGCGTTCGCTCTGAGCGCCTTTGGCCAGCGCGTACGCCATGGCGCGCATCGAGGTGACTTCGGATACGCGGCCATATCGCGACAGAAACGCATGCTCGTCTGGCGTGGCGGCGCGATGCACGATCTCCACCGAAACATCGCCGCCAAGCAATTCGCGCCCCTGCGACGCGAGCCCGATAAGCATTGCCTGTGCCAGCGAGCCGACACCGGCAATTGCCGCCACGCCCAGTACCAGACAGGCGAAGAAGATGCGGAAGCCGGAAAATCCGCTGCGCAATTCGCGGTGTGCGAACCGCACTGCCAACATCAACGCTGTCATGCGTTCACACGTTCGTCTGCGACGATGCGGCCATCCTTCATGCGCAGGATGCGATGGCAGCGCCGCGCCAGGGATTCCTCATGAGTCACGAGAAAAAGCGTGGTGCGATCGCGCGCCTGCAATGCGAACAGCAGTTCGGCGACATCTGCGCCCGTCTGCGTGTCGAGATTGCCGGTAGGCTCGTCGGCAAACAGCACGGCAGGACGCGGCGCGGTGGCGCGCGCCAGCGCCACGCGCTGCTGCTCGCCGCCGGAGAGTTGCGCGGGATAATGATCCACGCGCGCGGCCAAACCCACCGTTGCCAGTTCCGCGCGCGCCCGCTCGAACGCGTCGCGCATGCCCGCCAACTCCAACGGCACGGCGACGTTTTCCAACGCCGTCATGGTGGGAATGAGATGGAAGGACTGGAACACGATGCCGATCGTGCCGCGGCGGAAGCGTGCCAGCGCATCCTCGCCAAGCCCGGTGATGTCGGTTCCGGCGACCATGGCGCGGCCGCAGGTCGGCGCTTCCAGGCCCGCGGCGACCATCAGCAGCGATGATTTGCCGGAGCCGGACGGCCCTACCAGCGCCACGGCTTCTCCCGGCTCCACCGCGAGCGACACGCCGGACAAGATATTCACCGGCCCCGCCGCGCTCGTCAGCGTCAGAGAAATGTCTCGCAGGAGAATGGCAGGTACAGGTTCGGGCATAAGCTCCTTTGGGCGTTTGCCACCGGCGGGCAAAGAGTTGCGATATGGCGCGCAGCCCCGCGGTTTCAAGAAGCGGCGCGGTTGTGCAGTTGCGGCGCGGGTCGCGCTGGCTATAGTCCGCGCCTTCCGCGGACAGGTGGCCGAGCGGTTGAAGGCGCGCGCCTGGAAAGTGCGTAAACGGTGATGAGCCGTTTCGAGGGTTCGAATCCCTCCCTGTCCGCCAGCCGCTCGCCAGCCGCCGCCGCTGCATGCACCACGGCACAACATTTTGTGGTTGGGCCTGAGGGGCAGCAGTCGATATCACCACTTTTGGGTTTTTCGACCCCATTAAATCGGCCGCGCCGGTTCGAGGTTGTCGGCCGACCAGCTGCGCATGCGGCCTGAGATGGCCGCGGGCCGCAGACCGTAGTGGTCGGCCAAGCGATCGAGCGCGAGTGCCAAGACAACCTTGCCAGAACGGCGCGGCCAGCTTTTCTCTTTCTCTGCCGTTTCGAGCCCCTTAAGCGCGCAGCAGACATCGAACAGGACGTCCGAAAGGCCCGGTCCCACAGCCCCCAAGGCTTTCGCCAAACGCTGTTTGGCGGCGAGAACAGTGTCGGAAATGAACATCGTTTTCGGGCCGTTGCCGCCCAAAACGACGGGTGCACTCAGATCGGTGCATAGCCGGGGCTCGAGCTGCGCCAGGGTATAGTCCCGGCGCAGGCGCTCGCCGGCCTCGAACTGAACGCTGTCGAGCGCGCCGCGGGCATGCAGCCAGGCTAGCGGCGACTCCGCCTGATTGACCACCACCAGATCCTCGCCGCCACGGTCGTTCTGCACCAGCCGCAAACCCAGCGACTGGTGCTGCGCGGCCGAGATATCGATCCCGGCCAGCTCCGCGATCAGCCAGCTGCGCCCGCCGGCGCCGAGGCGCAATGCCTCGCCCTCCGCTGCCTCGAGCCAGCCACGCTCGCGGAACGCCTTGATCAGTCCGGATGCGATTCGCATGCGGCCGGACTCGCGGTCGCCGCGCTGGACCACGGTCCAGCTGCCGTTGGGGAGGTGCTCCAGGTGCGCCTTGGAATCGGCCAGCTTGCGCAAAACACGCCGGCCTTCTCGCTGCAGTTCGTGCTCGGGTATCGCGCTCATGCCGCCACCCGGGCGGCACGCCGCACCAGCATTTCCAGCCATTCCACTGTGCGGTCGAAGACGGGATCTTCGCGTTCTTCCTCGATCCGACGGCAGGCGTGCAGCACGGTCGGATGCGTACGGCCGAAGGCGCGGCCCACCCCTCGCAGACTGCGTTTCAGGACTGAGCGGGAGAGATAAATGGCGAGCTGCCGGCCCCTGAAGGCCTGCGGGCCGGCCGGCACTTCGGCGTTCGCGATAGCCGCTAACGGCAGGCCGAACGCATGGGCCGCCACCGCCTGCGCAATCTGGATAGGTGCACGATATTCCTGTTTTGTTCCGACTATAGCCATGTTTTTGCCGCGTCCTGTGTCATCTTGTACCCATAGAAGGAATAGTAGCACATAATAGGACGTGGTAGACGATATTTAAGAAAAAATTTTATTGCGTGTACAAATGGCGGTTTCGCCTTGCGAGCTGTGGCTTCGCCCCGCTGGCAGGTTGCGTATCGGCACTCCTCGGGTCTTTTTATGACGCATCCGCCGCGTGGAAATCGGTATTCATCTCAGGATTGGCAGCGTCGCGGGGCGTGATATTCTTTACACAATGACGCGTGAGTCAGTCCTGCCAGGCGCAATCGCGTTGCTTTTCACGTTAGCGATTGTCGCTAGCGTGGGCGGGCTTTTCATGGTGACTGCCCCGTATCACCCGATTTCGGAAAAGCGCGAAACAATCACCTATCTATCGCCGCAGTGCGAGCCGATAACCATTTGGGACTCAGCGCGTCAAAATGAAATGTGCCTAACGCGCGTCACTGTTCCTGAACGTCAGGTAGCGCTCAATGGAGAATATTGATCGTGCGCTGGACTAGATGTGCTGCAGTCGCCGCTCAAGTGTCCATTGCCTTCTTGTTGGTTCCGGCCTGCGCCACTGCGCCAGTGGACCGAGAACGACTCGCGTCGGTTCACACCATCTACTTTGGTGCAATTATAGAACCCCCAGACCGTCCTTTCTTTGAAAAGGCCGGGGGACCGCCTCGATCCCTGTTAGGACGCGCGAATGTCGCGGTGGATGGCAGAAATGCCATCGGAGCGGCTCTAATCAAGGAAGGATATCAATTCGTTCCAGATGAGAGGTCGGCTGACGCTGTTCTGTCCGTCATTATAAAGGTCGCAGACTATATGCCCGATGCGCCTTTTGGCCGAGATTGCAAACCGATCATGTTGATCGGGACAAAGCTGACAGACGCGCGCGGTGAAACCCTTCTTGAGCGCGAATACGATTACGTGGACACTGCGACCGTCCCCCGGCTACCGGGATACGTTCTGCTTCGCGCCGACCCGAAGTACACCGACCCCAGTTGCAGCAACTATTCGCAGGAACGAGTGATTGCAGCTTTTCATGATGTTGTACCCTTGCTTGCGCAAGCAATCAGCTCCGAACTCGCAAAGCGGTAGTCCCGGCACGCCCAATCCACGGGCGAAAATGCAGGACGCGTGAAACACATTGGCGGAAGCGAAATCGCATTGCGGAGAGCCGCGCTCGATGCTTAGTCTCCCGCACTCTCAAATCTCCCAGGCACACGAGGAGATGGGCAATGTCTTCAAGGAGGATTTCCATGCGTTTGAGTTTCACACACATTCGCGTTGCGCTGCTCGGTTCGGCGCTGGCGCTCGCCGCCTTGACGCCTGCTGCGGCGTCTCGCGCCGATTCGCACCGAGACCGCGCGCTGCACGGCAACCATACATCCGCGTTTGGCGCGGCGCGCGGCGTGGCGGCTGATCCCACCTACACGGTCCTGCATGATTTTGCCGGAAGCCCGAATGACGGCGGCGGCTCAGGCGCCAATGTCACGCTGGACGACGAAGGCAACATCTACGGCACCACCGATTTCGGCGGCGCCAACGGTTTCGGCACCGTCTTCAAGCTCGCG
>Ga0213876_10001032_pt1 | contig 17972 bp, 18 predicted proteins | sample BarmaccomBMRX_R9_FD_160113 | JGI IMG/M metagenome (GOLD analysis project Ga0213876, IMG submission 160113) | Root-associated microbial communities from Barbacenia macrantha in rupestrian grasslands, the National Park of Serra do Cipo, Brazil - RX_R9 | ecosystem: Host-associated > Plants > Roots... | reverse complement strand
ACTTGTTCTTGTCGCCGCGACGATCGACGCGCATCTCCGCAACGTTTTCTCCAAGCTCGGCGTGACGTCGCGATCGCAGCTTGCCCGCATGTCGGTCGACGCGGGAGCTCTTGCCGGAACCTAGGCGGCGCACAGGTTTGACGCGAGACGGCGCAAGGCGGTCAGCTCGATCTGCCGCACCCGTTGCCGGGCCAGGCCGAGTTCGACGGCAACCGCTTCCGTGGTTCGCGTGACACCGTCTCGCAGACCCAGCCGCAGCTCGAGGATCTGGCGGGCACGATCTGGCAGCTGACCAAGCGTTTCGTCGAGATCGATGACGGGCTGGTCGCCGACCAGCATCTCCAACGGGTCCAGCGCGTTGGCGTCGACCAGACGGTCGGCGTATCGACCGTGTCCGTCTCTGCCGAGCGGCTCGTCAAGCGACGAGACCCACACACCCGCTGCCTGTGCGGTCTGGATCTGGCTGGGGGTGAGCCCGATCGAACGGGCGAGTTCCGCCGTGCTCGGCATGCGTCCAAGTTCGCCGGCGAGCCTCATCTCGGTCGCGCGCACCAGCCGCAACCGCGCCCGCACCCCCTCCGGCAGCCGGATCGGATGCATCGAAGCGTTGAGCGCCTTCATGATTCCGCTTCTGATCCACGGTGCGGCATACGTGGACAACCTCGTCCCTCGTCGCCAGTCGAACTTGTCGACCGCCTGGACGAGTCCGACCGTGCCTTCCTGGATCAGATCGTGCAGGTCGCAGTCTCGGGCGGGATAGGACCGCGCGATGCTGACGACCAGCCTCAGGTTGGCGGTGACCAGCCGCTGTCGAGCAGTGCCGTCACCGCTCTCGGCCCGCTGCGCGCACTCGGTCTCCTCCTCAGCAGACAGGAGCGGGCAACGCCCGATCTCGTCGAGGTAGCGGCGGAGATTGCCTGTCGTTGTCGCCATCGGTGTTCCTCTCTCGCTGACCCTTCGTGGCGCAAAACCTAGGTCGGTAGGCATCGGCTCGCATGGGTGAGATCGCCTAACTGGCTCCCTAGGCCGCACGACGCCGCAAGGTGGCCGCCCCCGCGGCCAAGGCGCCGACAGCAAACGCCAGCACGATCCCGAGGTCCTGCCACATCGCGGCGGTGGGGTCGCTCGAGCTTCCAACTGCGTCGAGGGCGCTGACGGCGTGAGTGAGCGGCAGCACGTCGGCGACATGTCCCAGCCAGGTGGCCATGCCATCGATCGGGACGAACAACCCACAAAGCAGCAGTTGGGGCAGAACGACGACCGGCAGGAACTGCACGGCTTGAAATTCGGTGCGGGCAAATGCACTGCACAGCAGGCCACAGGCGACTCCTAAGATCGCCGTGCTCAGAGCGATGATCACGACGAGTGCCGGACTTCCGGCAGTGTCCAGCCCGAGCAGCTGGTATGCGACCAGACCTGCGATGCCGGCTTGGAGGATTGCGGCGCCGGAGAACGCAGTCGCGTAGCCAACGATCAGGTCGAGCTTGCCGATCGGAAGCGTGAACAAGCGCTCGAGCGTCCCCGACGTACGTTCCCGCAGCATTGAGACGCTCGTGATGAGAAACATCGTCAAGAACGGAAAGACGGCGAGCAGCGTCAGACCGATGTGGTCGAAGCGGCCAGGCTGATTGTGGAACATGGAGTACACCAGCGTCAGCAACGAGCTCGGTACGACGAGCAGCATCGCCACAGAGCGTCGATCGTGGCTGAGTTGACGAAGGATTCGTTTCGTCGTCGCGAATGTGGCAGGTAGGGACATCACGCGGCCGCTTTCTGATCGGCGGCATCGATCAGCCGCAGGAAGACGTCTTCGAAGTCATTGGTGCGGGCAGCCGCACACAACGCGGCCGGAGTGCCCTCGGCCAACAACGCGCCGTCACGCACCAACAGCAGGCGGTCACAGCGAGCTGCCTCATCCATGACATGGCTGGACACCAGGACGGTGGTTCCGGCGTCGGCGAGCGCGCGGAACTGCGACCAGAGTTCGCGTCGAAGCACGGGATCCTGGCCGACGGTCGGCTCATCGAGGACGAGCAGCTCGGGTTTGGCCAGCAGCGCACAAGCGAGCGAGGCGCGGCTGCGCTGCCCTCCTGACATTCTCCCCACCAGACGGTCGGCCTCGTGTGTGAGGTTGACGTCAGCGATGGCTCGCTCGGCTTCGGCACGCCCGCGCCCGAGAACGGTCGCGAAGTAGTTGGCGTTCTCACGCACCGTGAGATCGCCGTAGACACTCGGAGCTTGAGTGACATAGCCCACCGAGCTCCTCAGAGCGGCTGACCCCGCGGTCCGCCCGAGCACGTTCACCGTGCCCGAGCGGACCGCCTGCACGCCGACAATGGTGCGCATCAGCGTCGTCTTGCCGCTGCCACTGGGGCCTAGCAGGCCGGTGATGCTGCCGGCAGGGATCGTGAAGCTGATCCCGTCGAGGATCCGAACTCTTCCCTTTTCGACGACGACGTCATCGATCTGCACCGCCGGGGCGCGGCGACCCGATTCCGCATAGTCGTCGCCAGACAGCTGCGAGCACTGATTCGGTCGTGGCGGCATGCGCCGACTCCGGTTCTTCATCACGGTTGGTGCGTTCCTTTCACATGGGGTGGCGTGCACGCGGCTAGGCGGCACGTGGAAGGTCGACGAAACTGCTCGGTCCGTCGTCTGATGCCTCGGGCGCTTCGATCGTTACTCGCGGGAGAACACGATCGAGCCAGCGCGGCAGGTACCACGCGCGACTGCCCAGAAGGTGCATCACGGCGGGGACCAGCAGCATCCGAACTATGAGTGCGTCGACGAGGATGGCGACACCGAGACCGAGGCCGAAAGACTTCACGGTGCGATCCGGCGTCAGGACGAAGGCCCAGAAGACCACGCCCATGATCACGGCAGCTGCGACGATGACACGACCCACAGCGCTTACGCCGGCGCGAACGGCGCCACTCGCATCGCCGCTCTTGATGTACTCCTCTCGGATTCGACTTGCGATGAAGACTTCGTAGTCCATCGACAACCCGAACAGGATTGAGAGCACGATGACCGGCAAGTAGGACGCCGTCGGTCCAGTGCGGTCCAGTCCCACGAACGACTGCAGCCAACCCCACTGGAAGACGGCAACTAGCGCGCCGAATGCGGCGAGTGCTGACAGTGAGGTCGCGATGACTGCCTTGACCGCTATCACGATCGAGCGGAACGCCATCGTCAGCACGAGACAGGTGATGCCGACGATGAAGAGCAGGAAGTACGCGAAGTTCGACATGAGCTTCGATGCGACATCCTCGTTGCTCGCCGTCTGACCACCGACGTAAGCACGGGCCGGTGAGTGCGCGAGAGTGCTGGGAATCACCTCGTCGCGCACTGTGTGTACGAGGTCAGCCGTCTCGGTCGCCTGCGGCGAGGTCGTGGGGAAGACGGCGATCTGCGCAGTGTCACCAGCGTCATTCACCGTTGGCTTCCCGACGAGGGCGACCCCGGGTGTCGCCTTCAGGGACGCCGCGAGATCCGACACTGCCCGGGTGTCGCCCTGCATGTCCACTGCGACCAGCAGCGGTCCATTGAAGCCTGGTCCGAAGCCCTGTGCGAGCAGGTCGTAGGCCTTGCGGGTCGTCGTGTCGGAGGGGTTGGTCCCGTCGTCGGCCGTACCCATGTTGAGGGACAGGACAGGAATCGCCATCACGGCCAGAGCGGCGGCGGTCGCGGCGACGACCCGCTTCGGGTTGCGTTGCACGAACGCCGAGACCTGGTCGATCTTGCCGGGTCCAGTGCGTACCCTCGGCCGGCGTATGGGCACCGGGATCCTGTAAATGCGGTGACCGATCTTGGCCAGCAGCGCCGGCAGGAGCGTGACGGCAGTGCATACCGCCACGACGACCGACATCGCGGTGCCGTAGCCCATCTTCGCGACAAACGGAATACCGACCAAGGCGAGGCCAGAGATCGAGATAGCCACTGTCGTACCAGCGAAGATCACCGCCCGGCCGGCCGTCGAACCGGCCGTTGTGGCCGCCTCAACCGGCGATTCGCCGGACTCGAGTTCTTGGCGGAACCGCATGACGATGAACAGCGCGTAGTCGATCGCGACCCCGAGTCCGATCATCACCGCGAGGATCGGCGTGATCGTGTTGAAGTTGCTGAACGCGGCCGCGATGGTGAGTAGCGCGGAACCAAGCCCGACGGACACGAGGGCGACCACAAGAGGTACGGCCATCGCCACTGCAGTGCCGAGGACGATGAGCAGAATCACGATTGCGGCGGCTAGGCCGAGCGTGTCACTCGTCTTCGAGTCGACAGCCTTGGCGTCGAGGACAGGACCGCCGAACTCGACGTCGATCGGCGTGTTTCCCACCGCCGCACGAACGTCGGGCTCGATCTGATCGATGACCGCGGCGTCGAGCTCGTGAGCGGGTTTGTCGAACTGCGCCTCGAAGAAGCCGATCTTGCCGTCCTTGCTGAGTGCGCCACCCTTCGTTGCGAATGGGTCGCCGACGGAGATGACGCCGGGGATCGCGCCGACGGCGTATTCCGCGGCCGCGATCGTCTGCCGGCCCTCGCTGCTCGTGAGTGGCGTGTCCGACGAGAACACGACGCGGGCAGCATCGCCTGATCGCTCCGGAAAGCTCGCCTTGAGCAGATCGACGGCCTGCTGAGAGTCGGATCCGGGAATGTTGCTGTCGTTGACCAGTCGACCACCCCAGACATGACTGACTAGGAAGATCGCGGCGATCGCCGCGAGCCAGATGCCGAATGTGCGCCGTGGGTGCTCGACGCAGCCGCGCACGAGCCGGGCGAGGCCGCGGCTCTTCGTCTCGTGCATGAGGATCCTCTCCAATGTGTCGTGGCCTGGCACCGCGCCAAGGCACGCAGTCGGACAATGCGCGGGCCGGCGGCGACTCGCATGGGTGAAGTCGCCTAACCCACCCAGGTCGCCGAGTCCTCCGACGGATTTCGGCTAGAAGCGCAACGTCAGCAGCCGAGTCCTCTTGTGGGACTGCTCCGGCACTGCTGGCGCCACCGTGACCGTGTCCGCCGCGTCGTCAGGGTCGTAGGTGGCGAGCAGTACGCCCGCGCCGTAGCTGAACGCCGTGGGGAACAGGTCAGCGGTCAGATGGAAGAAGCGTTCGGACTGCTCGTCCCACGTCACCTGAGTTGTCTCGAAGCAGTTCATCTCCGGCTCCTTCCATCGCGTTGACGATGAGAGATTGCTCGCGCACGAAGGTCGTCGCTTCGGTGAAACCGCCGTGTTCTAGCGGCTAGGCGACTGCGACTACAGCGGTCCGGCAATGGAGTCGCAGGCCTCGGTCCAAATCCTGACTTGGTCTTGACCCCCCCTTGAAGGAAGCTCCTCGATGCTGATCTCATGACTGCTGCCACTGTCGAGAGGGGCCGGCTGAGCCCCGGCACTCGGGTGATGCTGAACAAGGTCCCCGAGGTCACGATCTACTTCTGGATCATCAAGATCCTGTGCACCACGGTCGGCGAGAGTTTCGCCGACTACATCAACGAGACGCTCGGCGTCGGGCTGACCAACACGACGCTGATCTTCTCTGCTGCCCTGATCGTCGTCGGTGTGGCACAGTTCTGGGTCCGCCGCTACATCCCGAGCATCTACTGGACAGTTGTGGTGCTGATCAGCGTCGTCGGCACGCTGCTCACTGACAACCTCACTGACGGACACAACGTGCCGTTGCGCACCAGCACGATCCTCTTCTCGGTGCTGCTCGCGGTCGTGTTCGCGATCTGGTACGCGCGGGAGCGCACGCTGTCGATCCACACCATCGTGACGACGCCCCGTGAGTCGTTCTATTGGCTAACGGTGCTCGTGACCTTCGCGCTCGGCACCGCCGCTGGTGACTGGACGCTCGAGCTGACCGGTTGGGGACCTGGGAAGTCGGTGCTGCTGCCCGCTGGATTGATTGCGGCCATCTTCGTCGCGTGGCGCCTTGGGGCCGGGCCGGTTCTCTGCTTCTGGCTGGCGTTCATCCTGACTCGGCCGCTTGGCGCCAACATCGGCGACTTCCTCGGTGCACCCGCCGATGAGGGCGGGCAGGGCCTGGGAACCTTGTGGACCAGCATCATCTTCCTCGCCGCGATCCTCGCGACCGTCGTCTATCTGAGCATCACGAAGAAGGACCAGACGGAACGCGTTTACGTCGGTGCCGACGGCGTCGCGGCGGATCACCCCGGCGGCCGGTGCCTGATCGCGATCACCGATCATCCGGTCGTCACACCCGCTCTGGTAGACGCGCTCAACGCCCGGGCCAACGACCGCGCCACGCACGTGCATCTGGTGGTCACCAACCCGGCGAGCCACGAGATCACCGAGCATCACAAGCTGGCTCACCAAGCTGAAGCCGAGGTGCGCGACGCAGTCGCGCGGCTGCGTCGAGAGACCTCGGCCGAGATCACGGATTGGGCGGTGTCCATCCGGCACGACCCGATGGACGCGGTTGAAGAAACTATTCAGCGGACGAGGGTCGACGAGGTCATCGTCGCAGTCGACCATCACCGGGTTGCTCACGCGCTGCACCAAGATCTCGAGGACCGGCTGGCACACCAGCATGTCGCCGTCACCTCAGTGGGCGCGACGCCACCGGCGACGAAGGCGTAGGACCGAAGCGACGAGCGGAGCGGGAGGTGACCGGATGAGACGAGGCTCTATGCTCCGAACTGCAGCCGAAGCCCCACGGACTATGACCCATCACCTGAGAGTGCGACGGGGTGGTTGCGCGCTCGGGGGCTGAACAACGAAGGACGTATGACCAAGCCCACCAACGCCCTCACCAGACGTACCCTCCTGGCGCTCGCGGCCGCGGCGACGGCGGCCGCATGCGGCGGCAAACGCGCCGCCACACCCCACGGTCGGGCCAGCACACACACCGGCCGCGCAGTCACATCGCCCACTGCCGCGCCAGCCACCGCACCACAGCGGACGACGACACCAACCCACGGCGGACGTCCCGGGCGCCGCGGACCGGCCAGGGAGATTGCGCACGGGAGCCGTCGCCAAGGTGATGTAGCGCTCACCTTTCACACCGCCGGGGACCCGGCGATCGTGAACGCCGTCCTTCGTGCGGCCCGCCAGGCCCACGCCGGTCTGACCATGTTCGTGGTCGGGACCTGGCTCGAGGCGAACCCACAATTTGCCGACCGGATCATCAGACTCGGCCATGATCTCGGCAACCACACCTGGTCGCATCCAGTGTTGCCGGACGACGACGCCGTGATGACGCACGAGGAAGTCGTGCGCTGCCGCAATCTGCTGGTCCGGCTGACGGGCAACGGTGGGCAATGGTTCCGCCCGTCTGGCACGCCGCAGGCGACGCCATTGATCTTGCGCGCAGCCGGACGGGCTGGCTATCCGACCAGCCTCTCGTACGACGTCGACCCGTTCGACTACACCAACCCGGGCGCCTCCCTTGTGACACAGCGAGTGCTCGACGAGGTTCGGCCCGGATCGATCATCAGCTTGCACACGCTGTACGCGGGCACGGCCCAGGCCCTGCCGGCCATCCTCCACGGTCTGAAGCAGCGCGGGCTTCGGCCGGTCACCGCTCGCACTCTGCTCGGCGCGCAGGTCGCCGCATGAGCCGCGACCGAGCCGTCGGGGCGGCTCGCGTCCTCGTTGCCGGTAGTGCGGCGCTCGTGGCACTGGTCGCGTGCAGCGGCTCGAGCGGCACGGCCAGCGCGCCTACCCACTCGCCGGCCAGTAGGCCGCCCGCCACGAGCGGAGCGACAGCGTCGCCGGGTACGCCGCCAGCCGGCCGGTGGCAGGTGCTGCCAGGAATGCCGCCCGTCCTCGATCCGTCGAACATCTACGCCGCAGACGCACCCGGCAACATCTCGCCGGTCGCCCGACACGACCGGCCGCTGATCTACGTGCCGAACTCAGAGTCCAACACCGTCAGTGTGATCAACCCCCGCACGTACAAGGTCATTGCCACTCACCGCGTCGGTGCGCTTCCGCAGCACGTCACGCCATCTTGGGACCTGCGCACCTTGTACGTCCTCAACGACGAGGGCAACAGCGTCACGCCGATCAACCCGGCCAACGGCCGGTTCGGCAAGCCGATCCCGGTCGCCGACCCGTACAACATGTACTTCACACCCAACGGCCGGTACGCCATTGTCGTCGCCGAGCGACTCAACCGGCTCGACTTCGTCAACCCGCACACGATGAAACTGCGGCATGCGTTGCCGGTGCACTGCCAGGGTGTCGACCACGCGGACTTCTCCGCGAACGGCCGTTACGCGATCTTCAGCTGCGAGTTCTCCAGCAAGCTGGTGAAGATCGACATACAGGCCCAGAAGGTGGTCGGCCACCTGTCGCTGCCGAAACGCCGTGGCGCGGCGATGCCGATGCCGCAGGACGTGAAGCTCTCACCCGACGGCAAGACCTTCTACGTCGCGGACATGGCGAGCAACGGGGTCTGGATGATCAACGGCAGGACGCTGAAGGTCATCGGTTTCCGGGCTACTGGCAAAGGCGCGCACGGGCTCTACGCGAGCCGGAACTCGAAATATCTCTACGTCTCAAACCGCGATGAGGGCAGCGTCTCTCTGATCAATCTCGCGACGACGAAGATCGTGCGAAAGTGGCGGATCGGCGGCAGCCCCGACATGGGTGGCGTCTCGGCGAACGGCAAGGTGTTGTGGCTCTCGGGCCGCTATGACAGCGTCGTCTACGCGATCAACACGCGGACCGGACATCGGATCGCGACGATTCCGGTGGGCGGTGGGCCGCATGGGCTCTGCGTCTATCCCCAGCCGGGGCGCTACTCCCTCGGTCACACCGGCGTCTTTCGCTAAGCCCGCGCGACAGCAGCGTTCGGTCGCAGCCGGCCGGACGGCGCCAGGCGCCGGTTCGCTGGCTGGAGTCTCAAAGGTCACGCAGCCGCGCCGCGTCGATTCGGGCGGCGTGCCGGGTGGCGGCCAGGGTGGCACCAGCGGCGGTGAGCAGCACGCCCGCGACGGTGAGGGTGATGAACCCGCCGGGCAGCGCGGGATGCTGCGGCGGCGGGTCGAAGATCCCGGTGAGGATCTTGACGAGCTCGGCGGCGATGAGACCACCAGTGGCGAGACCGCCGAGCACACCGGCAGTGAGTACCCACCGCGCCTCGGTCCAGACGAAGCGGGCTCGTTGGCGGAAGCTGGCGCCGAGCACGCCGAGCGCGACGAGTGACCGGCGGCGTTGGATGGCGCCGACGAGCAGCACCAAGCCGGCGCTGCCGGCGGCGAGCAGCACGCCGAATGCCAGCGTGAGGCGGGCAAGCCCTCTCAGGCTGCCGGCGGCGAGACCGGACGCGGATGGGACGGCGACGCGCGGCGCGGTGATGTCATTGACCAGCGCGCCGGGTGGCGAGTGGATGGCGGCAGCGACGGCGGCAGGATGGTCGGTGCGGACCAGGAGCGTCTCGACCTGACTTCGCCCAGTGGCCGTTGCCAAGTACTGGCGGTTGGTGACGATAAAGCTGTCCAGTGGTGCTGTCGCGAACTCGGTGACGACGCCGACGACGTGGAACGGGACGGTCGCATAGTGACCGGAGGCGTTGAGCAGTCGCAGCCGGATCAGGTCACCGGGGCGCAGCTGATAATCATGGAGGGTCTCTTGGCTGAGCAGGGCCCCGTCAGGCGTGGCGGCGAGCTTGGCCAGCGCGGCATGCACCGAGCTGCCAGGTGTGAAGGCGTCCTGCAGCGGGGCGGCGCGTCCGACAGTGGCTGCGTCCACGCCGTAGAGGTCTTGCAGGTCAGGTCCGACGTAGGCGAGTCGATGGCTGACCTGTTCGACGGCTCGTACGCCGGGCACGGTGGCAGTGCTGACCGGCAGGCTTTGGGGGCTGTCGGGGGGCAGGGTGACAGAGACGTCGGAGCCGACGGTGAGGGCGACGTCGAGGTGGGCCTGCTGGTCATAGGTTGTGGTGAAGATCGCTGCGGAGACAGTGACGGCCAGACCGACCGCGAGGCCCGTGGCGCCGCGCGCGACCAGCTGCCGGCGGTGACGCACGGCGTGCTGTCGAAGGTCAGGCAGGCTGCCAGCGGGGTCCGAGGCAGGTGCGCGGCGCCGGCGGCGCAGGGCAAGCGCAGTCAGTCGCCAGACCAGCAGCGCCGCGCCGGGCCAGGCCAGGGCGGGGGCCAGGAGCGCCGCGTAGTTCACCGACGCGACCGGCACCCCTTCGGGCACGACAACGACCTGGTAGTGGCCGCGGGCGGTCAACCAGAACACCAACGCTGACCCCGCGAGGAGCAGCACGTCCAAGCCGAGCCGTAGTGGCAGCGGCGTACGGCTGCTGCCGACGTCCCGCAGGTCCTCCCCGACATCCCGCTGTTGGTTGCGAAGGCGGGTGAGCGGGACAAGCTGCACCGCGATGCTGAGCAGCAGGCCAGCGACGGCGCCCGCGATCAGCCAGCTTTTGCTGACGGTCGCCGATGCGCCGAGCGCGAGGCGACTTGCCAGCCAAGCGGCGCCGATGCCAAGTGCCGCACCGAGCAGACCGTCTACGCCGGCGATCAGGCCGATCAGAAGCGCGCAACGGCGAGGGGTGGCCCCCCGCAGCTGCAGCAGTGCCAGGTCCCTTCGTTGCCGCTCGCTCCGTAGTCCGATGACAAGGGCCGCGACGACCCCGGCGAGGATCAACCCGGGAACCGCGAGCAACAACACGAGCAGCCGCGCGTAGAGCGCGTCCTCGCGCGCACCGGACAAAGTGGCTTCGAGGTTGTCACCGACCAGCACCTGGCCGGCAAGCACGGATGCGAGGTGATCCGCGCGTTGGCGGACCAGGTCCGCCGCGGCGGCCGGGTCGTTGGGCAACCCGGTGTGGTCGAGCTGAACATGTAGCTGCCTGGTCACAGGAGCGCCTGCGGTCAATCGGTCGAACTTCGCCTTCGGGAGCAGCACGACGTTGTCGGGGGGAGCGCTGGGAGTGGCGCCGGCGGGGGCTCCCACCACCTGGAAGAAGGTGCCGGCGTTCGGCAGGTCGGTGATGCCGTTGACCGTCAGCCGGGTCTTGTTGCCGAGCAGCTTGATCCGGCTGCCGACCGTCGCTGAAAGGTTGGCGGCCGTCTGCTGTTGAAGCTGCACACCGGTCGGGGAACCGCGCAACGGGCGCAGCTGCGAGGGTGCGAGCTTTGAGTATGTCCGAGGGAGCGTGACCAGATACGCGGTCCCGGTCGTGCGCCGGCCGCCGCCCGAGGACGACACCAGGCCGGGCACCTTGGCGTAGTCGACCTCGGCCGAGCCGCGATATCCGGGGACGGACCGGACTGCCTTCGCAACCGCGCTGGGGTTGGCGCCAGCGGCGAGCTGGACCTGCCAGTCGATGGGGACCCGGGTGGCCGCAGTCCGCGTCAGCCGGGAGCCGGTCTGCGCCACGAACGACCCGATCGCAGCGGTGAATGCGACGAGTACGGCGAGGGCGAGTGCGGCGGCGATGGTCTCCGCAGGACGACGCCGGATCGAGCCAGCGACATAGCGACCGGTCACGCCACCCGCCCATGGTCCAGCTGGATGTGGTGGTCGAATCGGCCAGCGACGGCCGGGTCATGCGTGGCGACGACCAAGGTCATCTCCTGGCCGGCCTGCTCGATGAGGGTGTCGAGGACCAACCGGCCGGTCGCCTGGTCCAGCGACCCTGTGGGCTCGTCGGCCAGCAGCAGGCGCGGCCGTACCGCCATGGCGCGGGCCAACGCAACGCGCTGCTGCATCCCGCCGGAGAGCTGCCCCGGTAGCGCGTCGTCGGCATCGACCAAGCCCAGCGCGCGCAGCTGCTCGACGCCACGGCTCAGGGCCTCCGCCGGCGGAACGCCGCGCAGCCGCAGTCCCAACGAGGCGTTTTGCGCAGCCGTTAGCTCCACGATCAGCGATGGCGCTTGCGGCACGTAGAGCACGTCCGAACGGTCCAGCGAGCTGACGACGCGTCCCTCGTCAGGGGTCAGCAAACCGGCCAGCAACAGCAGGAGAGTTGTCTTCCCGGAGCCGGACCGGCCGGTGAGGGCATACTGACTGCCGGTCGAGAGCTCCACGCTGAAGTCGTGGAGCACTGTGCGACCCGAGAACGCGACCTTGACGCCGTCCACGCGCACGGCAACGTCGGTGCTGCGGAGCGTCATGCCGCCACCACCCGCCCATCGACCAGTCGGATCTGTCGATCCGCGGTGCGAGCTACTTCCGGGGAGTGGGTCACCAGCACCGTCGCGCCGCCGACCGGCCGCCACCGGGTGATGAGCTCGAGCACTGAGCGCTCCTCGGTTTCACTGATCTCGGCGGTCGGTTCGTCGGCCAGCAACAGGGTGGGCGCGCCCGCCAGCGCGACCGCAAGCCCGGCACGGGCGGTCTCCCCGCCGGACAGCGTGCGCGGCAAGCTGTGGCGCACCTCATGCAGGCCGAGCGCGTCGAGCAGGTCACCCGCGGCCGGGCCACTCCCGCCGCGGAGCCGTTCCGCGAGGCGGACGTTGTCCAAGACGTCGAGGTGGCCCAGCAGGCCGCTCGCCTGTGTGAGGACCCCGATGTGTCGCGCGCGCAGCCGGGCCGCGCCGGTCGCGCTCAGGTGGCTCAGCCGTTGCCCGGCGACATGGACGCTGCCGCCGTCGGGATGGTCGAGTCCGGCGAGTAGCGCAAGCAGCGTTGACTTCCCGGATCCGCTCGGGCCCGTCACGGCCAGCAGCTCGCCGCTCTCACAGGTCACCGATACATCCAGCAGCGCGGGGACCTCGACCTCACCACGACGGAAGAAACGGTGCAGGCCGCGGGCAACAAGTGGGCTCATCGCTGCCGAAGGCTGCTGATCATGGTGCGGTAGGCGTCGACGTTGTCCGCCCCGACCGGGCCGAACAGCTCCATGACCACGCTGTGGCCGCCCGACACCAGCTCGTATCGCTGGACCTCGTCGCGGTAGCGGCGGCCGGTTACCGGGTCGGGGGCGGAGTTGCGCCGGTAGACGATGAGGACCCCACGCCCCGCGGGCTCGCTGACGGCGCTGATGGATCTGAGTTGAAACGCGGGCTGCGTGCGCTGCAGGGCGGGCACGTCCTGCTGTCGGGCGGTTGCGGGGGACGGCGGTGTGGACTGGGTGCCTGCCGTGACCTGGACCCCGTTCAGCTTGTCCGTGAAAACAACCCCGCCGGACTGTCGGCGTTGCGCCCACCCTTCGGGATGGGTGAAGCGAAACCGGCCGCCACGGTCGCGATAGGCAACGAATGCCAGGTTGTCCGGGATGTCGCCGGGTGGATTGTTCTCCGCCGGGACCGGCGCCTGACTGCGGACGCGATGAGGCGAGCTACTGGAGGGAGTGCTCGGACGTGGGTTCGGGCTCGTCCCGGGTCCGGCGGCCGGGTTGGAACCGGAGCTGCTGCAGGCGCCAAGTGCGAAGCCGGCTGCCACAACCGTGGCGGACAGGAGCAGAGGACGGCGTGAGGTCATGAGCCCGACGGTAGGAACCGCGTGGTCAGCGAGCGGCAAGCGCCGGGTAAGGCCGACGTTTGCCTTCGCTTTGCCCCAGCGCCCTACTCTGCCGGTATGGCTGGGCCGCCGCGACAGCGCACTCTGCGCCGGCGGGTTCGCAATCAGACCATCGTCGTCGTCGTCAGTGCCCTCGTGCTGTTCGCGGTACCACTTGGGGTCGCCCTCGACGCGCTGCTGACCAGCCGCGCGCTCACGGGATTGCAGCGAGATGCGACCCGCGCCGCCGCGCTCGTCCCTGACAACGTGATCCAGAGCGATCATCCACCCGCCGCGCCGACCGGGCCCAGGTCGGTGCAGATCGGTATCTACGACGCCTCCGGACATCTGGTCAGCGGGCAGGGGCCGATGGTTTCGGCCCTCGCCGCCGCCGCGGTCGACGGACACGAGCACGACGGCCAAGACGGCTCGGACCGTGCGGTTGTTCTCCCGGTGACGTCTGACGGGACAGTGGTCGGCAGCGTCCGAGCGGCGCAGCCGACGAGTACGGTCCGGAACCGCATCTGGACCGCTTGGGCTCTTTTGACCGCACTCGCCGCCGCCATCGTCGCTGTCGCGCTGCTGCTTGCCCGCGCCGGCGCCAAACGCATCGCCGGTCCGTTCGAGCACATCACCCGTGTCGCGCGTGACCTAGGCGACGGCCGACCCATCGGCGAACCCGCGCCGTCCGGCATCACCGAGGCCGACGCGGCCGCCACCGCACTGCGCGGCAGCGCGCAGCAGATCAACGACTTGCTCGAGAACGAACGCGACTTCGTCCGCCACGCCAGTCACCAGCTGCGGACCCCACTGAGTGCTTTGCTCCTGAACCTTCAACAGACGCCACCTGACATCGCTGCTGCGCTGGAACGGGCCGAACATCTCGACAGCACCATCACGGACCTGCTTGCCCTGCGTCGCGGGAGTTCCGATGGTCGGTGCAATCCTTCCCAGGTCGCGACCCTGACTGCACGCAGGTGGGACACCGCCGATCGCCCGGTGGTCCTGCGCCTGGACGACACCCCCGACGTGGGCATGAGCGCGGCCGGGTTACGGCAGTGCTTGGATGTGCTCCTCGACAATGCCATCCGGCACGGGGCCGGGACGATCACCGTCACCGTCGAGGCCTACGGCGAGACTGTTGCCGTGGAAGTCGCCGACGAGGGCGATGGATTCAGCTCCACCAATCGCTATGGCACGGGTCTGACGTTGGCGGCGTCGTTGTCGCAACGCGCCGGCGGCGACCTGATGATTCGAGACCGCGGCCGCCACCCCGGCGTGGCACTTGTGCTCCCCGCCGCGAGCAAAGCTCCACAGCCATGACCGGTCGCCTACACCGAGTCGTCGAAACGGTAGCCGTAGCCTCGCACTGTCTCGATCCGCTCCCAACGGTCTCCGGCGTCGGCCAACTTCCGTCGTAACGCTGCGATGTGCACGTCGAGCGTCTTCGTCGAACCAGACCAGTGCTCGTCCCACACCTCGTCGATGAGCAATTCGCGGCGTACGACGGTCCCGGCCCGCGATGCCAGCGCTTGCAACAGCTCGAACTCCTTGGGCCGTAAGGAAACAGCTGCGTCGCCCAGCCACACGAGGCGCCGCGCGGGTTGAATTCGCAGGAGGCCGATCCGCAACTCGTCATCGCTGTCGGGGCGCCGCCGCAGGTGTGCCCGTAGCCGCGCCACCAACTCTGCTGGGCGGAACGGCTTGGTCACGAAGTCGTCAGCCCCACCGTCCAGTGCTCTGACCGCCGCCGTCTCATCCGACTTCGCGGTCAGCACCACTACGACCGCATCCGCGCCGGCCGCACGCAACTCCCGGCACAGGTTGAGCCCGTCACCGTCAGGAAGACCCAGATCGAGGAGGATCAGTTCCGCCGTCGCAGGGTTCGCACCGCGTGCCTCTGCCAGCGACTTCGCCCACCGAACCTCGTGGCCAGCTTCGGCGAGGAGGGCGACCAGGGCACCGCCGAGGGCGACGTCATCCTCCACCAGCAGGACATGCGCCGATACCGGTCCCGCCTCAGACATGCTCCTCCTCAGCCAGCCGACGCAGAACGGCGCCGGTCTCGACGACAGATCGCCGTCCAAGCATTGTGCCGTCCGTTGCGAGCGGCATGCTCGTCCGGTATCTCAACCAATCGGTTGACATTGATCCCAAGCGTCACTACATTTATCCTCAACCATCTGGTTGAGGATAATTTGATGAATGATTCGTTGTCGCCGGTGTTCGCAGCGCTGGCCGACCCCACGCGGCGAGACATGGTCGCCCGGCTCACCGAGGCCGATGCGACAGTTGGAGAGCTCGCCAAGCCTTACGACGTGAGTGTGCAGGCCATCTCCAAGCACTTGAAGGTGCTCGAGCAGGCCGGTCTGGTCACTCGCGTCGCGGAAGGTCACCGCAGTCCGGTGCACCTGGAGGCGGAGGTCTTCGAGCTGATGACGAAGTGGATCGAGCGTTACCGACAGCGGGCTGAGGCCCGGTACCGGCGGCTGGATGCCGTGCTGGCAGAGATGAACGACGAGACGACCGGGCGCCGGTCGCGCAAGGAGACAGCATGACCGGGACGATGACCGCCGCGATCGAAGCCGACCCGACGGTCCCCCTCATCCGCATCAGCCGCGATTTCACCGCGACGCCGGCGCAGCTGTTCCGGGCACATACCGACCCAGAGCTGTTCGCCCGCTGGGTGGGCCCGGACCGGATGCGCACCAACGTGGACTACTGGGACCCGCGCACCGGGGGCAGCTGGCGGTACGTCGCAGCGGCGGAGGGAGCCGAGCACGCGTTCCGTGGCTGCTTCCACGAGGTTCGGCCTGACCGGATCGTGCAGACCTTCACCTGGGAGGGCGCTCCAGACGAGGTCGCTCTGGAGACGCTCACCTTCGAAGACCTCGGGGACGGTCGTACTCGGCTGCACGCCCAGTCGCTGTCCGACAGCTTCGAAGCCCGGGATGGCTGGCTACGTAGCGGTATGGAGGTCGGCGTCAACGACGGCTACGCCAAGCTCGACTGCTTGCTCGCCGCCGGCGAGGTCCCGGCTACCCGCGGCGGCGCGGCGTGACGCTGCCGACGGAACCGGCCGAGCGCCATCGCGCGGTGGCCGCTGGGTTCACCGCAAGGGTGCGCGGCACCACGGACTGGGATGCGCCGGCCCCGGTCGCCGGATGGCGGGCCCGAGACGTCGTCGCTCACCTCGTCGACTGGTTCCCGGAGTTCCTCGCGACCGCCACCGGCTTGACGCTCGACCGTGGCCCATCGCCGGAGGAGGACCCGGTGGGTGCCTGGCAGGTTCACTCCGATGCGGTCCAGCGACTGCTCGACGGTCCCGAAGCGGAAACTGCATTCGCGCATCCGATGGTCGGTGAGATGCCGTTGCCGGCTGCCGTCGATCGCTTCTACATCACCGACGTGTTCATGCACACATGGGACCTGGCCCGCGCCACCGGCCAGGACGAGCGGCTCGACCCGCAGACATGCGAAGAGCTGCTCGCCGGGATGGAGCCGATCGACGAGCTGCTCCGCTCGTCCGGGCAGTTCGGCCCCGCAGTGCCCGTGCCCGACGACGCCGACGCGCAGACCCGCCTGCTCGGCTTCATCGGCCGCGATCCGATGCCAAACCCGGGCTGACCGCTTCGCGCGGTCTGGGTGCACTACGACGACGCGGCGGTCGTGGCAGCGATGACCGCTGCGGAGGTTGCGGCGGCCGCGGCGGCCTCGGCAATGACCTTTCGGACCACGTCAGCCGCCGGTACGAACTCCGCAGCCTGTGCGATCCGTCGCTTGGCATGCGCGTGCGGCTTGTCGGCAACCAGTTCGAGCAACCGTGCCGGCCCCGCCAACGCGAGGAGCACCGCCGTACGGGCATCAATCGGGCCATCGCCAGCCGCGGCCGACCGCACCCGGGCCAACGGCTCGTCCCGCGCCTCCGCAGTCAGCAGCGGGTGGGCCGTGGGCAGCCAGATCCGACGTCGCTCCCGGCCGAGCGCACCTGCTTCGACCAGACCATCCACGACACGACCTCGAGCACCGTGCAGCGATCGGTCCAATCGCGGGAACTGCCGCGTGGCTCGACGGGCTTGATCCGCGGCCAGAGCGGCGTGCACCTCACCAAGAAGCCCGTGGGGGCGTTGGCCTACCGCAACGAACTTCGAGCCGGTCCACTCGACCCTGCCGTCGATGCCGAGCTCTGCGACCAGGGCGCCAACGACACACATGCGCAGTGGCGCCTCGCTGCCATTCAACGGCCGGCCTCGTCGCGGATCTAGCGACAGCAGCACCAGCTCTTCGGCAATCAGCACCTCTGCAGTATGGGCGCCGCCACCGATCGCCGCTCAGCCATTGCGAACGGCATCGCACCGCAGGGCGCGCGGCGTCTACAGCATGGTCCAGACCGACTTCGATCGCAGATAGCCATCGAGCCCGAGCTCGCCGTTCTCGTAGCCCCATCCGGACTGCTTGAAGCCACCGAAGGACACGTCCGGGTCCCACATCATCTGGCAGTTCAAGGTCACCGATCCGGCATCGAGGCGACCGGCGAGCCGGTGCGCTCGGG
>Ga0213876_10001031_pt1 | contig 17982 bp, 18 predicted proteins | sample BarmaccomBMRX_R9_FD_160113 | JGI IMG/M metagenome (GOLD analysis project Ga0213876, IMG submission 160113) | Root-associated microbial communities from Barbacenia macrantha in rupestrian grasslands, the National Park of Serra do Cipo, Brazil - RX_R9 | ecosystem: Host-associated > Plants > Roots... | reverse complement strand
AGCCATCGGCAGAGGACGTCGCGGTGCTCCGCGGCCATGCCGATTCGATGGCGCTCAAGCTCGCCTGTCACGATCCCGCCGTGCATCGTCGTCTTGCGCCGCAAGGTCCGGAGGCGCGCGCGCTTTTCGATTGCGTGGAGCAGGCGCGCGTCGAGGCGATCGGCGCAAAACGCATGGAGGGCGTGGCCTCGAACCTCTCCGCCATGTTGCAGGACCGCTATCATCGAGGCGCCAAATACGAGGACATCACTGATCGGGCCGACGCGCCGATCGAGGACGCCGTCGCGCTCATGGTGCGCGAGCGCCTCACGGGCGAGCTTCCTCCGCCCGCGGCGCGCAAGCTCGTCGATCTGTGGCGGGCCGAGATCGATGCGAAGGCCGGTGGCGACCTCGATCAGCTCGACGCGAAGATCGACGATCAGCGCGCCTTCGCGCGCATCATGCGCGACGTCCTCGCGCATCTCGAAATGGCGGAAGCGGCCGATCTCGAAAGCGAGGAGAGCGAGGAAAGCGACGAAGAGCAATCGGAGGACAATAAGCAGCAGGAAGGCGAAGAGAGCGAAGAGGGCTCCTCGCGCGAGCAGGCCGAGATGGAATCGAGCGATGCCGCCGCCGAGGATCTCGAGGACGGCATGAGCGAGGACTCCGATGCCCCTTCGGGCGAAATGCCGGAAGAGGCGGACGAGGCCGATTCCGAGGAAGCGTCGGAAGCCTGGCGACCGCCGTCCTCGGGTCCCAATGAGCGGCGCGCGCCCGACTACAAGGCTTACCTCACGAAATTCGACGAGGTGATCGCGGCCGAAGAATTATGTGATCCCGAAGAGCTCACGCGCCTGCGCGGCTATCTCGACAAGCAGGTGCAGAACCTCCAGGGCGTGGTGGCGCGCCTCGCCAATCGTCTGCAGCGTCGCCTCTTGGCGCAGCAGAACCGCTCATGGGAGTTCGACCTCGAGGAGGGGATGCTCGACGCGGCGCGTCTCCCGCGGGTCATCATCGATCCCTTTCAGCCGCTCTCCTTCAAGCAGGAGAAGGACACGAATTTTCGCGACACGGTGGTCACGCTGCTGCTCGACAACTCGGGCTCGATGAGAGGCCGGCCGATCACGGTCGCGGCCACTTGCGCCGACATTCTGGCGCGTACGCTCGAACGCTGCGGCGTGAAGGTCGAGATCCTCGGCTTCACCACGCGTGCCTGGAAGGGCGGCTTGTCGCGCGAGGCCTGGTTGCAATCGGGCAAGCCCGCGAATCCCGGCAGGCTGAATGATTTGCGCCACATCATCTACAAGGCGGCCGACGCGCCTTGGCGTCGGGCGCGCAAGAATCTCGGGCTGATGATGCGCGAGGGACTTCTCAAGGAGAACATCGACGGAGAAGCGCTCGATTGGGCGCATCGGCGTCTCGTGCATCGACCCGAACAGCGGCGCATCCTGATGATGATTTCGGACGGCGCGCCGGTCGATGATTCGACCTTGTCGGTCAATCCCGGAAATTATCTCGAACGTCATTTGCGCCATGTGATCGAGGAGATCGAGACCCGCTCTCCGGTCGAGCTCATCGCCATCGGTATCGGCCACGATGTGACGCGCTATTACCGTCGCGCCGTGACCATCGTGGACGCCGAAGAGCTCGGCGGCGTCATGACCGAGAAGCTCGCCGAGCTTTTCGACGAGAATGCGCCGGCAGCGCCGAAGCATCGGGCTGCGTAGTGGTCCGGCCCCGACACTTGGAGCCCATTGAGAGCTGACCTTGAAGGGTCAATTGCACCGTCCGACGGCACTATCCTTGGAACCGATCGGCTGGGCCAACCGTCGGTCACGATGATCGGCCAAGGCTGAGGGCCACCGGCAACGCGAGCGCGCAGAGTGCCGCCATGGCCCAAAATCCGCCGACGCCAAAATTCGCGTAGAGCCAGCCCGAGGCGAGCGTCAGCGAGGCGACTGCGGCGCCCGCCGCAAAGGTGCCGTAGAGCGCTTGCGCGGTCGCGGCGAGGTGCTTCGGCACATTTTCGACGATGACGCGCATGCAGGCGAGGTGGAAAAGCGCGAAGGTGAATCCATGCAACGGCTCCACAAGCGAGAGCGCGAGGATCTGCGTGCTGAGCGCGAGCACAGCCCAGCGCAGGATGCCGATGGCCGCGGCGAGCGCGGCCGCACGTCCGGGCCCGAGCCGCTCGATGAGGGCAGGTCCGACGATGAAGAACATCACCACCTCGGCCGCGACCGATTCCGACCAGAGGAGGCTCGCGGTTCCCGTGTCGATGCCGGCCGCGTTCCAGCTGATCATCGCGAAACCGTCGTGCATGGCGTGGCTGCCGAGCGCCAGCGCGGCCGCCAGCATGAGGCGCCGGTAAACGGGAATTCTCAGCAAGGCGAGCACCCCGCTCTTCTGCTCTTGCGCGTCTTCGGATCGACGCTCGATGATGTTCGGCAAGGGCAACGCGCAAAGCGAGGCCACCCCCAAGAGGACGGCGTTGAGCCAAAGCGTCACCACAAGGCCGAAGGGACGCGCAGCCTCGCCCGCCAGGATGGAGCCGGCGACAAAGGCTGCCGAACCGACACCGCGCACCCAGCCATACTGGAAGGTCTTCGCGCCGGCTTTCGTGTGGGGGCTTGCGGACGCCGAAAGTGCGAGCGCATCCGATATCGGGGCAAGGGGCGCAAGGGCCGAGGCTTGCGCCAGGGCCACCGGAAGCAGGATCAAGAGCCCTTGCGCAGGCAAAAAGAGAAGCGCGCAGGCCGCGGCCGCAACGGCGCAGACGGCGAGGAGCCGGCTCCATAGGCGGTGACGATCCGCGAGACGCCCGACGAGCGGGCCGGCCAAGAGCCGGATCGCGGTGGATGAAGCCAGCACCAGCCCGACCTCTTCGGCATCGAGACCTCGGCTGCTGAGAAACGCCGGCAGAAAAGGGGAAGACACACCGAAAGCCGCATAGAGGGCGGCGTAAAGGAGGACAAACCTCGTCAGGACCGAGAATGTGGGCAAGGAGCCTCAATCGCTTTCGTTGCGGTCCTCCGGCATCGGCTCGGCGTCCTCGGGATCCGAGACGGGAATTGCGTAGACACCCTTGAGCCAGCGCCCGAGGTCGAGATCGGCGCAGCGCTTCGAGCAGAAGGGTGTGAAAGGCTTCACCGAAGGCTTGCCGCAGATCGGGCAGGGTTTGCGTGGCTGGTTTTGGTCGTTCGTCGCTTCCAACGCTTGGTGTCCCCTTCGTGAGCCATGAGATAAATTTCGTTTCCGAACACCGGAGACGGGCGGCTTTTGGCGAGCGTCCGTCGATATATCTTGCCTACCTTGACAACGTCGGACAGGTGTATACATGTGCTTCTATAGTAAACATCCAAGGGAAAGACTGTGACGTCAACCGTACTCTCGATGCGGATTCCAAGTGAGCTCAGGGAGCAGCTTGATCATCTGAGCCGTTCAAGCAAGCGTTCGAAAGCCTATCTGGCGGCCGAAGCACTAAGCGATTACGTAAAAAAAAATGCATGGCGCGCAAAGGAGTTGCACGAGGCTGTCGAGTGTGCCGAGAAGGGCGTTTTCATATCGCATGAGGCCATGTTGGACTGGGCGAACCAACTTGGCACCAAACCCGAAGCCGCTCCGCCAAAGCCTGACATCCGTTGATCCAAGTGCGCGATTGTGAAAATCGTCTGGCTCTCACTTGCCCAGCGCGATCTGGCGTCGATTTTTGCCTATTACCAGAATGCTGCGGGCAATGATGTAGCGGCGCGGCTTGTTCAACGCATTGTCCATAGCGCCTCGAACTTGATCGATCACCCCTATTTGGGGCCGCCATCCGCGACCACGGATGGTGTACATGAGCTGCAGGTGGCGCGGCTTCCCTACGTCCTGCCGTATCGAGTCGTGAATGAACGGATCGAGATACTTCGGGTCTTTCATGAGTCGCAGGATAGACCGTCGGCTTGGCAGAACAAGTAAGTGGTCTCGTCCGTGTCCCCTGGGCGGGTACGCCAACGAAAAAGAGTTCGCGGGACGCCTCATGGCGGGCCTGCGGTGGCGAACACAAGTGCCTTCCCCGTCCGTGGCCGCACGCTTCGCTTCGCTGGGATCTTGGCGGCAAATGGCTTGCCGCGTCGAGGCCGCATCGTTAAGCGGCTTTGATGCGAGAAGGGCTCATTCCTCACAAAATCACGACGATCCTGCGTCTCACGACGACGCAAGATCGGGCGCGCGCGCTCACCGAAGCCCTCGCCGAGGTGTTCGACCCGGAGAACTCCGCCATCGCTGCCTTCGAGCAGAAGGATGCGAGCTGGCTTGTCGAGATCTATTTCGCCGAGGAACTGAACAAAAAGGCGGTGATGGATCTCGTCGCCCTCGTCGCTGGCAAGGCCGCCGCTCGCGCACTTCGCTTCGATGCACTCGCCGCCAAGGACTGGGTCGCCTCGAGCCTCGAAGGGCTCAAGCCCATTCGCGCGGGGCGCTTTCTCGTGCATGGCGCACATGACCGGCATGCCCTGCTCATAAACGACATCGGGGTCGAGATCGAAGCTTCGCTCGCCTTCGGCACCGGTCATCACGGCACGACGAGAGGGTGTCTCCTGGCGCTCGATTCGATCATCAAGCCCGGGCATCCGGCGCGGGTTTTGGATGTGGGCACGGGCACGGGCGTTCTCGCGATCGCGGCGGCCAAGGCGCTCCGGAGCAAGATCGTCGCGGGCGATATCGACCCGATCGCCATCGAGGTGGCGCGCGAGAATGCGCGCCGCAACGGCGTTGCCTCGCGTCTTCGCTTCTATTGCGCGCCAGGGCTTCGCCACCCACTCGCCGCGCAACTTGCGAGCTTCGATCTCATCCTCGCCAACATCCTCGCAAACCCCCTCGCTCGGCTTTCGCACGCTCTCGCAAGCGCCTTGTCGAGCCAAGGCAAGCTCGTGGTCTCGGGCTTGCTCGAATCCCATGTCGCTTTGGCACTCTCGGCCTTCGGCCGACAAGGGCTTCACCTCGAGCGACGATACCTCATCGAAGGCTGGGCGACCTTGGTCCTCAGCTGACATCAGTAGCCGACCTTCATCCCCGCCTTACCCACGAGAGCACCATGCCCATTTTCGGAGTCGATATCCCTTTCGCCAGCCATTGCGGCATCGAGGCCCTCGATCATTCAGACGGCGAGACGCTGCTTCGCCTCGTGCTCGCCCCCGAGCATCTCAACAACCTCGGCGTGGCCCATGGCGGCGTCACTTCAACGCTTCTCGACATCGCCATGGGCTCGGCGGCACGTCGCCATTTCGATTTGCCGGTGATGACGCTCGACATGCAGGTAAGCTTCATCGCGCCGGGCCGGGGCGTTCTCCTCGCGCAAGGCCGCGTGCTGCGGGCAGGCCGTTCCGTCATCTTCGGTGAAGGCGAGGTGAAGGACGAAAGCGGTGAGCTCGTTGCGAAGGGGAGCGGACTGTTCAAGCCGGTGCGCTCGCGTCAGGAAGCGTTGCCATCGCTCGGCGGATCGGCTTAAGTCGACTTCCGAGGGACGCATAAGTCGGGGCCGGAAACCGGGAGCCGAGCGCTCTCGCCGCTTTGAGCCGGGAGGTCGCGATGGATTTGCGTTTCACGCCCGAGGAACAGGAGTTCCGGCAGGAAGTCCGGTCCTTCATCGCCGAAAACCTCGACAAGGAGACGCACGCCTCGATGCTGGCCGGGCATCGACCGTCGAAGGATCAGATCGTCGCCTGGCAGCGCGTCCTGAACAGGAAGGGTTGGGCGACGGTCGATTGGCCCGTCGGATTCGGCGGCACGGGTTGGAACATCATCAAGCGCCATATTTTTCGCGAGGAGGTGCAGGCCTATCCCGCACCCGAGCCGCTGGCCTTCGGCGTCTACATGGTCGGGCCCGTGATCATCACGTTCGGCACCGAGGCGCAGAAGAAAAAGTTCCTGCCGCGCATCGCCAATATCGACGATTGGTGGTGCCAGGGCTTCTCCGAGCCGGGCTCGGGTTCCGACCTCGCCTCGCTAAAGACCGCGGCGCGTCGGGACGGCGATCATTATGTGGTCAATGGCCAGAAGACCTGGACGACCTACGCTCAATACGCCGACTGGATTTTCTGTCTCGTTCGCACGAACCCGCAAGCGGCGAAACCGCAAGAGGGCATCTCGTTCCTCCTCATCGACATGAAGTCGCCCGGCGTCACCTTGCGGCCCATCGTCACCGTCGACGGCGGACGCGAGATCAACGAGGTCTTTTTCGACGATGTGAAGGTGCCGGTCGAAAATCTCGTCGGTGTCGAGAATCGCGGCTGGGATTGCGCCAAATTCCTGTTGTCGAACGAGCGAGTGAACACCGCGCGCATCGGGGCCACCAAGGAAAGGCTACGCCGATTGAAGAAGCTCGCCGCCGACGTCTCGGAAAATGGACGCCCGCTTGTCGATGACCCGAGCTTCGCCGAGAAACTTGCCGCGCTCCAAATCGAGCTCAAGGCCCTCGAGATTACGCAATTGCGCGTGCTCGCCAATGAGCATAAGAACGGGAAGGGCAAGCCCGATCCCGCCTCCTCGGTGCTGAAGCTGCGCGGCACGGAGCTGCAGCAGAGGATCACCGAGCTCACCTTGCAGGCCGCTGGGCCGCATGGGCTCGTCGGGGAAAGCCTCGATGTTCCGCTCGGGCACAACGAGGACGAGATCGCGCCGGAATGGATGCGGCTTGCCGCGCCTACGTACTTCAACACACGCAAGGTGACGATCTACGGTGGCTCGAATGAGATTCAGCGCAACATCATCGCCAAGCAGATCCTGGGACTTTGAGGTTTCGGAATCCTACGCAGACCTGTCTCTCCTTCGGCACTCTTCTAAGGCTCGCACGCGTCATGGACTTCGACCTCTCCGATGAGCAGCGCCTCCTGCGCGACAATGTCGAGCGCCTCGCGGCTGCGCCCGACGGCGTGACCTCCGATCGAGGTTGGAAACGTGAGCGCTGGAAGAAATTCGCGGAACTCGGGCTTCTCGCTCTTCCCTTTGCCGAAGAGGATGGCGGGCTCGGTTGGGGCGCGGTCGAGACGATGATCGTGATGGAGGCTTTCGGCAAAGGCTTGGTGCGCGAGCCGTATCTTGCGACCGTGGTGATCGGCGGCGGTCTCTTGCGCCATGGTTGCGACGGTGAGGTGCGCAAGAAGCTCGCGGGGCGCATCGCCTCCGGCGAACTCCTCGCCACCCTTGCGCATACCGAGCGCGAGGCACGCCACGAGCTTGCCGATGTGACCCTCTCGGCGCGCAAAACGAGCGGGGGTTTCGTGCTCGACGGCGTAAAAAGCGTCGTTCCGCACGGGGACCAAGCAGAGCTGCTCTTCGTGAGCGCGCGCAGCGCCGGCGGTCGGCACGAGCGCGACGGCGTCTCGCTGTTTCGCGTCGACGCCGACTCCAAGGGAGTGATGCGCCGTGCCTATGAGTTTGCCGACGGCACCCCGGGCGCGCAGATCAGGCTCGACAATGTGGTCGTCCCCGCCGACGCGCTCGTGGGCGAGGCGGGAAAGGGGCTCGCGCTCATCGAGCGGGTCACCGACGAAGCCATTGCGGCGCTGTGCGCCGAGGCGGTGGGCGTGATGAGCGCCATGGGTGAGATGACCGTGGCGTATCTCAAGACGCGCAAGCAATTCGGCCGGCCGATCGGCGCCTTCCAGGCCTTGCAGCATCGCGCCGCCGACATGTTCATCGCGCTCGAGCAAGCGCGCAGCATGGCGGTCTACGCGACCATGATGGTCGGTGAGAGCGACGCGGCGCAGCGCTCGGCCGCCATTTCGGCCGCGAAGGTGACGATCGGGCAAAACGGCCGGTTCATCGGCGAGCAGGCCGTGCAACTGCATGGCGGGATCGGCATGACAATGGAGTATCGGCTCGGTGCCTATTTCAAGCGCATGACAGCGATCAATTTGATGTTCGGCGATAGCGATCACCATTTGCGAAAGGTCGCCGATGCCGGCGGCCTCGACCGAAAACTCGCATGATCGAGGTGCTTGCAAAGGGGGATGCCGAGATGTCGAGTAGCGTTCGTCGCGTAACAGATCATTCCCTTCAGCGAGGCGTCGAGCCCGAGAACCGCCCCGATCTCGCGGCGCTCGGCCGTGGCGCTCGGGCCGCCGCGCGAAAGGTTGCGCTCGCGACCGCACAGGAGAAGAACGCGGCCCTTCTCGCCATGGCGGCGTCGGTGCGCGAGAGGATGCCGCTCATCCTCGCCGCCAACGCTCACGACATGGAAGAGGCGAAGCACGAAGGAGCGACTGAGGCGTTCCTCGATCGATTGCGGCTCGATGACGTGCGCCTGCTCGCGATCGCCCAGGCGCTCGAGGAGATCGCGACGCTTGCCGATCCGGTCGGACGAATCACGGCGCGTTTCGAGCGGCCGAATGGGCTCGTCATCGAGCGCGTTGCGACGCCCCTTGGCGTGGTCGCGGTGGTCTTCGAGAGCCGGCCGAACGTCATGGCCGATGCGAGCGCGCTTTGCCTCAAGGCTGGGAATGCGTCGGTCCTGCGTACGGGCTCGGCCAGTTTCCGCTCCGCCGAGGCCATTCATGCAGCCTTGGTCGTGGGCCTCGAGCGGGCCGGCTTGCCGCGCCAGGCGATTTCGTTTGTGCCGACGCGCGATCGCGCCGCGGTCGGCGCCTTGCTTTCCGGCCTCGAAGGCACGATCGACGTCATCGTGCCACGCGGCGGCAAGAGCCTCGTCGAGCGCGTGCAAAAAGAGGCTCGTGTGCCTGTTTTCGCGCATCTCGAGGGGGTTTGCCATGTTTACGTGCACGCCGGGGCCGATCTCGGCATGGCCCGTGACATCACGCTCAATGCCAAGCTACGCCGCACCGGCGTCTGCGGCGCCGCCGAGACGCTGCTTATCGACCGCGCCGTCGCGCCCACCCATCTTGCGCCTCTGGTGAAATCGCTTCTCGATGCGGGTTGCGAAGTGCGCGGCGACGCGGCGACGCTTGCGGCGGATCACCGCGTCACACCCGCGAGCGAAACGGACTGGGAGGAGGAGTATCTCGACGCGATCATCGCTTGCCGCGTCGTCGACGGGCTCGAGGCGGCGATCGACCATATCGAGCGGCATGGCTCGCATCATACCGACGCCATCGTGACGCAGGATCGGGCCGCTGCCGAGCGCTTCCTCTGCGAGGTCGATTCGGCCATCGTCCTGCACAACGCCTCGACGCAGTTCGCCGATGGTGGTGAATTCGGCTTCGGCGCCGAGATCGGCATCGCGACCGGGCGCATGCACGCACGAGGTCCGGTGGGTGTCGAGCAGCTCACTTCCTTCAAATACCGCATTCGCGGCGCGGGGCAGATCAGGGCGTGAGGGGATCCGCGCCTCACACCGGCCCCCATACTTCCAGCCACGATGGGATGGCCTCGAAGTGGGCTGAGAATGTGAGACAGCTCCCTCGAGGCCTTGCCGCCCGGCGGCCCGAGCACCCCGGCATTCGATGATCCCAAGCTTCCCGCCCCACAGCACCGGCCAGCGGATCGGCCTTTTTGGCGGGAGCTTCAATCCGCCCCATGAGGGACATCGGCATGTGGCGCTCATGGCTTTGCGGCGCCTTGCGCTCGACCGTCTCTGGCTCTTGGTGACGCCGGGAAACCCGCTCAAAAACCACGACGGCTTGCCATCGCTCGAAGACCGGCTTGCGCGAACCCAAGCCATCATGACCAATCGGCGCATCGATGTGACCGGGCTCGAAGCGGCGCTCGGCTCGGACATGACGGTCGATACCGTCGCGGCCTTGGCCGCACGACTTCCATCGATTCGCTTCGTGTGGATCATGGGCGGAGACAACCTCGCAAGTTTCCACCACTGGCATCGTTGGCGCCGCATCGCCGATCTCGTGCCGATGGCGGTGATCGATCGACCGGGCGCCACGCATCGGGCCCTGCACTCGCCCGCCGCGCAGGCGCTATTGCGCTTCCGCATCCCCGAATCAGCGGCCCCGACTCTTGCGGAACGAAGCCCACCGGCTTGGGTTTACCTGCACGGGCGAAGATCGGCTCTTTCATCGACCGCGCTGAGAGGTCGCGAGCCGGGCCGAGGGGGTCGAGTGAATTAGGTCGTTGTTTTGCCGATGGTTTTGAGAGAATGGCGACAGGGGAAGGAAAGCGAACGGCAAAATCCGCTACGCCAAAAGGTTCATCGTTTTGTCACGCAAAGGCAATTGAAAAGCAACGATTAAAGCGCCACACTAAGCGTATCGTTGACTTGGGTCCGCCAAAGAGAAAGGAATCTGGCGCTGTTCCATCAAGCGAGAAGTGAAGCGGTTGAACCGCTCACCGAGATCACCGCCGAGGCGTTGACGCCGGCCGTCGATCTCCTCCCCGTCGCCCTTACCGTACTGGACGACATGAAGGCCGAAGCGGTCGTCGATATCGACCTTGCCGGCAAAACCTCGATCGCCGACGCGATGATCATAGCCTCCGGTCGTTCGCAGCGACATGTGGGTGCGATCGCGGACGCCGTGATTCGCGCCTTCAAGGAGGCAGGACACGGATCAGTGAGCGTCGAGGGCGTTCCCTTGTGCGATTGGGTGCTCATCGATGCTGGCGATCTCGTGGTTCATATCTTCCGGCCGGAAATCCGCGCCTTCTACAACCTCGAGAAGATTTGGGGCCAGGATCGTCCAACCGAAGCCGCGGAACGTGCTCGCGCCTGAGCCGGCGCGAACGCACCGTTGAAGATCCTCGTCTGCGTGATCGGGCGCCTGAAAACAGGGCCCGAGCAACTTTTGGCCGAGCGCTACCGCGAGCGCGCCGGCGAATTGGCTCCGAAACTGGGATTGTCGGGGCCGAACGTGATCGAAATTCCCGAAAGCCGCGCGCGCGATGAGGCGACGCGCCGGCGTCAGGAGGGCGAAGCGCTCATCGCGAAAAGCCAGGGCGCTTTGCGCGTCGCGCTCGATGAAGGCGGCAGAAGCTTGGACAGTGTCGAATTCGCGAACCTTCTCGCGCGCCAACGCGCCGCAGGAACAAAGGCGCTCGCTTTTCTGATCGGCGGTGCCGACGGACTTGCGCGCGAAGTTCTGGCAGGAGCCGGCGAAATAATTTCCTTCGGGGCCATTACTCTGCCGCATCAGCTCGTCAGAATAGTGCTTCTGGAGCAAATCTATCGGGGGCTGACGATTCGTTTGGGGCACCCTTATCATCGGCCCTAGCAGATCACGGTGCCAATAATGCGTCCCCGTGGGTAAAATCCATCCGGGCGTGTTATGGGATTGTGGTCCGGCCTAGCCGGGTCGGTTGCGCCGAGCGGTAGAGGCTGAGGATGGAGCAAGCGCAAAGAGGGCCGCTTTCCGGAAGGAAAGGATGGTGAGAGCGGATTTGCGCAAGCGCGAACATCCGCGCCTTTCCGTCTTCCCGGCCGTATTTTCGGCTGCGATCCTTGCTTCTTGCATTGGGCTTGGCTCAATTGGGCTTGGCTCGTTCGGGCATGGCTCGTTCGAGGTTGGCTGGCTTGGGCTAGACTCCGCATTTGCTGCCGAAAATTCGAGCGCGGCGCCCTCCGCGCCGGCGGCTGACGGGGCTGATGTCAAGATCAAGGAACGCGAACAGCGCTTGCGCGAATTGCAAGGCGTCGAGCAGTCCCTTCAGCAATCGGACGCCGAGCGGCAAAAGATCGAGAATGAGATCGCTGCCCTGAAGGCCGATCGCGAGAAGCTGAGGCACGATCTCGTCGCGGCTGCCGACAAGGTGCGCGCTCTCGAGGAGCGCGCCAGCGATGCCGAGGCGCGCCTCGCGAAAGAGGTGGCCCAGGAGCAAGCGCTCCACGCTTCGCTAGAAGGTCGCCGCGAGCTGATCGGCCATGTGCTCGCGGCCTTGCAGCGCATCGGCGGCAAGCCGCCACCCGCCGTGATCGTCAGTGCCCAGGACATTCTCGTCGCGGTTCGCGCCTCGATGTCGCTCGGTGCTGTTTTGCCGCAATTGCGCGACGAAGCGCGTACGCTCGCGGCCGATCTCGCCGATCTCGTGCACCTGCGCCAAAGCATTGTCGCCGAGCGCGATGGATTGAATTCGGATCTCGCCGAGCTGCGCGATGGCCGCACGCGGCTTTCCGCTCTCGTCGAGGCGCGGCAAGCGAGCCTCGCCAGCGACGAATTGGCCCTTGGGGAGGCTGCCAAGCACGCGGCAGCGCTCGCGCAGCGCGCCAAGAATTTGCGTGATTTTTTGGCGAGCCTCGACAATGACATCGCCCAAACCGAAAAACGCGCCGCCGAGGACCGAAAAGCAGCGGAGGCGCTCGCAATCTCGACACAAAACAGCTTTACAGCCGCAAGCCTCAAGGAGCCGGCACGTCTTTCCCCGAAGGTCAACTTCGCGGAGGCGCGTGGCCTCTTGCCGCTTCCGGTCGCGGGCTCGATTTTTCGTGATTACGGGGAGCCCGACGAGGTGACGGGGCAGGCAAGGGGGGTTTCGATCGCCACGCGACCCGGGGCGGTCGTTTCCTCGCCGAGCGAGGGGGTCGTGGCTCATGCGGGGCCGTTCAGGGGATATGGACAACTCTTGATCATCAATGCCGGGAACGGCTATCATATCGTCCTTGCCGGTCTGGGTCATATAGGCGTGGCGGCGGGGCAACCAGTGCTCGCTGGCGAGCCTATTGGCGCAATGGGCGACGGAAACCTGTTGACCACCGAGGTGGCGAAGGCCACGACAGGTGGCCCTGTTCTCTACGTCGAATTCCGTAAGGACGGTTCGGCGATCAACCCCGGCCCATGGTGGGCCAAGACTGACCAACGGAAGGTTCGCGGCTGATGCGCAAGTCCTCACTTCTTCTCCTGGGCGCGATGCTGGGCGCGAGCGCTGCGACGCTCGGCCTTGAAACCCGCTTCCTGACAAGCGAGCCGGCGCACGCCGCCGCCGCTGGAGACACCTATCGGCAGCTCAATCTTTTCGGTGACGTGTTCGAGCGCATTCGCTCCGACTACGTCGAGAAGCCCGACGATGGAAAGCTCGTCGAAGCCGCCATCAACGGCATGCTCACCTCGCTCGACCCGCATTCGAGCTACATGGACGCGAAGAGCTTCCGCGACATGCAGGTCAACACGAAGGGCGAGTTCGGCGGCCTCGGCATCGAGGTGACGATGGAAGACGGGCTGATCAAGGTCATCTCGCCCATCGCCGACACCCCGGCGTCGCGCGCCGGCATCTTGTCCGGCGACATCATCACGCAAATCGACGGGGACGCGGTGCAAGGTCTGACCTTGAACCAGGCGGTCGACAAGATGCGCGGCGCGGTCAAGACCTCCGTGAAGCTGACCATCGTGCGCAAGGATCGCAAGGATCCGCTCGAGCTGAAGCTCACGCGCGAAATCATTCAAGTGAAGAGCGTGAAGTCCCGGCCGGAGGATGATGTCGGCTACGTGCAGATCACGCAGTTCAACGAGCAGACGACGGAAAATCTGCGCAACGCGCTCGACACGCTCAAGAAGGATATCGGCGACGACAAGCTCAAGGGTTACGTGCTCGATCTGCGCAACGACCCGGGTGGTTTGCTCGATCAAGCGATCGGCGTTTGCGACACTTTCCTCGACAAGGGTGAGATCGTCTCGACGCGCGGCCGCAACCCCGAGGATACGAAACGTTGGGATGCCCGTCACACCGATGTGACGAAGGGCAAGCGGGTCGTGGTGCTGATCAATGGCGGCTCGGCTTCAGCTTCCGAGATCGTCGCCGGTGCCCTGCAGGATCACAAACGTGCGACGCTTCTCGGCACGCGCTCATTCGGCAAAGGCTCGGTGCAGACGATCATTCCGGTCGGCAACGATGCCGCAATCCGGCTCACCACCGCGCGCTATTACACCCCCTCGGGCCGATCGATCCAGGCAAAGGGGATCGAGCCGGACATCAAGGTGCTCGAAGCCATCCCGGACGAGCTGAAGGGCAAGGACGAGGCCAAGGGGGAGGCCAGCCTGCGCGGGCATCTCTCGAACGACAAAGGCGAGGATTTGTCGGCCTCGCAAGCCTATGTCGCGACCGACCCAACGAAGGACACGCAACTCATTGCCGCGCTCGATCTGTTGCGGGGCAAGGCGATCACCAAGAGCGAACCCACGAGCGAGCCCCCCAAGGTGGAGACGAAAGAGAACTGATCCGCTTTCCGGAGCTGAAGCTCTGCGCCTGGGGAATGCCCCAGGCGCGTCATAGGACAGGAAGAAGCCGAACAGGACGGGTTCGGCTTTTTGCTTTTTCCAAGCTACTCGGGATGACCTCAGTACTCGCCCAACTTCGGGCAGGAATTTTCTGACGCTTATCGAATTCCGGGATCAGGAAATCTGATCAGATGAGCGCCTTTATTGTCGTTGGGCGCCACCTATATACCTTTTGTCTTTCGAGATTTCTGGGGCACAAGGCCTGGCTTTTCCTATGGGGCCTTCTTTCGCCAAAAATGCCGGGCCAAATCGAGATGGCGGCGTTTTCATGTTCTTCTTGCCACCTGGTCGAGAGGAACCGCCTACGCCGTCGACACGTTGCATCCCGCGAGAGCGGCCCGCGGCCTTTGACGCGGAACAAAGTGGGTGGCGGATGAAGAGCGAGCGGCGGGTGGATGTGCGACAAAGGAGTGAGGAACCGAGTTCGGAGGAAAGGGCTGCTCGTGGAAAGCCTGCGACTCGAGCGGTTTCCTCGATGCGTGATCACGTGAGACGCAAAGGCGGTTCTTGGGATCGGCCGCCCATGGAGCGCTTCATCGAGCGCTCCCTGCACGACGCTTATGCAGCGACGCTTAGGGAAAAAGTGCCAGAACGGTTCACGGAGTTGCTTAATCAATTGAAGGCAAGCAAAGGCGGCGATGATGGCCGCTCGCGATAGACTTAAGGACGATCTCGTCCGCGCGATTCCGAGCTTGCGGGCGTTCGCGCTTTCGCTCTGCGGCAACGCGGAGCGAGCCGACGATCTTGTCCAGGAAACCTTGATGAAGGCGTGGGCCAATCTTACGAGCTTCGTCGAGGGCACGAACCTTTCCGCTTGGCTGTTCACAATCCTGCGCAACGCCTTCTATTCGGATTTCCGCAAGCGTCGCCGCGAGATTGAGGACGCGGACGGCCAAATGGCGGGGCGTCTTGCCAGCATGCCGGCGCAGAACGGTCATATGGACCTTCAGGATTTTCGAGCCGCGCTGATGCAGCTTCCGCCAAGCCAGCGCGAGGTCCTGATCCTGATAGGGGGGTCGGGAATGTCCTATGAGGAAGTCGCGGCCATATGCAATTGCGCGGTGGGCACCGTGAAAAGCCGCGTGAACCGGGCACGCAATCGTCTCGCGCAGATCTTGTCGGTGAATTCGGTGGATGAATTCGGGCCCGATGCTGTCGTCCAAGCGACCGTCGAGCCGACGCTTGTGTCAAGTCGCAACTGAGCGCCCTTCGGGATACCGGAACTTCTTCCCGGGAGGCGTTTGCCTCGCTCGCTCAACCGACTAATCTGAAGTGTTCTCGATCACAGCTTCAAGGCATGCATGCTCGAAAAATCGGGCGCGGCACCAAGGCCAAAGCCGCCCAATGGGTTTTCCCTTACGGAAGAGCAACTCGCTCTTGTCGACCTTGCGCGTGATTTTGCGCGCCAAGAGCTGAGCCCGCACGCACTCTCCTGGGACGAGAACAAGTATTTTCCTGTCGACGCGTTGCGGAAGGCGGCGGCGCTCGGCATGGGCGGCATCGCCATCGCGGAGGATGTCGGTGGGGCTGGCCTTTCGCGTCTCGATGCGGCGCTCATTTTCGAGGCGCTTGCGACCGGATGTCCATCGATCGCAGCCTACCTTTCAATTCACAACATGGCGGCTGGCATGATCGACCGTTTCGGTTCCACCGCCCAACGCCGCCTATTCCTGCCGCGCCTCGTGAGCATGGAGCATCTTTCGAGCTACTGCCTCACGGAGCCGGGCGCGGGCTCCGACGCGGCCGCTCTCAAGACCCGCGCGCGTCGTGACGGGGACGCCTATGTGCTCGATGGCGTGAAGCAGTTCATCTCCGGGGCCGGAGCTTCCGACATCTACGTCGTGATGGCCCGCACGGGCGCTCAGGGCGCTTCCGGCATTTCGACCTTCGTCGTCGAAAAGGACGTGCCCGGGCTCTCGTTCGGGGCGAACGAGCGCAAGATGGGCTGGAATGCGCAGCCGACCCGGCAAGTGATGTTCGAGAATTGCCGGGTGCCAGCCGAGAACCGACTGGGCGACGAGGGCGCAGGCTTCAAGATCGCAATGACGGGGCTCGATGGCGGCCGGCTCAACATCGCCGCATGCTCGCTCGGGGGCGCGCAAGGAGCGTTGGACAAGGCGCTCGCCTACATGGGCGAACGCAAGGCCTTCGGCAAAAAGCTCGCCGATTTTCAAGCGCTGCAGTTTCGGCTCGCCGATATGGCGATCGAGCTCGAGGCCGCCCGCAGCTTCCTTTGGCGTGCGGCGGCCGCGCTCGACGCGAACGCCGTCGAGGCGACACGGCTTTGCGCCATGGCCAAACGCTTTGGCACCGATGCGGGATTCAACGTCGCCAATGAAGCCCTGCAGCTTCTCGGCGGCTACGGCTACCTTGCCGATTATGGGATCGAGAAGATTGTGCGCGATCTTCGTGTCCATCAAATTCTCGAAGGCACGAACGAGATCATGCGGCTCATCGTGGCGCGTGGTTTGGTCGCCCGGAATGAGGATGTGAAGGGGTGAAGGCGTGAAAGCTGAGGGTGAGTAGTGACGTCGCCACTCACTCTTCACCATCCACTCTTCCCCTCACGAAATTGGATGGGCGCTCGCTGATGTTCCTCACGTTTTTCGCGGCTCTCAAGGACGCGCAGGTGCCCGTCACCCTGCGCGAATACCTGACCCTCATGGAAGCGCTGGATCGAAATGTCGCCGATGCCTCCGTCGAGGATTTCTACTTTCTGGCACGAACATGCCTTGTAAAGGACGAGCGCAACCTCGACAGATTCGATCGGGTTTTTGGAGCAACTTTCAAAGGCCTCGAAACTTTGTCGCAGGCTCTCGACAAGGCTGAGATCCCGGCCGAATGGCTGAAGAAGCTTGCCGAAAAATATCTCACCGAGGAAGAGAGGCGAAAGCTCGAGGCGCTCGGCTGGGACAAGCTCATGGAGACGTTGCGTGAGCGCCTGCGTGAGCAGAAAGGGCGTCACCAAGGCGGATCGAAATGGATCGGCACGGCCGGCACGTCGCCCTTTGGCGCTTATGGATATAATCCCGAAGGCGTGCGCATCGGCCAGGAAGGAAACCGCAATTTTCGCGCGGTGAAGGTGTGGGACAAGCGCGAATTCAAGGACCTCGACGGCGAGGTCGAGCTCGGCACCCGCAACATTAAAATCGCGCTTCGCCGGCTGCGGAAATTCGCCCGAACGGGAGCCGCCGAGGAGCTTGATCTCGACACGACCATCAAGGGGACGGCCGAAAAGGGTTATCTCGACATCAGGCTCCGTCCGGAGAGGCGAAATGCCGTGAAGGTGCTCCTCTTCTTCGACATCGGCGGCTCGATGGATTGGCACATCAAGCTCGTCGAGGAGTTGTTCTCCGCCGCCAAGGCTGAGTTCAAGCACATGGAGCACTTTTATTTCCACAACTGCCTTTATGAGCATGTCTGGAAGGAAAACCGGCGTCGGCACACCGATCGCACGGCGACTTTCGATGTGCTCCACACCTACCCGCATGATTACAAGGTAATCTTCGTCGGAGACGCCTCAATGTCTCCTTATGAGATCGCCATGGCGGGCGGCTCAGTCGAGCACATGAACGAAGAAGCCGGCCAAATATGGCTCGAACGCGTCACCCGCACCTATCCTCATGCTGTCTGGCTCAATCCGGTGCCGCGCGAACAATGGGCCTACACTCATTCGATCGGCATGATCTCAGAGCTTCTCGCGGGCCGGATGTTTCCGCTCACCCTGGAAGGGCTCGAAGGGGCGATGCGGGAACTCGCGCACTGAAGCTCGCGTTCGCGCTGCTCAAATGGCGGCGCTGATGACCATTAATGCCGCAGGCGCTCGTTAGCCTCGTCATCTCAATAAACT
>Ga0213876_10001030_pt1 | contig 17995 bp, 24 predicted proteins | sample BarmaccomBMRX_R9_FD_160113 | JGI IMG/M metagenome (GOLD analysis project Ga0213876, IMG submission 160113) | Root-associated microbial communities from Barbacenia macrantha in rupestrian grasslands, the National Park of Serra do Cipo, Brazil - RX_R9 | ecosystem: Host-associated > Plants > Roots... | reverse complement strand
AGCGCCGCTGCAAGGCAAGACGGAGGACGCTCTACCGTCCCGAGATCGGCTAACAACGCAGCCCGCAGGAGAGTTGGTATAGCGCTGGGACCGAATCTGGCGAGACCGCGGGGCCGAGTGCCTCCCGCGGGGACACCCCCGTATTGGGTGAGAAATTCTGTCGATGGTGAACGGCTGCGGCTTCGGCGAAGATCGATGTTCATACTACCGTGTAATCAATGAATCGGTCGATCGATGGACAGAGTAGGCGAGCAGGCCAACGAGCGAGGCGTAGGCTCGCGCAAGTACCGCAATTTCTCAGGTCCCCTATGCCCCCTATGGCCCCTATGGACTCAGCTTCATCATGGTCCGTCCTGACGGCTGCGTTGGCGCGTTTCGGCCAACCTCTGTTTCGTACGAAACAAGCCAGAGGCCGTCGGCGCTACTCGGTCCTCTTCACCGCGTAGGTCGACGTGCCCCAGGCGCCAGCGGGGATATTACGCATCATGACATAACCGGCAGCGCGCGTGCCGGCGAGATTCGCTACGAAGCTGGCGAGACTCTGACGGCTACCGTGACCCTGTGGGTCGGCCAGCATACGCAAGCGAATGTCCAGATTCTTGATCTTGACCGCGCGGTCGCCGTAGAGCTCGTGCCAGAGAGTAAAGAACTCAACCAGTTGGACGCGGCGCGGATCGTCGCGTTTGATGTCACTGATGCGCCTGACGGGATCGGTGCAACCGAGCGCGACCAGAGGATCGCGACACCAGCAAGCCCAGCGTTCGAAGCTGCCGAGCGGCAGGCCGCCCTTGATGTTGTTCCGACGCCCCCACCGCCAGATTGTCAAAACTGCGGCGAGGAGCTCACGTCGCTGGCTCTGGACAGTAGCAGCGAACTCGCGAGTAAAGGAACGCAGCTCGGGATCTTCGCAGCCCGCATCGAGATCCACGGCGAGAAAGCGCCTTGCCAGGTCCTCGGATACGCGCAACGCGTTACCGGTGATCGCAAGAAATGCATTGGTGGGAATCTGGACGAGCTTCGTGTTCTCGCGAAACGGCCGAATGGAGCACGGGTTCTCCGTGACAATCTGGGCAAGCAGGTTGGAACGAAGAACCTCGGCATTGACGTTGTCGATGAAGATCAACGGTTGGGCGGCGACGAGGGCAGCCGTCAATCGTTTGTCCAATTCAGACCGGTCGCCGGAACTGGTGAAGGGATTGGGCGCGATGTCGTAGGCGATGCGCGCGATCGCGCGGACGAGCTGCCCCTTGCCGGTGCCGGCCCCGGAGAGCTGCGGCGCACGGATAATAAACCCGGTGCCAGGGGCAAGCTGGGGCGGCAAACCGCAGTCAGGAGACCGGTCAGGAAGGCGGACTCGTCGACACCGGGCGGCTGCGCTGGATCGACGATCGCTCCGTTGCGCGCATTCGCAGTGGTGACGGCGTCGGCGAAAGGAAACGTCAGAAACGCGGAGCGCAAGCGGGCGAGTGCCTGTTTGGCCTGCTTCTCCGACGGGCGCTCGGGGATGGGCGGCGTGTCGACGCCAACACACCAGAATCGGGTTGCGGGATCGAACTCCTGAGCCAGGCGGATCGATCCATCATCGGCGAGAATGGGAGCCCTGCAGATCCCGGCAAGGTCGGGGACGGCCCACGCGTCGTGACGGTTGAGATACAAACGCGCCACAGTCGCGGGCAGCGTCACGGGTTTGCTGACAAGTTCGCCGCCGACGATCTTCTTCTCGACCGGCCGGCAGACCGCATGAGTGAAATTGACCACGTCATGAGCGTTGAGCGGCAGGATCGAGCATCCGTCGGCGTTCTTGACGAGCTTGATCAGAGAGGCGCCGCGAGAGATCCGCTGCGCTGGCAGGCAAGTCGGCAGCATCGACGACCAATTCAGGCAGCGCGTCGAGCTTGGCAGTCGTGTCCACCCCCACCGATGGCGGCTTCTCGCGCGGGCGCTTGGGTGGCGACTTCCTGTTGGGCATCTGAGTATCCATCCTCGAATTCGGCAACCTCCATACTGTGTCCTGACGACACAGACGGCAGCGCCATATGCTCTTGTCGACACCGAAAATATGGACCCTGCAAAAATTAGGGAGGTAGAGTGAGTCGGGAGATTAATTGCCGAAGTTCCAGGGGCTCAACGGCTGCGGAGAATACAGTACTGGCAGCCCTCCCGCTTCGTTCTCACAGAGCTAGCATACCAAGAGCGATGTCGTCCTCGTCCGAGAGATGTCCTGTGACGATCGGCGATGCGCATTCTGCATGCCTAACCGCCACGTCTAATTGATAGACCAACGTCGGTAAGAGACTCTCGGAAATCTCGAAAACTGCATCGGCACTCTTTCGCTCCAGCTCGACGAGAGGGACTCCTTCGCTGCCGTAGAGCTCAAGCGCGCGAATCACTCTTGGTGGCAGCAGAGTTCGAAAGGAATCAAGAGAAACGGTGTGTGAGACATCATATTCACGTTTAGACAGTCGAATTTTGAGGAGCTCACTGACTTCGGTGCGATGCAGACGCGTCATCCTAGCTTTCGCTTTGATCGCACGCAGCTTGGATCGTCGCTCCGAAAACGCCTTTCGAACCGTTGTTGCCGGGAAAAGGTCGGCAAAGAGTCCGAGCCGATCGAATGTCTGGGCAACGTAAGCCTGTCCCAGGCTTAACTCGCCCGTGAAGATGTCGCCGTGGTAGCCTCTTTCAATGGTAATGGCGCGCCAAAGGTGGAGGCGCTTGAACACCCTGGGGTCGATCACATCCCGGACGTCCGGAGATCGAAAATCGATCCACTCAAGAGCGAGAGGATAGTGGCGAGTAACATGAGCGAAGCCAATCTCGTAGACTGCCTGCCGCCATGTCGGCTGTAAACGCACGACGGCGGACGTACAGTCAATGCTCGCATCGACCTGTTCAATCCGAGCGACGAGTTGAACTGTCCACGGTACGGCGTTCGGCGGCTTCGGTAAGACCCGGCCGATCAAGGCGGAAAGGTCTGCATCTGCACGCACAGGCATTGGTCAGACGTGGGGCCGCGCTGGCACAAGCTGACGTCGTCGAGGGGTCGGCCGTTTACCGTTCCCCGATGTGACGGCGCGTTGCAGATAATCTACGGTAGCGCGCGCCATCTCTGACATCAATTCGAATAGCTCAGGAGCGGGCGCATGTGTACGAGGAAATGACTTCGGAAATTTCCTGAGGTCATATCGCCTGCCTCGCAGCTTCAACACCAGCGGTAACACCTCGATGTCCTCAACGTCGAATCGAGCCATGAGTTCACGTGTGGCTGCGCTCGGAGGACGTTTCTCCTCCTTTCCCATGATATGGGTGAGATCAGGAACGAGAATTGTCCTGTGCTTCCCGACCTTCGCCATAAGAGCGGCCAGTCCCTTGTGATCCGTATCATCTTCGTCGAACACCGCAGTCTCAAACCAACCGTTGGTTGGGATGCTCTGCTTACCTTGGGGCGGGATAACGTTGGATGCAATCCGACGAATGGATGGCTCGGACAAGTAATCTGCAAACTGCTGCATCTCTTCAAATGCCCTTCTGTTGAAGAAGGAGGCAGGATCGAACTTTACTCCAGGCATCCCCTGGGCGGCATAGTAGGGGTAGACGGGAAGTCGCAGCCCCATTTCGTCACTCCGTAACTGCACTCTCGAACATAATTACCCCCGACTCGCTCACCTCCCTAATCACTCTCGGATTTGCTCTTGTCGCAGGGTCGGACGGATCCTGCGACGGAGCGGTAAACAAAGAGCCGAGCGGTGAAGAAGTCCAATAGGATCGTTAAAGCTGCGGTTACCGCCAGGTTGCCGAAATCGGGAAAACCCGCGCCGACGAACCGGGCATCGCGCAAGGCGGGAACGTCGCGGCGCGTGAAAACGAAGCTCGATCCCATTCCGCAGTCCTATGGGCCGCTCCGGCGGGCGTGGAAGGTCTTGAACCGCGAGTTGTTCGCTGGCGAACTGCCGCCGTGCTTGATCACGCTACAGCGCCGCAAGCGCTCGCTTGGCTATTTCGCCGGCCGGCGTTTCGAGTCCGCGGACGGCGTTCATTTAACGGACGAGATCGCACTCAATCCGACGTACTTCGCCAGCAGTGGCGCCAAGGACGTTCTCTCGACGTTGGCGCACGAGCAGGCGCATCAATGGCAGCAGCATTTTGGCAAGCCGTCGCGCTCCGGTTACCACAACAGGCAGTGGGCGGCAAAGATGCGCGAAATCGGGTTGATCCCGAGCGACACCGGCCGCCCAGGCGGCAAGATGACGGGCCCCCGCATGAGCCACTGCATCGAGGACGGCGGTTTGTTCGATCGCGTCGCTGACCGTCTGATCGCCAAAGGATTCTTGCTCGCCTACGTCGAGCGCACCACGACGGCCGAGGGTAAGCTCACGCTGAAGAAGCGCCTGAGCAAGACGCACTACCGGTGTGGCTGCTGCGGGCAGAACGCATGGGCCAAGCCAGGCGCGAAGCTCATCTGCGGCGATTGCCACGAGCAGCTCGCAACCGAAACCACAAGAACTTAGTAAGATGAGAATCCAGCATGAGTGCTGCATGGGAACTTGTGTGTGCCGTCGAGGCCATCGGCGGAACGCCAGTGGGGCGGACTTTCAACAGAGACTGATGCGTTCGATCGCGCAGAAGTTGCAGCAGGCTGTCGGGGACAAACGCCCCTGCGTCATCGAGCTCCCGGCCCAGCTCCGCTTTCCTCCTTATTTGCCGACCGCGACCATTCCCGTCCGCATTCATGTCGGGAACTGGACGGTCGTCTCGGCAGTGGAGCGTATGGTGCGCAACGGGGTTCTGCGGCCCGCACCGGTCCAGGTGTGGGATGAGAGCGGTCTGGTGACTCGCGGTGTCCAGGGGATGCGCAACGGCAGAACGGTCATGACGATCACGGCCACACGTAGCGTCGAAACGCTGTTGGTCCGTATCGGCGCTTTCGATCGGCGGTTGCAGTTCGGTCGGCGCGAGTAGGCGGGATCCTGCAATTTTCATTCTAAACAAGAGGAGGTTGAACATGGCGAAGAAGATCAAGACGACCAACGGGCGCAAGGAGATTGACGAGAAAAGAAAGCGTAACGCTGCGCGTAAGCGCCGAGAGAATGCTGCCGAGCGGCAGCGCGAACAGGACGCGCGCGAATACGACGAAATCCCTCCGCCGCTGGCGACCGTCGAAATTATGCCGACGGTGCTGCAGACCGGCGACAGCGACATCGCGATGGCGTTCGTAAAGGAGATGCAGCCGAAGAAGGATTTCGCGGGCCGTTACACGCAGGTGGGCACCGTGCAGCACCTCAACATCGCTCTCGGCGTACAGACGCTACTGTCCTACCACGGCCTGGTGGCGCTGCTTGGGAGCGGCGCCCAAGCCAAGGGGGAGCTCGGCAAGCTCGGCGGCGGATCCGACACGATTGATTATCGGTTGAACGTGGGACGCACGCATCTGGCGAGCCGAACCGCCTTCGAATCGGAGGAGGAGCTCAAGCTGTGGGCCCTCTGCAAATATCGCCTGCGCATGGGTCACAAGGCGGCACCGCTGGGGCCGGAGATCGGTGAAAAGATCGTCGCCGAGAGCGAAGCAGTAAGGCTCGTGGCTCGCGCCTATGACCGGGCCCAACGCGTGTCAGCGGCCCACAAGGAGGCTGCCGACATGACCGCCGACGACGCGGCTGTGCGGCTGGAGCTGGCCTACACCCATTCCAGCACGCATGTGTCGTCCGTCGAAGCGTGCCAGATCGCGCTTTTCGCCGACATCAACCCGGCGGAGCTCTGGATGCAATACGGAGCTTTTTTTGGAAAGACGTTCGAATTCGCCCGCTTTATTGGACGAATCAATGCGGGCGTCGAGGCTAGGCTCGGTCCGGAGCTGTTCGGGATCGCGAGGCAAGTGCTTGCGGCCCGGCCGCAGGAGACCGACTTGTCCGTGTTGTGGGTGAACCTGGGTGAACTCCTGAGCCTGACCTTCTCTGCGGCCCAATTCAAGTTTGCGCTCCGCAGTGCCGAAGGCATCGCCGGGACGATCCGGATTGCGCGGGCAACGCGGCACCTTTCGATCGAGCGGCCCTCCGACTCGGCCGCCTAATCAGCGGCAGCTGATGTCTGAGGCTATCCGACCTCGAAGCATGCGTCACAAAGACCATCGTAACATATTGATCCAACTGCACGATTTGGCTTCCATTCATCCATTCGCTTGTTAGGGCGGGGCGATGAAGGATCGCGAGCGGACGGACAACCGCCCACCCACAAGAGGATCAATATATGCTGAACAATCTAGACGCCTACCCGCTGCCCTTCGGCGGCATCGCCGCAGAGGATGAGATCCCGCCGATGACGCGCCTGGTCGTGCATGAGGTCGGTCACGTCGTCGCGGCCGCCGACGCCGGCATTCCGACCGACTACGTCGTCATCGATCCAGTGAACGGTTATCACGCGGGTTACATCGACGAGGTCCATCGCTCGCGGCTCGAATCCGACACGGCTCTCGGTAGCCGTATCCTCGCCGCTGGGTTCGCGGCAGAGATGGCGCTGCTCAGTGCCGCACACCTGCCGATATCGAGGGAGGATCTCCTTACGCTCGCGAGCCGTCTCGGCATCCCCATGAAGGGGGAACCCGATGGCTGGATGAAGCTGACCGCGCTGCGTGCGCTCTGGGTCTACCAGCCCGTGCTCCAGCCCGATGCGGTCGATCCCATCAAGTGCACCTACGCGAGGCTCGCGTCGGCGATCATGAGCAAGCAGTACATGCTGAACGGTGCCCACGTTATCCCGGTCGATGCTTTCAATAGCCTCGCGCTGCCGTTGCCGGACGCGGAGTACTGGCGCGCGCACGAGCGCACCGAGGATGGCGCCGGTCGCGACGACATCCTGGCCACCCTGCGCGACGGCGCACAGTCCGGGGCCTAGCGCAAAGGCGCCACGCCGTCCGGCGTGGCACCCCCTCGCCTGTAATGCTCATACCCTTCGAGAATTTCCGAGCAGTCGCGGTGCGCGAACGCCTGACACCTCTCGCCGAACTTCAACCGCAACGAGTTCCAAGATATGAAGAACGACACTAACGCGAACACCAAACCGTCCGGCTTCGCAAAGACCGGCCCCGTCGGCCTGATCCTCAGCTCCGACGAAGGCGCCGCCGGCAAGACCACGACCGCACTTCAGCTCGTCACCGCGTTCGAGCTCGCCGGCCAGCCGCTTGACCTCTTCCAGATGGACACCAAGCGCAAGCTGGCAATGAAGAGCGGCATCCGGTGCAAAGCCTGCTCGTTCCGGAGCGCCGTGCGAGCCGCGGGGACGACCTGGTGCCCAGTGCCATCATCGGGCCCTGGTACCGCTCAGTGACCGACATGCCGCAGACGGGGCGATCGGTCTTGCTCGAGGTCGGAGGCGCCCTGGCGCCGTTGTTCCACAGCGCCATCACCGATCTCGACCTCGACGAGGACATCGCCATGTTGGGCCTGCAGATCGCGGCCTTCGTCGTCGGCAAGGCCGGCGAGGACTCCGCCTCGCAGATGATCCGCGAGTTGAAGCGCATCGAGCGCAATCTGCCTAATGCCACCGTGGTCGTGGTGCTCAACCAATATGCGGGCAATCCAGAGGATACGATCCTCTACTGTGAGGACAACACCCGCAAAGCCTTCTTGAGCGCGGTCAAACGCTACCCCGTGATCAGAATGCCAAAGGTGAATCCCCGGAGTATGGCGATCTATGAGCGTCTGCAGGTGCTGCCCTCGACGGTGGTGTCCTGGCACGCGGATAACTACGCGGAGGCGATCCGCCGAACTGGCGGCCACCGTGACGATGGAAAGATCCTGGTCAAGGACATCGCCGAATGGTCGGGCATCATGCAGGATAAAATCGGCCGCATCCTCCCCTTCCTCACCGGTGGCGGCGATGGCTGATCGTCGCACAAGGTTTCGTAAGAGCGTCGCAAAGGTCAAGAGTGAGGCCACAAGCGACGCCAAGCGCTTGCTCGACGAGCTAAAGCAGTTGACTCCTGCGCAATTTCTGCGCCTGCCAGCAAAGACGCTGGCATTGTTGACCGTTGCCCAATATCGCGAGGTCGTTGGAGCGATCGCGCCTGAAATCACCTTACCTGTTCAGCCATCCTCTCCGCCCACGTCCGGGGATGCCATGAGCTGGCGCGACCGTTGGCGCGCGCTCACGACATTCGGCCAAACCGCCGTGATCACAGTGGTCGTGACCACCGTCATTGTCATTATGGCAGTCGCGAGCCCTTTAGCTTGGAAATGGACGCTGAGCCATATCGAAATCGTTCGACCGCAAGAGCGCGGCCTCTGGCCGCGCTGTGCCCGTCTTAGCGCCTATACCGATGGGTGCATCTACTATCCGACGGGCGATCTGTACTGGGCGACGGTTGCAGAGCAGCTCCAGATGTCACCGCAAGAGATCTATCAGGAGAACAGGCATCTTCCGCCGCAATTCATTCCCAGGCGTGCCCCGCTCGTGATCTGGCGTCACGGCCGTCTCTCGGAGTAGAAACATGGATCGCCTTGCGCAATACGAATATCGCCCCGTAACGCCAGCAGTCTTCACCTTCCTCAGCATGGCCATGCTGTCGTGCGTACCTGGCGCTTTGCTCTGCTTCGTCCTTCTCCCGCCGATGGCGTGGCGCGACGACGGCGCGGTGGCGATTAGTGTGGCAGAGCTGGCATTAAACATCAATCGTGTCGGATTTACCGCAGCTATCTCGGTCGACGATCTCCTTCGCGAAATCACGCCGCGGCTGATCGGGGTGGGGATGGCCGCACTGGTATCCGGGATCATTGGGTTCCGAATGCGCCGGCGCGTCACACCGATCGTCGATGCTCGCCAGCATTACGATGGCCTGCAGCTTTTGAGAGGCGCGGCCGCTATTGCGAGCGCCGTTCGATTTCTCGCGACGACGATAAGACGGACTGATCGTACGATACAATGGTTCCCCGACGTCTTCATTCCACGGGCGCGCGAAGTCCAAAATCTGCTCGTCCTCGGCGCCATCGGCTCAGGCAAGACACGCCGCCTAATTCTCTTTTTGCTCGATCAGCTGATTGGGCGGATCCTGCAATGCCGGAACGAAGATTATGGCCTGTTCGTGCACGACACGACAGGCGAAATCCTCGAAGGATTTCCAATGGCGGACGATGAGTTCGCCGTCATCAATCCCGATCGCCCCGGCTGCTTTGCCTGGGCGATGGGGCGGGACTTCAAAGACGATAGCGACTGCGAGAGCGCCGCGGAGCAGTTGGTGGCGCAAACCAGCGAAGAATTCTGGGGTAAGGGCGCCGCGTCGCTGTTTGCCGGCTGCATGATCGTGTGCAAGGCCAAGCGTGGGCATAGCTGGGGTATCCCCCAATTGTACATGATGTGCCTTCACGATTCCGTCCAAATGAAGAAGGATTTCGAGCAGCACTACAAGCCGGCTGCGGGGTTGATCGAATTCGACGCGTCCGGCGAGCCCAGCAAAACGACGGTCTCGCTGCTGCTCACGTTTCGCGCGAGCGTCTTGCGGGTGTTGCGACCGCTGGCGCTGGCTTGGGTCAAGGTGCCGCCGGAGCGACAGTTTTCGTTCGGCGATTGGATTGTCGGCACCAATTCGCAGCAGCCAAAAGTCGTCATCGTCCAACGCTCCGGACGGCACCCCGAGATGAGTGCTGCTTGGATTGGGATGGCCATGGACTTCATCACCGCCGCCGTCGGCGACAATAAGCTTGCCGTCAGCAGACGCGGATTCGGACCTTCGTCCTGGACGAAGCCCCCGCGCTTGGTCGGCTGCGGCGTTGGCCCGAGTTATTGGACACGGCGCGCAACAAAGGCGTATCGTCCATCGCCGCCGTTCAGGACGGTGCCCAGTTCAGGCGCATCTATGGCGATGCTGCGCCGAGCATCTTCCAGCGCTTCTGGACCAAGATCATCTGCGCGCAGACTCAGGGACCCGAGACGACCACGCTCGCGAACGAGTTGATTGGCACGCGCTGGATCACCCAGCAGGAAACGACGGTCGCTGTCGAGCGCGGCGCGACGGGCCGCACTGAGCACACCTCAACGACGAGCCGGCTGCGGGAAGTTCCGATCGTGCGGCCGGAACATCTTGCTTACCGGCTTGGTGTCGCAAATGGCAAGGTCAAGGCCTTGGTTGTTGGGCTTGGTGACGTGTTGGAAGTCGAATGGCCGATGCGCATTTGGCGCCAACGGAGGAAGGTCTGAAGGAGGCGCACCAGTCGGTCAGCCCCTCCTATCTTATTCATCAAGCCATTGATATCACGTCTGGAATTTGATCTCATTCATTCAATCGCAATCCCTCCAGCTGTGTTTATTGAAGAGGCCTCCAAATGGAGGCCTCTTTCGTGGTTGCGACCTGGAATTCGGCAGCGGCGAGCACCTACTACACGCGTCAGCGTGAGACCGAGTATTACGCCGGCAGTGGTGAGCCGCCTGGCGTCTGGTACGCGCCTGCCGGGGATTTTGGTGTAGTCGATGGCTCGCCCGTCGACCGCATCACCTTCGATCGCCTGTATCATGCGCTCGATGAAAATGGCGATCCGCTGCTCGAAAAGATTCGTCGTCACAAAGAGCGCACGTCCGCATTCGACATCACCCTGAGCGCGCCGCGTTCGGTCAGCCTGGTTTGGGGGCTTGGATCGTACGATACAAAACGGCTGATCGAATCGGCACAGCGGAAGGCCGTTCGCGCCACGCTCGCAATGCTGGAACGCGAGGCGACTTGGGCGCGCCGCGGATGCAATGGGCCTTTCTAGAAGCCGTAGCCTTGACCGGGGCGACCTTCCAGCACGGTGAAAGCCGAAAAGCTCGGCACAGCGACGGGCGCGTGTTCGCTGATCCGAATCTGCATACGCATTGCGTCTGCTTGAACATCGCGACACGTCAAAGCGATCGTAGTGTCGGCGGACTTCATTCGAAAATCATCCGCGACTTCAAGATGGCGGCCGGTGCGACGTATCACGCGGCGCTGGCGCATGAGCTCGAGCAGATTGGGTATTCGATCGACCGCGTCGGCAAGAACGGCGTGTTTGAAATCGCCGGCGTCGATGATGCGACGATCAAGTATTTCAGTGCGCGACGGCAAGAGATCGAGGACGAACTCGCAGAACATGGCGTCACCAGCGGTCAGGCAGCGGCGTTGGCCAGTGCAATCGCTAAAGCGACGCGAAGCAGCAAGCGTGAGAGTCCAAGCCTCGGGCGTGAGGACGTCTGGCGTGAGGCCGCGCGGTCGCTCGGCCTGGAGACTGTGTCATTCGCCGAGAGCTTGCGGGACCAATCGAAGACGCTCAATCAGGAAACGAGCGAACGGCTGCTCTCCGAGCGGTTAGCCGCGCTGCCCGCCAAGCTCACTGAACATGAGAGCGTCGTCGAGCGGCGAGAGTTGCTGCGCTCGGTCGCCGCGACCCTTGTCGGCACCGGCCTGCCGATCGGGCGCACTGAAGTCGAGCTCGATCGCCTGCTGAGCCATGGAGCGTTTCTGGAGATTGGGCATGATGCCCTTGGCCTTCCCTGCTACTCGACCCCGGAAATGCTCGCGATCGAGAAGGACGTCGTCGAACAGGCGCAACGTCTCGCGAACCAGTCCTGGCTCTCCGTAGATCCGGAGTCGCTGCGTGACCGTTGCCGGGCCTCCGGGCTCACTGCCGAGCAGACGGAGGCGGCGCTCGCAGCAACCAATAGCTCGGCGGTCGCTATCGTCGAAGGCGCCCCTGGGGTGGGCAAGTCCGCACTCCTGGCGCCGGTTGTACAGGGATACGCCAAAGCCGGATGCCGGGTGATCGCCACCGCATCCGCCTGGCGAATCGCCAACATGCTCCGGGATGATCTCGGAATCGAAGCCCATCGCGCGCCTGAAAGCCGGCGAGAAGGTTCTCGACGAGCGCACGATTCTGATTGCGGACGAGGCTGGGCTACTGTCCTCGCGGGACATGCACGCGCTGCTCGGCGCCGTCACCAAGGCCCGCGCCAAGATCATCCTCGTGGGGGATCGGCAGCAGCTCCAGGCAATCAGCGCCGGTCCTGGCCTCGACCTGGTGGCGCGCGCCGTTGAAGCTGCGCGCGTCAACAACATCGTTCGCCAGCGTGAGGCGTGGGCGCGGGAGGCCATCACAGCCTTCGGCAGCGGGCAGGCCGTGCCCGCGCTGAAGGCTTTCGCAGATCAGGACATGTTGATTGAGGCGGACGGCGCCAAAGCGGCCGTCACCCAGGTGCTCGATTCTGCGGAGCAGGTCCATGCACGCGATCCCGGGGCCTCGATCCTGATCCTCGCCAAATCCAACGCGGCGGTGGCCGCCATCTCGCGGGCCGCCCGCGAGCGCCTCAAGAACAGCGGCATCATCAAGGGGGCCGAGATTAGCTTCACCGCGCTTACACCGTCCGGCCACTCAACCCACATGGCGCTTGCGGCCGGGGACAAAATCAGATTCCTCGTCCGCGATGACGAGCTTGGCGTGGTCAACGGCTCTACCGCGACCGTCGTTAAGGTCAGTGAAACCGCCGAGCCTTTCAGGAACGCCAATCAGTTTCTCATCGAGGCCGATATCGGCGACCGGCGGATTGCCTTCGATCCGATGCGGCTTGCCGACGCGCAGGGACGCCCCCGTGTTGGCTGGGCCTATGCTTCGACGGTCTACGGCTGCCAGGGGCTCACGGTCGATCATGCGATCGTGTATTTGGATCTTAGCTACAATCGTCATGACATCTACGTGGCGGCAAGCCGCGCGTGCGGGCGGACGACGCTCGTGGTGGATGCCAAGAGCATTGATCGGCGCCTCGCCTCGGAACTGCCCTTCGATCAGCAGCGTGACGATTTGGTCTTTTCGGAGAGCCAGCGCCAGAGCTGGCTGGCCGAAAGGCTCTCGCGCGCGTCGCCCAAAATCTCCACACTCGATGTCATCGAGAGAACGAGCTCGCGGGAGCGGCAACCGGAGCTGCATCGGCACCCGCACCGGGAGCTCAGCCATGAGCTCTAAGCCGAGGGCGGCAGGCTCGCGCACCAAGCTGCGGCCGCGGGACACCGGCGTTCGCGGCTGTGCTCCGGCGACTGCTCCGTATGGAGTGGCAAAGGAAAAGGGACGGCGGCAGCCACAAGCTGAGGATTTCCTAGTGACGTTCGAATTGCCGCAGACGCTGCCGATCTTGGACAGAGAGTTGCGTGCAATCGAAATACTCTTCGGAAAGGAGCTGCAGACGTTGCTCGCTGACGAGACGGCGCTGCAATCACTGGAAAATAAGCGTTGACAGAACGCCTTCCGAGCTGCGCAAAATCAACTATCGAACAGAGTTGTTAGCACTGAGTGAGCTGCAGATATTCTCATGAATAAGCACCTTTTCCGCAATTCAGTCCGAGAACAGTTTGACGGAACAAAACGCGTCGCCGCGTATTTCCGCGTGAGCACTTCCAAACAGCAGGACCACGCCGCGTCTATCCCGAGCCAGCGCAAGATCACGGCCGGCTTCTGTGACCAGAACAACTATGTCATCGTTGAAGAGTTCGTTGAAGCAAAGACGGCCACTGACGATCGCAGGCCGGTCCTCCAGGAAATGATCGATCGTGCGTGCGCGCCGGACCATCCCTTCGACGCGATCGTTTTCTACGCCTTCAACCGGTTCTTCCGCAACGTCGCGGAAATGGAGCTGACCATCCGTAAGCTGCGTAGGCACGGCGTTGACGTGGTTTCCGTCACCCAGCCAACCGGAGATGATCCGAGCCAAATTTTGGTTCGACAGATCATCGGAGCCTTCGACGAGCACACCTCCCGAGAAATCTCGAAAAACACCACACGAACGATGCGCGAATCCGCCAAGCAGGGCTTCTGGAATGGGTCCAGGCCGCCGCTCGGATACAAGATCGTGGAAGCGGAGCGCCGCGGTCAGAAAATCAAGAAGAAGCTCAACATGGACCCCGTCGACGCTGAAACAGTGCGTCTCATCTTCAAGCTTTATCTTGACGCAGATGGCACAGGTGGTCCGCTTGGTGTCAAGGAGACCACGAAGTGGCTGAACGGCCATGGCTATCGCACTCGCCGCGGCGCGACCTTCGGTGTCGGACCGGTACACAAAATCCTGACCAATCCCTGCTATTCAACGGGACAGTGGCCGTATGGAGTGCGCAATTCTCGTGATGGGAAGAAGTATGACCCGTCGAGCGTGATCTACATTCCCGTTCCAGTCTTGATCGACCAGAGCGATTTTGACCGCGTGCAGGCCAAACTGGCACAGAACAACCCAAGGACCACACCGCCTCGCGTGGTCAACGGTCCCTCCCTGCTTACGGGCATCGCGGTGTGCGCGTCCTGCGGCGCTGGAATGACGCGCACGGGAACGGTCAACCGGGCGGCCGTACTCCTACTATTCATGCGCCGGATGTAAGCTGAGGGGCGAGAGCGTCTGCAAAGGCCGCCATATTCCGACGAAGACGTTGGATGAAATCGTCTTGACCAATCTCAAGGAGCGCGTCCTCGCACCTGAGCGCATCGCCGACCTCCTGAAATCCCTGATGGAGCGTCAGGCGGCGAAGAACGAATCCGCGGACCATAGGCTTCTACCTTACAGCGAGAACTCAGCGAGGCCGAAGATCGCCTGAAGCGGCTCTACAGATCGATCGAGGACGGCATCGTGGAGTTGGATGACATCCTGCGGGAACGGACCGCCGCCCTCAAATCGCAGCGGGAGCGTGCCAAACCGGCCCTCGACCGTGCCCGTGCGCAATACGGCATTGCCCTGGCCATCGATGCCGAGAAAATCGACGCGTTCGCGCGTCTGATGAACGAAAGCTAGACAGGGCGGATGTGAAGACGAGGAAGGGTTACATCCGTTCGATCATCGATGCCGTCGAGGTTGACGACCATGCCATACGGATCATCGGCAGTAAGGACATCCTGCAGGCTGCCATCACAGGCAAACGGATCGAGAACGGAAATGTTAGTGGTTTTGTACGCAAATGGCGCTCCCAAGGGGAATCGAACCCCTGTTTCAGCCTTGAGAGGGCCGCGTCCTAACCGCTAGACGATGGGAGCATTCACGAGGTTTCAGGACATACAATCGAAATCGGTTGACCGCAAGGCGCTGCGGGCGCGGCGGCCCATGATCCCGTCATTTGGTTGATCCGTGGTCGCCGGCCAGGTGGGCCCAGAGATCCGGCGAAATCAGGGTTCCCAGCTGAAGCGCAGCCGCCCGGCCGGTTTTAACGTATGGGCGTCGAAGGTGTGGATTTCGGTCATCCCACCGACATCCAGCGTCACCACTAGCCGATCGCCGGCCACCGCGGCGGCCATGATCTTGGCGCCCTTCGGCAGCACCGCCGTGACATCGGCCGCCCCCGGACTTCCCTCCTCGTGAAAAAGGCGATAGCCGATGGCGGTCAGCACGGCCGAGATCGCCAAGGCCGTGGTCAGGCCCGCAATCAGCATCATCCGCCGCACCCGCGCAAACAGCAGGGCCTGTTCGCGGGTCGGTTCGGGCAAAGCAGTATCGGTCATGCAGGTCTCATCCCAAGATTCGGATCAAGAGTGTCCAGACAGGCGTTCGGTCATCGTCGCAGGCGACGAGGGATCGGCCCGGCTCGATCGCGTGCTGGCCGTGCGCCTGCCGGACCTGTCGCGCTCGCGGCTGAAAGCCCTGATCCTGGACGGCCGCGTGCAGGTCGGAACCGCCCCCATCCGCGACCCCGCTTATCATGTCGGGCACGGCGATACGATTACAATCGACCTGCCCGAGGCGGCGCCTGCCGAGCCCCAGGCCGAAGCCATTGCGCTCGATATCGTCTATGAGGACGACGATATCATCGTCATCGACAAGCCTGCGGGCCTCGTGGTCCACCCGGCCGCCGGCCACGAGAGCGGGACGCTGGTGAATGCGCTGATCGCGCATTGCGGCGCGAGCCTGTCCGGCATCGGCGGCGTCAGGCGGCCGGGCATCGTGCACCGGCTGGACAAGGACACCTCGGGGCTGATGGTGGTGGCCAAGAACGACCTCGCGCATCGTTCGCTGACGGCGCAGTTCGCCGATCATGGCCGCACCGGCGCGATGCAGCGCGGTTATCTCGCCTTCGCCTGGGGGGTCCCCAACCGGCCGCACGGTACGATCAGCGCGCCGATCGACCGCCACCCGCACGCGCGGGAGAAAATGGCTGTGCGCGAAGGCGGCCGCGAGGCCATCACGCATTGGGAGATCAGCGAGACCTTCAACGGACGCGACGGCAAGGGCGTCGCCTCCCTGCTCGCGCTGCGGCTGGAGACCGGACGCACGCATCAGATCCGGGTCCACCTCGCCCACACAGGTCACCCGTTGCTCGGCGACGCCGTTTACGGACCGCACTTCAAGACCAAGGCTGTTCACCTTGGGCCGCAGGCACAGGCGGCCCTCGGCGCCCTTGCCCGCCAGGCCCTGCATGCCTACCTATTGGTAATTCAGCACCCGCGAACAGGCGAGATCCTGCATTGGGAATCGATTCTGCCCAAGGATTTGTTGGCCCTACAGCGCGCTTTGGAAGCGGCGCTATGACGCAGGGCCCTCAGAAAATCCTAATTATACCAAGCGGTTATAGCAGCCACACGGGGACGTGACGTCAGCAATCCTTCCCTATCGAAGGCCATTTGGTGTAATGTTGCAGGTGCGTTGAATATCCAACGCGGAACATCGCAGAACGGCCGGCTTTAACCAAGCGGCCGCCTGCCAGGCCCGCCGCTATCGGGGACCTGAACCAACTGGAGGGCGCTGAATGGCCCGCACAGCTACTTTGCCGGTTCTCAATGGAGAATCCGGTCTATCAAGATACCTCGCCGAGATCCGCAAGTTCCCCATGCTGGAACCGCAGGAGGAATACATGCTCGCCAAGCGTTGGCGCGAGCATGACGATCGCGACGCGGCGCATAGGTTAGTCACCAGCCACCTCAGGCTCGTGGCCAAGATCGCCATGGGCTATCGCGGCTACGGTTTGCCGATTTCCGAGGTCGTCTCGGAGGGCAATGTCGGCCTGATGCAGGCGGTGAAACGGTTCGAGCCCGACAAGGGCTTCCGTCTCGCCACATACGCCATGTGGTGGATCAAGGCGTCAATACAAGAGTACATTCTGAGATCCTGGTCGCTCGTGAAAATGGGCACCACGGCGAACCAGAAAAAACTCTTCTTCAACCTGCGCAAGGCCAAGAGCCGGATCAATGCGCTGGATGAGGGCGACCTGCACCCCGATCAGGTGAGGACGATCGCCAAGCGCCTTGGCGTGACGGATCAGGACGTCGTCGACATGAACCGCCGCCTCGGTGGCGACGCGTCGCTGAACGCGCCGATCCGCGACGATGGCGAGGCCGGCGAATGGCAGGACTGGCTGGTCGACACCGCGCCCAACCAGGAAGCCATCATGGCGGAGAGCGAGGAATACGACCATCGCCGCGATGCGTTGACCGGCGCGATGGGCGTGCTCAACGCCCGGGAACGCCGCATCTTCGAGGCGCGGCGCCTGGCCGACGAGCCGATGACGCTGGAAGACCTGGCGGCCGAGTTCGGCGTGTCGCGCGAGCGCGTCCGTCAGATCGAGGTACGCGCCTTCGAGAAGGTGCAGTCCGCGGTCAAGGGCGCGATTGCGAGGCAGGAGGCGGCGGCTCTGGAAGCTGCCCACTGACATCCTGAGGCGGATCAGCAGATAGCTACGGGCCGGCGGCGACGCCGGCTCTTTTTTTGTGCGCACCGACCGCCTGACCCGGTCACTCGCGAGCTTCACGCGCATGAAACACCCGCAACATCACCAGCCGCTCTCCATCGAGGCGGTATTGAAAAACGTATTTGGCGCGAAGACCTCCAGAACGATCTGTCGATATTCCTCTCGTCCAGCAATCGGCCGTCCAAGCCGTGAATGGGCCATCAGGACCTGTGTTTTGGAAATGATCTCGCTTGCGACGATCCCGGCGAGCGATGGATGTTCGCGATCAAGAAATTCAACGAAGCGATCGAGGTCGGCAAGAGCTTCATCCGACCATTCAAGCCTCATCGATCTCGCCAGTTTCGGAACGCCGGA
>Ga0213876_10001029_pt1 | contig 17998 bp, 15 predicted proteins | sample BarmaccomBMRX_R9_FD_160113 | JGI IMG/M metagenome (GOLD analysis project Ga0213876, IMG submission 160113) | Root-associated microbial communities from Barbacenia macrantha in rupestrian grasslands, the National Park of Serra do Cipo, Brazil - RX_R9 | ecosystem: Host-associated > Plants > Roots... | reverse complement strand
ACCTGCGGACACAGCAGATCTGGAACGGATCATCGCGAGCTGCCACCGGGACAGGACGACGCCGAGGACGACCGCGACGACGACGATCACCACTGACCATGCCCCAGATGGTTTGGCCGCCATCAGGAACACGACACCGAGAAATCCGAGGGTCGCGATGTGTGCGATGTCCCAGATCATCGGTTCCGTCGTTGCCGCCAACACCGACGCGGGCATTTCGCCGTCGGGCGTCTGGTCGATCAGTGCGACCAGCTTCTTGGTCCGCGGCGCCAGCAGAGCGCCGGCGAGCCCCTCGACGATCACGAGCGTCGCGACCGCCACCGTGATCCAGCCGTCCTTCCAGTGAAACTCGCCCTCGCTGAGATGGATCAGCCACGCGCCCAGGCCGAGCAGGGCGAGCGCCATGATCGGCAGCAGTGGCTCGAGCCGGTGAATCAAACCGGCGAACGGCCGGACACCTGCCATGGTCTTCGCGCGTGGCATCGCCTGCAGGGCGGCATGCAGCACCCCCGCGATCATGAAACCGATGATCGCCACTCCGATGTGAAGAAAGAGAACGAACCCACCGAGGGTGACGTGCACGGCGACCTCCCGAAGCCTCGTCGCCGACCATATCTACGGCCTTGGAGGTAAGCCGGTATTTCGCGCTACTGGATGCAGAACTCGTTGCCCTCGGGGTCCGTCATGACCGCCCACCGGTGACCTGGCTGCTCGCCGTTCTCGACGAACGCGGCACCCGCGGCGACGTAGTCGGCGACGACGTCGTCAAGCGGCACCTCGCCGCGGCTGACGTCGAGGTGCAGCCGGTTCTTCGCCGTCTTGGCCTCGGGCACGGCCTGGAAGTACAGCCGCGGGCCTTCCCGAGCGGGGTCGCGTGCCGCCGCCGCTTCGGCGAACGCCAGCCGGCCGTTCACCGTCGTGATCAGCTCAGGGGTGAGGATGCCGTCGTCGAGCAGCTGCTGGACCACTTCGTGGTGGTCTTCGACGTCGTAGCCGAGGCGCTCCGCCCACCACGCGCACTGCATGTGCACGTTCCAGCAGTCGAAGGTGATCTGCAACCTGGTGGCCATGCCTACTCGCCTGTCACGCCGTCGATGCGCTCACGCAGCAGATCGGCGTGGCCGTTGTGTCGGGCGTACTCCTCGATCATGTGATTCATCACCCACCGCATGCTGATGTCAGCCTTCTCGCGATCGTGGAAGAACGTGTCCTCGAGCGAGCGGCGACGGGCGACATCCCGCGCGGCGTCGAGCTCTGCGAGGTACGCCGCGTAGTCGGATTCGGCATCTGCTTGCTCCGTATCCGCGAAGTCGCCATCCGGGTTGTCCTCGCTCCAATGCATCGGGGGGATGTTCTGGCCGTCGAGGCGCCGCCGGAACCAGGAACGTTCGACGTCGGTCATGTGGCGGATCAGCCCGAGGAGGCTCATCGGTGAGGGCTCGACGGAGCGTTCTTTGAGTTGCTCCGGACCGAGTCCCGCGCACTTGGTCAGCAAGGTCATCCGGTGGAACTCGAGCCAGCTCTGAAGTGACGGCAGCTCGCCGCCGGTGAAGATCGGGTACTCGCGGTCAACCGAAGGCGCTGTCCAGGTCATCGTGTCTACCTTCCCGGGTACCCGCCGTGAACCACCCGATGCCAGGGATCGTGCGTCCGCACCGTCGTGAGATAGCGGCGCAACAACAATGCGATGAAGGCGCCGGCCAGGAACCCGTACACATGCGCGAGATAGGCCACGCCGGCACCGGCCGCATCGCCGGATCCACCGAGGTACGCCCACTGCAACAGGAACCAACCCCCGAGGACGACCCAGGCAGGCAGCCGGACCGGGATGACGACCAGGATGCTCGTCACGCGCGCCCCTGGGAACACGACGAGGTACGCACCAAGGACGCCAGCGATCGCACCGGAGGCACCGAGGATCGCGACGGTCGAGTCTTGGTTTCCGAGAGCGAAACCGTACGCCGCGACGTACCCGCACAGCACGTAGAAGCCGAGGAAGGGGACCCGCCCCATCCGGTCCTCGACGTTGTTGCCGAAGATCAGCAGGTACAGCATGTTGCCGAGCAGGTGCGCCCAGCTCGCATGCAGGAACATGGCTTCGAGCACCGACAGGAACGGGATCTTCCCGTGCTCGGTGATGTCGGGGCAGTCGACCGTTCCCAACGAGGTGTCAAAGCTGTGGTGATGTGCGCCAAGTACGTGATTGTGGATCAGCTCGCGCGGGATGGCCGCATGCTGGTCGAAGAAAGCAGCCTCGTGACAGGCCTGTCGAACCGTCTCGGCGGTGTGCGAGCCGAGGTGGGTCACCGTGCTGGGCTCCGCGAGGAAGACCGCGATGTTCACCGCGATGAGCGACCAGGTGACGATCGGCCTGCGACGTAACGGGTTCTCGTCGTGGATCGGGATGACCACGAGCTGAGCCTATGACCGCCGGCTGGCGGTTACGAGCCGATGTCCTCCAGCATCTCGGTGACGAGCGCCGCGATCGGCGACCGCTCCGACCGGGTGAGGGTGATGTGGGCGAACAGCGGATGGCCCTTCAACGCCTCGATGACGGCTGCGACCCCGTCGTGCCGGCCGACGCGCAGGTTGTCTCGTTGCGCAACATCGTGCGTCAGAACGACGCGGGAGTTCTGGCCGATGCGCGACAGCACGGTGAGCAACACGCCGCGCTCGAGGGACTGTGCCTCGTCGACCACGACGAACGCGTCGTGCAAGCTGCGACCGCGAATGTGAGTGAGCGGCAGGACCTCGAGCAGCTCGCGATCCATCACCTCGTCGATGACGGTGTCCGCCACGAGTGCACCCAGAGTGTCGAAGACCGCCTGGCCCCACGGCGTCATCTTCTCGGCTTCACTACCGGGCAGATATCCGAGCTCCTGGCCGCCAACGGCGTACAGCGGCCGGAAGACGACGACCTTCTTGTGCTGTCGCCGCTCCAGCACGGCTTCGAGACCCGCGCACAGCGCGAGTGCGGACTTACCGGTTCCCGCCCGGCCGCCGAGTGACACGATGCCGATCTCCGGATCGAGCAGCAGGTCGAGGGCGATCCGCTGCTCTGCGCTCCGGCCGTGGATCCCGAAGGCGTCGCGGTCGCCGCGTACCAGTCGAAGTGTCTTGTCCGCCGCAACGCGAGCCAGAGCGCTGCCCCGGTCAGACAGCAGAACGACGCCGGTGTGGCACGGCAGCTCGCGCGCGGCCTCGAGGTCAAGCGTCTCCTCGGCGTACAGCGAGTCGACCTCGTCACCGCTTGCCTCGAGCTCCGCCATGCCGGTCCAGCCGGAGATCACCTGCTCGGCCAGGTACTCCTCGGCGGCCAACCCGAGGCTCGCCGCCTTGATCCGAAGCGGCATGTCTTTCGTGATCAGGATGACGTCATGGCCCTCGGCCGCGAGGTTGCTCGCGACGGTGAGGATGCGGCTGTCGTTGTCGGCGCCCCGATATCCGGGCGGCAGGATCGACGGGTCCGAGTGGTTGAGCTCGACCCGGACGGTGCCGCCCGCCTCGTTGACGGGGACCGGTCCGTCGAGCCGACCGTGATGCGCCCGCAGATCGTCGAGGCCGTGCAAGGACTGTCGCGCGAACCACCCCAGCTCGGGGTGGTTGCGCTTCGCCTCGAGCTCGGTGATGACAACCACCGGAAGCACGACCTCGTGCTCGGCGAATCGAGAGATCGCCGACGGATCGGCGAGCAGGACGCTGGTATCGAGGACATACACGCGCCGGCGCGGCTTGCGCCGCTTCGTCGAGGTGGACGGGGCGCTTGTCGCGGCTGGGGTCACGGGACCTCCGGAGACACGGCCGACGGGTTGTCGTCCGTCAGGGCCGACGGTACGTCGCAGGACGGGTCAGACCGGCGAGCGACACGCGAGCACGCGGGTAACGCTGACCGAACGCCTGGTGCGAGTCGTCCGCGTCAGCGCACCCGGAGGTGGCGGACCTGGCCAGCCGATCCGACGCGACGGAAGTGCGCGCGGTTGATCGCGACGCGGACGGCTCCTGCGTTGCCGAGTGTGACGTCGAGTCCGTGGCGCCGGAAGGTCAGGCGCTCGTGGGCGTGGAGGATCCGGCGAACCAGGATCCTGCCGTGGCGGTTGCTGACCTGGACATAGCACGGCGAACCCGTGTCGACGATCCGCAGCGTGTGACGGTGGCCATGGTGGCTGGGCTGCGTCGCAGGATGCTGGGGGGCCTCGTGACGCTGGGGGCGCGTTGCGTGGAACGCGAGGACGCTGGCGTACGGCGCAGGCGTGAGTCGTCCTTGTGCCGACGACCCATTGGCCAACGACTGCCCGAACACCACACCGCCGACCGTGAGCACGGCTACCGCCGTACCGACCGGCAAGATGCGCTGAGCAGCCGAAGCCGGCTTGCGGTGGCGCGCGCGATGATGCGGGTTGCGCCGGTGCTTGCCTGCCACGGCCTCATCATCCCCCGCAGGTTCTCAGGGAATGCGAAGCGACTCGCGTTGATCAGTCAGACGCCGTGGCGCCGCTCGCGCTGCGCGTACGAGCGCAGTGCGCGGAGGAAGTCGATGCGACGGAAGTCCGGCCACAGCGCATCGCAGAAGTAGAACTCGGAGTGGGCGCTCTGCCACAGCATGAAGCCGCCGAGACGTTGCTCGCCCGATGTGCGGATCACGAGGTCGAGGTCGGGTTGGCCGCGCGTATACAGGTGGTCCGCGATGTGCTCGACATCGAGCACGCTCGCGACCTGCTCGAGTGGTGTGCCCTTGGTGACATGCTCCTGGAGCAGGCTGCGTACCGCGTCGGCGATCTCGCGGCGTCCGCCGTATCCGATCGCCACGTTCACGACCAGGCCTGTCTTGTCACGGGTCGATTCGTCGGCTTCCTTGAGGATCCGCACCGTCGAGTCGCGGAGCAGGTCGAGGGCCCCGACCGGGTGCACCCGCCACGGCCGGTCGGCCGACGCGAGGTCGGTGACCGTCGCATCGATGATGTCCAGCAGCGGGAGCAGCTCCTCCGCCGGCCGACTGAGGTTGTCACTCGACAGCAGCCACAACGTGACGACCTCGACCTGCGCCTCGGTGCACCAGCCGAGCAGGTCGACGATGTGGTCGGCGCCGGCCTGGTGACCGTGACTGACGCTGTTGGCCCCGGCCTGCCGAGCCCACCGCCGGTTGCCGTCGAGGATGACGCCGACATGTCGCGGCCTGGGCGCACCGGACATGGAGCGGACCAGGCGGCGCTCGTACACGCCGTACACGAGGTCACGCAGAGTCACCATCGAAGGTTACGCCCTGCAACTGCGCCGACCTCGGCCAATCGGCGTACGGCGTGGGGTGAAACCGAGCGCCGGCGCGCTGCGTCTGAGGGTCGAGATGACCGACCGAGGGAGCAGCGAGATGAATCGAGCCAGGCTGACCGTTATCGCCGGCGTCACCATGCTGGTGCTGGGCGTGGGAGTCGCGGTGGTCGCGACCCAAGATGCGTCGAACAACCGGGCGTCGGCCGATGCCACAACTGCGGTCGCCGACACCGTGAGCGTGTCCGGCACAGGATCGGTCGAAGGTGTGCCCGACACGTTGGTAGCCAGCCTGCGCGTCCATTCGCCGGTGTTCAGCTCGGTCCAGGATGCACTCAACAACGTCGCGACCAATACCCGCACCGTCATCGATCGCCTGGCGAACAACGGCGTCAAACGCGCCGACATCAAAAGCACCGACCTCTCACTCAACCCGCACTACGACAACAACGGCAACCAGGACGGGTACGACGCGAGCGAGGCGCTGCGGGTCCGCATCACGCCGCTGACGAAGGTCGGTCAGGTGATCACGGCAGCCGTGCCTCCGAAGACCGGTAACTCGGTGAGCATCAACGGCTTGTCCTTCGACATCTCGGACAACTCCTCGCTACTCGATGGCGCGCGCGAGGCGGCGTTCAACAACGCCAAGGCGGCGGCTGACCAGTACGCCAAGCTGGGCGGGCGGACGCTCGACCACGTCGTCAGCATCAAGGCGCAGGTGCACAACGCCTCACCGATCTACGCCGCCAGCGCCGGCACGGCCACCGTGCTGGACTCGTTCAAGCGCATCGCGGCGCCGATCCGACCGGGTCAGAAGAAGATCAGCGTGACAGTGAAGGTGGTCTGGGCCCTTTCCTGACCGAACGATGTGACGGCGTTATTGCTATAGCCCTAACGCTGTCACATCGTTTCAGCCCAAACGCTGGTTGAGGGCCGCGAGTTCGTCCCAGAGCGCCGCCGGGAGGTGGTCGCCGAAGCGCTCGTAGTGGGGCTTCACCAGCGCGGCTTCTTCCCGCCACGTCTCGTTGTCGACCGTGAGGAGCAGGTCGAGGTTCTCCTCGCTGATGTCGAGGCCGTCGGTGTCGAGGGAGTCCTTGGTCGGAACCCGGCCGATGGCGGTGTCGGTCGCCTCCGCCGTGCCAGCGAGCCGGCCGACGATCCACTTGAGGACTCGGCTGTTCTCGCCGAAGCCCGGCCACACGAACTTGCCCTCGTCGTTCTTGCGGAACCAGTTGACGAAGTAGATCCTCGGCAGCTTCTCGGCGTCGGTCGACGCGCCGATCTTCAACCAGTGCGCGAAGTAGTCGCCCATGTTGTAACCGCAGAACGGCAACATCGCGAACGGGTCGCGGCGCAGCTCACCCACCTTGTTCTCTGCAGCGGCCGTGCCCTCCGAAGCGACGTTGGAAGCGAGGAACACGCCCTGCTGCCAGTCGAAGGACTCCGTGACGAGCGGCACGCTCGTCGCGCGGCGGCCGCCGAAGAGGATGGCGTCGATCGGCACCCCCGCGGGGTCCTCCCACTCGTCCGCTGCCGTCGGGCACTGGGATGCCGGGGCGGTGAACCGAGCATTCGGGTGGGCAGCCGGGCTCTCGGAGTCCAGCGTCCAGTCGTTGCCCTTCCAGTCGGTCAGGTGTGCAGGTGGCTCGTCGGTCAGGCCCTCCCACCAGACGTCGCCATCGTCGGTCAGCGCCACGTTGGTGAAGATGCAGTTGGCGTACAACGTGTCGATCGCGTTCTTGTTCGTGGAGTTCCCGGTACCGGGCGCGACGCCGAAGAACCCCGCCTCCGGGTTGATCGCGCGCAGCCTGCCTTCGGCGTCGAAGCGCATCCAGCAGATGTCGTCACCGACCGTCTCGGCCTTCCAGCCCTCAAGCGTCGGCTGGAGCATGGCGAGGTTGGTCTTGCCACACGCGCTCGGGAACGCCGCCGCGATGTAGCGGACATCTCCTTCCGGCGACGTGAGCTTGAGGATCAGCATGTGCTCGGCGAGCCAGCCCTCGTCCCGGGCCATCACGCTGGCAATCCGCAAGGCGTAACACTTCTTGCCGAGCAACGCGTTGCCGCCGTACCCGGAGCCGAACGACCAGATCTCGCGGGTCTCCGGGTAGTGAACGATGTACTTCTCGGTGTTGCAGGGCCACGGGACGTCGGTCTCGCCGGGCTCCAGCGGCGCTCCGACCGAGTGGACGGCGGGCACGAAGAACCCGTCCTCGCCCATCGCGTCGAGAGCGGCCTTGCCCATTCGAGTCATGATCTTCATCGAGATCACGACGTACGGCGAGTCGGTGATCTCGACACCGAGGGCGGAGATCGGCGAACCGAGGGGGCCCATGCAGAACGGGACGACGTACATCGTCCGGCCCTTCATGCAGCCCTCGAACAAGCCGCCGAGGGTCTCGCGCATCTGCGCCGGCGCAACCCAGTTGTTGGTGGGTCCGGCGTCCGCCTCGGACTCCGAGCAGATGAAGGTCCGGCTCTCGACCCGGGCGACGTCTGCCGGGTCGGACTTCGCGTAGAACGAGTTCGGCCGCTTGTCGGGGTTCAGCTTGATCAACGTGCCGGCGTCGACGAGCTGGCGCGTGATGCGGTCCCACTCCTCCTCGGAACCGTCACACCACTCGACCCGGTCCGGCGTCGTGAGCGCCGCGATCTCCTCGACCCATGCGCGGAGCCGAGCGTGCTTCGTCGGCGCTGCGTCGAGACCGGGGATGGCGTCGGCGACGGTCATTCAACTCTCCTCGGGCGGTTCGCGGGTCCATGCAGTGGCGAGGCGATCCGCCTCGATCCGGGGAAGAACGCCAAGCATAACGCTTGTCCTATATTCCCGCTACCACCGCTCACCACACACGAGGCGAGCCGAACCGATCAGCTCGCAGCGGCGTCCGGACCGGCGCTGCGGAGCCGTTCGACATCGGACAGCGCCGCCCGCAACTCGGCCAGCCAGTCGCCCGAGTGCTGCCCGACCAGTCGAACGCACCACGCGAGCGCATGCGACCGAGACCGCGCTACGCCGGCATCGACCAGGGTGTCCAGCACGATGCGCTCCGGCTGGCGCAGTCGCGTCATCACCGGCGCGGCAACCTGGGTGAAGACGGTGGAGGTATCGCCGCAGCTCGCACCCCAGGCCACCTTGCGCTCGAACCGCCGCTCGGCCTCGCGCGCCATCTGAATCCGCTCCTCGCGGGTCTGCTCCCGGAATCGGGCGATCCGCCCTTCCTCGGCGGCCCGTCGGGCCTCGTCGGTGTCGCCCGCGTCGTCGGGTACGGCGAGCGTCCCGATGACGGTGATCTCGTCGCGGTCCACCGTGAGTGCTGGTGTGGACGTGAACCAGTCGGCGGGCAGCCGGCCGCCGAACCAGCTGTTGATCTCGTCGTACATCGCTGCCTCCTAGTGATTACCTGTAATCATGTAATCACCAATGCGGCCCGTCCACCGTCGCGTTCACCAGCAGCGAACGCCCAACCGTCTCGAATCGTTGGTTTGAGTCGGTCAGAACCAACGATTCGAGACGGTTGGGCGATAGGTCAGGCGACGGGAGTCACGGCGCGGATCGCGTCGGCGGGCTCGTAGACCAGCGTGGTCTCGTCATACCCGCGGAGCTGGAGCTCGCCGCCCACCGTCCAGGCCTTCGCCTCCTCGCCGGCCCGCGCGATCGCCTCGTCGCTGGCCAGCACCCGGCCGAGGCGACGCTTTGCCTCGTCGGTCAGCCGGGACGCCTCGTTCACCGGCGAGCCGATCACGGTGTACTCATACCGTTCCTCGGCGCCGATGTTCCCCGCGACGACGGTGCCCGCCGAGACGCCGATCGCCGCGTCGAGCTCCGGGTTCGTCGCCGCGATGGCCAGGAGCTCCCGTCGCAACGTGCGCGCTGCCCGAAGCGCCCGGGCGGCGCAGTCCTCGGTCGGCATCGGAGCGCCGAACACCGCGAGCGCTCCGTCTCCCTCGAACTTGTTGACCCAGCCGCCCTCGTCACCGACCACGCGCACAACCGTTGCGAAGAACCGGTTGAGCAACGTGACGACGTCCTCGGGAGACCGGCTCTGGGCAAGCCGGGTCGAGCCGACCACGTCGACGAAGATCGCGCCGACTTCTCGTCGCTCCCCGCCGAGTACGACGTCCCCGGCAGCGACCGCCTGCCGCGCAACGTCCTCACCGACGTGCCGCCCGAACAGGTCCTGCAGCACCGCCCGCTCCCGGAGCTCGGTCACCATCTGGTTGAAGCCGGCTTGCAGCAGGCCGAGCTCCCCACCGTCGTTCACCGGCAGCTGGACGTCCAGGTCACCGCGCTGCACTCGCCCGACCGAGGACCGCAGCGCGAGCAGCGGCTCAGCAAGCGAGCGGGTGGCGACGAAGAGCACCGCGGACCCCGTCACGAGACCAGTGCCGATGATGAACCAGATCGCGATCTCACTCGGCGGCTGGGACTTCGGGCGGCCGAGAAAGCTCAGGCCGATCATCAGCAGGAACACGTCTGCGCCGAGGATCCATGAGGCAAGAAGCTTGGTGCGCACACCAGGCGCCAGGGTGTGGTCCGGCACGTTGTCAGCCAGGGCGACCGCAACCACCGGACGAATCGTCCACTCGGTGATCAGGTAGGCAAGCCCTGTCGTCGCCGTACCGCCCAGCAAGATCGACAGCGCCACGCGCGTGGTGTCCGCAAGCGAGTGCCCACCGATTAGCGTCAGTCCCGTCCAGACCACGGCCGCTCCGACCCACCCGACCATGCCCTGGATCGCGAAGTTCGTGGGCAGCCGCAGGACCAGACGTTGCTCGGCCTCGGTGGCCGACCGTCCCTCGCTCAGCCATTCGGTGGCATTGCGGCACAACTTCCTTGCACTGGCGATGCCGGCGACCAGCGCGAGCGACATGTACACCACGAAGGCGATGACGTCGGACCGGCCGAAGCCGCTCTGATTCCTGATGTTCGCCGTCGTGAGTGCTCCGGACGCCGCCGCCAGCACGGCGCCGGAGAAGTGGGCCGCGGGGATGCGTTGCAGCAGCCGACGCCCGAGGTCATCGATCAGCTGATCGTTCGCATCCGGCGTCGCCATGAACGGAGAGTACGGCGATCGGCGGCGGCTGTCTGTGGGCCAGGACACACGTGGCGGACGGTCGTCCGTATCTTGTTTTCATCAGGCAACTTCGCCACCGCTGCCGCACGAAGATCCGGAGCACACCGCCGTGAGCACCACCGACGCCCTGCGGAATCGGACCTCGGCGGCGAGCCAGCGGATGCGGCAGAACAACGGCGTCGTCCTTGGCGTGATCCTCGTGTGCCAGGTGATGGTGATCATCGACGGCACGGTCGTGAACATCGCCTTGCCGGCCATTAGGGAGTCGCTGAACTTCTCCGCCGAGAACCTGTCGTGGGTCATCAACGCCTACACGCTGAGCTTCGGCGGGCTGCTCCTCCTGGGCGCCCGGGCCGGCGACATCATCGGTCGCCGGTGCACCTTCATCGCGGGTGTCGCGGTGTTCACCGTCGCGTCACTCGTTGGTGGCTTCGCCCACAACGCGGCAGAGCTGTTGATCGCGCGCAGCGCGCAAGGCATTGGCGGTGCGTTCGCCTCCCCGGCCGCCCTGTCGCTGCTCATGTCCCGGTTCTCGGACGGACCGGAGCGCACCCGAGCCATCGGCCTGTACACCGCGGTAACGGTCGGGGGCAGCGCCGCCGGACTCATCGTCGGCGGCATCCTGGTCGAGTGGGTGTCATGGCGCTGGGTGATGTTCATCAACGTCCCGATCGGCGTCATCGAGCTTGCTCTCGCCCGGCTCGCGATCACCGAGACCGAGCGACACGGCGGGACGTTCGACCTCCTCGGTGCGATCACGTCGACCGGCGGGATGGCGGCAGTCGTCTACGGCCTGGTACGGGCCGCCACCGATGGATGGAGTGATCCCGCCACCACCGTGTCCTTCGTGGTCGGCGTCACTTTGCTGGTGGCGTTCATCCGCATCGAGCGTCGAGCCGAGTCGCCGATCACACCATTGCGACTCTTCGCCGACAGAGCGCGTGCGACGGCCTACGTCGTACGACTCTTTCTTGTCGCCGGCATGACCGGAACGTTCTTCTTCTTCAGTCAGTACCTCCAGAACGTTCTCGACTACTCGCCGCTGCGCAACGGCGTGGCGTTCCTGCCGATCGCCATCCTGCTCTTCGTCTCCTCGCAGGCGTCGTCCCGCGCGCTCGTGGAACGCTTCGGCGCGAAGCCGCTGATGATCATCGGCATCTCTTTGACGTCGCTCGGGACGTTGGCTGCGACCCGCCTGACGACTGACAGCGGATACGGACCGGTGCTCCTCACGCTGTGTCTGTGCGGGGTTGGCAACGGACTCGGTTTCGTGCCGTTGACCAGCGCAGCATTGAGCCGCGTCCGCCCGGAGGAGTCGGGTGCGGCCTCGGGACTGGTGAACGTGATGCAGCAGGTGGGCGGCTCCCTCGGACTGGCGATCCTGATCACGATCTTCGGTACGACGACCCGTCACGCCAGCGCCGGCGGCCGCGGCGGGCAGGCGCTCGCCAACGACATCTTCGTGCTGGGCATGCATCGAGCATTCGAGATGTCGACGCTGCTGGTGGCGACCAGCGTCCTGCTGATCATCTTCGTCATGGGGCCGGTCAGTCTCGCAGCGCCGGCGCGACGGGAAGACCGGCTGACCGAAGACCTCGAGACCGCGGGCGCACTCAGCGCAACCGCGTCAGAGTGACCTCGACGTCGAGCGTCGCCGCGCCGCCGCCGGAGTGCACGCCGCGGACCGGAGCGACGTCGGCGTAGTCGCGGCCGCGTGCGACTCCCACGTGGCGATGCCCGACCTCCACGTTGTTGGTCGGGTCATATCCCCACCAGTCGCCAGTCCAGGCCTCCACCCACGCGTGACTCTCGCCTTTCGTGCGGGTGCCGATCTCAGGGTTCTTCTTGGAGTGCAGATAGCCGGACACGTAGCGCGCCGGCACGCCCATCGCGCGAAGGACGACGAGGGCGACGTGCGCGAAGTCCTGGCAGACACCACGACGGGCCTGCCAGGCCTCGGCCGCTGACGTGTGCACCCCTGTCACGCCGGACTGATAGGTCAACGAGTCGTTGACCCACGCCATCACCGCGAGCACCGCATCGACCGGGTCCGCATGGGCGGCGGCAAAGTCTTTGGCAGCCACGGCCAGCTCGTCATCGTGCGCGGTGTACGGCGTCGGCGCGAGCAGCTCGGCCTGGACGTCTCGCACCTTCTCGCCCCAGAGGTCCTCCCACGTCGCCGCGCGCACCGGCGGCTTGGCCTCCTCCGTCTCGACCGCCGCCGTGCTCGTCAACACCAACCGGTCATGCGGCTCGGTGATGTCGAACTCGATGACCTGAGTCCCCCAGTAGTCCCAGTAGCGGCGGATCGGCGCGCGGGGGTCGATGGTGAAGGAGATGTTGCCCGTCGTCTGGTGCAGGTCGGTGATCGGGGTCATGCGCACCTCGTTGTACGACGAGAGCACGGGTGATGAGTAGGAGTACGTCGTGGTGTGGACGACCTCCAGACGCCACGTCATGACGCACCGCCGTAGACCCACTCGACCATCGCGGCGCCGCGGAAGAACCGGTCGGACACGGCTTCGGTCACGTCGATGCATGCCTTCTGGATCTCGTCGAGTCGAGCCGCCAGACCCACCTCGAGGTCAGCGGCGTGGGAGAACTCCAGGCTGGTCCGAGTGCGACCCAGCGCGAGCAGCCCTTGGTCGGCGATGCCGACCCGGGAGCCGGCAGATGGGATCAGCTCGAGCAGTCGCTGCTCGGCGGTCGCGACAGCGGCGTACACCGATCGTGGAAACCATCGGTCGAGCAGCAGGAACTCCGTCGCGTGGCCTGGCTCGACGCTGCCGCGATAGGTGCGGAGGAATGACTCGTACCCGCCGCAGCTCCGCAGGAGTGCCGTCGCCGAGGTCGCCGGGTCACCGACGACTTGATAGAGCGACAGCGCCCGCACCGTCATGTCGGCGCGTTCGATGCTTCGGCCGAGGACGAGGAAACGCCAGCCGTCGTCGTGGCTCATCGTGCCGTCCACGAGACCGGACACCAACGCTGCCCGTTCCTTGACGAAGTTGAAGTACGTCGACGGGCTGCTGCGCTTGGCGCGGGCTCGCTGACCGGACAGCGCGTTGTACGTCGTGTTGAGGCACAACCACATCTCCGACGAGATGACCTCGCGCACGGTCCGGGCGTTCTCGCGCGCTCCTTCCAAGGAGCTCCAGATCGGGCTGTCGCGATCGTAGGCGAGGCGATCGAGAACGAGATCCGCATCGAATGCGCGGTCGTCGAGGCTGCCGCTCGCACCGACCACTGACAGGAGCGTCCGGCAGGCTTCGACGTCGCTCGCCGAGGACTCTTCGAGCAGGAGGTTGACCGACACGTCCAACATGCGGGAGACATCCTCGGCACGCTCGACGAGACGCCCGATCCAGAACAGCGACTCCGCGATCCGGCTCAGCATGGCAGGTCTCGCTGTTGTTGTTGCTGCTGCGCCTGGCCGACGTGCGGTGCCGCAGACGGGACACCGACGTGCAGCGGTCCACCGCCGCCGGTGAAGCTCCGCTCGGCGCGCACCTCGACGCGCTCCGTCGATCCGGACAGCACCCAGGTGTCCTTTGACCCGCCGCCCTGACTGGAGTTGACGACCAGGCTGCCCTCGACGAGAGCGACCCGCGTGAGGCCGCCGTGCATCACCCACACGCGGTTGCCGTCGTTGACGGCGAACGGGCGAAGGTCGAGATGCCGCGGCACGAGCTGGCCGTCGACGAGGGTGGGTGCGGTCGACAGGGGTACGACAGGCTGCGCGATCCAGCGGCGTGGGTCGGTCTCGACGTCCTTGCGCAGCTTGGCGAGCTGGCGCTCGTTGGCCTTCGGTCCGATCACGAGCCCGTATCCACCGGAGCCATCGACCGGCTTCAGGACGAGCTTCTCCAAGTTGTCGAGCACGTGGGCGCGAGCCTCCGGCTCCTCGAGCCGGTACGTCTCCACGTTGCGCAGGACGGGCGTCTCACCGAGGTAGTACTCGACCATCGCCGGCACATACGTGTAGGCCAGCTTGTCGTCCGCGACGCCGTTGCCGACGGCGTTCGCGATCGTCACGTTGCCGGAGCGGGCGGCGCCGATGATGCCCGGGCAGCCGATCATGGAGTCGCCCCGAAAATGCACGGGGTCCAAGAAGTCATCGTCGATCCGCCGGTAGACGACGTCGACGCGACGCTCCCCTTCCGTCGTGCGCAGGAACACGACACCGTTGCGGCAGACCAGGTCGCGACCCTCGACCAGCTCCACGCCCATCTGCCGGGCCAGCAGGGAGTGCTCGAAGTACGCAGAGTTGTAGGCGCCCGGTGTGAGGACGACGACAGTCGGGTCGTCGACGCCGGCCGGGGCGGCTGCGCGCAGCGCGGTCAGAAGTCGGCCGGGATAGCCGGACACCCGCCGGACGCGCTCGGCGCCGAAAAGGTCCGGCTGGACTCGCGCCATCGTCCGGCGATTCTCCAGGACGTAGGACACGCCCGACGGGGTCCGAAGGTTGTCTTCGAGCACCCGGAGCTCGCCGTCGGCGTCACGGATCAGATCGATACCGGCGACATGAACCCGCACATGATTCGCGGGATCGATGCCATGCGCCGCACGGTGAAAATGCTGCGAGGTGGTGATCAGGCGGCGCGGTAGCACGCCGTCGACGAACGCCCGGCCCGCGCCGTACACGTCTGCAAGGAACGCTTCGAGCGCGCGCACGCGCTGTGCGACGCCGCGTTCGATCAGGTCCCACTCGTCGGGGGTGAACAGTCGCGGCATCACATCGAGGGGGAACGGTCGTTCCTCTCCGGAGAGCGAGAACGTGACCCCAGCGTCGGTGAAGGCGCTCGACAGCGCGCCGCCGCGCCCGGTCAGGTCCTGGATCGACATCGCTTCGAGTGCCGCAACGACGGACTGGTACGCCGGCCGAGGCGAACCGTCTGGCGCGAACACCTCGTCGTACGCGCCCGTGACTCGCTGCCGTTCGAGGTAGTTGCCGAGCAGGTCACCCATTTGAACGCAACTCTATGGACGCAGTGTTACGTCGTCATGTCTCACCCGCACGCCGATTCGCGCGGCGAGGGCGGCCGGGTCCGACGTCGGCGCGTCACACACGAAGCCTTGGCAGACATATGCCGCGCCCGGCGGTCGGTCGGCGAGGAGTGGAGAGTCGCCGCCGGTGACCACCACCGCACCGGGCGACGTCGTCCGGCGGGCGAGCTCCGCGAGGTCCGGCGCGCCGACGACCGCGATCTCCAGTGGCCCCGCGACCAACGCCTCAGCCGCCGCGGCTGACCAGCCGGCGAACCGCGGGAACCGTTCGACGAGTGGAGCAACGAGGCCGATCGCGGTTGACGCGGCATCGCGGTGATCTGCGCGGCCAGTCAGCGCCGCGGAGGTTAGTAACGCGTTCACGAGCGTCGAGAAACCGCCGGGAGTCGCTCCGTCGGTCGGATCCTTGGGTCGCGTGAACAGCGACTGCGCATCATCCGCGGTGTCGAAGAAGCCACCGTCACCATCACTGAAGTGCGCGATCGCGGTGTCGAGGAGCTCACCCGCGATCGCGAGCCATCGCTCGTCGCCGGTGACCTGATGAAGGGCGAGCAGACCCTCTGCCACGTCGCCGTAGTCCTCGAGGACGCCGACCGGATCGCCGATGACGCCATCCTTCGAGACTCGCCGAAGTCGACCGTCGACGAGATGCAGGTCGACCAGGAGCGCAGCACATCGGGCGGCGGCGCGAACGAGATCGGGCCGGCCGAACAGCGCGCCGGTGTCGGCGAGAGCGGCGATGGCGAGACCGTTCCACGCCGCTACGACCTTGTCGTCGCGGCCCGGCCACACTCGAGCGTTGCGGATCTCCAGGAGCCGCCGACGCTCGGCGTCGTACCCCGTCCAGTCCTCGGGATCGTGCAGAAGCTGGAGGACCGAGCTGCCGTGCTCGAACGTCCCTCCCGGCGTCACGTGGAATGCGGCAGCGGCCTCAGGACCCAACTCGTCCGGCGTCCAGACGTAGAACTTGCCCTCGTGCCCCTCACTGTCGGCGTCGAGCGACGAAGCGAAGCCGCCTTGGTCGGTGAGCAGGTCGGCAAGCATCCATTCACACGTCTCGAGCGCGACACGTTTGGCGAGCGGGTCGCCGGACAGCCGCCACCAGTGCGCGTAGACGCGGGCCAGCAAGGCATTGTCGTATAGCATCTTCTCGAAGTGCGGCACGACCCAGGCGTCGTCGACGGAGTAGCGCGCGAAGCCACCGCCGAGCTGGTCATACATGCCGCCGCGCGCCATCCGCTCGCACGTGATCGCGACCATCTCTTCGCTGCGCTTGTCGCCGCTGCGGGCGGCGTGACGCAACAGGAACTCCAGCGTCATCGACGGCGGGAACTTCGGTGCGCCGCCGAATCCACCCTTCAGGTCGTCGTGCTCGTCACTGAGCCGAGCCGCCGCCGCGTCGAGCATCTCGACCGTGATCCCCGAGCCCGTCAACGGTGTCGTCGCGCCCCGCTCGGTCAGCTGGCGGACGACGTCTTGCCCGGCCGCCTCGATCTCGGCACGCCGATTGGTCCACGCGTCGACCACCGACTCGAGGAGGCGTCCGAACGACGGCATTCCCGGCCGGTCGACCGGCGGAAAGTACGTACCGCAGTAGAAGGGTGACGCGTCCGGCGTCAGCATGCAGGTCATCGGCCACCCGCCCTGGCCGGTCATCGCCTGGGTGGCCTCCATGTAGACGGCGTCCACGTCGGGCCGTTCCTCGCGGTCGACCTTGATCGACACGAAGTGCCGGTTGAGGTACGCCGCAACGCGCTCGTCCTCGAACGACTCGTGGGCCATCACGTGACACCAGTGGCACGCGGCGTACCCGACAGACAGGAAGATCGGCACGCCCCGTTGCCTCGCCGCCGCGAACGCCTCGTCCGACCACTCCCACCAGTCGACAGGGTTGTCCTTGTGCTGCAGGAGATAGGGACTCGATGCAGTCGCCAGGCGATTCGGCACACGTCGAGTCTTTCACCGCAGGCGGCTCGTGAACCTTGACGGCTACAGACAGACAGCAGTACACCGGCCGGACCCGTCGTCGTCGACAGGCCCGGCCGGTGCGCATGACACGGGTGGGGTGTTACGCGCCGTCGATCTCGTCGGGCTCCATCTCGTCCCGATGGCTCACGGAGAGGTAGCTGACCGTCCGCCGGCCCCGGCTTACCTGGCGCTCTTCGTAGACGGCGGTCGGATGGGCCATGTAGCGAGGGTCACCGAAATCGCGTCAAGGGTGCGTCAAGGTCTGTTGCAGGTTGGACCGTTGGCCGATCCGGCTGACACCATCGGCAGGGTGTCAGCCATCGGGGTGCTCCTCGTCGAGGACGACGAGGCGATCAGCGCACCACTGATGCGCGGACTGGAGCGCGAGGGCTACGCGATGGCTCTCGCGACCGATGGTGATCGAGGTCTGTCGGCCGGCCTGGACCCGGCAATCTCCCTGGTGTTGCTCGACATCGGCTTGCCTGGCATGAGCGGCCTCGAGGTGTGCCGGCGGCTGCGCGCCGCCCGGCCGAAACTCCAGATCCTGATGCTCACGGCGCGGGCAGAGGAGGTGCATGCCGTCGATGGCCTCGACGCGGGCGCCGACGACTACATCGCGAAGCCCTTCCGGCTGGCCGAGTTGCTGGCACGCGTGCGCGCGGCCGCCCGGCGAGCGATGCCGT